>Ga0190275_10003028_pt1 | contig 11959 bp, 9 predicted proteins | sample Popmic550T_FD_133745 | JGI IMG/M metagenome (GOLD analysis project Ga0190275, IMG submission 133745) | Populus adjacent soil microbial communities from riparian zone of Yellowstone River, Montana, USA - 550 T | ecosystem: Environmental > Terrestrial > Soil > Riparian zone > Trees stand | place... | reverse complement strand
CCGCCCAGCGGCGCGAGGAGATGACCGGCATCTCCACCGTCGCCACCGTGCCGGAGCCGCTGGAGAGCATGTCGAGGTGGAACGCCAGGTCGCGCGCCGACTGGAACCGCTGCTCCGGACTTTTCTCCAGGCAGTGACGGATGACGCGGTCGAGGCCGGGGGTGACGTTGGCGTTCAACGACGCCAGGTCGGCCGGGTCCTCGCGCAGGATCGCCGACATCGTGTCGGCCGGAGAGTCGCTGCGGAACGGATGCTCGGCCGCGACCATCTCGTACATCAGCGTGCCGAGAGAGAAAATGTCGCTCCGCCCGTCGACCGACTGCCCGCGGACCTGCTCGGGCGACATGTAGCCGACCGTCCCGATCACCGTCCCGGGCGACGTATCCTGCTCCATGGTGTCGTCGTCGGCGAGCGCGAAGTCTTCGGTGCTGCGCAGCTTGGCCACGCCGAAGTCGAGAATCTTCACCCGGCCGTCGCGGGTAAGGAAAAGGTTCTCCGGCTTCAGGTCGCGGTGGACGATCCCCCGCTCGTGCGCGGCGGCCAGGCCGTTGGCGATCTGGATCGCGTAGTCGACCGCCTTGCGGATCGGGATCTTCACCGGCACGCCGTTGTCGCGCATGCAACTGCGCAGCGTCTGCCCTTCCAGCAGCTCCGTGACGATGTACGGCCGCCCGTCCGAGGTCCCGGTGTCGAAGATCGTCAACAGGTTCGGATGATTCAGCGCCCCCGCCGCCCGCGCCTCCTGCTCGAAGCGATGCATCCGGTCGGCGTACTTGGCAAACGCCGGCGGGAGGACTTTGAGGGCCACGTCGCGCCGGATGCGGGTGTCGTGAGCGCGATAGACCTCGCTCATCCCGCCCGAGCCGATGCGAGCGACGATCTCGTAGGGCCCGAGGCGTGTACCGGGAGTCAACGACATTGGACGGCTGCATTGTAAGGGCTTCGCCCGTTGTCAGTTGTCGGTTGTCCGTTGTCCGAACCGTCCGTGACTGACGGCACCCGACTCCCGGGCAAGAATTTGTAACACTGTGATCCACGTCACAGTAAACGGTTACAGCCCGAACCTAGATTGGAACCGTCATGAGCTACACGGATTGGCTTCGCCGTCAGGTCGAGCGTCTCGAAGAAGAGATCCGCCGCCATTCCGTCTTCGACAGCGACAACCCCGCCACCCCGGGGCAGTTGAAGGAGCTGCGCTCGAAGGTCGTCATCCACACCTATCTGCGCCAGCAACTGCTGCGTCGCCAGACGGTCACGGTGGTGGAGGAGGAGTACGACACGCAGGAGTTCGTCGTAGTCCGCAAAGCGTGATCGGACGTTTTCGCCGGGAAGGCGGTTCACGCAGGGATTTGTTGCTGGTTACTGGTTGCTTGTGACTCTGCGCCCGGGCCTCAGGCGCTACCTCACAAGCAACCAGCAACCAGGAACCAGCAACAGGTTCACTGCGCTCTCATCAGCGAGTCCGGCTTCTCTCCCACCCTCAGCGAGATCTGCGCCCCCTCCTCGCCCAGTTCGAGGCATTCGAAGAGGTTGCGGACGTACTGGCCGAGGCGGTCGCCGGCGATCTGGGCGGCTTCGAGCGCGTCGACGAGCTGGCGTGCGACCGCGGCCGCCTTCTCCCGCATCTCCGCCGCCTCGCGCTCGCCGGGGTTCTCGTCCTCCTCGACGAACCGGAACAGCATCCCGTCCAGCCGCTCGGCGCGGTCGAACACCTCCGGCGCGTCGATCCCATGCTCTTCGCAGTGCCGCTCGAGCAACTCCACGATCCTGCCCGCGATCCGGCCGGCGTGAGGGAGGTCGAGCGGGAGGTCGTAGTGGGCCATGAGCGGATTGAAGTATAGGGCGGCGCGGTCCGAGAGATGAGCGATGAGAGATGAGCGATGAACGCTGCCCCCACTGTTCATCGCTCATCTCTCATCACTCATCTCTCGCCCCATATACTCCCTCCCCCCATGGCTCGCGTCCTCATCTTCGTCTCCATCATCCTGCTGCTCTTCCTCCCCTTCAACGTCCTCACCTATCGCCAACTGGTAAGGATCCACCCGAGGAGGAAGCGGTGGATCGTCGGGGCGGTGATCCTCGGCAACCTGATGTGGCCGTTCTTCCCGATGCTGCGGTCGTCGACGCCGCTGTTCCGGGCGGCGCGGGCGACGCTCGGGCCGCTCTGGTTCGGGTGGACGTCGTTCTCGCTGCTCTACTCGATCTTCATCTTTCTCGTGCTGCTGGCGTGGATCCCCTTCCGCCGCCGGACGTTCGCCGACTTCGCACACCGGCCGTCGCGCGTCTTTCTCGGGTTGCTCTTCGCCGGCTTCCTCGTCGGGTATTACAAGGCCATCGTGCCGCTGCGAGTGGAGCGGGTGCAGATCCGCGTTCCGAACCTCGCTCCTGCGGCCGACGGCGCGAAGCTGGTGCTGCTCGGAGACCTGCACGTCGGACTCTTCACCCGGCCGTCGCGGCTCGAGAAGATCTTCGCGACCAGCGCGTCGCTGCAGCCGGACGCGGTGCTGATCGCCGGCGACCTGCTCGACGACGACCCGTACTTTGTCCCGAAGCTGCTGGCCGGCACCCGCACGCTTCCCGCGTCGATCCCGATCTTCGCGGTCCTCGGCAATCACGAGATGTACGGCGATCCGGTGGCCGCCATCGACGGCTTCCGCGGCAGCCGCATCCGCCTCCTGGTCAACGAAGGCGCCGCCGTACGCGAGCTCTGGATCGCCGGCGTCTCCGATCCGGCGGCGCGCGAAGTGGAGCGCCGGGAGCTCCTTCCCGACCTCGGCAAGGCGCTGGCAGGGCGGCCGGCGTCCGCGACTCCGGTCGTGCTCTCGCACCAGCCGAAGATCATCGAGGAGGCGCGCCGCCGCGGGATGCCGGTCGCGCTCTGCGCGCACACGCACGGCGGGCAACTCGGCTTCCGTCCGTTCGGCTGGTCGCTGGCCGGCCTCTTCCTGCCGTACCACATGGGCCTCTACGACCTGCCGCCGACGCGGCTGTACATCAACACCGGCACCGGCTACTGGCTCTTTCCGTTCCGCCTCGGCATGACGCCGGAGATCACACTGATCGAACTGCGTCGGTGAGGACGGTGCCGCACTTCTCTTCGATCTTCAGCGTGGCCAGGTCGTCGGCCCGCGTCGGGCCGATGTTGACGATGGCGATCGGCAGGCCGCGCTCGGCGGCGCGCTTGACGAAGCGGAAGCCCGACCAGACCGTGAGCGACGAGCCGACGACCAGCATCGCGTCCGCTTCCTCGACCCGACGCATCGAGTAGGTCACCTTCTCCGGCGGCACCGACTCGCCGAAGAAGACCACCGCCGGCTTGAGCACGCCCGAGCAGCGCGGACACTCCGGCACCCGGAACTCCCCGACCACGCTCTGCGCCACCTCGGCGTCGCCATCGGGCGCAAAGTCGGCCTCGTCGGCGTGCAGGCGGTCCCACGACGCCCGCTCCAGCCACTCCCCGTTCAGCTCCCGCAGCCGCTCCTGAATCTCTGCCCGCGGAAACTCGCCGCGGCAGTCGAGGCAGACCACCATCCGGTTCCGTCCATGCAGTTGCACGACCGCCCGGCTCCCCGCTTCCTGATGCAGATCGTCGACGTTCTGGGTGATGAGCTGATGCACGCGCCCCCGCGACTCCAGCTCCGCGAGCGCCGCATGCGCCGCATTCGGCCGGGCTGCTTCGAAGCGAGGCCACCCGCGATAACTCCGCGCCCAGTAAAACCGCCGCACCTCGGCGCTGCGCACGAACGCGCTGTAGTAGATCGGCTTGTGCCGCGTCCACGCGCCACCCGGGCTGCGGTAGTCGGGAATGCCCGACTCGGTCGAGCAGCCGGCACCGGTGAGGACGACCAGGCGCTTCGCGGAAGCGAGAAACTCGGAGAGCATCGCGCAGAAGAACGATGCTCGTGCGACGTGTCATCCCATAGGTCCCATTTGTCCCATTTGTCCCATTTGTCCCATGGGACCTATGGGACCTATGGGACAGATGGGGACAACCTACTTCCCGAACGCGCCTACGATCTTCTCCCCAGTCGCAATATCCGTCAGAGCGTGAATCAGCACCCTGGCCCCGCGGTGCAGGTCGGCCACCGGGATCTTCTCGTCCACGTCGTGGCCCGGGTACGGCTTGCCGGGGAACCACATCCCGAACGCGATCGCGTTCGGGAGGCGCTTCGCGTACGTTCCCCCTCCGGAGATCGCCGGGCGGGGCGATTCGCCGGTGGCGCGGGTGTAGGCGTCCATTAAACGGCGAACGATCTTCGCCTTCGGATCGAAGCCGAGCGGCTCGTCGTCGAAATACGACAGATCGGGGAGGACGGTGAGCTGCGCGCCGTTGTTCTTGTTGAAACTCTCGACGAAGCGTTCCAGATACGCCTTCGCCTGCGGGCCGGTGCGCGGCGGGATGCGCCGGATGTTGATGTAGAGGACCGCGGTCTGCGGATCGCCGTCCTTCGGCTTGATCGTCGCGACGTTCACGGTGGACGTGCCCCAGACCGGGTCGTTCTCCTTGAAGCCGAGCCCGGCGCCGTAGAGGTCGCGGCCGGCCTGGCGGGCGAAGGCGAGCAGATCGTCGGCGCCTCCGGACGGCAGCTTCCCTTCGAGCACGCGGGCGAGGGCGACCAGGGCATTGCGGCCGCCGGTGAGGTTCACTCCCGAGTGCGCCGACTTGCCGTAGGCAACGACGCGCAGGAACTGGTTGTCTTCCTGCACCACCAGCCGCGTCTCGCCCGGCATCTTGATGCCGCGCAACTGGTCGCCGAGCTTCTTCCACTGCGGCGTGCCGTCGACCCAGACGAGGCGCACCTCGGCGCGGTCGGGGACGATGCTCGGCGAGAGGCCGGCGTCCATCGACTCCACGCGATACGGCTTCTTTCCTTTTGCGCGCTCTGTCAGCGGAGCCGCAACGGCCAGTCCGTCCCACGCCTTCTCGCCGACGACCACCGGGAACTCCGAGTCGAGCACGAGCGAATAGTCGGGAGCGGCGTGATCCTTCAGGTACTCCGCCATCTCCGTGGCCGACGACTCTTCCTCGCTGCCGACCAGGAGCCGAACCGTGTGCGTCCGCGGGGCGCCGGACGCTTCGAGCGACTTCATCGCCAGCAGCGCCTGGATCAGCGGCCCCTTGTCGTCGGCCGAGCCCCGGCCCATCACATAGCCGTTCTCGACCCGTCCCTCGAACGGCGGGACCGTCCATGCGTCCGGCTCGGCCGGCTGCACGTCGCCATGCACGACCAGGCCGAGGACCGGGGCGCCTGCAGGACCGGGAAGCTCGATCTCCGTCACCTTGCCGGCGTCGCGGGCGACGAAGCCGAGGTCCGCGGCGGTCTTCATCAGCCACGCCTTCTGCGCCTTGTGCGCCTCGGCGTCGTGCTCGTGCGTCGGGAAGCGGACGATCTCGACCAGCATCGGCACCAGCCGCTTCGCCTCGTTCTGCTCGTAGTGATTCAGGGCCTGTTGAGTATTGGCCGCGAGAGTCGCGGCAAGGATCAGTGACAGCATCAGAAAAGCCTCTCTCCTTCCAGCGCCAGCAGCCACTGCTTGCGCTCCAGCCCACCGCCGTAGCCGGTGAGCGTGCCGTTCGCGCCGATGACGCGATGGCAGGGGATGATGACCGGGATCGGGTTCGCGCCGTTGGCCGCGCCAACCGCCCGCACCGCGCTCGGCTTCCCGATCCGCCGCGCCAGCTCGGCGTAGCTGATCGTGCTGCCGTACGGGATGCGCAGCAGCTCGTTCCAGACCGCGAGCTGGAACGGAGTGCCCCGCGGGGCCAAGGGGATGGTGAACATCTTTCGTTTGCCGGCGAAGTACTCCGTGAGCTCGGTCGCGAGCGAACTGGCGTCAGTCCCCGGAAATGCAGAATGCAAAATGCAAAATGCAGAATGGAAAAGGGGATCCGGTTTTCCATTTTGCATTTTGCATTCTGCATTCTGCATTTCGGTTCCTCGACTGAACCGCAGCTCCGCCAACCTTCCCTCTTCATCCAGCACGGCCCCCAGCGGCCCAATCGGAGTCTCGATCACCATCATCATCTTCAACACGGCCAACGGCTGGCCCGTTCGCCCCTCGGTTAGAATACCCGCCAAGTCCAATCAGCCGAGGAACCTTGATGAAAACCCTGCTCAAAGTGGTCGGGATTGTCGTGATCACTGTCGCCGCGCTGGCGGCCATCGGCGTCTCCTACCTCTCCCTTCGCAAACCGGCGCAGCGGCCCGCCGCGGCGCTGCAGATCGAACGGACCCCCGAGCGTGTCGCGCGCGGCCAGTATCTCGTCAAGCACGTCACGATCTGCCTCGACTGCCACTCCGAACGCACCCTCGCCTACGGCCTCCCCTTCAAGCCCGGGAGCGAAGGGGTGCGCGGCTGGGTGTGGGACCAGAAGATCGGTTTCCCCGGCGTGCTGGCCGCCTCCAACCTCACTCCCGACCCCGAGACCGGCCTCGGCCAGTGGACCGACGGCGAGATCCTCCGCGCCATCCGCGAGGGCGTCGACCGTGAAGGGAAGGCGCTCTTCCCGATCATGCCGTATACCCACCTCCGCCACCTCAGCGATGACGATGGGCAGGCGATCGTCGCTTACCTCCGCACCCTCAAGCCGGTGCGCTACGAGAGGCCGGCGAAGGCGCTCGACGTGCCGCTGAACTTCATCGAGAAATTCAGTCCCCAGCCGCTCGAGACCGCGATTGCCGCCCCCAGCCGGAGCGACAGCGTCGCCTATGGGAAATACCTGACCAACATCGCCAGCTGCATCGAATGCCACACGCCGAAGGACGAGCAGGACCAGCCGCTCCCCGGCATGGAGCTCTCCGGCGGCTGGGAGATGCACGGCCCCGGCTTCCGCGTCGTGACCTCCAACATCACCCCCCACCCGTCGACGTTCGTCGGCCAGGCGACGAAGGAAGAGTTCATCGGCCGCTTCCGCGCCTTCGCCGGGTTCGACATTGCGACCGCCCCGGCGGCTCCGAAGGGGCGCAACACGGTCATGCCCTGGATTTCTTACTCCCGCATGACCGACGAGGACCTGGGCGCGATCTACGACTATTTGAAGAGCGTGAAGCCGATCGAGCGGAAGGTGGTGGCGTTCCCGGACGCGCCGTAGGGGAAGGCAGAAGTCAGAGGGCAGAAGGCAGAAGGGAAATCCTTCTGCCTTCTGCCTTCTGCTCTCTGACTTCCCTCCGAAACCCTCTCCCCATCTCGTTCGTACAACACCGCATGCCACTTGAACTGCGCATTGAGGGCCTCTCCAAAACCTACTCGAATGGGGTCAAAGCACTCCAGAACGTCACGTTGACCGTCCCCACCGGCATGTTCGGACTGCTCGGCCCCAACGGCGCCGGCAAGTCGACGCTGATGCGGACCATCGCCACCCTGCAGGAAGCCGACTCCGGCTCCATCAGCCTCGGCGGCATCGATGTCCTGCGCCAGAAAGACGACGTCCGCCGCGTCCTCGGCTACCTGCCGCAGGAATTCGGCGTCTACCCGCGCGTCAGCGCCGAGGCTCTGCTCGACCACTTCGCGATCCTCAAGGGGATGCACCAGCGCGGCGAGCGGAAGGCACTGGTCGCCGCGCTCCTGCGGCGGGTCAACCTCTACGAAGTGCGCAAGCAGAACCTCGGCACCTTCTCGGGCGGCATGCGCCAGCGCTTCGGCATCGCCCAGGCTTTGATCGGCAACCCGAAGCTGATCATCGTCGACGAGCCGACCGCCGGCCTCGACCCGGGAGAGCGCGTCCGCTTCCACAACCTCCTCGCCGAGATCGGCGAGAACGTCATTGTCATCCTCTCGACCCACATCGTCGAAGACGTCAGCGACCTCTGCTCGCGCATGGCCATCATCTCCAACGGGCGCGTCCTCGCCGAGGGAGATCCGATGGACGCCATGCACCGGATGGAAGGGAAGATCTGGAAGCGCATCGTCGCCAAAGAACAACTGGCGGAGTACCAGCGCGACCATGCCGTCATCTCCACCCGCCTCGTCAGCGGCAAGACCGTCGTCCACGTCTTCAGCGAAGAACAGCCGGAAGGCTTCCAGCCGGTCCCGATCAGCCTCGAAGACGTCTACTTCTCGACGCTGCACCACGCCGACGAGGTCGCGGCGTAATGCTGAGAGCCATCGCAGCCTTCGAGCTCAAGTACCACCTCAAAGCGCCGCTCTTCTACATCCTGATGCTCGTCTACTTCCTGCTCACCTTCGGGGCAGTGACGTCGGACGCGGTCACGATCGGTGGCTCGGTCGGCAACGTCAACCGCAACGCGCCGTACGTCATCATGCAGTTCCTGCTGGTGATGAGCATCTTCGGCATCCTCACCACCACCGCCTTCGTCGCCAACTCCGTTCACCGCGACTTCGAGCTCAACACCGACGCCCTCTTCTTCAGCTCCCCGATCAGGAAGTGGCAGTACCTCGGCGGCCGGTTCCTCGGCTCCTTCAGCGTGGCGGTGCTGGTCTACCTCGGCGTGATCGGCGCGATCGTCATCGGCAGCATGATGCCGTGGATCGACAAAGAGCGGCTCGGGCCCTTCGAGATCTTCCCGTACGCCTACTCGCTCTTCGTCATGGTCGTCCCCAACCTGCTGCTGGCGGGGGCGGCTTTCTTCGCCATCGCCGCGCTGACGCGCAGCCTCATGGCCACCTACGCCGGCGCGGTCGGCTTCATCGTCGCTGCCGCCGTCGCCAGCGAGCTGCTCGACAACATCGAGAACGAGTTCGTGGCCGGCCTGCTCGACCCGTTCGGCCTCGGCGCCTTCGGCGTCGCCACCCGCTACTGGACCGTCTTCCAGAAAAACACCAGCGTGGTGCCGCTCGAAGGCGTTTACCTCTGGAACCGCATCCTCTGGACCGCGGTCTCCCTCGGGATCCTCGCCTTTGCGTTCTGGCGCTTCAACTTCTCAGTCGGCACGCGCAAGGTGCGCAAGCTGGCGAAGAAGCGTCCTGGCGCCGAAGCAGTCGAACCGATCCAGCGCATCCCGCTGGCGCTCCCGAAGCCGCTGCAGACCTTCGGCGGAATGAGCTCGATCCGGCAGTTCCAGGCCACCGTCAAGCTTGAATGCGCGGCCATCTTCAAGAGCATCCCCTTCGTGATCATCCTCGCCCTCGGCATGCTCAACATCTGGGGCAACTCGACGGTCATCGACGACATGTTCGGCACCTCGATCTATCCGGTGACCGGGGAGATGGTCGAGATGATCTTCGGCGCCTTCAGCATCTTCGCGGTGCTGATCGCCGCCTTCTACGCCGGCGACATCGTCTGGCGCGAGCGCAACCTCAAGCTCCACGAAGTCACCGACGCCATGCCGCTGCCGACCTGGGCGCAGTGGGGAGCGAAGCTGACCGCGCTGATGCTGGTCATCCTCTCCACCATGGCCGCGGCGGTGCTGACCTGTATCGTCATCCAGGCGGCACACGGCTATTACAACTTCGAGCTCGGCGTGTATGCGAAGGGAGTCCTCCTCGAATTCGGCTTCTTCCTCCTGCTGATCGCCGCCTTCTCGTTCATCATGCAGGTGCTGTTCAACCAGAAGTTCGTCGGCTTCCTCGGCGTGATGGTCTTCTTCATCGCGAACCGCGCCCTGCCGGCCCTCGACTTCGAGCATCGTCTCTACCGCTTCGCCTCCGTTCCGCCGTCGAGCTACTCGGACATGAACGGGTGGGGACACTTCATCCGGCCGATCCTCTCCTTCAACCTCTACTGGATGCTGCTCGTGATCGCCTTCCTCGCGGTCTGCCACCTCCTCTGGGTGCGCGGCACCGAGGGAGGATTGCGGCAGCGCCTGTCGATCGCGCGCCAGCGCTTCGCGATGCCGGTTGCAACCACGCTGGCCGTGGCCCTGCTCGCGTTCATCTCGACCGGCTGCTACATCTACTACAACACCAACGTCCTCAATAACTACCGCACCACGAAGACCGTAGAGAAGATCCAGGCCGAGACCGAGAAGACGTACAAAAAGTACGAAGGCCTGCCGCAGCCGAAAGTGACCGCGGTGCAGGCCGACGTCGACATCTATCCGGAGCGGCGTGCCGTGCGCATCCGCGGCCAGTACACGCTGCAGAACAAGACCCAGGCCCCGATCGCCGAGCTGCACGTCACGCACGCCCCGAGGACGCTCCGGACGCTGAAGCTCGACATCCCGGCCACGACGATCAAAAGCGACGACCGGAAACACGGCTACGCGATCTACAAGCTCGACCAGCCGCTCGCCCCCGGGGCGACGATGGTGATGAAGTTCGAAGGCGGCTTCGAAGCTCGCGGCTTCGTCAACGGCCCCTCCAACACGAACGTCGTCGCAAACGGCACGTTCGTCAACTCCATGGCCTACTTCCCCCACCTCGGCTACAACGCCGACGTCGAGCTGCAGGACCGCAACGACCGCCGCAAGAACGGCCTCGGCCCGATCGAGCGGATGAAGAAGCCGGACGACATGCAGGCCCGCATGAGCAACGGCCTCTCCGACTCCGACTGGCTCAGCCTCGACACCACCGTCAGCACCTCACCCGACCAGATCGCGCTCGCCCCCGGCTACCTGCAGCGCGAATGGACCGCCAACGGCCGCCGCTACTTCCACTACAAGACCACCTCCCCGATCCTCGGCTTCTGGTCGTACCTCTCCGCGAAATACACCGTGAAGCGCGACCACTGGACCAGCCCGGCCGGCGAGAAGATCCCCATCGAGATCTACTACGACGCCAAGCACCCCTACAACGTCGACCGGATGATCGACGGCGTGAAGAAGTCGCTCGACTACTTCACCAAGAACTTCTCCCCCTACCAGCACAAGCAGGTGCGCATCCTCGAGTTCCCGCGCTACGAGCGCTTCGCACAGTCGTTCCCCAACACCATCCCCTACTCCGAGTCGATCGGCTTCATCGCCGACCTCCGCGACCCGGAAGCGATCGACTACGTCTTCTACGTCACCGCGCACGAAGTGGGACACCAGTGGTGGGCCCACCAGGTCATCGGCGGCAACGTCCAGGGCTCGACGATGATCGTCGAGACGATGGCCCAGTACTCCGCGCTGATGGTCATGGAGAAAGAGTACGGCCGCGAGAAGATGCAGAAGTTCCTGCGCTATGAGCTCGACCGCTACCTCTCCGGCCGCGGCGGCGAGCTGGTGGCCGAGATGCCGCTCTCGCTCGTCGAGAACCAGAACTACATCCACTACCGCAAAGGCTCGCTGGTCATGTACGCCCTGCGCGACTACATCGGCGAAGAAGCGGTCAACCGCGCCCTCGCGAAATTCGTCCGCGACCACGCCTTCGACGAACCGCCGTATACGACGGCCACGGAGATGGTCGAATACTTCCGCGCCGAAGCCCCGCCCGAGCACCAGGAAACCATCACCGACCTCTTCCAGCGGATCACCCTCTACGACCTCCAGGCCCGCACCGTCAGCTCCACCCAACGCCCCGACGGCAAATACACCGTCAAGCTCACCGTGACCTCGAAAAAACTCTACGGCGACGCCAAGGGCGAAGAAAAAGAAACCCCCATCAACGACCTCATCGACATCGGCGTCCTCGCCGAAAAAGACAAGGTCCTCTTCCTCGAGAAACGCCGCATCACCAAGCCGGAAGAAACGTTCGAGATCGTGGTGAGCGGGAAGCCCGTCAAGGCAGGCATCGACCCGCACCACAAGTTGATCGACCGGAATCCGAAGGACAACCTGAAGTCGCTGTAAGGGTGGTGGCCCGGACTAAAAGTCCGGGCCACCACTCTGGAGTTTGGACCCTGATGGGGTTACGTAAAGGCCGAATGAACGAAGGTTTCGCCCGAGAATGGGGGAAGCTGGAATGCGGCAGACGTTTCGTTGCAGAGTTCGAGGCGCAGCTTGGTGATGAAGTCTCGTCGAAGGACGAGCGGAGGGTTTCCGCCACTTTGGAAGTGTGGGGTAGGAGTCATCGCGGGTGGAGCCAGACTCGAGAATGCCGGCCAGGAGAATGAGGCTGTAACAGGCGACTTGAAAAGTGG
>Ga0190275_10003027_pt1 | contig 11960 bp, 5 predicted proteins | sample Popmic550T_FD_133745 | JGI IMG/M metagenome (GOLD analysis project Ga0190275, IMG submission 133745) | Populus adjacent soil microbial communities from riparian zone of Yellowstone River, Montana, USA - 550 T | ecosystem: Environmental > Terrestrial > Soil > Riparian zone > Trees stand | place... | reverse complement strand
GGGCTCGCCGGTGGCGGAGTCGAAGAGGCGCACCGCTCCGTCCCGCCCCGCCGTGGCCACCAGTCCGCCGTCCTGGGAGAAGCTCACCGCCTCCAGGTCGAACTCGTAGGCGTTGATGTTCTTGTCGGCGACGAGCACGGGCGGCGTGCCCAGCGTCCACAGCGCGAGCTGGTAGAACTTCGGCCCGAGGTGCGTGTACGCCACGCGCGAGCTGTCCGGGGAGAAGGCAATGGAGTAGACGAAGTCCTTGTTGTTGAGCAGTGGCCCATCCGCCATGCCCTTCACCCTTCCGGCCGCGTAGCTCCCGGGCCGCTCCGCCAGCACTGAGCGCACTTCCGGAGCAAGCCCTTGCGGTCCATGGGCACAGCTCACCCCCAGCACCAGCACCCCTGCGAGCAGCAGCCGCGCGCCGTTCCTCATGAACCCGAGCCCCCCGTCCCCGCAGCCTCCGGGGTGAGCTCCTTCACGCCCCGGTTGTCCACGGACAGCAGGAAGAGCGGCTTGACGGCCTCGCGCTTCTCGCTGAAGGAAGTCCTCCCCGTGGCGCCCTCGAAGTTCTTCAGGTTCACGAGCGCCTCCCGCATCTCGCCGCGGGAGCGGGGACGCTGCTTGTCGAGGATCTGGCGCACCATGAGCGCCGAGTCATAGCCGATGGCCTCGAGCAGCCCCGGCTCCTTGTCCACGTCCTTGTAGGCCTCGCGGAAGGCCTGGACGAACTTGCGCGTGGCCGGGCGCTGCGAGTCGATGAAGAAGCCGTCCACGTACACCGAGCAGGTGACGAACTTGCCGCCGCGCTCGATGAGCTCCGGTAGCCCGGAGCGCCCCTTGGGGCTGCTCCACGTGTTGGTGCCCAGCAGCGTCACCGTCTTCAAGTCCCGCTTCCCCGTCGTCTTGCGGATGCGCTCCAGGTCTCTCGGATCACACGCGTTGGTGATGATGTCCTCCACCGCGAGCGCCGGGCCCACCAGGCTCACGCGCTTCCAGTCGTCAGGGATGAAGATGGCCTCGAAGTCCACCACGGGCTCCAGACCGCCCTTGAGCTTCTCCACCGCCTTGCGCTTGCGGAAGGCATCCAGGCTCTCGGCGTTGATCTCGCGGACACCCTCGAGGTAGTCGGCCCGGTCCTCCAGGTAGTAGCGGCCCACCAGCTTCTTGGCCTCGTCCGTGAAGGTCGTCTGATCGTGCGCGTAGCTCTCCGCGCCCCGGACTGCGCCCCCCTTCTCCACCACCTGATCCCAGAAGCCGTTGGCCATCTCCACGCCATAGGGGATGTTCGGGTAGAGCACCGCGAAGCGCTTGAAGCCGCGCACCCGCATCGCATAGTCGGCCATGGCCTGGGCCTGGGCGGAGTTGGTGAGCATGTTGCGGAAGACGTGAGGACCGATCTCGGTGATGCCCTCCGAGCGCGTCATCGTCAGCAGCGGCACCTGCAGCTCCTCGGCGACCAGCGCGGCGCGCCGCGAGTCATCCGGCAGCAGCGGCCCCAGCACGGCGATGGCCCCCTCGTCGAAGGCCAGCTGCTCCACCGCCTGGCCGGCCAGCATCACCTCACCCTGGGTGTCCTTGACGATGAGCTCGATGTCGCTGCCCGTCAGCGCCAGCTGCACGCCGCGCAGCACCGCCTCGCCGATGGGCTTGTAGCGGCCCGTCATCGGCAGCAGCACGCCCACCGTCTTGGGGCGCACCTCCACACGGCGGGTGGCGCGGCTCAGCAGCTCCCGGGCCTGCCCGGCGAACGGGTGGCTGGGGACCTCTCGCAGGAAGCGCTGCAGCGTCTCCTCCAGCCGCGTCCAGTCCCGCAGGTGGTAGTAGATGCGCGCCAGCTTGAAGGTGAGCACGGGCCACGCCGGGTGCCGGGGGGACATGTCCTCCATCACGCGAGCCACGTCCACGAAGGACGCACGGCCCTCCACGAGCTGCTCCACCCGCGTCACCGCGGCGGCCTGCGCCTCGGGCGTCTTCGCGTCTCCGGCGAGCTTCACGGCGATCTCGAGCGCCGCCCCATAGAGGCCCGCGCCCTCGGCGGCACGGGTGGCCTCCTGGAGGAGCCTGTCGCGCTCGGGGCCCTCGGCCCGCTCGGCGAGGCTGGAGAGCGTCTGGTAGGCATCCCGGTAGGCGCCCACCTGCAGCGCGGAGAGGGCCAGCTTGCGCTTGGCGTCCTCCGCCTCCGGGTAGAGCGGGTTCTCGAAGAGCAGCTCGTTGAAGGTCTTCCTCGCGTTTTCGTAGTCCTCAGTCTCGAAAAAGAGGACGCCGGCGCGGTAGAGCGCCTCCTGGCTGGCCGTGGTCTCCGGGTACGTCTTGCGCACCGTGAGGAACACCTCCGCCGCCTGGTGCCTGTTCTGCATGCGCGCCGCGGTCTCGATGGCCTGGGCGAGCGCCGCGTCCGCCGCCGCATCCTTCTTCGCCTCTACGCGGGGCCTCGTCGGGAGGGCTCCCTCGTCCGGAGGACCCTCGGTACCTCCGCCTCCTCCTCGGACGTGAGTCGGCGTCTTCGGACAGGCGGTGAGCAGCAGCGCCAGCGCCAGCCCCAAGGCTCGGCGCGAAATGGAGAGGACTTCCATGGTGGGGGGGTGCATAGCAGTGTGGGTGCGCCTCCGTCGACAATCGAGCGGTGGGAAGATTCCGAGGAAAACGTCTTGGCACTTGCAGTGCCCGTGCCCACTCCACTGCCTGACACTTCGAGGGGTTATCCACGAGGGGCCGTGGGCGTGCGGCCACGCACCGTGGCCGAGCGGCACCCCGAGCGGCCAGGCGAGGCGGCCCGGCTGTGAGGCTCAGCCCGCTACGGCCGCCAGGGAGCGGCGAGGCAGGAGAGCCCGGCGCACCTTCGCTGCCAGCACGTCCGGGTTCACCGGGTAGGTGAGCACGTCGTCCGCCCCGGCATCGAGCCCCGCCTCCACCATGCCCGGGTCCTCCGGAGGCGCCAGCACGAAGATGGGCAGCTCGGCGGTGGGCGCCGCCTCGCGCAGTGAGCGAGTGAGCGTGGCGCCATCCCCGTCCGGCAGGCGAGAGGCCATCACCAGGGCTCTGGCCCCCCCCGCCAGCAGCTCCCGGACGCGGGCGGCCGAGTCCGCGAGCAACACTCGCACACCCTCGGCCAGGAAGCGCGCCTGGAGGGTGGCGGAGCGCGCGGGATCCGGCTCGGCCAGGACGATGGTCGGAGAGGCGGCGTCCCCGAGCACCAGCTCGGCGACCTCGGCGGCCAGGGCCTCCAGGGCCGTGGCGGGCACGCGCCCCTCCTCTCGCAGCCGGACGAGCGCACGCGACGCATCGTCGGGTGTGGGAGAGCCCGTGCCCACAGCCTCCATGAGCGCCGTGGCCGCGCCCAGCGCCATGGCCGCGCGGCTGGGCTGGAGAGCAGGTGTCCCTTTCGTGCTGGCACCCAGGACGGAGGCCAGCTCGCATGCATCCCGGCCGAGCAACGCGCGGACCGCCTCACAGCCGGGCCTCGCGAAGATCTCCTTCCCTTCGAGGCGCGCCGCACAGACCATGGCGTACGCCGCTGCGGAGGCCCGCTCTGCCTCCGCCCGCCCCGCGCCGAGCCGGAGCGCCACACGCCGGGCCAGCTTCGCCAGCGCCGCACCCTGCACGCCCGCGCCTCCCAGGGCGGCCAGGGCCGCATCCAGCACCCGCGCGTGCAGCCGCGCCGCGCGCGCCAGAGGGCCCGCCTCGCCTCCGAGCGCCTCCGCCAGCGAGGGGAGCACGCGGACCTCCATGGTGGGCGCCGCCGCCAACAGCCGGGCTACCACCGCCGGCGCATCCGAGAGCGTGTCGCTCGCGACGAGGGCGACCTCGATTCCGCCCAGGGCGACCGCGCGCTCGGCCTCGGCGCTGGAGCTGCCGGCCACCGCCACGCCCTGTCTCGCGAAGAGGCGCACGGCCGCGTCCCGCTGCTCCGGGTCATCCGCCACCACCAGCAGCGTGCGCGCCAGCGAGCGCGGCGGAGTGCGTGCGGGCTGCGGTGCAGGGGCGGCCGGAGGCGGCGGCTCAGGAGCTGCCTGGACAGGAGGCTGTGGCTCCGGGGCCTTGAAGAAGGTCTCGTCGAGCACGCGCTCGCGAGTGCGGGTGTGCTTGTCAGCAAAGGGCGTGACGCCGGGCTGCTCCTCCGAGGCACTCACCTTCATCAGGTTGGCCCAGTCGGGCCCCACGGTGGGCTCGTCACCTCGATAGAAGCGGTTGAGGGTGCGGCGAATGGCGCCCTCGCTGGCGAGCAGCCCTCGCACGGCGTAGCCCGTGCGGAACTGGAGCTCATCCAGGCGCTCCAGGTTCTGGGGCTCGCGCATGGCGCAGAACAGCTCCTTGCCCTGGAGCGTGAGGGGGACAGCCTCGAAGCGCTCGGCGTGCTCCAGCGGCAGCAGCGACAGCAGCGGCGTGGGCACGGGCAGTGCGCGGAGCTGGTGCTCGGCGATGAAGGGGATGCCGAGCTGCTCGCCGATGGTGGCCACCAGCTCCTCGTCCGTGACGAGGCCCTCGGCCACGAGCCGCTCTCCCAGCTTGCCGCCCTCGCGCCGCTGCCGCTCGAGCATGCCCCGGAGCTGCGCCTCCGTGAGCTTCCCGGCTGCGAGCAGCAGCTCTCCCAACGGGCGGCGAACCACGGGACGCGGGCGCAGCGCGGCGAGTTGGAGAACCTGGGCGGACGCGGAGCGCGGCGGGAGCTGGATCCGACGCGAAGGATCCAGGCTCCCCTGGGGCAACGGAACCGGCGTGAGGCGGCGCCCCGGCTCCGGGCTCCCCGCGGGGCTCTGCGTGGGCGGCAGGGCTGGGCGCTGCAGCTCCGATCGAGAGTGCGTACGGATGGCAACGGTCTTCGGTCCGGACACCGCTGGAGCCGCTTGCTGCTGCCCCTGCGCGGTCGCGGTGCGGACCGCTACGCTGCGCGTCCCCGTGGGAGGAGAGCCCCCTTCCGCGCCGAGCCGGATCTCTTCACCGCGCGGCTCTGCCGTCCCCTGGGTTCCGGTGTCCAGCAGCGACCGCCGTCCGGGGCAGCTGCGCGCGAAGAGCCGGGCCACGTCCTGCGGCCCCACACGCAGGCGGTGATCAAAGAGGAAGTTCTGCAGCGCATCCGACAAGTCGCGCGCGCGCTGGAAGCGGGCCACCGGATCCGGCGCCAGGGCCCGGGTGACGATGCTCCACAGGGGCGCGGGCATGCCCGGTACGGGCACCACGGTCTTCACGTCGAAGGACGAGATGTCGCGCAGGATCTGGAAGTAGTCCGGGCCGCTGAAGAGCTGCTGGCCGGAGAGCAGCTCATAGAGGAGCAACCCCAGCAGGAAGAGATCCGCGCGCTGATCCACCGCCGCGCCGCGCACCTGCTCGGGGGCAAGGTAGCCCACCTTGCCCTTCACGAGACCCACCTCGGTGCCGCTCTGGACGTTGGCGGCCTTGGCGATGCCGAAGTCGGCGAGCTTCACCTCGCCGGCGGAGGAGACCATCACGTTGGACGGATTGATGTCGCGGTGGATGATGTTGAGCGGCCGGCCGGACGCGTCGAGCTTCTCGTGGGCATAGGCCAGGCCCTCGGCCACCTGCTGGACGATGAAGCACACTTCGCGCAGCCCCAGGGGCACCTGCTGGAGGGCGGCGGCCCGCTGGAGCGAGCGGAGGTTCTCTCCGTCCACGAACTCCATCACCATGTAGTACTGGCCGCGCACGCACCCCAGGTCGAACACCTGGACGACGTTGGCGTGCTGCAGGGAGACGGTGAGCTTCGCCTCACGGAGGAACAGCTCGATGAACTCCTTGTCCTGCGCGAGCGAGGGCAGGATGCGCTTGACCGCGACAGGCTTCTCGAAGCCCTCGGCTCCCAGAACCTTCGCGAAGAAGACTTCCGCCATGCCGCCCGCGGCCAGCTTGCGGATGAGTCGGTACGTGGCCACGTGAACTCCCCCCGACCGGGTGATGGTGGGGGGGCAGATGCGCATGCCCTCTCAAGATGGTGAGTGCCTACTCACTGGGATCTCGGCGAACGTCGAGTCGCTGGCACTCACACGCGGCGCAGCCACTCGAAGCGTCGAAGGTTGAGCAGGCACACGCCCACCGTGGAGGTAGGGGCGACGACACCAAGGTCATCACACCGCGCAGGCGTGGCCTGTTCCGCGCGGCCTAGCCGAACAGCTCCTTCACCTTGTCGAAGAAGCTCTTGGACTGCGGGTGGGACTCCTCGCCCGACAGCTCCGCGAACTTCTCCAGCAGCTCGCGCTGCTTGGCGGACAGGTCCGTGGGCGTCTCGATGATGACGCGCACGTGCTGATCCCCGCGCTGCTGGCTGTGCAGATGCGGGATGCCCTTGCCCTTCAGCCGGAACACCTTGCCCGACTGCGTGCCCCCGGGGATGGTCATCTTCACCTTCCCGTCCAGCGTGGGCACGTCGATCTTCGCCCCCAGCGCCGCCTGCGTGAAGGAGATGGGCACCTCGCAGAACACCTCGTTGTCCTCGCGCTGGAAGAGGGGGTGCTCGCGGACGATGACCGTGACGTAGAGGTCTCCCGGCGGCCCGCCGCGCTCCCCCGGCTCGCCCATGCCCGTGAGGCGCACCCGCGTGCCATTGTCCACACCGCCCGGGATGTTCACCTCGAGCACTTCCTCGGAGGGCACCTTGCCCGAGCCGCGGCAGCGCGAGCACGGATCCGGAATGACGGCGCCCGTGCCATTGCAGTCGCTGCAGGCGCGCGACACCGCGAAGAAGCCCTGCGTGAAGCGGACCTCGCCTACGCCGCCGCACGTGGCGCACGGCTTGGGCGCCGCGCCGCTCTTGCTCCCCGAGCCGCTGCACGTCTCACACTTCTTGGGGCGCGGGATTGGAACCTTGGGGCGGCAGCCGAACGCCGCCTCCTCGAAGGAGATCTCCAGGTTGTAGCGAAGATCCGCCCCCCGGCCCACGCCTCCCCGGCCGCGGCCCCGGCCGCCGCCGAAGATCTCGCCGAAGATGTCCCCGAAGATGTCGTTGATGTTGACGCCCTGGAAGCCGCCAAAGCCCTCGAAGCCGGCGCCTCCACCCGCCCCGGCGTGGCCGAACCGGTCATACCGGGCGCGGCGCTCGGGATCGCTCAGGACTTCGTAGGCCTCGGAGGCCTCCTTGAACTTCTCCTCGGCATCCTTGTTTCCCGGGTTGCGATCCGGGTGGTGCTGGAGCGCTACCTTCCGGAAGGCGCTCTTGAGCTCCTGTGGGGTGACGTTCTTCTGGACGCCCAGAACTTCGTAGTAGTCGCGCTTCTGTCCCGCCGCCGCTGGCATTCCGTCAAACCCCTGGATTTACTGTCCTTTTAAGCCTGCGTAGAAACCTGATCCACTATAACGCAGGCTTTGGGACCAGCAATCCAGGGCGCGCGCCCAGGGCTACACCATCCACACGCGGTTGACCGTCAGCTCCATGCGGGCCAGCCGGCGCTTGAGGGCCTGGTCCACTGGCCCCAAGGGAGACCACTTGGTGACCACGAAGTGCAGCTCCGCGGTGTAGAGCTTGGCGGCACTGGCCAGCAGGCTCCACCGGTTCTCCGCGGTGGGATCCTCCACCATGTCCGGAGTGACGATCTCGAGGATGATCGGCGTGCGCGCCGAGTCCGTCTGCCGGCATGTAAAATCGGGACGGTGATCTTCGATGGTTCCGGAAAGAATGGGAGGCGGCATGAAGCCCGGTAGCCGCGCCTTGATGTCCGTGTAGCCGATTGTTCGAAAGTACTCGGCCATGAGCCACAGGAGCCGCCGGCGCTCCTCGTCCTCGACCACCGGCTCACAGCCTGGACTGAACAGCGCCTCTTTTTGGTTCGTATCGTTGATGTCCATGGCTTTCGGAAAGCTGTCCGCCACACCCGCCTACAGCAACGAACGGGCCAGCATGCGGTGGCCGAAGGGCCGAGGGGTAGACGAGGAAGCGAGCCCAGCGCCCTGAAGCGCCTTGGCCCTGGGCACCCAGGGTGAGAGAGTCCGCGCCGCCGTGGCCCCCCGTCCCTCGCCGCACGTCTACCGTCGTCTGCTGGGCTATGTGCGGCCCTACCGGCGCCTGCTCGTGGCGGGCCTGGGAGCCTCGCTGCTGGCCGCGGCAGCGACCTCGGCATACGCATGGCTGGTGGGGCCGCTGCTGCGCGCCGTGCTCACGGGAGAGTCCATCTCCCTGGCGGGCCTGAAGCTGCCGCCAGAGGAGATGCTGCGCCGCCTGCCGCTGTTGGTGGTGGCGGTGGCGGCGGTGAAGGCCACAGCCCAGTTCCTCCAGGGCGGATGGATGCAGCGGCTGGGCCAGCGGGTGATGGCGGACTTGCGGGGCTTCTTCTACTCGCGGCTGCTGGCCCAGCCCCCGGCCTTCTTCGAGCGGCGGCACTCGGGCGAGCTGCTCTCGCGCTTCACCGCGGACGTGCCTCTGGTGGAGTTCTCCGTGACGCAGGCGCTGTCGTCCTATGTGAAGGACGGGATGCAGATCCTGGCGCTGCTCGTCACCTGCGCGCTGATTGACGTGAAGCTGTTCCTGCTCACCTTCGTGGTGATGCCGGCCACGGTGGTGCCGGTGACGCGGTTCGCGCGCTCCTTGAAGAAGGTGGCCCTGCGCTCACAGACGAGCCTGGGCGCGCTCACCTCGCTCACCTCCGAGCAGCTGCAGAACCTGCCGGTGGTGCAGGCGTACGGTGGGGTACCTCGGGCGCTGGCCACCTTCGATGTGGAGGCCGAGCGCTACCTGGGGGAGATGCGCCGCTCGCTGTTCCTGCGCGGCGCCTTCAGCCCCACGGTGGAGATGTTGGGCATCGTCGGCGTAGCGCTGGTGGTGACGTGGGGCGCGCGCGCGGTGGCGGCCGAGCCTGGCCTGGCGGGGCGGCTGCTCTCCTTCCTCGCGGCGGTGCTGCTGCTCTACCAGCCGGTGAAGTCGCTGAGCGGCACGCTCTCTCAGGTGCTCACGGGGCTGGTGGCGGCCGAGCGTCTCTTCGCCATCGCGGACGAGCCCGCGCCGCCGGACGAGGGCCGCGAGGCCACTGCCCTGAGCCAGGCGCTGGTGCTCGAGGAGGTACGGGCCACGTACCTGGACGGCCGCGAGGGCCTGCGCGGGGTGAGCCTCACGGTGCCGGCAGGAGCGCGTGTCGCGCTGGTGGGAGCCTCGGGCGCGGGGAAGACGACGCTGTTCTCGGTGCTGCTCGGCTTCCTGCCCACGAGTGGTGGAGCGGTGCGATGGGACGGCGTGCCGATGCGGGAGCTGAAGCCCTCGAGCATGCGAGCCCAGCTGGCATGGGTGCCCCAGGAGCCGGTCCTCTTCTCTGGCACGGTGCGCCACAACCTGCTGCTGGGGCGGCCCGAGGCGAGCGACGCAGAAGTCTGGGAGGCGCTGGCGCTGGCGCACGCGGAGGAATTCGTGCGGTCGCTGCCTGGGGGGCTGGAGGAACCGGTGGGCGAGCGGGGTTCGCGGCTCTCGGGTGGCCAGCGGCAGAGGCTGGCGCTGGCGCGGGCGTTCTTGCGCCGGCCCTCGCTGTTGCTCCTGGACGAGCCCACGAGCGCCCTGGATGCGGCCAGCGAGGCGGCGGTGGGCGCGGGGCTGGCGGCGCTGATGAAGGGCCGCACGGTGCTCGTCATCGCGCACCGGCTCTCCACGGTGCGGGATGCGGATCTGATCGTCGTGCTGGACGCGGGCCAGGTGGTGGAGTCCGGCACGCACGCGGAGCTGGTGGCGCGCCAAGGCCGCTATGCCCAGCTCCTGGGTGACGGGGCCGTCGCCGCTTGAGACACGGAAGCTGCCAGCTCAGCTACTGAAGACTTCGAGCAAGCCCAGACATTCCAGCAGTTCACGCATGCCCGGCCAGATCCACATGCGAGGGATTGGAGCGCTTCGCTCGACTCGCCCGTGTTCAATTTTTGAACGGAGGGTATTGAAAGACCCCCAATCCGAAACAAAGGATATCAAGCACAGCACACCCAACCGGCTATTCGCAGTTCATGGATTTTCAGCCGGGCGCAATCAGCTTCTTGCGTTGAAAGCTTGACAGGCTGCCGAGTTCAGCGCTTTTACATACGCAGCTACACGACGCCTGCCATTCTTTACTCCCACGGTTCGCGTCGGACCGACAGGGGGGGAAATCACAATGCCAAGCCGAAGAAGCACCCGACACGGGATGCTCGGGAAGCGCCCGGGCCCAACCACTCTCAATGCCTCGTCTCTCTTCATCTTCGCCGCTGTCACCCTGCTGCTAGGAGGGTGCGGCGCCGAGCCGGAAGCGCTGGACAGAGTGCTTCCCGAGGAGCTCACGCTCGGCCATGTCGAAGCGCCTCTGGTGAGCAATGGAGGCTTCGAGGATGGCAATCTGAGTAGCTGGACCGTAGGTCTGCACCTAAACCGCACCGGATTGAGGGTCGTCCCGCCGACCAACGTCTTCGACCTGAACCTCTCTACCGGAGGGACGAATCAGACCCTAGCGGTAGGGGGAGCGACGGAATCGCAGATTCCAGCAGGCCTCAGCTCGAGGTCGACGCTTCGCTATCCGAAATATGGCCAGTGGTCCGCGGTCATCAACCGCCAGGGCGCGAGCGAAAAAACCAACAGCCTGCGCCAGATTTTCACCATCACCAATGCGGACGTCGATCCGGCGGACGGAAAGGTGCATCTCCGCTTCGCGCTCGCGCCGGTCCTCCAGGACCCGGGGCACTCGGCCAAGGACCAGCCCTACTATTTCGTCCTGCTCCACAATGCCACGAAGGGCACACAGCTCTTCTCGACCTTCGCGTACTCGAACCAGCCTGGCGTGCCCTGGCAGGAGGATCCTTCCACCGGGGTGCTCTACACCGACTGGCAGATCTTCGACGTCGCCCCTGGGAGCGCGCACCTTGATATTGGGGACCAGATCCAGCTCAACATCATCGCCGCGGGCTGCGCACAGGGCGGCCACTACGGCCATGTCTACGTTGACAGCTTCGGAGCCTTCCTTCCGGGCCTGTCCATCGCCGCGAGTGCTCCCGCCCAGGCGAACGCTGGCAGCAACCTGACCTACACCTATCTGGCGACGAACTCCGGCACGGGCGCTGCCGCCAACGTCATCGTCAACCAGCCGCTGCCAGCGAATACCACCTTCATCGGTGTCAACGCACCGGGTGCGACCTGCACCGCTCCCCCGGTGGGCTCGGCGGGCACGGTCTCCTGCAACCTGGGCACGCTCAACCCCACCGCGAGCACCACCTTCCAGATGACGGTGAGGATCAATCCCGGAGCCACGGGTACCGTGAACAACGGCAGCTACACCATCCGCGCCGACAACGTCTCACCTCTGATTGGGCCGCTGGTCGTGACGACCATCACCCAGAGCGTGGTGTTCGCGGATCTGGCGCTCACGAAGAGCAACGGCGTCGCAGCCGTCACCTGGGGCCAGCCCGTTCAGTACACCCTCGGGGTCACGAACAATGGCCCCTCGGCGGTGACCGGTGCACGCGTGACGGACACCATGCCGGCGCAGCTCACCGCCGTCACCTGGACCTGCACTGCGTCTGGCGGTGGAACCTGCGCCGTGGCGGCAGGCTCGGGCAACATCAATACGACGGTCAACCTGCCAGCCAATGGCCTGGCCACTTTCACCGTGAACGCGACGGTCATCAGCGGCTCCGGGAGCGGCCGCGTCTCCAACGTGGCCTCGGTGACCACCCCCTCCGGCGTGACCGACAACGATCCCACCAACAACCAGGCCGCCGACACCGACTCGATCGGAAGCCTGTATCAGGTCACGGTGGACAAGGATCCTTCCTCCACGGGAACCGGCCGGGTGGTGAGCAGCCCGGCGGCCATCGACTGCGGCGCGGCCTGCCCCGGCGCGAGCTCCCAGTTCATGAATGGCACCCTGGTGAGTGTCACTGCGACCGCCACCCCGGGGAACACGTTCGCCGGCTGGACGGGCGCCTGCACCGGCACCGCCAACCCGTGCAACTTCGTCGTCACCGCGGACACGGTCCTCACCGCACTCTTCACCTCGCCGCAGGCACCCAATGGAAGCCCGTGCTCGGCC
>Ga0190275_10003026_pt1 | contig 11960 bp, 8 predicted proteins | sample Popmic550T_FD_133745 | JGI IMG/M metagenome (GOLD analysis project Ga0190275, IMG submission 133745) | Populus adjacent soil microbial communities from riparian zone of Yellowstone River, Montana, USA - 550 T | ecosystem: Environmental > Terrestrial > Soil > Riparian zone > Trees stand | place... | reverse complement strand
TCTCATCGGCCGCCCATCGTACCAAAGCCCTCCAGGGCCTCCCGGTATGCCGTTCGGTACCTCGCCGCCACCGCATCCCAGGTCAGGTCCGCGACCGCCCTCTCTCTTCCCCGAGCCCCCATTCCCTGCGCCAGCCCGGGCTCCCGGATCAATCGCGCCAGCGCCCCGTCCAGATCGACCCAGTCGCCCTCCGGAATCAGCATCCCGGTCTCGCCGTCCACCACGGCCAGCGGAATCCCGGAGATCTCCGAGGCCACCACCGGCAGCCCGCTCGCCATCGCTTCCAGGATCACGTTCGGCAGCCCGTCCACGTTGCCGGCCGGATCGTGCACCGCCGGCAGCACGAACACGTCCGCCGCCCGGAACAGATCCGGCAACTCGTCGTGCCGCACCCCACCCGGAAAATGCACCCGCCCGGACCACTCCGCCGCCGCCCGCCGAAACTCCTCCAGCCGATCCCCGCCGCCGGCCAGCACCACGTGCAGGTCCGCCCGCGCCGCCATCAATCCCGGAAGCGCCTCCAACAGCACCTGGAACCCCTTCTTGGTCGCCATCCGTCCGACCCCGAGCACCACCGGCGCCGCCGCCGGGATCCCCAGCCGCTCCCGCCAGATCCCACCCCGCGCCGGATCGGGAAAGAACATTTCGACATCCACACCATAGGGGATCACCCGCGCCCGCCGGAAAGGGAACCCCAGCGCACACACCCGGCTCACCAGCTCCGGAGAGCACCCGGTCAGCAACGTCGTCCGCCGCAGCGCCCACTTCGCCAGCCGCCGCACTCCCCGCTTCTCGGCCAGAAAGACATCGCTGCCATGGAGTCCCACCGCCAGCGGCGCCCCGCCGCCGTCGGCCACCGCCGCCACCAGCCCGTTGGGCACCACCCAGTGCGCGTGCACCAGATCGAACCGCCGCTCCCACGCCAGCCGCCCGATCGCCCGCCGCGCCGCCAGCGCATAGAGCGGCGCCACCACCGCCGCCCCGCCCTTCACCCGCTCGTCCGCCTCCAGGCTCCGGCCGTATCCCAGGACCTCCCGCCCCTCCGGCGCGTACCGAAACGTCCGCACCTCCACCCCGCCGTCCTCCCACTCCGCCGCCAGGCCGGCCGCGTGCGGAGCGAGCACCGTCACCCGGTCCCCGCCCCGCACCAGCCCACGCGCCAGGTCCCGGATGAACGGCCCCGAACCGTCGCCGGGAAAGCGCGGATACGTCTGGGTGAGGAAGAGGAGGTCGAGGCCGCGGCCCGCGCTCGCGGCCGGGCGCCGGGGCTCAGGGGCAGGTGCGCCGGAGCTCACTCCAGGCGCTCTTTGACCGAGTAGCTGTCCTCGCGGCGAAAGTTCTTGAGGGTGATCATCTCCCCCACCAGCCCGGTGGTCAGCACCTGGATGCCGAGCAGCATCAGCAGGACGCCGAGCAGCAGCAGCGGCCGGTTGGCGAGCCGCGCGCCGGCCACCCAGATCACCGCGAGGTAGGTGTTGATGCCCAGCCCGGCAGTGAGGAAAGCCAGCCCGAACGCCCCGAACAGGTGCAGCGGCCGGCGCGTGTAACGGGTGATGAACAGCACCGTGATGAGGTCCAGCAAGCCCTTGTAGAAGCGGTCCCAGCCGTACTTGCTGACACCGTGCCGGCGCGGCAGGTGGTTGACCTGGATCTCCCCCACCTGGAAACCCCGCCGGCTCGCCAGCACCGGGATGTAGCGGTGCAGCTCGCCGTAGACCGCGATCTCCGCCAGCACCTCGCGCCGGTAGGCCTTGAAGCCGCAGTTGAAGTCGTGGAGGTCGACCTGCGCCAGCCGCCGGGTCACCCAGTTGAACAGCCGCGAGGGCAACCGCTTGGACGCCGGGTCCTGCCGCCGCCGCTTCCAGCCGGACACCAGGTCGAGGTCCTGCTCCTCCAGAGTCGTCAGAAAACGCGGGATCTCCTCCGGATCGTCCTGCAGGTCGCCGTCCATGGTCACCAGGATGCGGCCGCGCGACTGGTCGAAACCGGCGGTGAGCGCCGCCGCCTTGCCGAAGTTGCGCCGCAGGCGCACCAGCTTGACCCGCGGATCGCGCTCCCGCGCCGCCCGCACCCCGCGCGCCGTGCCGTCGGTCGAGCCGTCGTCGATGAAGATGATCTCGAAGCTGCGCCCCAGGCCGTCCAGAACCGCCGCCACCCGGCCGGCCAGGTCCTCGATCGTGCCCTCCTCGTTGAGCACCGGCACCAGCACGCTGACCTCGATTTCCTCGTCGATCAGGGGCACGGGCGCGGGGCCGTCCGGTCGGGTGCCGGGGCGCGCGCCGGGCAGCGAGGCGAGGGGCTGGGGGCTCATGGCGGCGTATTGTACCAGCGGCCTTACAATGCCCCGCGCATGAAGACTTTTCTGCCGTGGGCCGTCCTCGGCGGGCTGCTCGCCGCGCTGCTCGCCGGCGCCGCGACCTTCGACCGCCGCGACTGGCCCGCCTTCGCCGGCGACGAGACCACCTACCTGATGCAGGCCCAGAGCCTGGCCTGGGACTTCGACAACCGCTACACCCCCGCCGACTACCAGCGCTTCGTCACCACCTGGGGCAGGCCCCCGGAAGGCCTGATCCTGCAGAGCCGCGATCAGGGCCAGACCCTGGTCTACGCCAAGCCCGTCTCCTATGCCCTCGCCATCTCGCCCCTGGTGCGGCTCGCCCCCCGCCGCGGCGCCGCCCTCGCCAACGCCCTGCTGCTCGCCGCCGCCGCCCTCGCCGCGGCGCTCTCGCTCTCCCGCCGCCTCGGCCCCGCCGCCCCCCTCTGGGTGACGGTCTGGGTCTTCGCCTCGGCCGCCTTCGCGCACGTCTTCTGGGCCCACGCCGACCTGTTCCTGATGAGCCTGGTCGCCCTCGCTTTGGCCTTCGCCTACGGCGGAGCGACCGAATCGGACTCCGACCCGCCATCCCGCGCCGTGCTCCGCTGGGCCTTGGTCGGTCTACTGCTCGGCCTGGTGATCGCGGCCCGGCCCTTCTACGCCCTCCTGCTCCTGCCCGCTGCCCTCGCCGTCCCGTCCGGAGGCGAAGCAGGCAGGCGGCGCCTCGGCCTCGCCGCCCTCGCCGCCGGAGTCCTCGCGGTGGTCCTCGCCTCGACCCTCAGCGGCCTCGCCACCCGCGGCAGCTGGACCAGCTACGGCGGCGACCGCCAGAGCTTCGACGGCCAGAGCGGCTTTCCAGGCATCGGACCCGAGGGAGCACCGGCCGCCGAGCCGCCCGCCGAGGCCTGGCGCCGGCAGATCCAGAGCCGCGGCAGCCGCACCTGGATCGCGCCGGAGTCCCTCCATCTCAAGCTCGATCCCCCGCAGGCCGCCTGGAACCTGCTCTACTTCCTCGCCGGCCGGCACGTCGGGGTCCTGCCCTACTTCCTGCCCCTGCTGCTCGGCTTCGCCGCCCTCTCCCTCCAGCGCGGCCGCTGGGCCCTGCTGCTCGCCGCCCTCGCCGCCTGCTTCCTGTTCCTCTACGTGCGGCCGTTCAACTTCTACGGCGGCGGCGGCGCCCTCGCCAACCGCTACTTCCTGCCCGTCTACCCGGCCTTCTGGTTCCTGGCCGCCCGGCCCCTCCGGCCCCTCCCGGCAACCGTCTGGGCAGCGGCCATCACGCTCTGCGCCGTGCCCTTCCTGCTGCCGCTCTGGTCGCACCCGCGCGCCTTTCTGCTCGCGCCGGAAGGCGGCTACTCCTACGTCTCCGACACCGCCGAGCGCTGGCTGCCCTACGAGACCACCCTGTCGCACCTCAAGCCGGGTGGCCAGGCAGACGTCACTCACCAGGGCTTCTGGGTCAAGCTCCTCACCCCCACCCTGCGCGCCGAGCACGGCGGCGCCCGCCTGAGCCTCGCGCCGGGAGCCGCGGGAGAGCTGCTCGTGGGCAGCCCCCGGCCGCTCGCCGGCCTGCGCCTGCTCCTGTCTCCCGGCGAGCCGGCGGCCTTCCAAGTTACGGGGGCCGAGGTCGCCGAGCGCCGCCAGCGGCCGGACGGCGGCACCACCCTGCTGCTGCGCTTCGACGGCCCGCGCGCCCGCCACCGCATGTGGTGGACCGACGACAACGTCTATCTCTACCAGTTGCGCCTGACCGCCCCGCCAGGCGCGCACCCGGCCGGCGGCGTCTGGACCTTCCAGCTCATGCCAGAGAACGCCGCGGGCCGCTGAGAGACAGGTCCCGCCGTGCGCCGCAAGCTGCTCCTCGCCACCGTCTCGGCCCTGCTCACCCTGCTCGTCGGCGAGGCCGCCCTGCGCCTGCTGGGCTACGGCGCAGGCGGCCGTGGAACCTCCTGGTACGCCGGCGGCAATCACCCGCGCTTCCTGTTCCAGCCCTCACCTGATCCTGACCAGGGCTACACCCTGCGCCCGAGCTTCCGAGGCTGGCAGGTCGCTCCCGGCCGCGAGTTCGCCGTCCCAGCCGTCATCAACGCCCAAGGGCTGCGTGACCACCCCCACACCGCACCACCGCGTCCCCTGGTCCTCGCGATCGGCGATTCCATGACCTTCGGCGAGGGCGTGCCGGTAGAGCGGACCTTTGCGGCGCTGCTCGAGCGCAGCACCGGAGCACGGGTCGTCAACGCCGGGGTGCCGGGCTACGGCAGCCCGCAGATGCTCGCCCGCTTCAAGCAGGTATCCACCAGCCTGCAACCCGACCTCGTCCTGGTCACCCTCTCACCGCTCTGGGACCGCAACCGCTGCGCCGAGCCGTTCGTCTACAAAGAGGGCTTCCTGGTCGCCCAGGGCTACGCCGGCCGGCTCTTCCTCATCGACGGCAACCTGGAGCTGGGTGAGGTGCGCTGGCCGCTGATCGGGCCGGCAACGGCCTGGGCCAAGGGGCACTCGGCGCTGGCCCGCCTGGCCCTGCCGGCTCTCCGGGACCTCCTCACGCACCGCTCTCCCGCGCGCGGCGGCGCCGGAGCGGGCAGCGCGGCCGGTGTCGAGCCAACCGCCCGCGCTCTCGCCGCCCTGCAAGCTGCCGCCCGCCGAAAGGGAGCCGAGATCCGGGTGGTACTGATCGAAAGCCGCGGGCCGGACCACCAGGCCGACCGCCGGGCCCTGGAGCAGGCGTTGAGACGGCGCGGCATCCCGGTCACGGCGCTCGACCGCCTGCTCGCCAACGCCGACTGGCAGCGCCTGCGCTACCCCCGGGACCAACACTGGAACGCGGCCGGTCACCGCGCCGTGGCCGCGGCTCTGGCGCCCCTCGTGCGGGAGGCGGTCCAGCCGCAGCCGGAACAACCGCGCGTTCCCCTGCGCCGATTCGAACACCGGCTCATAGGCCGCGGCGAGTTGCGCGAAGAGCCGGTCCGCCGCCGGCCCCTGCCGCCGGTCGCCCTGCCAGAGCAGCACGTAATCGACCGTCCGGCCGGTGCGCACCGTGTAGCCAAGAGGATCGACCACCGGCGGCTCGACCTCCAGCGGCCCCAGGATCGCACCCTGCCGAAAAGGGTTCACCTCCGGCCGGTACATCACGGGGAAGTAGTCCTCATTGGCCTGGTTGAGCGTCAGCGAAATGAACAGCCGCTCCGCCGCCGACCCGGAGTCCGCATGCAGGAACGGCCGGGTCCGGAACGACAGCGGCCTGCCGTCCGGCGCCTCGCCTTGTGGAGCGAAGGCGACCGCCAGCAGCGTACGCCCGGGGGCGACCCGGCCGGCAGCGCTCCGGTACTCTTCCAGGTAGGGCTGGAGCCGGGCATAGCCCAGGCAGGTGAGAGCGAGCAGGGCGAGCGAAACGGTCGCCGCGGCGGCCTGAATCCACCGCCGCGCGCCCGCCGGCCAGGCGAACGCCGCGAGCCAGAAAAGTAACGCCAGAAACGGGAGCAGGTTGAGCCGCTGGTTGACCAGCGCTCCCCCGACGGTCTGGTTCGGAGCGGCGAAGTAGGCGGCCGTGCAGAGCAGCGGCACCAGCAGCAGACCGTCGCGGAAAGTGAGAGGACCGCGCCGGCGTAGGCGGCGTACCAGCTGCCAGCCGGCGAGCAAACCGAACAGGCCGGCCAGGGCGGCCGACAGCCAGACCGCCTCGAAGTCCAGCGCCACCAGCGAGTAGAGAGCGGCGAGCTGCTTGGCCAGCACCCAGGCGGACAGCCGGGTCGACGGGCCTTGCAGATGATCGGCCACATAGAGCGCCATCAGGAGGAGAGCCGGCAGCCAGGCTACCAGAGGCGGCCCCAGGCGGCGGCGGAGCACCGGCGCGGCCGCCTCCACCAATTCCGGGTGCGGCAGCACCGTCAACGCCCCCACCTGGCCGGGCCCCGGCGCGCGCGCCGGCAAGCGGGAGCGGCGCAGGTCCAGCCAGACCTGCCAGGCGGCGAGCAGCAGGACGGACGCAGCGGTCATCACCAACGCCACGCCATGGCAGAAATAAGTGCCGCAGGCGAGCAGGGCGAGGCCCAGGGTGATGAGCGGATCGAAACGGCCGCGGTGCCGCAGCCAGTATCCCAGGGTGAGGAAGAACCCCGCCAGGCCGAAGCAGAAGTTGTAGAACCCCATCTGGAACGGAAAGCTGAAGAGAAAGGGCAAGGCCAGGACGGCCAGAAAGCGCGAGCGCGGCCGCACCGCCCCCAGGGCATAGCGCGCCGCCCAGGGCAGCAGCACCACGTAGCCCGAGAGCAGCAGCCGTTCGGTGAGCCTGGGGGAGAGAAAGCGCAGCGGCTCCGCCAGCAGCCCGAAGATGAAGTAATTGGGATAGTTGCCGACATTGCGCTCGAAAAAAGCGCGTAGCGGCTCGCCGGCCGGCAGGTCCAGATGGGCGAGCAGCGAGGCGACCGCCAGGTGCCCCGGCCCGTCCTGAGTGGGCAGGTGGCGAAAGGCCCAGAGCGGGATCAGATGCAGGACGACCAATCCCCAGAAGATCTGGCGCTCCCGGTGCCCGCTGCTCCCCAAAGCCAGGGGCCTCGTCCGGCTCATGGCGCTGAACCGGCCGGCTCCGGCCGGGCGTAGACCGGGGCGAGGAACACGGCCGTGAAGTCCGGACCGGCGAGCGGCACCTCGACCACCACCTGCCAGTAGACCGCCTCTTCGCGCAGCAGGTGCGTGCGCGGCAGGTCGTCCGGCAGCTCGAATCCGAACCGCACCGTGTCGACCCGCTCTCCCGGCCGGCCGCCACCCGGGAAGTCGCCGATCTGGGTGTAGATCACGAACGGCTCCGCGACCGAATCCGGTCCGCCCCCACCCTTGTCTTCGACGCAGCGCAGGGTGACCCGCGCCGGGCCGGTGGCGGCGAGCGGCCGCCGGGTGGTGAAGACGCCCTCGAGGCGCTCGCCGAGAAAGGCCGGAAAGGTGGTCCACCGGACGCGGGGGCGAACCCGGCGCAGGGCCTGGAAGACCTTGACCAGGGCGTCGTAGAGGAGCAGCAGGCCGAACAGGTCGAACAGCAGGACGAGGCCCCAGACGACCAAGTTGTTCGAACCGAGGGCCAGGTTCATCAGCCCGATGAACGAAAGGATGGCGACGTGCCCCAGGATCGCGCCGCCGGGCGCCGAGCCGTCCGGCGCCATGCCCTCAGGCCGCCACGGGTGGTCCACCGTCCAGGGATGCTCGGCGTCGCCCCGTATCCGGCTCTTCCGGCCGTGCTCGGCGCCGGTGAGGGCGATCTGCATCATGCGTAGCGCGATCAGGAAGAACACCGCGCCGAAGGCCATCACCCCGAGAAAGGAACGCGGGTCGTTGCCGCCGCGCAGGCCCGCGGCGTAGGGGCCGACGGTGCCCGCGAGGCCGAACAGAAAGATCGCCGCGCCGACGGTCAGGAAGACCAGAAAAAAGCCGGCGTTGGCATCGCGGAAGCGCCGCACGAACCCGCGCCCGAAAGCACCGGGCGACCCCTGCTCCGTCATGGCCGAGCGGGGTGGCGCGGCGAGGGGCGTGCGCTCGCGGCTCTCGCGGGCGGCTCTGCCGGCGGCTGGATTGGCGCTCGTGGGCGCGCCGATCGGCATGGACGGACCTCCTCGGCTGATCCTGCTGAAAAGCTGAGTCATCCTATCCCAGCCGGGGGGCTCCGTTATGATGCGGGCTGCCGATGGCTCCCGCCGGTCTCAAATTGCTCGCCAAACGGCTGATCCATGCCGGCTCGGCCCACCCCCTGGGCACGATCGTGGCCGCCGCGCCGCGCGAGCCGCTCGCCGCGCTGACTTTCGACGACGGCCCCGATCCGGAGTGGACGCCGCGCCTGCTGGAGATCTTGGAGGCGCACGGTGCGCGCGGCACTTTCTTTCTGGTGGGAAAAGCCGCGGCCCGGCATCCGGAGCTGGTGGCGCGGATGGTCGGGGCGGGGCATGCGATTGGCAATCACACCTGGGATCACGTGTCCCTGCCGCTGCTCAAGCGGCGCGGCCGGCGGGCGCAGATCCGGTGGTGCGGGGAGGTTCTGGCCCCCCATCTCTCCTCGGGAGAAAAGCGTCTGGGTAAGGAGATGAAGCTGTTCCGGCCGCCCTACGGACACCAGAGCCTCGCCTCTCAGCTGGACGCCCTGGCGCTCGGTTACCGGGTCGTCACCTGGAGCATCGTGGCCGAGGACTGGCGCGACGACCCCGCCGAGGCGCTGGTCGAGCGCGTGCGCCGCCGCCTCCGACCGGGCTCGATCGTGCTCTTCCACGACACCCTGGCGACCACCGACGACCCGCGGCACCGCGACCGCACACCCACGCTGCAGGCGGTGGAAACGCTGCTGCGGGAGCCCGGGGATTACCGGTACGTGACGGTCCCCGAGCTGCTGCGGCGGGGCTGGCCGCTACGCTGGCCCTGGTACAAGAGGTCCGATCTGGCATGGCTGCGCCGCCTGGTCTGACCTCGTCCTCGCCGAGCGCCGGGACCGCGCCCGGGCGGCTGCCCACGCTCAGCGTGGTCATCCCCTGCTGGAACGCCGAGGCAACGCTGGGCGCCCAGCTTGCCGCCCTCGCCGCCCAGGAGCTGCCGGAGGGCTGGGAGATCGGGTGGGAGCTGATCGTGGCCGACAACGGCTCGACCGACCGCTCCCGTGAGATCGCCGAGTCGTTCCGGGACCGCCTGCCTGCTCTGCGGGTGGTCGACGCCTCGGCCCGCCGGGGCCCCGGCCATGCCAGGAACGCCGGCGCCGCGGCAGCCCGGAACGAGGCGCTGCTGTTCTGCGATGCCGACGACGAGGTCGCACCGGGCTGGCTCGCCGCCCTGGCCCGCGCCCTCGCCGAGCACCCTTTCGTGGCGTCGCGCTACGACATCGACAAGCTCAACCCCGAATGGGTCCGCCAGACCCACGACAACCCCCAGGCGGACGGTCTCAACCCCTACATCTACCCGCCTTACCTGCCCCACGCCGGCGGCGGCGGCCTGGGCATCCGCCGTGAGCTCCACGAGCAGGTGGGCGGCTTCGACGAGACCCTGCCGGCGCTGGAAGACACCGACTACTGCTGGCGCCTGCAGCGCGCCGGCATCCCCCTGGTCTTCGTGCCCGACGCGGTGGTCCACATCCGCTTCCGCGGCGATCTCGGAGGCGTCTTTCGCCAGTCCTACTCCTACGGCGTCCACAACGTCGGGATCTACCGGCGCTACCGCCCGCTCGGCATGCCCCGCCTGCCCCTCACCGCCGGCTTCCGCAAATGGGCCGCCCTGCTCCTGCGCACCCCCCAGCTCCTCACTCCCCGCGGACGTGCCCATTACCTGCGCCAGCTCGGCTGGCGCCTCGGCCGCCTGCGCGGCTGCCTGCGCTTCCGGGTCTGGGCGCCCTGAACCGGCCCTGTGGTACCGTTCCCCGTCATGCGCGTTTTGGTCACGGGTCACACCGGCTATATCGGGAGTGTGCTCACGCCGCTCCTGGCCGCCGCCGGCCACGAGGTGGTTGGCATGGACAGCAACCTGTTCGCTCCCTGCCTGCTGCCGGGGCAGGTGGCGCCGCCCGACGTGCCCGAGATCGCCAAGGACCTGCGCGACCTGGCTCCCGGCGACCTCGAAGGCTTCGACGCCGTGCTCCACCTGGCCGGTCTGTCCAACGATCCGCTCGGCAACCTCGACGCGGCGCTCACTTACGAGATCAACGAGGCCGCTTCGGCCCATCTCGCGGAGCTGGCCAAGCGGGCCGGCGTGTCGCGATTCCTGTTCTCGTCGTCCTGCAGCACCTACGGCGCGGCCGGCGACGACTTCCTCGACGAGGGCGCGGCGTTCAACCCGGTCACCCCCTACGGCATCTCCAAGGTGCGTTTCGAGCAGAAGCTCCAGTCCCTGGCCGACGACTCGTTCAGCCCCACCTACCTGAGAAACGCCACCGCCTACGGCGTCTCGCCGCGGCTGCGGGTCGACCTGGTGCTCAACAACCTGGTGGGCTGGGCGGTGACGTCGGGGCGCATCCACCTGATGAGCGACGGCACGCCCTGGCGGCCGCTGGTCCACATCGCCGACATCTCGCGCGCGTTCCTGGCGGTGCTCGAGGCGCCGCGCGAGGTGGTCCACGACCAGGCTTTCAACATCGGCCGGACCGAGGACAACTACCGCATCCGCGAGCTGGCCGAGATCGTCGCCGAGACCGTGCCGGGCTGCGCCATCACCTACGCCGAGGGCGCCGGCCCGGACAAGCGCTGCTACCGCGTCGATTGCGGCAAGATCGCGCGCCTGCTGCCGGCCTTCCAGCCGCAGTGGGACGCCCGCAAGGGCGCGGTCGAGCTGCGTGACGCCTACCTGCGGGCCGGCCTCACCGCCGAGCAGTTCCAGGGACCGCGCTACGTTCGGCTCGGCCGCATCCGGCAGCTCCAGGAGGAGCAACGGATCGACGCCGCCCTGCGCTGGGCCGCCGGTGTCCCGGCCGCCGTCGAGACCGTCGCGGTTTCCTGACGGCACGGAAGCGCCCGCGCTTGCTCTCCGGCAGCGACAGCACCGAGCGCCGCTTCCTCCACTCGACCCTCGCCTCCTACGCCGGACAGCTGCTCCGCCTCGGGGTGGGCTTCGCGGCCAAGATGGTGCTGGCGCGGCTGATCCTTCCCGACGGCTTCGGCGTCTACGAGCAGGCCCTGCGCCTGGTGACCATCGCCGCCGCGGTGCGCGACCTCGGCCTGCCCTACCAGCTGATGCGCGACGCCCGCCGCCCCTACGGCACGGTGCTCGCCTTTGTGCTGGCGAGCGGCGGCGTGGTCACCCTGGCGCTGGTGCTCGGCGCGCCGCTCACCGCCGTCCTCACCCCGGAGTTGCCGCCGGTGGTGCGGGTCTTCGCCCTCTGGGTCCTGCTCGACGGCCTGGCGGTGGTGCCCCGCGCCTACTTCGAGCGCGAGCTGCGCATCGGCCGCCTGGTCGGGCCGGAGATCGGGCGCGGCGTGGTGATCGCCGCGGTCTCGATCGTCCTCGCCTGGCAGGGCTTCGGGGTGTGGAGCCTGGTGATCGGCGACCTCGCCGCCGCGGCGGTCTTCGCCGCCCTGGTCTGGGGACGAGCCCGCGGAAGGATGCCGCTCGCCATCGACCGCTCGCTGCTGCCCGACCTCCTGCGCCGCAGCGCCTACCTGTTCCAGATCTGGGTGCTGGTCCAGCTGGTGCACTACGTCGACGTCTACATCGTCGAGGCCTACCGCTCGACTGCCATCGTGGGCCAGTACTCCCGGGCCTACTGGATCGCCTTCCTGGTGCCGCTGATCGTCGCGCCGCGGGCGATGCTGCCGGCCCTGGTCGCCTACCGCGACGACCCCGAGCGCTTCGCCGCCGCCTTCCGGCTGGGTACCGTCTTCCTGCTCACCTTCCAGGTCACCGCCTGCTACTTCCTGTTCCTGAACGCCGAACGCACGGTCGAGATCCTGCTCGGCCCCGGCTGGCCCGAGGCGGCCTCGATCCTGCGCATCCTCTGCTTCGCGCCCCTGCTGCAGGTCTTCACCGACCTCGGCGGCGAGGTCCTCAAAGTGCGCCACGAGGACCGCACCTGGCTCGGCATCATGATCCTCAACCTCGCGGCTCTCCTCACCGCCGGCGTGCTCCTCACCCACCGCTACGGCGCCGAGGGCATGGCCGCCGCCAACCTCTTCCTGCTCGGCGACCTCTGGAT
>Ga0190275_10003025_pt1 | contig 11963 bp, 9 predicted proteins | sample Popmic550T_FD_133745 | JGI IMG/M metagenome (GOLD analysis project Ga0190275, IMG submission 133745) | Populus adjacent soil microbial communities from riparian zone of Yellowstone River, Montana, USA - 550 T | ecosystem: Environmental > Terrestrial > Soil > Riparian zone > Trees stand | place... | reverse complement strand
TGCGGATGTCGACGCCCATCCCGGACAGCGCCTCGGCGACCATCGCGCCCATGTCCGGGTCCACGGTGGACATCGGCTGCTTCGCCTGCTCGATCAGCGTGACAGAGAGCCCACGGTTGATCATCGCCTCGGCCATCTCCACGCCGATGTAGCCGCCGCCGACCACGACCGCCCGCTCGGGCGCCGGCGATGACTCCAGCCACGCGTGCACCGCTGTGCCGTCGTCGAGGGTCTGCACGCCGAACACGCCTTTCGCGTCGGTGCGGCTCCAGGACGGCTTGGCCGGCACCGCGCCGGCCGCGTACACGAGCTGGTCGAACGGTTCGCGCACCTCGCGGCGATCATCGTCGAGCGCGATCGCGACCACCTCGCGCTTGTCGAGGTCGATCGAGACGACCTCGTGACGCGTGCGCGCGTCGATCGCGTGCTCGGACCGGAACACGTCGGGCGTGCGGCTGACCAGGTCGTCGCGGGCGGAGACCTGCCCGCCCACCCAGTACGGGATGCCGCAGGCGGAGTACGACGTGAAGTGGCCCCGCTCGAAGGCCACGATGGACAGGTCGGCGGCCGGGCGCCGGCGGCGGGCCTGGGACGCGGCGGACATCCCCGCGGCGTCGCCGCCCACGACGACGAGGCGCTCAGCCACGGGTCTGCGCCGCGAGGAAGTCGATCACTTCGGCCATGTCGCCGGTGCGGGCGAGCACCGAACGTTGTCGCGCCGCCCCGGTGCCGTGGGTGTGCAGGCGGCCCAGGAGGTAGGAGACCGTATCCAGGTCGCCGTGCCGCTCCAGGTGCGGCTTCACGTGGTCGAACAGGCGGCGCATCATGTGCCACGCCGGGCGCGGCCCCGCGCCGAACGTGTCCAGCGCCATGCCCTCCAACCCGTCGTGCGACGCCCGCCAGTGCGCGGCGACGAGCACGTGGTGGTCGATCCGCGGTGTGGGCCGGCCGACGATGATGTCGTCGAGGGCGGCGGCGACCAGCCCGCGGATCAGCGCCGCGATCAGGATGGTGTCGTCGAGGCTCGGGCACACGTCGCCGATGCGGATCTCCACGGTCGGCAGGTGCGAGGAGAGCCGGGCGTACCAGTAGAGCATCCCCTCGTCGAGGAGCATGCCGGACGCGATGAGCTCACCCACCACGCGTTCGTAGTGGGCGTGCGAGTCGAGCCACGGGCTGGGGCCGACCGGGGGCCAGCGGTTCCACAGCACCGAGCGGTACGAGGCGTACCCGCTGTCGCGCCCCTCGTAGAACGGCGAGTTGGCGGTCGCGGCGTGGACGATCGGCAGCCACGGGCGCAGGCGGTTGAGCACCTGTACGCCGATCTCGGGATCCGGAACCCCCACGTGGACGTGCATGCCGTTGTAGCCGGGCCCGGGCGAGAGCATGCCGTACCGCTCGATCATCCGGTGGAACCGTGGGTCGTCGACCAGCGCCGGCATGTCGCCGCCCACCGGGCCGGTGCCGACCGCCAGCATCCGCACGCCGGCCCGCTCGGCCGCGTCGGACAGGCCGGTGCGGAGCATGCCCAGCCCGTGCCGCAACGCGGACAGCTCGAGGCCGGGTGGGCTGCCGATCTCGATCTGGCTGGTCTGGAACTCCCGCTGCACCTGACCGCGCAGATCGGGTGGCACCTCGGCGATGACCGCCTCGACCGCTGGTATCGCCGCTCCGGTGGCCGGGTCGACCAGCAGGAACTCTTCCTCGACGCCGACCGTCAGGAGATCGGCGCCGACACGCTGTGCCACGTCGGCCATGCCACCATCGTTACCCATGCGAGCCGATTGGCGAACTCTGTCGCCGATCGTGGACCCGGATCGCCGGACGGGTCAGTGGCCGGCGGGGAGGTCGGGGCGGTCCGGCCGGCCGGCGATCGCGTCCTGGAACCAGATCTTGGCGGCGATCAGCGGCCGCCGCACCCGGCGCTCGCGGCTGACGGCCTTGGCCATCTTCCTCTTCGCGCGCGGCGTCTCGCGGGTGTACCGCCAGCGCGCCCAGGGGGAGTGCGGCCGGGCGAGCCGCCACGCCCCGACAATGATCAGGATGGGTATCCACAACCCGATCAGCCCGGTCCAGATCTTCCCCTTCGTCAGCGTGATCCCGCAGAGCGTGAGGTTGACGGCGGCCCCGACGCCGCCGACGATCCAGGCGGCCGAGCCGGTCTCCTCGCCGCGGGCGGTGAGGAATTCGTCGATCCCGATCGGACGGATGCCGAGCAGGAGTAGACCGGAGAACGCCACAGCGACGAAGATGGCGTCGATCGATGTTCGGCCCTTCTCCGACCAGTAGACGTCGTCAAGGTGCAGGATCAGCGCGAACTCGTCGAGCACGAGCGCGCCGCCGATCCCGAACAGACCCGCGGCGGCCGAACGCCAGCCGATCAGGTTGTCCGGGATCGCCAGTCCGGCGACTCCGCCGATCAGCATGAAGACGACGCCGAACACCACGTGGTGGATGTGCGTGCCGCCAGGGGCCACGTTGCCCGGCCACCACTTGACCTGGGCGCGGATCATGCGCACCGAGAAACGGATGAATCCGAACCCGACCACGACGCCGACGAAGAAACAGAAGAGCGGAAGGCGGCCGGTGTCGACGATCGTCCGCGTGAACCAGGCGCCCACCCGTGCCCCCTGACGCAGTTTTAGCCGGTTTTGCGAAAATCATTCTAACCAGCGGCTTATCGTCGGAACCGTAAACCGCAATTGCCCCGGGAGGCCGTTACGTGACCGCGACGATCACCCCGAAGGTCGAACAGGCGGCCCCAGCCGTCACTTCCGCCGCCTCCAAGGGCTGGCGACGCTTCGTCCCGCGGATCTTCGGCACGATCCTCTGGATCGTCGCGATCATCTGCGCGCTCGCCGCCGTCGCGCGGGCGTTCCGCAGCGGGATGCAGCCGATCCGGCAGACCCTCGACGTCCTCCTGATCCCGGCGCCGGCCAACCTCGCGTACGCGGTGTTCCTGACGATGCTCGCCGCCGCCACGCTGAGCCGCAAGCGGGTCGCGTGGTGGTTCCTGACCGTCTACTTCATCATCGCGGCGGTCGTCGGCGCTTTCCTGGCCTCGGTGCTCACCTGGGTGCCCGACGCGGAGCTGGTCGACGAGGCGGGCAACGACCTCTTCGACACCACCGACACCGTCCTGCTCTGGGTGAGCATCGGCATCAGCATCCTCGCGCTGGTCGCCCTGTTCCTGGCCAAGGGCGAGTTCTACGCCAAGGTCCGCAAGGGCAGCGTCCGGCGCGCGCTCCTGGTGCTCGTCGTGCTGGTTCTCATCGGCATCGGGCTGGGTTACAGCCTCGTCGCCGCCTTCCCCGGCACCCTCAAGACCACCACCGACCAGCTGGAGTACGCCGCCGAGCACGTCCTGGGCGGCGCGATCTCCTTCGACCTGACCCGCACCGGGCACGCCCCGGGCTGGGTCAACCTGATCCTCGGCCTCCTCGGCGCGATCGCCCTGTTCGCCGCGTTCGCGACCCTGCTGCGGTCCCGCAACAAGTCCTCCGCGCTGCCGCCCGACGACGAGCAGCGGATCCGCACGATGCTCGCCAAGTTCGGCGACCGCGACTCGCTCGGCTACTTCGCCACCCGCCGCGACAAGGCCGCGATCTTCTCGCCCACCGGCAAGTCCGCCGTCACCTACCGGGTGGTCAACGGGGTGAGCCTCGCGAGCGGCGACCCGGTCGGCGACCCGGAGGCGTGGGGTCCGGCGATCGACGCCTGGCTGCACCAGGCCCGCGAGTACGCGTGGACGCCCGCGGTGATGGGCGCCAGCGAGACGGGAGCGATCGCGTACGCCCGCACCGGGCTCAAGGTGATCCACCTCGGCGACGAGGCGATCCTCCTCACCAAGGAGTTCACACTGGACGGACGGGACATGCGCCCCGTCCGTCAGGCCGTCACCCGGGTCGAGCGCACCGGCTACACCGCCCGGGTGCGCCGGCACAACGAGATCCCCGACGAGGAGATGCGCGGGATCGCGGCGCTGGCCACCGACTGGCGCGACACCGAGACCGAGCGCGGGTTCTCCATGGCGCTGGGCCGGCTCGGCGATCCGGCCGACGGGCGCTGCGTGCTGGTCGAGGCGCTCGACGACCAGGGCACGACCAAGGCGATGCTATCGTTCAGCCCCTGGGGCGCCCGCGGGCTCTCGCTCGACCTGATGCGCCGCGATCCGCACGCCGAGAACGGCGCCACGGAGTTCATGGTCGCCGAGCTGATGCAGGCCGCACCGCGGCTGGGCGTCGACCGGGTCTCGCTCAACTTCGCCGTCTTCCGCGCCGTCTTCGAGGAGGGCGCGCGGATCGGCGCCGGCCCGATCCTGCGGCTGTGGCGGCGTACCCTCCTGTTCTTCTCCCGCTGGTGGCAGCTCGAGTCGCTGTACCGGTCCAACGCCAAGTACCAGCCACATTGGACACCGCGGTACCTCTGCTTCGGTGAGCGCCGCGAGCTGGCCCGGGTCGGCCTCGCCTCGGCGATCGCGGAAGGGTTCGTGGCGATCCCCGGCACGTCCGCCGCGCCGCTGGACGCGCTGCCGGCCGAGGGCGCACCACGCTCGTTGGTCTCCGACGTCGTCGAGGAGCAGCCGGACGCCCTGGAGGCGGCGGCCGCGAGCGGTCCGGAGCAGATGCGGGTACGCCTGGACAAGCTCGCCCGGATCCGCGCGGCCGGTATCGACCCGTACCCGGTCGACTACCCGCGCACCGACGCGTGCGGGGAGATCCACGAGCGCTGGTCCGACCTCGCCCCGGACAGCCGCACCGGCGAGACCGTCGGCATCGCCGGCCGGGTCATGCTCTCCCGCGACCACGGCGGGCTGCTCTTCGCGACCCTGCGCGACTGGAGCGGGGACCTCCAGGTCATGTTGGACAACGGCATCCACGAGTGGTCGTCCACGGTGGACATCGGCGACCACGTCGGGGTGACCGGCGAGGTCTTCACCACGAAGGCCGGCGAGCTGACCGTGCACGTGGCCTCGTGGCAGCTCAACGCGAAGTGCCTGCGCCCGCTGCCGGACAAGCACCGCGGCCTGTCCGACCCGGAGGCCCGGGTGCGGCAGCGCTATCTCGACCTGGTCACCAGCCGCAAGGCGCGCGACACGCTGCGGATCCGCAGCACGGCGGTCTACACGCTGCGCGAGTCGCTGGTCAACCGGCAGTACCTCGAGGTGGAGACGCCGATCCTGCAACGGATCCACGGCGGCGCCAACGCCCGGCCGTTCACCACGCACATCAACGCGTACGACCTGAAGCTGTACCTGCGGATCGCGCCGGAGCTCTACCTCAAGCGGCTCGCGGTCGGTGGTGTCGAGCGGGTCTTCGAGCTGGGCCGCACGTTCCGCAACGAGGGCGCGGACTACAGCCACAACCCGGAGTTCAGCGTCCTGGAGGCCTACCAGGCGTACGCCGACTACGACACGATGCTGCGGCTGACCCGCGAGCTGATCCAGGAGGCGGCGATCGCCGCGTACGGCAGCGCGACCGCGCGGCGGCCGGGCACCGACGAGGAGTTCGACATCTCCGGCGACTGGCGGATCAAGACCGTCAACGGGGCGATCTCCGAGGCGCTCGGCGAGGAGGTGACGGCCGACACCGACATCGCGGCGCTCAAACGGCTGTGCGACAAGGTGGAGATCCCGTACGACCCGAAGTGGAACCGCGGTGCCGTCCTGCTGGAGATGTACGAGCACCTGGTCGAGTCGAAGACCGTGGAACCCACGTTCTACAAGGACTTCCCGACCGAGGTGTCGCCGCTGACCCGCCAGCACCGGGTGGATCCGCGGCTGGCCGAGCGGTGGGACCTGGTCGCGTTCGGCGTGGAGCTGGGCACGGCGTACTCCGAGCTGATCGACGCCCAGGAGCAGCGCCGGCGGCTCACCGAGCAGTCGTTGCTGGCGGCCGGCGGCGACCCGGAGGCGATGGAGCTCGACGAGGACTTCCTCCAGGCGCTGGAGTACGCGATGCCGCCGACCGGTGGTCTTGGCATCGGCGTCGACCGGATCGTCATGCTGCTGACCGGGAAGTCGATCCGCGAGACGCTGCCGTTCCCGCTCGTACGCGCCTCGTCGTGACGCGGTGGTGGCCGGCGGCCGCCCTCGTGGCGGCCGCCGTCTGCTACGCGACCTGGGTGCTCGGGCCGGTCCTCAACCCGGCCATCGACCCGGCCGCCACGGTCGCGAGCGAGCTGGCCGCCACCGACCAGCCGTGGAGCTGGCTGTTCCGCTCGGGCGACGCGGTGACCGGGCTGCTCGCGCTGGTCGCCGCAGTCGCGCTGGTCCGCCCGGCCCGCGGCTGGGCCCGGGTCGCCTGGGTGGCGGCCGCGGTCTTCGGCCTGTCCACGGTGCTCGACGCCGCCGCGGCCCCGTTGTCGTGCGCGCCGTCCGTCGACGCCGGCTGCGCCTCACTCGTCTCCGACGAGTTCGCCGAGCCGCATTCGTGGACCTCGTCGTTCGCGGTGGCCGGGGCGATGGCCTCGCTGGTCGCGCTGGCCCTGTGGCTGCGCCGCCGGCGACCGGGCGTCGCGCTGGTCGGGTTCGTGCTCGCCGGTCTGGCGATAGCGGTCAGCCTCGTCACGCTGGCGCAGATCCTCGCCGAGTCCGACACGGAGGGGATCTGGCAGCGCGGCCAGCTCGCCGGGATCTCGGCGTGGCTGGTGTACGCCGCGGTGGTGGCGGCGCGCCGCGGGCCCGCCCGTGGGTGACGAGCCGATCCACGTCGTGGCCGACGGCGCCGGTGAGCCGCCGGTGCTGGTGTGCGCCGGCCTCGGCGACGCGTGGTTCACCTGGGACGCGGTCACCGCGCTGCTCGCGCGCGACCACCTCGTGGTCCGCTTCGACCGGCCCGGCCTCGGAGACAGCCCGGCCCGGGCCACGCTGCCGACGCTGCGCGGCGAGGCCGAGCGGATACGCCGGCTGGCCACCGCGCTCGACCTGCGCCGGCCGGTCGTCGTCGCGCACTCCGCGGCCGGGCTGCACGCCGAGGCGTACGCCCGGCTGTTCCCGGACGGGCTCTCGGCGCTGGTCCTGGTCGACCCGAGCGCCGAGCCGCCCTGGCGGCCGATCCCCCGGCTGCCCGGCGCGGTCGTGCCGTCGCTGAAGACCATCGCCGAGGTCGTCGACCCGGCGGCCCGGGTGGTCGGGCCGGCGGTCTGGGCCCGCGTGCTGCGTTACCTCACCCCGGTGCTGCCGGACGACACCGGCGCGGCGGCGCGGGTCTACGGCTCGGGGGCGGTGGCGGCCGCGGCGTTCGCCGAGTGGTTCGCACACGGCGGGATGGTCCGCGACCTGGTCGACCTGCGTGCGGCGACGGCGACGCCGCGGATCCCGGTCGTGGTGCTCACGGCGCTGGGGGACCTGCGCGGCTCCCGGTCGAAGGCCCGTTGGCGGCGCGCGCACGCCCGGCTGGCCGCGTCGTTCCCCGACGGACGGCAGGAGGTGCTCCGCGACTCGGGCCACCTGGTGCACCTGGACGACCCGGCGTCCATCGCCGCGGCCGTCGGATAGCGTCTAGCGGAAGATCCCGAGTTCCTTGTAGTCGTGCCCGGGGAAGATCTTCTTCGCGTCCTTGACGCCCATCCGCGCGGACAGCAGCTCGGCCATCACGTCGCGGTAGTCGTTGGCGCCGGCGAGGTCGCCCTGGTCGAGCGAGCCCGACGACAGGCCCGGCCAGCGGCCGTGCACCTTGCCGCCGTACATGCCGCCGCCGAGCAGCATCATCAGCCCGCCGTGCCCGTGGTCGACGCCCGAGTTGCCGTTGGCCTCGACCCGCCGGCCGAACTCGCTCATCGTCACGACCGAGACGTCGTCGAGGGCGTCGCCGAGGTCGGTCGCGAAGGCGCCGAGCGCGCCGGCGAGCTCGTTGAGGCGGTTGCGCATGTCGCCGCCGTCCGGGCCGCCGATGTTGGTGTGCATGTCCCAGCCGCCGATCTCGACGGCCGCGACCCGCAGGCCCACCTTGCCCTTGATGAGCTTGGCGACGTCCTTGAGCTGGTCGGCGAAGCCGCCGCCGGGCCACTGGGCGGTGCCCTTGTATTCCGCCTCGGCGATCCGGCGGGCCGCGGTGATGGACTTGAGCGTCTCCACCGCCTGCCCGGCCAGCGGGTGGCCGTCCAGCCCGGTGTAGAGCTGCTTGAGCGCCTTGAGCGTCTTGTCGCGCATGCCACCCTGCGACTGCAGGTCGTAGTCGCGAATGCCCTGGAGCACCAGCTTGCTCTGGCCGCCGACGAGCGAGCGTGGAAGGGCGGAACCCTCGGCGATCGCGCGGAAGGTGGTGCCCGGGCCGAGCTGCTCGAGCACCCGGTCGAGGAAGCCGGTGTGTACGGCGGTCGAGGCGGCCCCGCGCTCCAGACAGTCCTGCGCCTGGAAGTGGCTGCGGCTGGCGTCCGGCGAGGCGACCGCGTGCACCGCGGCCATCTTGCCGGCCTTCCAGAACGGCTCCAGCGGCGCGAGCCCGGGGTGCAGGCCGAAGCGCGAGTCGCCGGCGAGCAGCGCGCCCGGCTGGACCGCGATGCCGCCGCGGGCGTTGAGGTAGTTGCTGTCGCCGCGCGGCACGATCACCGACAGGCCGTCCATCCCGCCGCGCAGGAACACGACGACGAGGGTGCGCTTGGTGGTGGCGGGCGCGCCGAACGCGACCCGCGTGGTGGCGATCTGGTTGGCGAGGCTGGCGACGCCGACCGCGCCGGCGCCGGCGATCACCCGGCGCCGCGTGAATCCGTACCGCCACTTGTCCTTCTGCTCGGTGAGCGCCGTCGTCACGGCCTCGGCCTGCACGCGCACCGCCGCCTCGGCGGCGTTGGGCCCGTAGCGAAGCAGCTCTTCGCGGGTGCGCGGCCTGGGAACGTCGATGGTCATGACCTCACCGCAGAGCGTGGTAGATGGAGTCGAGCAGGAGCGGGGCGAGGTCGCCGACCTTGCCGCCGAGCGAGCTGTTGCGGGTCGCGGTGCTCTCCTTGGCGCCGAGGAAGGCCAACAGGGCCTTGCGCTGCGGCGCGTTGAACTTCTGGAACACCAACCGCTCGGCGAGCGTGTCCACGTAGGCCCCGGTCTTCGCCGGGCGCTTGCCGACCAGCCCGTTGGTCGCCGCGTACGACAGGCCGCTCTGCCAGCCGTTGATGAGCGCGCGGTGCGCGTTCCAGATCGCGAGCGTGGCGTGCGCCGAGCGCCAGGCGCCGGCGACGTCGGGGTAGCCGTTCGGCGGCACCCAGGCCAGCGGCGCCTGGCCGAAGCGCTGGGTCATCCAGTAGAGGCCCTCGACGCCGGCGCGGGTGTCGCTGCCGGGCGCGACGCCGAGCGCGCGGGCCGACGCGACGAAGTTCTCCAGCGGGCGGCGGGTCTTCATGCCGGTCGCGATCCAGAACTCCTGCGAGCGGAACAGCACCTGGAGCACCGGGACGATCGCGGTCTTGTTGTCGAGATAGGTGTCGGCGAGGCGCTGCACGAGGCCGTTGGGCGGGCTGTCGCAGACGAACCGCACGGCCAGCTTGCGGGCGATGTTCTTCGCGGTCGACGGGTGCATCGCGAGGTACTGGAGGTACTTCTCGCCGGTTTCCAGGCCCTTGGACCGGGAGGCGTTCTTGTGCTTGAAGCCCAGCACCTTGACCGGGTCGATCCAGTGCCGGCCCGACTCGTAGGTGAACTGGCCCTCGTTGGTGACGGTCCGCCCGGTCATGATGTACGCGCTCTGCCGTACGTCCTTCTCGGTGTAACCGCCTTCGATGCCGACCGTGTGCAGCTCGAGCAGCTCGCGGCCGTAGTTCTCGTTGACCGACCGGCGATCCGAGTCGGCGTTGTCGAGGTAGCGCATCATCGCGGGGTCGCGGGCGCTCGCCTTGAGCATGTCGGAGAACTTGCCGAACACGTGCTTGCGGATCACGTCGTTGTCGTAGGTGGTGCGCACGTCCCAGCCACCGTCGAACGGGTTGGTGACGTTGAGGTGGTTGGACCAGAAGTCCACCATCACCTCGTAGAGGCCGCGACGGCTCCACATCTGCCGGGCGAGGGTCGCCTGGCCCAGCTCGAACTGCGCCTGCCAGTCGAACTCCTTGACCGCCCCGCGGATCTCCGAGGTGGTCATCCGCACGGTGGGGAACGCGTTGAGCGCCTTCTCCGACACGGCGTCGGCCACCGAGTCGGGGTTCATCTGGGCCTCGAGCCAGCCGTCGATGCCCATGCTCTTCACGGCCTCGACGTCGACCCGGGTGGGTCCGAAGGTGGCCCGGCGCAGGAGGTGCAGGATCGGGTCCCGGCTCAGCACGTTCTTGAACGTCGGCACGGCCTTCGCGGCGGCGGCCGCGGCGGCGCCGGCCGTCTCGGCGACCCCGGACGCGCCGAGGTTGATGGAGTCGCCCAGCGACTGGGTGTAGCTCGCGTCGCGGTCGGCGAAGGCGCCGGCGTCGCGGGGGGAGCGGGTGGTGGTCGCGACGTCGCTGACCGCGGCGCCCAGGCCGCCGCCGGAGAGCACGGCGGCCGCCGAGCCGACCGCGCCGGTGGCGACGACGCCCGCGCCGACGCCGATCAGCACCTGCCGGCGGTTGCGGACGAGCTTGAGCAGCGTCGGCTCGCCGGCCTTGGCGAGCCGCGTGGCCCGCGGGATCAGCGGCTCTTCCTGCATCCGGTGCTTGGACGCGCCACGGCGGGGGAGACCCGGCCCCTGCTGCGCCATCTGCCCGTTACACCCCATCCATCATCGAGGCAGCCCACATGCCGCCTCGCGGAACAGTAACGACGTGTGTGAGAGGGCCTCAACGGATGGCGGTGAATGTTAAGCGCCCCCTAAAGATCGTCGACCGGTTGCACAGGGCTGCTTGACTGGTCGTCGTGCGGTTCGCGGCGTCCACTCTGCTCGGGGCGGTTCTCCTCGCCCTGGTCGACGTGGCCTCCCTGCCGACGCCGCTGTTCGCGCTGGCCGTGGCCGCCGTGGGTGTCACGGTGGCGCTGGTCGCCGCGGCCGTGCTGGTCTCCAGACCGGAGGACGGCCGGCCCGGGCCGTGCCCCGGCGCGACGCTGCGGGCCCGCGCCCGCCTGCGCCGGCTGCCCCGGGTGCTCGATCCCGACGGCGCTGGCCGTCCACGCCCCCGAGCGCCATCGCTCCACCTCGCCTGACCTGCTCCTTTCTCACCGCGCGTCGGTGCGCGTTTCCGTGCGCCCGGGCCGCGGGTCTCGCCGCGCGTCCTTGACGCGCCCGTCCGTCGAGGTGTTCCGTCATGCTTGCCTTTGCCACGTCCGTCCTATCCGGTCTATCCGATTTGCTTATCCCGTTCGCCGGCGCCAACGCGATGGCGCTCGCTGTCGTCCTGTTCACGATCGCCGTCCGGCTCGCCGTCTCGCCGCTGAGCGTCGCCCAGGCCCGCGGGGAGCGGCGCCGTGCGGCCCTCGCGCCCCGCCTCCAGGAGATAAGGCAGCGGTACGGGGACCAGCCCGACCGTCTGCGGGAGGAGCTGGCCGCGCTCGGCGGGGCGCCCCTGGCCGGCTGCCTTCCGACCCTGCTCCAGGCGCCGTTCTTCTTCCTCATGTACCGGATCTTCACCGTCTCGCCGCCGGCCGGGGCGTTGTTCGGCGTGCCGCTGGGCGCGCATATCGGCGCCGCCCTGCCGGTGTTCGCCGGGCTGATCGCGGTGCTGCTCCTGCTGGGCTGGTTCTTCGCCCGGCGGGCGCGGCAGGCAGCGGCCTCGGTCGAGGGGCCGCTCGGGCGGCTGCTGCCGGTGCTGCCGTTCCTGTCCGTCCTCGCCGCGTTCGTGCTGCCGCTCGCCGCGATGCTCTATCTCGTCACGTCGACCGCGTGGACGGCGTTGGAGCACGCGGTCCTCCGCCGCCCGCTGCCCGCCGGAGGGGCCGCCGGTTGAGGGAAGACATTGACAGATGTACCTACGTGAGCGTAGAACAACGTGAGAGCGCTCTCACGACCCTCCCCGTCCCCCGCCGCAGGAGAGGCCACATGAAACGCCGCGTCCTACTGTCCGGCGCCGTA
>Ga0190275_10003024_pt1 | contig 11963 bp, 13 predicted proteins | sample Popmic550T_FD_133745 | JGI IMG/M metagenome (GOLD analysis project Ga0190275, IMG submission 133745) | Populus adjacent soil microbial communities from riparian zone of Yellowstone River, Montana, USA - 550 T | ecosystem: Environmental > Terrestrial > Soil > Riparian zone > Trees stand | place... | reverse complement strand
TTCACGGTCAAGGTCGAGGAGGGCGACGTGCGGGTGGGCAACATGGTCGAGTTCGACCAGACCGAGAAGGTGTTCACCAACCCCTCCGACCCGCGCACCGAGGCGTACGTGACCGGCAAGGTCGGTTGATGGCCGAACGGGGGACCAACCGCCAGCACTTCCAGGACGAGCTGGCCAAGCTCGAGAACCAGGCCCTGGGCGGCCTGGATTTCGTCAGCCAGGCCCTGGACCGGGCCCTCGAGACGGTCGCCCACCGCGACATCGAGCTGGCCGCGATGGTCATCGCCGACGACGACCGCATCGACGGCCGCTACCTCGAGGTGCACCAGGGCATCCTGTCGCTGCTGGCGCTCCAGGCGCCCGTGGCCGGCGACCTGCGTCTGGTGGCGGCCCTGCTGCACGTGATCAAGCACGTGGAGCGCATGGGCGACCAGTGCGTGAACATCGCGAAGATGGTGCCCCTGGCCGGGCACGAGCCCCCCGACGACGAGGAGCTGCTGGGCAACATCGCCCGGATGGGCGAGCTGGCTGCCTCGCTGGTGGTGCAGTGCAAGCAGGCTTTCGAGCGCCGGGACGCCGCGCTGGCCCACGACCTGGTGCGCCAGGACGATGAGATCGACAGGCTGAACAAGTGCTGCTTCGCCCGCGCGCTGGACATCGGCGACGACCCCGACACCCGCGAGTGGGCGATGCACATGATGCTCGTGGCGCGCGCCATCGAGCGGGTGGGCGACAACGCCGTGGACATCGGCGAGCAGACGGCGTTCGTGGCCACCGGCCTCTTTCGCGAGTTCGAGGATGCCTCGCACCCCGGCTCCACCCAGACCGCTCCCGGGCTCTGACGTGGCCGCCGTCCCCCACTCCAACCACGAGGGCTTCTTCCCCCTGTTCGCCCGCGCCGGGCACAACGCGCAGGCCGCCACGACGCTGCTGGACCGGCTGATGCGCGAATGGCCCGAGTCCAGCGTCAGCCGCGGTCAGATCAAGGACCTGGAGGAGGAGGGCGACCGGATCACCCACGACATCCTGCACCAGCTGCACTCGACCCAGGTCACGCCGATCGACCGCGAGGACATCCACGCCCTGGCGGGCGCGCTGGACGACGTGGTCGACCTGACCGAGGAGACGGCCGACGTGGTCGGCCTCTACAACATCGAGGCGCCGATGGAACAGGCCGTGGAGCTGACCGCGGTGCTCCGCGACGCCGGCGCCGGCGTGGCCGCCGCGCTGGACAGCCTGGACGACATCCCTTCGATGGCCCCCCACCTGGCCGAGGTCGACCGGCTGGAGGACGAGGGGGACCGGATCAGCCGCAAGGCGCTGGTCGCGCTGTTCGCGGGCGGGATCGACCCGATGGTCGTGATCCGCTGGAAGGACGTCTTCGAGCGCCTGGAGCAGGCCATCGACGCGTGCGAGCGCGTGGCCCACGTGCTCGAGGGCATCGCGGTCAAAAACTCTGGCTAGGTTGACTCCCCTCCGACGGCCCGCAATCGTGTCGAGGCCCTGTACGGCTGCATCGACATCGGCAGCAACACCACGCGCCTCCTGGTGGCGGACGTGAGCGGCGGCCGCGTGCGCGCGGTGGCGGCCCGCCGGATCTTCACCCGCATCGGCGCCGGCGGCGAGGTGCCGCCGGAAAAGGTCGAGGAGACGGCCCGGGTGGCCGGGGCGCTGGCGCGGGAGGCCGCCGACATGGGCTCGCAGCGGGTGGCGCTGCTGGGCACCGCCGCGGTCCGCGATGCCACGAACGGCGATCGGCTGCGCCGCGCGGTCGAGGATGCGACCGGCCTGCCGATGCGCGTTCTGAGCGGCGACGAGGAGGCACAGCTGTCCTTCGCGGGAGCGCGCCAGGGGCTTGAGCACCGTGAGGTCGAGCGCCTGGGTGTGGTGGACGTGGGCGGCGGCTCTACCGAGCTGGCGACCGGCCCGGCCACCGGCCCGGCCGGCTGGACCGCGTCGGTACCCGTGGGCTCCAGCGTGCTGTGCCGCAGCCACCCCGCCGCCGACCCGCCGGAGGACGCGAATGTGGACGCCTGGCACGCCGCCGCCGCGGAGGCCCTGGACGGGGTCGACCCGCCGCCCGTGGACCTGTCGCTGGCCGTGGGTGGCACGGCAACCTCGCTGCACCGGCTGACCGGGCCGCGCCTGACCACCACCTCGCTGCGGCGGGCGCTGGAGCGCCTGTGCGCGCACCCCGCGGCCGAGGCGGCGCGCCGGCTGGACCTGGACCCCGAGCGCGTCCTGCTGCTGCCCGCGGGCATCACGGTGCTGATGGCCGCGGCCGCGCGGCTGGGCAGCGAGCTGCTTCCTGCCCGCGGCGGGCTGCGCGAGGGTGTGCTGCTGGAGCTGGCAGCCTGATGGCCAAGGCACGGCCGATCAGGGGCCTGGCCCCCGACACCCGCTTCCGCGACGCCGCGGCCGCCGCGGTGTCCATCCGCGCGGAGGAGGTGTTCGCGTTCGGCGACGCCGCGCTGGACCTGTCGGACATCGAAGGGGTTCACGACATGCGCGTGGCCACCCGCCGGCTGCGCGCCGCGCTGGAGGTGTTCGCCCCCTGCTTCCCGCGCAAGCGCCACGCCGCGGTGCTCGAGGAGGTCAAGGAGCTGGCCGACCGCCTCGGCGAGCGGCGCGATCCCGACGTGGTGATCGAGGAGCTTGAAGGCCTGGCGGAGCAGTTCGCCCCCGCCGACCGGCCCGGCGTGGAAGGCCTGGTCGAAGAGCTGCGGGCCGAGCAGGCGGCCGCCAACGAGACGGTGGCGCGGGCCCTGGCCGACGTGCACGAGCGGCGCCTGCGCGAGCGGCTACAGGAGCTGGCCGAGGCGGCGCGCGCGTGAAGGCACGACGCGTCAAGGGCCTGGACCCCGACGGCGCGTTCGCCGAAGACGCCCGGCGGATCGTGCGCGTGCGCGTTGACGAGCTGTACGACCTGGCGCCCGAGGCGCTGGACGTGGACCGCCCGAAGAAGCTGCACGACCTGCGGATCGCCGCCAAGCGCCTTCGGTACGTGCTCGAGATCGCCCGCCCGGCGCTGGGCAAGGGCGCCACCGACGGAGTGCGCACCGCCAAGGCGCTGCAGTCGCTGCTGGGCGAGATCCACGACTGCGACGAGATGCTGCCGCGCATCCGCGCCCACGCGAAGCGGCTGCGTGTGGAGGACGTGGAGTACCTGCGCACCCACGCGGGGCGCAACGCGCGCGACCTCAAGCCCGAGCTGGCGCGCACCGCGCCGGGCCTGGACCGCTACCGGGGCCTGGAGACGCTGGCGGCCCACCTGGCGGCCCGCCGCCAGGTGCTGTTCGCCCGGTTCGAGCGCGAGTGGATCCGGCTGGAGGCACGTGACTTCCGCGGCACGCTGCTGGCCGCCATCAGCCCACCTGAGCCAGAAGTGCCAGCTCCCGCGGACGGAGCAGCACCATGAGCTCGCCCCGGTCGACGGCGGCCAGCCCGCCCTTCTTCATGCGCACCTGCGCACCAGTCAGATGGTTCACGGCAAGCGAGAAGTCGGGGTCGTGGCCCACCAGCAGCACCTCCTCGCCGCGTCCCTCGGCCACCTCGCGCGGGTCGAACGGCCCGCCCTCGAGGCGGCGGTCCTCCTCGGGCTCGACGCCGAGCGCCTTGCAGGCCAGCACGGCCGTGTCGCGTGCCCGTACCTTGGGGCTGGTGACGCACGCGTCCAGCTCCACCCCCATTGCCGCCAGCGCGCGGCCGGCGGCGTCCGCCTGCCCGCGGCCCTTGTCGGACAGGGGCCGCTCGGCGTCGGGCGAGCCGTCCTCGGCATCGGCATGTCGCAACATCCAGATCACGAATCGCGAACATAGAGCAGCGAGGATTTACAAGTGAGCGTGACCGACACCAGCACCCCGACCGACCTCGACTCGACCTCGCTGTACGCCAACCGCGAGCTGTCGTGGCTGGACTTCAACGAGCGGGTGCTCGAGCTGGCCGAGGACGAGCGCACGCCGCTGATGGAGCGGGTGAAGTTCCTGGCCATCTACACCTCGAACCTGGACGAGTTCGAGATGGTCAGGGTGGCCGGGCTGCACGACCAGGTGGACGCCGGCATCGACGTGCGCAAGGCCGACGGGCTGTCGCCATCGGAGACCATCGAGCAGATCGCGAGGCGCCGGCGCGAGCTGGGCGAGCGCCACTCGCGCCAGTGGTCGGATCACATGCGCCCGGCGCTGGCGGAGGAGGGCGTCCGCATCCTGGCCGGCGACGAGCTGTCGGACGCCGAGTCCGAGCAGCTGGACCGGATCTTCGCCGAGCAGATCTTCCCGGTGCTGACGCCGCTGGCCGTGGGTCCCGGGCGCCCCTTCCCCTACATCTCCAACCTGTCGCTGAGCCTGGGCGTGTGGGTACAAGATCCCGTCACCGACACCCGCCTGTTCGCCCGGGTGAAGGTGCCCCGCGAGGTGCTGCCGCGCTTCGTGGACCTCGGCGACGGCGCCTTCGTGCCGCAGGAGGTGGCCATCGCCCGCAACCTGGACGCCCTGTTCCCGGGCATGGAGGTCCAGGGGCACGCCACCTTCCGCGTGACCCGCGACGCGGACTTCGAGGTATCCGACGAGGCCGACGACCTTCTCCGCGCCGTCGAGGACGAGCTGCGCGCCCGCCGCTTCGGCGAGGTCGTGCGGCTGGAGGTGGAGGCGGGCACCGACCCCGAACTGCGCGGCTTCCTGGTGGAGCAGCTGGGCATCGAGGAGAGCGAGGTCCTGGACGTAGACGGCCTGCTGGACATGGGGGACCTGTGGCAGCTGCACGGGCTGGACGGCTACGCCCATCTGCACGAGGAGTCGTGGACCCCCGTGAACACCGGGCCGTTCGCCTCGCCCGACGGCAAAGCCGACGTGATGGCCGCCATGCGCGTGTCCGACCTGCTGGTGCACCACCCCTACGACTCCTTCGCGGGCAGCGTCGAGCGGCTGGTGGAGCAGGCCGTGCGCGACCCCCAGGTGCTGGCCATCAAGATGACCGTGTACCGCACGTCCGGCGACTCGCGGCTGGTGCCGCTGCTGATCGAGGCCGCCGAGCGGGGCAAGCAGGCGGTGTGCCTGGTGGAGCTGAAGGCCCGCTTCGACGAGCGCCGCAACATCGGCTGGGCGCGGTCGCTTGAAGAGGCGGGCGCGCACGTGGTGCACGGGCTCCCGGGCCTGAAGACGCACGCCAAGGCGCTGCTGATCGTGCGCCGCGAGGGCAACGGTGTGCGCCATTACGTGCACGTGGGCACCGGCAACTACCACGCCAAGACGGCGCGCCTGTACGAGGACTTCGGCCTGTTCACGACCAACCGCCAGTTCGCCGGCGACGTGGCCGCGCTGTTCAACGTGCTGACCGGCGCCGCGCGGCCGGCCGGCTACCAGAAGGCGCTGGTGGCCCCCGAGGGCATGCGCACCGGCCTGCTGGAGCAGATCGAGCAGACCGTGCAGGCCCACCGCGACGGCCGCGAGGCCCGGATCATCCTGAAGATGAACTCACTGGTGGACCGGCGCTGCATCAAGGCGCTGTACGAGGCCTCGCAGGCCGGGGTCCAGGTGGACATCAACGTGCGCGGCATCTGCTGCCTGCGCCCGGGCGTGCCCGGCGTCAGCGACAACATCCGCGTGGTATCGGTGGTGGGCCGGTTCCTGGAGCACTGCCGCGTCTACCTGTTCCAGCGCGGCGAGGAGCACCGCGCGTTCATGGGCTCGGCCGACCTGATGCCGCGCAACCTGGATACGCGCGTGGAGCTGCTGATGCCGGTCGAGTCGCCGCCGCTGCTGGCCGAGGTGGAGGACACGCTGGAGCGCTGCCTGGCCGACGACACGTTCGCGTGGGACCTGGACCAGGACGGCGAGTGGACGCGCCGGACGGGGCGCACCCGCTCGGTGCACCAGGAGCTGATGGCCCGGGCGCTCGAGCGCGCGGGCGACGGCTCGGACTAGGGCGCTCGGCGGCCGGCGAGCGCGGCCAGGACCCGAGGACACGGCGGCGCCCCGGGAGTCAACGGCGCCGGCCGGAGGTTCAGCGCGACGATCGCGATCGCGGCGATGGCGGCCGACACCACCAGGACCGCCGTCGCCAGGCCGTCGGCGGTGGCTTCCCGCAGGGCGTCGCCGCTCAGGCCGTCCGTTCCCGCGTTGGCCACCAGGACCAGCAGGGCCAGCCCCACGGCCGCCCCGATCGACGTGCTGGTCGAGGCGATGCTGGAAGCCATCCCCTGTTCTCGGTCCGCCACGCCGGTGCCGGCGGCGATGAACATGGCAGTGAACACCACACCGTCGCCGATGCTCAGGAGGACGAGGCCGGGAAGCAGGGCTGCGTAGGACGCCGTCGGGGACATCGTCAGCGCCAGCGCCAGCGCGCCCACGGCGCCGAGGACGAGCGCGGTCACGAGCGTGAGCTTGAGTCCGCAGCGCGTGACCATCTGCCCGGCGAGCGTGGACGCCGCCACCACCACCGCCGTCGGCACCAGGAAGGCGACGCCGGTCTGGAGGGCGTCGTAGCCGTGGACGTTCTGGAAGTACAGGGTCAGGAAGTAGAGAACGGACCCGAACGTGGCCCAGAAGAGGAAGGCGATGGCCGCCGCCGTCGCCAGGTTGCGGTTGGCCAGGAGGCGCGGCGGTAGCAGCGGGTCTCGGCTGCGCGTCTCGATCAGCGCGAACGCGGCCAGGGCGAGCACGCCGGTCGCGGCGCACCCGAGGACGGGAAGGGATGTCCAGCCCAGGCTCGGCCCCTCCACCAGCGCGAAGACCAGCAGCGTGATCCCCAGCGTGGCGCTCAGCGCCCCGGGCAGGTCGAAGCTGCGCCCGTGTTCGCGCGCGCCGTCGACGGGGATCAGCACGAACGCCATCGCGATGGTCAGGGCGGCCAACGGCACGTTGACGAAGAACACGGCCTCCCAGCCCAGCGCCTGTGTGAGCACGCCGCCAAGGAGCACCCCGATCACCAGCCCGGCCGCACCGGCACCGCCCCACACGGCCACCGCGCGGTTGCGTTCGCGGCCCTCGGCGAACGTGGTGGTGACCAGCGAGAGCGTGGACGGGAACACCAGCGCCCCGCCCAGGCCCTGCACCGCGCGAGCGCCCAGCAGCACCTCGGGCGTGGAGGCCAGGCCTCCCACCAGGGACGCGGCGGCGTAGAGGGACAACCCGGTCACGAACACGCGGCGGCGACCGAGCAGGTCGGAGGCGCGCCCGCCCAGCAGCAGGAAGCCCGCGGACGCGACCGCGTAGGCGCTGATCACGGCCTGGAGGGTCTGCGTCGTGAAGTCGAGCTCGCGCCCGATCTCGGGCAGTGCCACCACGACGATGTACTGGTCCAGCGACACGATCAGCATCGCGAAGGCCAGCAGAGCCAGGGTGCCCGTCTTGGCGTTCGTCGTCATGACGGGGACCGTAGCACCGTCTGACGGTAAATGCTATATTCACCGTCAGATGCTCCGCCGCCCCGACCCGCCCTGGGACCCCACCGACCTCCCGCTCATCGGCCAGCCGTTCGCGGTCGAGCTGGCCAACACCGATTACCGCAGCGGCTCCGGCGACGTGGACTACCTGGCGGAGCCGGGCGGCGTTGCCGCGTGGTTCGCGCACGTGCCGGCAGCGACCGGGATCAAGGTGCCCCTGCCGGTGACCGCGGAGGCCGCCGGGGCGATCCGCGGAGTCCGCGACGCGACCCGGCTGCTGCTCACCGAGCTGGCCGACCGGACTCCGTCGCGGTCGGCTGCGGCCGCTGCGACCCTCCACGACGCCTCGCGCAGCGCCCTGGCCCGCCTGGCGCTCGACGTGGAGAGCTCGCCACCGGAATGGGAGCTGCGTTTCGACGGTGCGGAGCCCGACGTGCTCGTCTCGTCGGTCGCGGCACGCTGCATCCTGTTCCTCGGCGGCAGCGACGCCGAGCGGGTCAGTCGCTGCGCGCGGCCGGACTGCCCTCTGCTGTACGTGCGCGATCACGGGGCACGCCGCTTCTGCAGCGAGGTCTGCGCACATCGCGTACGCCAGGCCCGATACGACCGATCTCGCCGCGCGCCCGAGGACTAGGGCGGCGCCCGCAGGCCCAGCCGGCGCTTGAGCGCCAGCACCCGCCCGGCCGCCTCGGTCACGCGTGCGCGGAAGCGCGGGTCGCGCCGGGCCCGGGCCAGCAGCCGCGGCTGCACCTGGTTGAACGAGCCCGAGCCGGTCATCAGGATCAGGTCGTTCCCGGCCTCGACCGAGCGCTCGGCCGCCGCGCCCACGCCCGAGCGGTCCAGCACGGCCTGGGCCTCGATCGAGTCGGTGACCACGGCGCCGCGGAAGTCCAGCCGCCCGCGCAGCAGGTCCCGCAGGATCGCCGGCGACTGCGAGGCGATCCGGCGCCGGTCAAGCGCCGGGTAGAGCGCGTGCGAGCTCATGACCAGCGGGGCGCCGGCGCGGACGGCGGCCACGAACGGGACGAGGTCGGTGCCCTCCAGCTCGGCCCGCGAGGCGGGGATGGTCACCGACGTGTCGTCGGTGTTCTCGGTCGCGCGGCCCAGCCCGGGGAAGTGCTTGGCGGTGGCTCCCACCCGCTCGCGGCCGTGGGCACGGGCGGAGGCCGCGGTCAGCTCGGCCACGGCCCGGCCGTCACCGGGGAACGCGCGCCCGGCCACCACCGAGCCCAGCGAGTCGGCCACGTCGGCCACCGGCGCCAGGTTCACGTTGACCCCGCCCGCGCGCAGGCCCCGGGCGGCGTCACGGGCCGCGGCGGTGACCGCCTCCGGCGATCCCAGCCGGCCCTGCGACGACTCGGGCGGCGCGAACGGCAGCGTGCGGATGTCGCCCCCCTCCTGGTCGGTGGCGACGAGCGCCGCGCCCCCGGCAGCACGCTGGACGCCGGCCGTCAGGGCGCGCAGTGCGCGGGCGTCCGGCGCGTTCTTGGCGAACAGGATCACGCCGGTGCCCTCGCCGCTGCGCAGGCGGCGGACGATGTAGTCCGGCGCCGTGGGGCCGTCGAAGCTCATGACCAGCAGCTCGCCCAGGCGCCGTTCCAGCGGCAGACGGGCGGCTTCCGACGGCGCCTGGCGTGACGGCGCAGCCGTGCTGCCGGCATCCTTCGAGGCGGGTTCGTCCTCACCCGCGCCGGCGACCAGGCCGACGGCCAGCGCCAGCGCGGCGACGGCTCCCAGGGCCGCCAGGCGGCGCCGCCTTACTGACGACGCGACCGGACGGTCTCCCGGATCTTCTCGGCGGCGGAGGGGATGGCCTTCTCGAGCCGCTTCATGTCCCACTGGTCCAGCGTCAGCAGGCGCATCGGCGAGCGCGCGATGACCGTGGCGTTACGGCGGTCGTCCTCCAGCAGGCCGATCTCGCCGAAATAGTCACCCGCGCTCAGGGTGGCCAGCGTCTCGTCGCCGCGCACCACCTCGGCCTCCCCCTCCTCGATGGCCATGAACTCGTACGCGTAGTCGCCCTCGTCCACCAGGTGCTTGCCCTCGGACACGGACACCTCGCTCACGAACGGCGCGATCTTGTCCAGATCCTCGTCCGATACCCCTTCGAACAACGGCAGCGCCTTCAGTCGGCTGGTGTCCAACCTTCAGTCCTCCTCGCGTTTTACCGGCGACCTCCGGCGGGAATCTAACCCACTTGGCGCCGAGGCACGACTGATCGGCCGGAGGACTGCGCACGTAGAAACCATCCAATGGCCAATACGCGCACAGCACTCATCGCCTTCGCCGCCGGCAGGATCGCCTTCGGAGTGGGCCTCGTCGCCGCCCCGGGGAAGGTCGCGGGCGGCTGGCTGGGCCAGGACGCCGAGCGCGGACCCACCCAGATCGCCATCCGCGGGCTGGGCGCCCGCGACATCGCCCTGTCCGCGGGCATGCTCCTGACGCTGGACGACCCCGACCGCCTGGCGCCGTGGCTGGCCGTGACGATCGGCTCCGACCTGACCGACATGGCCGCCACGCCGGCCGCTCCGGTTGACGCCCTGCCGTCGAACGCCAAGTGGGGCACCGCGGCTCTGGCCGGCGCCGCGGCCGCCGCCGGTGCCGTGCTCCTGGCCGCCGCGAAGCGATGAGGATCGCCGTCGTGGGAACCGGGATCGCCGGCCTGGTGTGCGCGCACCGGCTGCACCCCGACCACGACATCACCGTCTACGAGGCCGAGGACCGGCTGGGCGGCCACACCAACACGATCCGCGTGGACGCGCCGGACGGCCCGCACTGGGTCGACACCGGCTTCATCGTCTTCAACGACCGCAACTACCCCAACTTCGAGCCGCTCCTGGCCGAGCTGGGCGTGCAGAGCCAGAAGTCGCGCATGAGCTTCTCGGTCAGCGACGGCACCGGCGGCTTCGAGTACAGCGGGTCCCCCCGGGGCCTGTTCGCGCAGCCCGCCAACGCCGCGAACCCGCGCTTCCTGCGCATGGTCCGCGACCTGCTGCGCTTCAACCGCGAGGTGCGCTCGCTGCTGGAGCTGGCCCCCGACGAGGGCCCGTCGCTGCGCGAGTTCCTGGACGCCGGCGGGTACGGCGAGTGGTTCACCGAGCGGCTGATCGTGGCCCAGGCCTCCGCCGTGTGGTCGGCCGACCCGGAGCAGATGTGGTCGTTCCCGGCCGCCTTCCTGGCCCGCTTCTTCCACAACCACGGCATGCTGGGCTTCACCGGCCGGCCGCAGTGGCGCACGGTCAGCGGCGGCTCGCGCCGGTACGTGGAGGAGATCTCGCGCCCCTTCGCCGACCGCATCCGCCTCGGGGCGCCGGTGCGGTCGCTGGAGCGCACGCCCGGCGGGGTGCGTGTCGAGGCCGAGGGCTGCGAGACCGAGACCTTCGACGAGGTCGTGGTGGCGGCCCATGCCGACCAGGCCCTGGGCATGCTGGCCCGGCCCACCGGGGCGGAGCGCGACGTGCTGGGCGCGGTGGCCTACCAGCCGAACCAGGCCGTGCTGCACACGGACACCTCGGTCATGCCGCGCCGGCGCTCCGCGTGGGCCAGCTGGAACGCGCACCTGGTCCCCGGGGCGCGCGAGGCCCGGCTGACCTACTGGATGAACCTGCTGCAGTCGCTGGACACCGACACCGACTACCTGGTGTCGCTGAACATGGCCGACCGGATCGACCCGGCCAAGGTGATCCGCACCATCGACTACTCCCACCCCGTGTTCACCCCCGAGGGCGTGGCCGCGCAGTCGCGCCAGATGGACATTTCGGGCGCCGACCGCATCCACTACTGCGGCGCCTACTGGCGCTGGGGCTTCCACGAGGACGGCGTGGTCAGCGCGTTGCGCGCGCTGGAGAACGTGGGCAGCGCCCCCGCGCCGGCCGTGGAGAGGCTGGCGGCGTGAGCGCCTCGGCCATCTACGACGGCTGGGTGCGCCACCGCCGGCACGAGCCGGTCGGCCACGGCTTCACCTACCGCCACGCGATGCTGCTGCTTGACCTGGACGAGCTGCCGCGGGTGCTGGAGCTACGGCCCTGGTACTCGGCCACGGGCCGCGCGCTGGCCCGCTTCCGGCGTGAGGACTACCTGGGCGACCCGGGGCGGCCGCTGGACGAGTGCGTGCGCGACCTGGTCGAGCAGCGCAGCGGCACCCGGCCCGCCGGCCCGGTGCGCCTGCTGACCACGCTGCGCACCTTCGGCCACGCGTTCAACCCCGTGAGCTTCTACTACTGCTTCGCGCGCGGCGGCCAGCGCGTGGAGGCCGTGGTGGCCGACGTGACCAACACGCCTTGGGGCGAGAGCCATGCGTACGTGCTCTCGCGCGATGACGAGGCGTCGGTCATGCGGGACACGATGGACAAGGTCTTCCACGTCTCGCCGTTCATCGGCATGGACGGCCACTACGACTGGCGCGTGACCGAGCCCGGCCGCCAGCTGCTGGTGCACATCGACGAGCGCGACGACGGCGGCGCCCAGGTGTTCGACGCCACGCTGTCGCTGCAGCGCCGCGAGCTCACCCCGCGCCGCCTGATGAGACTGCTGGCCCGGTTCCCGTTCACCTCGCTGCGCGTGGTCACGCTGATCTACTGGA
>Ga0190275_10003023_pt1 | contig 11966 bp, 5 predicted proteins | sample Popmic550T_FD_133745 | JGI IMG/M metagenome (GOLD analysis project Ga0190275, IMG submission 133745) | Populus adjacent soil microbial communities from riparian zone of Yellowstone River, Montana, USA - 550 T | ecosystem: Environmental > Terrestrial > Soil > Riparian zone > Trees stand | place... | reverse complement strand
GAGGCGAAGGACCACCGGTTCAAGAACGTGCTGTGGAAGTACCTCGGCAGCAAGGAGGTCGGCGACGGGCCGGAGGTGACGGTGGTGCCGGTGCAGGACGGCGACCGCTTCCTGCTCTGCTCCGACGGCCTGACCGGCGTGGTGCCCGACGAGCAGCTCGCGACGGTGATCACGGAGGCGACCGACATGCAGCAACTCGCCGACGGCCTCGGCCAGCTGGCGCTCGACCAGAACTCGCGCGACAACGTGTCGTGCATCACGATCGAAGTCGTGGAGGGGTAGTTTCGAATTGCCCTTCTGAGCCGGCCCCGTGAGGGGTCGGAGCCTGCCCAGCGCCGGATGCTCCGACCCCTCACGGGGCCGGCTCAGTTTTCGGAACCCATCACCAGTACATCTGCGCCGTCGGCTTGATCACCAGCTCCGGCACCGACACCCGCGGCGGCAGCGTCGCCACGAACAGGACGGCGTCGGCCACATCCTCCGGCTTGAGGATCAGCGCCCGCTGCTCCTCCGTCACCGGCCTCGGCCGCGCCGCCAGGATCGGCGTGTCGATCTCGCCGGGGTAGACGTTGCTGACGCGGACGCCGCTGTCCTTCTCCTCGTTCGACAGCACCAGGCCGAACCCGCCCATGCCGAACTTGCCGGCGACGTAGGCGGCGCCGCCGAGCGGGTTGGCGCGCTTCCCCGCCACCGACACCACGTTCACGATCACCCCGTCCTTGCGGGCGAACATCTGGTCGAGCACCGCCTTCGTGCAGTAGAAGGCGCCGTGCAGGTTCGCCCCGATCATCATGTCCCAGCTCTCCGGCGTCAGCTCGCGGACGGTGCGGTCCTTGATGTTCGTGCCGGCGTTGTTCACCAGGATGTCCACGCGGCCGAACGCCTCGGTGGCGGCGCGGATGAGGTTCTGGCAGTCGGCGGCCCGGCTCACGTCGGCGGGGACGGTGCGGAGGGCGTCGCCGGCGTTCGCTTCGGACGCCACGGCCAGGAGCTTGGCGGCGTCGCGGCCGGCGATGACGACCTGCGCGCCTTCCTTCAGGAACAGCAGCGCCGTCGCCTTGCCGACGCCCGACCCGCCGCCGGTGACGACCGCGACCTTGCCTGCCAACCGACCCATGATCGTTCCCCGTGTATGCTGAGCGCGGTTTGTCTTGAGCCCGGAGGGCGACGGCGCGTAGCCCGGGGTGCAACCCCGGGCGGGCGTCGGGTGGATCGTGAGAGTGACGCGGATCGAACTCCGCCGTAGGCCGCCCGGGGTTGCACCCCGGGCTACACGCCGTCGCCCTCCGGGCTCAAAACCCGGTCCCCCGAACCCGTGCCCCCTATGCTACTCTCCAACCCGTAGCCCGGCTCCGCGAAAGGACGCACCCATGAACCCCGACCTCCGCCGCCGCACCGACGAGCTCTGCGCCCGCCTCACCCAGCTCCGAGACTCTCTTTGATGTCGCTGGAAAAACGCGTGTCCGCGACGAGCTCGAAGCGAAGCAGGGCGAACCCGGCTTCTGGGACAACCAGGAGAAGGCCAAGGGCACGATCCAGCAGCTGAAGGTGGCGAACAGCCTGCTGAAGCCGTTCGAGGCGCTCACCGCCGCCGCCGCCGACCTGACGGCGATGGCCGAGCTCGCCGAGGAGGACGCCGCGTTCGAGGCCGAGCTCGAACCCGCGCTGGCGCAGGCCGAGGAGAAGTACACGGCGTTCGAGCTGCAGGCGATGATGAGCGGCAAGACGGACTCGGCGAACGCCATCGTCACCATCAAGCCGGGCGCCGGCGGCACCGAGGCCTGCGACTGGGCCGAGATGCTCTACCGCATGTACACCCGCTGGGCGAAGGACCACGGCTTCGACGTGGAGGAGCAGGACCTGGAGCCGAACCAGGAAGCCGGCATCATGAGCGTCACGTTCAAGATCGGCGGGCCGTACGCCTACGGGTACATGCAGAGCGAGATCGGCGTCCACCGGCTCGTCCGCATCAGCCCGTTCGGCTCCGGCGACACCCGGCAGACGTCCTTCGCCGCCGTGGACGTGCTGCCGGAGCTGGACGACACCATCAAGATCGAGGTGAACGAGAAGATGCTGGAGATGCAGACGTTCTGCTCCGGCGGCCCCGGCGGGCAGCACCAGAACAAGACGCAGAGCGGCGTCCGGCTGATCTACCAGTACAAGGGCGTCGAGGTGCGCGGCGAGAGCCGGACGGAGCGGAGCCAGCCGAAGAACTACGCCAACGCGCTGGCGCTGCTGAAGTCGCGGATGTTCGCCATCGAGGAGCAGAAGCGGATGGGCGACATGGCCCAGCGGTACGACGCGAAGGGCGAGATCGCGTTCGGGTCGCAGATCCGCAGCTACGTGATGCAGCCGTACACGCTGGTGCGCGACGAGCGCGACGGCATCGACGTGAAGAACCCGGCCGTGATGAAAGTGCTCGACGGCGACCTCGACGAGTTCATGCACGCCTACCTGCGCTACATGACGGCCCGGCGCAACAAGGCGGCGAAGAAGTAACCCTTCCGCCGCTTGCGGCGTTGCAGGGTACACCCTGCAACGCCGCAAGCGGCGGCTCGTTCACCATGACCCTCGACATCCCCGACCTCGCCGCCACCGAGGCGCTTGGCCGCCGCCTCGGCGCGCTGCTGTTCCCCGGCGCCGTCGTCGCGCTCGTCGGGCCGCTCGGCGCCGGCAAGACGCACCTCACCCGCGCCGTCGCCGAAGGCCTCGGCGTCCGCAACCCGGCGGCGGTCACGTCGCCCACGTTCGTCCTCATCCAGGAGTACCCGGCCCGGCTGCCGGTCTACCACTTCGACGCCTACCGCCTCGCCGGCCCCCGCGAGTTCGCCGACCTCGGCGTCCACGAGTACTTCCACGGCGACGGCGTCTGCGTCGTCGAGTGGGCCGACAAGGTCGAAGTCACGCTGCCGGCGGATCACCTCCGCGTCGTCATCACGCCCGTGGACGAGACCCGCCGGCGCTTCGAGCTGACGGCGCTCGGCCCGCGGCACGCGGCGGTGCTGGCGGCGCTGTAAACTAACCGCATGTCCGAACTCCCGCCCCCGCAGGTCTTCCACCACGCCGGCACCGTCACCCGCGCCGACCGCGCCGCGCTGCTGGGGCAGGCCGGCGCGACCGTGTGGTTCACCGGCCTCAGCGGCTCCGGCAAGAGCACGCTGGCGACGGCCGTGGAGGCGGCGCTGGTCCGCGCCGGCCGCGCCGCCTACGTCCTCGACGGCGACAACGTCCGCTTCGGCCTCAACGCCAGCCCGAAGATTCTGACCGACACCCGCGGCTACGACCCGGCCGCGGCGGGCCGGTTCGGGCTGGGCTTCGCCGCGGCCGACCGGGTCGAGAACGTCCGCCGCGTCGGCGAGGTGGCGAAGCTGTTCGCCGACGCCGGGCTGGTGGTGCTGACGAGCTTCATCAGCCCGTACCGGGCGGACCGCGACGCCGCCCGCGCGGCTCACGCGGCGGCGGGGCTGCCGTTCGTGGAGGTGTTCGTGAACACGCCGATCGAGACGTGCGAGCGGCGCGACCCGAAGGGGCTGTACCGCCAGGCCCGCGCCACAGTCGCGGCCGGGAAGGCGGCCGGGTTCACCGGCATCGACGACCCCTACGAGCCGCCGACGGCCGCCGAGCTGACGCTGGACACGGCGGCACTCTCGGTGGCAGAGGGTGTCGCCGCGGTGCTGGGCGACCTCGCGGCGCGCGGCGTCATCCCGGGCTGAACGCCCGCCTCACGGCACGTCGAACTTCACACTGACCCACAGCGGCTCCTCGCCGGCGGCGCGCGGCCGGTCGTGGCGGCGGAAGTCGTAGTCGTGGCAGAAGTTCAGCCACATGTCGCGCTGCGGCCGCTCGCCGCGGGTGTTCGTCCCGGCCGGGTAGTGCGCCCACAGGCGGACCTTCCCCGGGCCGTGGAGCCGGCGCAACTCGTCCCGGACCCACACGTACAGCTGCCCGCGCGTGCCGTCGGGCGCGGTGTGCTCGACCCCCGACCGGCCGAGGCCGAGCGACCGGTACGCCGGGCGGACCCAGAACAGAACCTCGAAGTTCAGCACCCCCCCGGCGGTGCCGCGCGGCACGACCGCCACCAGCCCGACGGGGTAGTCGAGGAGTCGGTCGATCGGCCGGTCCTGCCCGTCGTGCGCCAGCTCGGACAGGTACAGCAGCCAGCCGCGCGCGAACAGGCCGGCCTCGCCGGCCGCGCCGACCTGGGCGACGACCTTCGCCAGGAGGCCGGGCGCCGCGCCCGCGTACTCCTCGAAGAACGGCGTCGGCACGGTCGCCGGCGGCGGCGCCGCGTCCGGGGCCGACCGCTTCTCCTTCACCCGCCCGAGCCGGCTCCCCCACTCGCTGGCGAACTCCCCGTCCAGCAGCCTCACCCGGTCGGCGTGCGCCGTCGCGTCGATCTCTTCGGGCACGGCGCGGACGGCGGGGAGGTTGAGCGACCGCTCGCAGAACCGGACGAAGTCCTTGCCGTACTCCCCGCGGATGACCGGCCAGGCGCGGCGGAAGGCGTCGGACGAGGACCACCGGCGGAAGGCGTTCATCCACCCGCGGTTGATCGGGTGGTCGTAGTGGGTGGCCAGCCGGATGCCGTGCCACGCCCGCTCCATCACGTCGAGCAGTTGGTTGGTCGCCAGCAGCTCCACGTCCTCGGTCCGGTCGGGGGCCGGGGTCGGGGCCGTGTTCTCCGCCGGCGGGGCGGCGGGGGTGAGCTCCGGGTACATGTCGCGGACGAACCCGGCCAGCCGCTTGTCCTTGCGGAACTCGCTCATCAGGGTGGCGCAGTCCTGCCCGGCCGTCTGGAACCCGGCCTCGATCCCGGCCGGCGGCGGGTACCAGCGGCCGTGGACCTCGGCGAACAGCCCGCGGACCGCCCGCCGGTACTCGTCGGCGGTCGCGTTCGGCTTCGGCGGCCAGTTCCGGGCGACCCGGGTGGCGTCCTCGAACACGCTCAGCGCGACGTGCTCGCCGAGCGTCCGGTACGCCTCGAACTGGTCGTTGTCGAAGAACTGGTCGGCGGTCGTGGTGTGCGGGTAGTCGGGGTGGGCGTCGGCGTACTGGCGGACGTCGGCCGGCTCGTCGCCGGTGCGGGTCGGGCGGACGTACACCAGGGTGCCGGGGAGGGCGTTGGCGTCCACGTCGTCGTACCGGATGCGGCCGACGGCGACGTGCCACCCGCTGGTGCCGTCGGCAGTGCGGCGGACGGGGGCGGGGTCGATCTCGATGCGGACGCCGAAGTCGGCGCGGACGCGGCGGACGAGCTGGCCGACGTCCTCGAACAGGTCGCCGGGGTCGGCGCCGGCGTCGACCTGGACGACGAACCGGCAGCGGCGGCGGACGAGCTCGTACACCCCGGTGTTGTCGTAGTGCCCGCCGTCGGTGAGGTGGACGTACTCGCCGCGGGCGTGGGTGAGGCCGAGCAGCTCCCGGAACAGCGAGGCGAGCATGCCGCCGGCCGGCGGGTACGCGGTCCACGGCCGGCGGGGCTGGACGCCGGGGGCCGCCGGCGGCGCCTTGCCGCGCGGATACCGCGGGTTCTCCATCCACCACCCGAGGCGGACGTTGAACACGGTCATCAGGGCGGTGACCGCGGCCGAGTTGTGGGTGGCCATGTTCGGGTCGGCGGCCGCCCCGGAGATGGTCATCGCCCGGCCGAGGGTGAGGGTCCGCGGGTCGTGGTACGTCGTCGGCACCGGGGTCTCGGCGTACCCGGTCTCGTCGCTCCCGCAGAACCCCGGGGACAGCACGAACGACGACGCCCGCCGGTCCTGCACGGCCAGCTCGTCGCCGGCCACGAGGTTCAGGGCGGTGCCGATCAGGTGGTACGGGCCGGTGTGCCGCAGCCCGTCCGGCGCCCCGGGCTCGAACCGCAGGTCGCCGCGCGGGATGTCGTCGCCCCCGTCGAACCCGGCGATCGGGTGCTCGCGCCGCAACGGCCCGCCGACGCCGGTCGGGGCGCCGCCGAGGCCCGGCCCCCACTCCCACCGGCCGTTCTCGTCCCGCCGGAGCCGGCCGCCGTCGGCCCGGTCGTCGGTCGCTTGAACCTTCCGCCGCGACGCCCCGAGGTAACCGCGGATCAGCCGGTTGGCGTACAGGGCGTGCATCGAGAAGACGTTCACGTCGGTCGCGGCGGACAGCAGCACGGCGGCCACCAGCGCGATGGCCGCAGCCACCACGAGGACGGTGAGCTCCGTTGCGCCCGCGTTCGCCCCCCACTCGTACACCCGCCATTCGTCGAACCGCATCCCGACGAGCATCCCGGCCAGGACGCCGAGGAGGCCGAGGAGGCCGACCAGGAACACCACCGGGGCGACGGCGGCGATCAGCCCGAGGAGTCGGTTCGGCTTCCGCACCCCGTCGCCGCCGGTCCGCGAGCTGTTGGCGGCGAACAACCCGGCGCCGGTGGTGGCCGCCCACCCGACGACGGCCCACACGTCCGCCCGCTCCAGCCCGATCATCCCGCTCAGGTAGCGGACGCCCGCCGGGAGGAGGAACACGATGGCGAAGAAGGCGAGCCACACGAGGCCGACGAACACGAGGGTGGCGGCCAGCCGCGACCGCCACTCCCGGTCGTGCTCGGTGAGCCGCTTGCTGTGGACGGCCGACTCCACGAACCCGGCCACGGCCAGGGCCACGAGGAACAGCGGCGGCCCGATCGTGGCGACGACCGTCGGGTACGCGGCCAGCGGCCACACGGTCACCGCGAGCATCGCGCCGCACAGGACGCCGAATACGAGCCCGAGCACGACGGGCGACCAGAACGCCGCCCACGCCCCGCCGTTCCCCTCCTTCAGCCGGCGGCCGGCCCCCAGCAAGCCGGCGACCGCGCCGACCAGGCCGACCGTGAGGGCGAATTTGACACCCCACGGGGCGTCCAGCCCGCCGAGCCAGTTGTCCACCTTCAGTTCGGCCGGGTAGCGCAGCTCCGGGGGCGTCCACGTAACGGCCGCCGGGCCGGGCGGGGCCGCCTTCGGGTCGCCGCTGAACATCCACGCCGCGAGCACGACCTGGACGACGGTCGGGGCGATGATCAGCCAGTAGAACCGCCGCCGCGACTGGCGCGACGCGCTCGCGGTCGCCCCCCCGTCCGTGCGCGACAGGCTGGTCCCGATCTCGTACAGGGCGAGGACCGCCAGCCCCGCGGTCACGACGGCCGCGGCGACGCTCCGCCGGTCGCCGCCCGGCTGCGCGAAGCACCACACGACCATGTAGGCGAGGAAGACGACGGCCAGGACGGCCGGGACGAGGATGAGGAGGTTGACCAGCGTGTTCCGGGTGTAGATGGCGAACAGCGTCCACAGGTCGCCGGACAGCAGCCCCGGCCGCGGGGCCAGGTAGTTGCTGTACGCCCGCAGGTGGTACACCGGCTCCGGCTCGTCGTCCAGCACCGGGCGCGGGTTCGTACTTCCCGGCGGCGCGGGGAACAACGCCGCGAGCGGGGTGTTGGGGTTTCGCGGCTGCGGCGGGTTCTCGACGTCGACCACCCGGGTCGCCTCGGCCTGGTTCTTCCGGTCCGGGTCGAGTTGCTTCTCGATGTTGCGGGTGGCGCCGGCGGCCGCGGCCCCTACGACCCGGAGCGACTCCCCCGGATCGAGGGCTTCGCCTTTCTTGGCACTCTCCTCCTCCAACTTCGCGGCCGCATCGGCGCGGAGCCGCTCGCTCTCGCGGTGGACCCACGCGGTCAGCCAGCCGCCGACGTACCCGCCGCCGGACACGGTCGAGAGGTAGTCGACGGTCGTGAGGAGGCCGAGCCGCGACAGCCCCTGGAGGACGCCGAGGCCGAACGTGGCGCTGCGGACGCCGCCGCCGGACAGCGCCAGCCCGACCATGCCGTCGTCGAGCGCGTCGCCGCGCAGCTGCTCGACGCCGGCGTCGGCGGCGGGCGGTTTCGCGGGGCCGGTCCCCGGCGACACCGCGGCGCGGCGGGTGCGGACGGCTTCGAGTTCGTAGCGGAGGACGTCCGCGAACGACTTCGGGTCGGGCGTGTCGGACATGGTGATGAGTCGGTCGGGAAGGTAGGGCAACCGTTCGTTCGGCTCGCGGCGCCGCCGCCCGGCGCACCCGGGCGCCTGCGCGAAACGGTCAATCGCGTGTCGATTCTGATCGGGCGCGAAGTGGAAGTCAACGACCGGTCCCGAATTCCGTCCGACGCGACGAGCCCGGGGGCATGACGGTCCCGTGTGCCGTCGCTGCCCCGAGAAACGGCACACGGAGTGTGCCTACTACTTTCCCGACGCAGTCTCAGTCGCGCAGCCGCGCCCCGGGCGTGACCAGCTCGTTGAACCGGTCCACCGGCTCGCGCGCCGCCCACGCGACGCCGCGCAGCAGCAGCACCCGGAACAGCGGGTCGTCGAACGTCCACGCGAAGTGCCCCGGGATCGACACCACCACCCGCCCCTTCGCCGGCTCCAGCGTCCAGAACAGCGGCTGACTCGCGCCGTCCTCCTTGCCGCTCGCCAGCAGCGTCACCCGCTTCGGGTCGCCGGTCAGCTGCCAGTAGCTCTCGTCGTGGAAGCGGGCCTTCGTGAAGTTGCGACCGATCGGGTGGTTCGCCCCGGTCTCGAAGCCCAGCTCCAGCGGGCCGTGGCGGAACTTCGACCGCCCGCCCTGCCACGCCAACCCGATACGCTGCGCGAACCCCGGGGCGTCGGCGCCGCCGTCCACGGCGTAGTGGACGTAGACGGCACCGCCGCCGCGCGCGAGGAAGGCGTCCATGTCCTTCGCCCGCTCCGCCGTCCACTTCCCCTGCTGGTAGAAGACCAGTACGTCGGCCTTGCCCAGCTGAGCGGCGGTCGGCCACTCGTCGGCCGTCTCCACCGTCGTCTTTTCGGCGACCGACAGGAGTTCCTTCCACGCCTTCGCCCACGCCGGGTAGTCGTGTTCGCCGGGGCCGTGGTCCTTCCGCCCGCTGACGAGCACGATCGTGATCGGGCGGATCGGCGCCGGCGGGTTCGGCGCGCCGGCCAGGACCGCGTTCACCTCGGCGCGGTAGCGCGACTCCGGCGGGCGGGTCGGGCCGTAGTCGGGCATCCGCGGCGGCGGCGTGAGGAGGAACGTCATCAGGTCGCGCATCCGCGCCGGGCCGAGGAGCTTCGGGAGCCCCTCGGGCATGATCGACCGCGGCGCCGCCGTCAGCTTCTCCACGTCGGCCTTCGCCACCTCGACGACGACGCCCTTCTCGTCGCCGATGCGGAGCTTGTCGCCGGCGGTGCGGACGAGGCCGGTGAAGGTGCGGCCGTCGCTCATTTCCACGACGGAGCTGATGTGGTCCGGGTTGAGGGCGAACGACGGGTTCTCGATGTCGCGCAGGACCGAGGCGTAGTCGCGGTGGACGAGGTTCGACAGGTCCGGCCCCAGGTCGCCGCCGCGGCCGTGGACGGAGTGGCACTTCGCGCACGCGGCCTGGTCGCTGAAGAACTCGGCTCGGCCGCGCGCCCAGCTTCCGCCGTCGAGCTCGGGCGGGCGCACGGCGACGAGTTCGCGGCCGAGTACCTTTAGGTCCGTGTTGGCCCACGGAAGAAGGACTCGCCGCAGCGGAATCGGGCGCGGGCGGTCGTCCTCGTTGGTCGTGACCTGAAGTGTCGTGTCTGGGAATGGGCCTCTGTCCCACCCGACCACGGAGTGTATCGGGTGGAGCCCGGTCGCGGTCGGCCCGGCGGTGACGGGTCTGGCGGTCTTGGGACCGTAGGAGTACGTCACCACTTCCGGCGGGTAGTCGTGGTCGAGCTGCGATCCGGGTTGGACGGCAGGCCGCAGCATGTCTTTCAGGTCGAGGTTGGCGCGGACCGTCAGTCGGCCCCCGGCCTTGATCGCTAGCCACAACGGCTCGTGCGCCGAGCTGCCGACGGTCAGTGGCTTCGACACGTCGAGGTCCGGGTGCGGCAACCAACCCGCCCATCGCGTCTGCTCGTCGTTCGAGACCCACGTCGCCTCGCAGCCGGTGAGGTCGAAGTCGAGGTCGATCGCGGGGAGCTGCCGCAGCACGCCCTTCGGCTGCTTCCCGTCGGCGGGGCGGCCCATGCCGGGAAGCGTCAGCGCGTAGTGGACCGCGGCCGGCAGCGCGTCGGTCGCCAGCACCAGCGTGCGGCGGTCGGGCGTCAGCTGTGCCGACCGCACCGGCACGTCGAACCGCGGCGCCGCCTTCTGCATCTGCACCACCGCGTACCCGGGCCACATCGACTCGAACCGGTCGCCGGCGCGGACGTGGCGGCCGGCGGTCAGTGTCGTGTGCTTCAGCACGTCGCGCAGCAGCGCGGGATCGACGGGGCGGTCGAACTCGACGCGCACCTCGCGCGGGCCGTTCGGCCACGCCAGCACCGGCTGCGGGTGGTCGCGGTCGGTGTAGCTGATCTTGAACAGCTTCCCCTTCCCCGTCGGGCCGCTCCCCCAGTCGGGGCCGCCGCCGTGGCACGCCACCACCAGCGACCCGTCCGGCGCCACGCAGCAGTCGATCGCCAGCATGTTCAGCGCGGCGATCAACTGCGTGCCGGCGACATAGCCGGTGTGCGATTTCACCAGGCGCGTGCGGTAGAGCTTGCCGCGCGACTGGCCGGTGACGATGGCGTCGCCGGCCCAGTGCTTCGGGCCGAACGTCGGGCCGCCGGCCGTCACGGGTTCGTTGAAGCAGAACCCGCAGGTGGACTGGTGCTGCGGCCCGTAGTCAAACGTACTCGGCTCGTCGATCACGTTCGGCAGGTGCTTCGGGTGCCGGGCCGGGAAGCCGTAGTGGCGGCCCTTCTGGATGTGGAGCAGCTCGTCGAGCGGGTTGCCGTTCGGCACCCACGTCGCCCCCTCCTGGTCGGTGGCGAACAGGTCGCCGTGGCGGTTGAAGCGGAGCCCCACCGGGAAGCGGATGCCCGTCGCCACGACCTCGCGGCTCTTGAAGTCCGGGGCGACGCGGATGACCGTGCCGGCCTCGTCGGCCAGCTTGTACTGCGGCCGGCCGTCCTTGTCCTTCAGCAGCGGGTCGGCGAAGTTGTACGTGCCGCGGCCGTAGTAGACGCTCCCGTCGCGCTTGTCGAACGCCACGCCCAGGCCGTCGACCTGGTGGAAGCTCTCCTTCCACGGGCCAGCCACCGTGATCTCCTTGTCGGCCTTGCCGTCCTTGTCGGTGTCCACGATGAGGAGGCACTTCGTCTTGCCGACCACGAACACGCCGTCGCCGTGCGCGTAGCCGGGCGGCGTCAGGTCCACGCCGATCGGCGACCGCAGCGCGCCGCGGCTGTCCCACCACACGTCGGCGCGGTCCTCGACGCCGTCGCCGTCGGTGTCGTGGAGGTGCCAGATGACGCCGTTGTACCCCACCGCGACGAGCGTGCCGTCGGGCCGGTACAGGACGTTGTTGACGTTCGTGAGGTCGAGCGGCAACTCGCGGACGGTGAACCCGGGAAGGAACACCTGCACCGGCGGCGGGTCTTTGACGAGCACCAGCGTGGAGGCGCCGCCGTCGTCGGGCGGGAGCTGCTGCCGCAGCGCGGCGTGCTTCGCGGCGAGGTAGTCGCGCAACTGCTTCGCCTCGGCGGCGGGGAGGGCGCGGTTGTAAACGAGAACCTCGGCCACGTCCCAGCGGCCGAAGCTCTCCACCTTCTGCGGGCCGGGGCCGTTCGTGTAAAACCGGGCGCCGACGGTGATCTCGTCGAGGCTGACCGGCCGGCCGTCGCGCGGCCGCTCGCCGGCGGCGACGCCGTTCGCGGTCAGCCGCACGGCCGTGGCGTCGCCGGTCACTTCGAGCGTCTGCAGCTCGCCGAACGGCTGCTGCTTCGTGAGGAGGTTCTTCCAGCCGCCGAAGCCGCGGCCCTCGACGTTCAGCTCGGCGAAGCGCGCCGACGCGTTCGGGCCGTGGTCGATCGTCAGGCCGCTCTCGTAGTCGCGCTGGTCGGCGGCGTTGAAGGCCAGCACGCCGCGGAAGCCGCCGGGGTTCTGCCGCGGTACGGCGACGACGACGACGGTGAAGGCGTCGAGCGCGGCGGCCT
>Ga0190275_10003022_pt1 | contig 11967 bp, 10 predicted proteins | sample Popmic550T_FD_133745 | JGI IMG/M metagenome (GOLD analysis project Ga0190275, IMG submission 133745) | Populus adjacent soil microbial communities from riparian zone of Yellowstone River, Montana, USA - 550 T | ecosystem: Environmental > Terrestrial > Soil > Riparian zone > Trees stand | place... | reverse complement strand
TCCATCCGCAGGATTCATTCTTGAAACAAGCCCCTCATGACTCCGGCGCCTGATTGCCGGAGTCCCATTAACAATGGTGAGGGTTAGTCGGCGCTTGTGACAAGCCTCAACTCGTCACTTGCGGTCGATGCTGAAACTCGCCGTCCCCGGATCGAAACCCCGCCGGATCATCTCGTCCAGCAACTCGCTCAGCATATCGCTCATGCAGGCCGCATCGCCGTCATCCCGCGGCTGACCATCCCCATCGAATATCAGCGCCATGTTCTCGTCGGCGTCATAGCGCGCCACGTATCTTCCCGAAGCAGACATAACCTCTCCCTCGCGGCGCCCACCAAAAAAGCGCCGCCTTCCGCGTGTTCCAGAATCCGTCGAGTTACAGCAACCCGCCGCTTACGCGGGTCGCGGCACCCGTGGAGCCATGCCAGGAAAATCGAGGGCGTCGCCCCCCCGCCACGGGGACTGGGATCGCCATGGCGGGGGGCAACATTGAACGGCGCGAAACCGCGCCGGTTGTGGTAATCATCATCTCAGCCTTTGATGTAGAGCCTAGTCAGCAGGCATCATAGGTCAGGCCGGGCTACGGAGTTCCTACGCTCCAAGCTCGGCCGCCTCGCGGGTAGCGATAGCGGACGAATTCTGATGAGAATACGCCCGGCTGTCAACACTTGTGCCGATTTTTCGGAGAGTTAGATAAACCCCGCGCTCGCAGGGCGCGTTGCTCAACTCCACTCCGCCCAATCCGGTTCGATATCAACGCCCATAAAGAGTAGAAGCGGCTTCCAGCCGCTTTCACGTCGCGGAACGGTAGTTCCGCAGCACAGCAACAGCTCACCCCGCAAACGTCGCCTCGCTTATCATAATTTTGCACCTTCCACGCTACCCCAACTCCAATAGCTATTGGCAGCCCGCGCGCGAACGGCATACATCCGAATGGCCCAACGAAGAGCAGACGATGAAAACGTTTGAATTCAGCATCATCGCCTCCGGCCTGGACCACGAGGCCGACGATTTCGAGTCACGCTTCCATGACGCAGGATGCGACGATGCCGCGATTTCCTTTCAGAAGGACCACATCATCGCTGATTTCGCGCGCGAAGCGATATCCATCGAGGACGCGATTTCCACTGCGATTGAAGCCGTGCGCTCGACCGGCGCCTCCGTTATCTGCATCGAGCCAGTCCCGTTGGTAAATCTATCCGAAATTCTTGCGGAGCGTCGCCTTTAGCACTGCCGCACGGGTGACGACGGGCCGAAGGTCTGAGCGTCCATCCCAGTCGCTTCCAAAAGCCGCAGAAAAACTACGTATTTCATGTTGAATGGCATAATCCTTTCGGGATAGATGGCTTAGGTCTACACTTATTACGTGAACTCGATCATGCCATTGTTCAGTGATTCGATTGAAAGCTACGATCCCGATGCGGATGGCAGTTTCCAAACTGCCATCGACAATATCGTTCTGGACATGAAGGGGGATAGCAACCCATACGGCAATATCACGTCAATCGCCCAAGAGTCATTGAACAACGGCTGCAACCATCCCCACGGCGGGAGGTGCGTCGATATGGAAAAGCTGGTGCGTGATCACCATTCCCATCAGAAGGCAAGCGGTGCCGTTGCACGCAACAAGCCGGACGAAGATTTACGCCGCGTCGTACCTTTCCATACCTTCGTCGATTATCATCATAAAGGTGGCGTGAAGGCCCTTGCCAATCTGGTGCGTGTCGGCGCGGTCAAAACCACGACGATCCCCATCAAGGCGATGCGGGGCAGCACCGGGCGGGATACCGACCCAAGCTGGTGGACCTTCGGTCCTCCGCCTCCGGCCAATGGGCAGCAATACGCGGACGAACTGGCCTTGACGGTCGAACATAAACACCCCACCGGTGCCCCCGCCGACGCCGCGATGATAAAGGGCGTCGTGGAAGTTCGAATTCCACCGTCAGCGTTTCCAAGAGACATCTTCAAACCAAGTGCTTTAGATGCCTTCTGTCGCAACTCCAAGTTTGAGCCTAACCTGTCGCCTGATGATCACGGTTGGACCAAACCCGACATCGCGAAAGTGGGACTTGTAAGTCGTCCCGAATTTGTGTCCCAATCGTTCGCCTACTCCGAGATCAAGGACGATATCGACCTTGATGTCACTTATCTCTCCTATTGAAGATCGGTCGGTGAATATGGAGAGCACGCCTACCGCTGTCGCTCCGGCGAACGCCTATTGGACCTATGTCGAGGGATTTCGCAGTCTGGCGCGTGAAGGACGGCCCGACCGGCTTGCCGATGTGCTGTTGGCGCGTCTCGACGGCTTGGAGCAACCGGTCCATGACCTCGTATCGCCGAGGTTGGCTCACGAAGAGCCTGACCGGGTGCAGGCATTAGCAAATATCTTCCACCATATCCAACAGCACGATGGTCCTGCCGCCGTCCGCTACTTCCGCCAGACGGTAGTCGAGCAACTGCTCATTGCACTCACGACAAAGGCGTCTGTACCGCCGGAGCGTCTTGACGGACTTCAACGACTCATTGCGTATTGCCAAATTGAGGACGACCAGCAGCTTGCGGAACAGATGCGGCTGTCTTTATGGGGTATCCTGACTAGCCAACTCGAAAAACCCTTTCCCGAGATCCTATCGCTTGCGCCGAAAGCCCGCGAGCGTGCCCGCTCCGCTTTCGATCTCTGGCTTGCCGTCACACCGCCTGTTCTCGGTGAACCCAACTGCGAGGACGGGCTCTACACTCCACAAGTCGAAGCAATTAAAGCTGCATTCATTCAAACGCTGCATAAATTTGAAGTTAGAAAAGTTAGTTCCAGGGACAATATCGACTTGCTTCTGCTGCTTTATCGCGGCGTCATGACGGCAGCTCCGAAGTTGGCCGGTCAGGACTACTTCTGGAGAATGTGCAAGCTTGCCGAAGGAAACAATCAAAGTAATAAAGAATTTTTGAGCCATTGGCGGGGGCTTTGGTGGGAGTATGGGCAAGTGCTCGATACTTGGCCAGAGTGGAAAATGCTCTTCATTGCCGGTCTTGAAGATCAAATACTAGATGACGAGCGGGAGCACGAACTTCCATCAACAGCGGAAAAAGCCTTGACATTTATGTCCGATCGAGGTGAGGAACTAATCCGCTTAATCAGGATGCGCGATGCCCGCTTCATGGCGGGTAAGAGCAGGGAAGAGGCTGCGGAGAAACCGGCAGCACCCTCAAGCAATGTCGAATCAATCTTCCGGCCTATGAAGACGGCTTAAGCGCAGATCATGGAAATCATAAGCTTCTTCTCATTCAAGGGTGGTGTCGGGCGCACGGCACTGGTCAGCAACCTTGGTGCTCTATGGGCATCGCAGGGCAAGACCGTCGTCCTTATCGATATGGATTTGTCGGCGCCGGGCCTCAGCTTTTCCCCTCTCGCCCGCGAGTGGTTGGAAGAAGCCGGCATTGGCTTAGGTGTCAGCGATATCCTGACGACCCATTATCAGCAGCAGGCTAAGGACAATCAGGAGGAAGCGGTGCTCATGCGCCCCTCCATGCTGCTGCGGCGTATGAAGGACCCAACCGCTGCCCTAGACGAACCTGAATGGGGGGGGAACGGTCGATTGCTGCTGATCGATGCCGGTTCGCCTCATATGATCAAGCCCAACGAATGCGAAGAAGGTCAATTCGGCCCGATCCCCACGCTGGACAGCCCGGATTTGACTGAAAGCAAAACCGCCTTGCGTGCCCTGGCAAAGGGAATACGCAATGATTTGGCGGAATGGAAACGCCCGGACAATGGCAAAGCCATCGATTACGTCCTGATCGACTGCCGTACTGGTTTTGCCGAACTGGTCGATTTGAGCTTGGGCTTCCTGTCTGATCGCATGGTGCTGATCAGTGGCATCAATGGGCAGAATCTAAAAGGCCTGGAACTGACTCTGCGGGCACTTCGGACGGAGCGGGTGCAACTGGATGAATTTCCAGCCAAAGTCGCCGTGGTCTTGTCGCCCGTGCCCACCACCGAGGATGAAGCTCTGCTGGAAGCCATGGAGCGCGCCCATGGAGCCATCTCCGCCGCCATGCGCCAGACCCAAAGCGGCCTGCCGGAAAGCTCGCCGCTTCTGTACCATCTGCATTACACGCCGGCGCTGGCCTTCGATGAGCGGCCATTGACTTTGCGGCAACCCAAATCCCGCTATGCCCGTGAGGTATCGCTGATCGCATCGTGGGTTGACCGCCGCCTCACTCCCCCATGGGAAATGGACGCGGTCACTGACGATACTTTGACCAGCCTCTACGAAAAGCTCGGCGTGGGCGCTACGCGGGTGTTTGTGGGCATATCGTCAGACAACCCGCCTCCTTCAGCATCCCCGCTGGATGCTGATGCCGAGAAACTGCCGAATCCGGCATCCGATTTGCCGCCTTGGTATTGGGCGTTGCCGCCTGACCAACAATCGCCTGAAAAACGGCTGCGACGTTTAGAAAAAGTGGTCCAAGTGCGCCCAGGCGTGAAGATTGATGCCGAAGCTTTCGCCAATCGACTCTCATGGGCCACTATGAGCGCAAAGGAAAAACAGGAAAAACTGGACCGTCTGCCGAAGCAGCGGCAGGAAGCAGTAGATAATATCATCGCTGAACTTGACTCCTTTCGCGGTGGCGTCATCCAAGTGATGTCCGGTGCCGAAACAGAAACGGTCTTGGAAACTTTTTACCAAGCTGAGAGGGCTTGGGGGGTGGTTGCCAATAAGAAAGAAGCGACCGGCCTTCGTCGTTTTCTTGCTTCGCCCGTAGACGGTGAGTGCCTTTTTCCTAGCTGGGAAAAATGGCCAGATTATTGGATGATGCTGGCCCGCGACCTAATCCTGGAGCTCAGCGATCTGCCACGCGCATTGAAGGCGATCGACCGAGCCGCAGAGATTGGAGATCGCGACACCATTGCTGGCGATTTACTCAAGCTCATTCCAGCTAACCGTATGTCTTTGTCTATGCGGTCGAATTTAGTCGCCAAAGCGCATGATCTTGCTCCCAATTCAGCGTGGGTTCAATACCGCATTCTGGCAACGGAAGCTGTATTGGATCGTGTGGCTGCTAGAATTGCCATAGAAAATCTGCTGAATGAGCCACCAAGAGATAAAAATAATTGTTTGGAATTAATGCATTTTGTTTTCGATAGTCTTCCTGATTTGGCTTATCGAGTAGGCAGTGTCCTCAGGTCGTTTGCTGACGAAAGTAAAAAAACTTTTCGTATTCAATATCTTTATGGAATTTACTATTGGCAGATAAATCTTTTTGATAAATCTGAGGCCGCTTACCGCTGCGCTATAGACCTTGAGCCGAAGGCAGCTGGGCCGTGGCACGGCCTTGGCAACCTGTTAGCAAATTCCCTGCACCGCTATGATGAGGCCGAGGCGGCTTATCGGCGGGTCATCGAGCTTGAGCCGAAGGCAGCCGGGCCGTGGCACGGTCTTGGCAACCTGTTAGCAAATTCCCTGCACCGCTATGATGAGGCCGAGGCGGCTTATCGGCGGGCCATCGAGCTTGATCCAAAGGCGTTCAACCCTTGGCATGGCCTTGGCTGTCTGCTGATGAGTTCCCTGCACCGCTATGGTGAGGCCGAGGCGGCCTATCGGCGGGCTATCGAGCTTGATCCAAAGGCGTTCGAGCCTTGGTACGACCTTGGCAGTCTGCTGACGAACTCCCTGCACCGCTATGATGAGGCTGAGTCAGCCTATCGGCGAGCCATTGAGCTTGATCCAAAGGCGTTCAATCCCTGGAACGGTCTTGGCATCCTTCTCCGACATATCGGGCGCTGTTCGGAGGCATTGGAGTGTTTGGACCAAGGAGTGCAGTTACAGAAGGGCGATAGTATTCCTGCCATTAACCGTGCCAGTCTACTCTGGAGCATGGGACGCTTTGATGCTGGTCGAGTAGACGCAAATACCGCTCTTGAAGTTCTGAATCGCTCACATTTCAGTTCACATCTATGTCCTAGTTTAGCGCTGACGTTATGGCTCAACGATCGAGCAATGCAAGAAATGGCAGAGAAGCTTTGTATGTCGGCGGGCGCTCGCGTGGGGGAGTTTACTACAATCTTCTATTTGTTAATGCATAAACTTGCAACGGGTGTTGATATCAGTATCCATCAATCTAGGATTATTGAGCGGCTACAATCATACTCAAATCGTCTATGGGCTATCGACATGCTTTACGACCTCAGTGGTTGGCGGCCCGATTGTCGAGAGGCTGCTCGGGAAGCCGCGCAGTCATTCTATAACCTTCCAGCCGAAGTCATCAGGCGTTTCAAGGATGTGCCAACACCCAAGTTTCGCCTAGAACCATTTATTCCGTTTCTCGAAGGACGGAGTGACGGAGCTGGCGACCCCCGCGATTTACCGCTGATCTGTAGAGAAGTCGTTCCCTCCACTGTCCAAAGTTGATGCTTCCAAATTTCGCGTCAGCAATGGGCTGATGCTGCAAATGAAGTTTGGGGAGCGCTGAACCAGAACCCTGCACCTCTCGAAATGCCGGCTCTGCGGAAAAGCGCTACACGATCATCTTCAGACCCCTACAGCGGTTCGTTTCGCATGATTGGTCATTGATACAAAGGACAGCATCGGACGCAGATCGCCCCCTACTCCGCTACGACCGAAATCCGGCCGGTTGGACGCGACCGTGGCTTGCTCCGGATTACGATCTCGACATCCTGGTCCAATGCGGTCAGGAAGATCATCAATCGCTCCACCGAAAATCCGTCGAGCTTGTAGTTCGCCAGCGCTGAGACCTTCGGCTGCGTGGCACCCAATTTCTCAGCTGCCACAGCTTGGGTCAGACCATGTTGCACGATTACGCCGTTAATCTTATGTGCGAGGCGCAGTTTTATCTGCCGCGTCTCGGCATCGGAGTAGCCCAAGTCAGCAAATATGTTGCCTGTCCCTCGGGTGATTACCTCATCGTCCTCGTTCTGGATCATCGTCCCAGGGCCTCGGATCGCCATAGTGTGCCTCATCGAAATCCTCGGCCATAAGATCATCGCATATACCGCTCTTCTTCACGTGCGGCGACATACATGGGGCATCTGTCGGATAATAGCGCAACATGCATGTACTTAGGCATGCGACGCACGGACCCATGTCAGCACATCTTACTTCGACACGGCGAAAGTGCGAGCTTGCCCTGCACTTGACGCTTCTCAGCGCGCCCTGCTATGCCAGAAAAAGGACTATATTCTTGTGTAATGCGCCCCTTTCGCGTAGAACAGGACATCTACTGTCCCGTCCGCTGAAAGCCCCCCGCCATGCTCTCCGCCTCCCGATCCACCCCGACCGCACCCCCTCCCACACCGCTGTCTTCCCGCAAGGAGCTGTTCTCCCTCCACGTCGCCCGAGGCGCCAGCCTGGCGCAGGCGGCGCGGCTGGCGGGGTATTCGCCGCAGGGTGCGCGGCAGCGGGGCAGCGTCCTGATGGCGGATAGTGACGTTCGGTTACGCGTGGAAACCCTGCGCCACGTCTGGATGGCGGAGCGGCAGGGCAGGGTGGATCAGGCGGTCGAGCAACTGGATCGGATCGTCGAGATGGCGATGGAACTCCAGCGGCCGACCGCCGCCCTCAAGGCGATGGACATGCTGCTCAGGCTGACCGGCGTCATCCGCGACACCCGCGCCGGCCTCTACGCCGACAGTCCCGACGACGACCTGTCCAAGGCGTTCTTCGATCCCAGGGAGGACGAAGACCCCGATTTCAACCCGGATTCCTACCCGGCGCCAGCTCCCGTCCCCACAGAAATAGAGGACGATATTCCCGAGCCGGACGAGCCTGACGAACCCGCCGACCCCGACCCCGCCTCCGCTCCCGCCGAAAACGTCCAATTGATGACATCTGCGGCCTCATCCCCCCAGTCAACACGCCCACTCCCACTCCCAGCCCCACCCCCGCCGCCGCCGCTTGACGTTGGTCAAGCCGCCGCCGCTGCTCCCGGCATAAGGTCCGCCACCCTTTCGGACTGGGACCACCCCATCCGACGGCAGGCCGGAGCCGGCAGACCGCTCCATCCCGCCGCCCCAGGTTTTCAGAAATGATTTGATCCAGGAGCACCCCATGTTCTGTTACCAGTGCGAGCAGACCCAGCACATCGACGCCCTCGCCGGCTGCCATTCGCAGAAGGGAACCTGCGGCAAGGATTCCGTCACCAGCGACCTTCAGGACATCCTGATCCACGCGGTCAAAGGGCTGGCGCAGGTCTCGCACCGGGCGCGGGCGCTCGGCGTGACGGATGCCGCCGTGGACGATTTCATCCACTACGCGCTGTTCACCACGCTGACCAACGTCAACTTCAACCCCGTCCGGATCGAACAACTGGTCCGTCAGGCCGTGACTCTCCGCGATGCCCTGGCCGGCAAGGCCGCCGCCGGCGCTCCCCTCGCGACGCCTCCCGGTCCAGCCAGCTACCAGCCGCCGGCCACCCAAGCCCTGATGCTGGCCGAAGCCGCTGGATTCGGCGTCCGCGCCGGGATGGAAACCGTGGGCGAGGACGTGATCGGCCTGCGCGTCCTGGTGCTCTACGGCATGAAAGGCGTCGCAGCATATTACCACCACGCCACAGTCCTGGGCTTCCGCCACCCCGATATCGACGCCGAGATCGCCCGCATCCTCTCCGACCTCGCCGGCGATCCCACCGACATCCCCGGCCTGCTGGCCCTGGCGCTCGACGCCGGCACGCTGAACCTCAAGGTGATGGAGCTGCTGGACGCCGCCAACACCGGCACCTATGGCACGCCGGAACCGACCGTCGTCCGCATGACGCCGCGCGCCGGCAAGGCGATCCTGGTCAGCGGCCACGATCTCGGCGACCTCGCCCGCATCCTGGACCTGACCGCAGGCGCCGGCATCCTCGTCTACACCCATGGCGAGCTTCTGCCCGCCAACGCCTATCCGGCGCTGAAGGCCCATCCGCACCTCGCCGGCAATTTCGGCAGCGCGTGGCAGGACCAGCACGCCGACTTCGCCGCCTTCCCCGGCCCGGTCGTTCTGACCTCCAACTGCCTGATCGAGCCGCAGCGCTCCTACAAGGGCCGCATCTTCACCGCTGGTCCAGTCGGCTGGCCGGGTGTGCGCCACATCGAGAACGGCGATTTCTCCCCCGTCGTCCAGGCGGCCCAGGCCCTGCCGGGCTTCACCCAGGATGCGCCGGAGAAGACGACCACCATAGGTTTCGCCCGCGACAGCGTCATGGGCGTCGCCGGCGCCGTGATCGACGCGGTCAAGAGCGGCGCGATCCGCCGGTTCTTCCTGATCGGCGGCTGCGATGGCGCTGCTCCCGGTCGCAACTACTACACCGAAGTCGCGGAGGCCGCCCCCGCCGATACCGTCATGCTGACGCTGGGTTGCGGCAAGTTCCGCATCAACGGCACGGATCACGGCGATATCGGCGGCATCCCGCGCCTGCTCGACCTCGGCCAGTGCAACGATGCCTATTCCGCCATCAAGATCGCCTCGGCGCTGGCCGACGCGTTCCAGTGCGGCGTCAACGACCTGCCGCTGTCGATGATGGTTTCCTGGTTCGAGCAGAAGGCGACCGCCGTGCTGCTGTCGCTGCTGGCGCTGGGCATCAAGGGCATCCACCTGGGGCCGACGCTGCCGGCCTTCCTGACGCCGACGCTGCTGGCCGTGCTCCAGGAGAAGTTCGACCTCCGCGCCAACGGCGATGCCGCTGCCGATGTCGCCCGCGCGCTCGGTCAGGCCGCCTGACATGAGCGAGGCGAACGTGACGGCCGGTTTCGGCATAACCATCAAGACGCGCGACGGCCAGTCCGTCGCGTTCGCCTGCGGTCCGGACGAGCGCATGCTCGACGCCGCCGGCCGGCAGGACCTCTATCCCCCGGCCCAGTGCGGCCAGGGAAGCTGCGGCGCCTGTCTCGCCTATGTCGAAACCGGGGAGGTCGAGCGGGAGCCGTGCAGCCCCTCGGCCCTGCCGGAAACCGAGCGGGACAAGGGCGGCATCCTGCTGTGCCGCTGCCGTCCGCTGTCCGACGTCGATCTCCGCGTGCCCTACGACGCGGCCTCGATCCGGTTCGAGCCGGAACCCGAGCGCACCGCCGTCATCGAGTCCATCGAAACTCTCAGCCCCCCGATGCGCCGCCTCGTCCTCCGCCTCGGCCCAGGCGCCGACGGCGGGGCAGGGGTGGATTTCGAGCCCGGCCAATTTCTGGAACTGACCGTTCCCGGCACCGGCCTGATGCGCGCCTATTCCATCGCCTCCACCCCCAACTGGGACGGCCGGGTCGAACTGCTGATCCGGCTTCAGCCGGGTGGACGCTTCTCGGAATGGCTGGCGAACACGGCGGCCCCCGGCATGGAACTGATCGCACGCGGGCCGCAGGGCGGCTTCATGCTGCACGACCGGGGCCTCGACCCGCGCTGGTTCGTCGCCGGCGGCAGCGGCCTTGCTCCCGTGCTCTCGATGCTGCGCCGCATGGCAGAGTGGGGCGACCCGCAGCCGGCCCGGCTGTTCTACGGCACTTGGCAGCGAGAGGAGCAGGTCTGCGACGCCGAGTTGACGGAGCTTCAATCGCAGATGCCGGCCCTGGAGATCACCCGTACCGTAGCGGGCGTGGACCCCACATGGACCGGCGCCGCCGGTTCGGTCGTCGATACGCTGGCCGGTTCCCTGCAAACCCTCCGCCGGCACGGCGACCCGCTCCCCGACATCTATGTCTGCGGCTCGCCGGGGATGGTCGAAGCGGTCCGCGCCGCCGCGACCGCAGCCGGCTTGCCCGAAGACCGGGTGTTCCATGAGCAGTGCGGAGCGGCCTCCCCGTGACCGGCGGCTGCCACCATCCTGAACCAGTCAACTCAAGCCGCCCGGTCCGTCGGCGCTCCTCCCGTCTCCCCTCCTGTCGTTCGCCAGGGAGATCCCGGCGGACGCCGGTCCGGCCGGGCGGCCTGCACCATCATCATCTCGCCGATGTTCTCGGGCGTTATCAGCCCCAGCAGCTTGCCCTCGCGGTTCGTGATCCCGACGGCGGGCAGCCCCTGTTCCTGCATCAGCCGCAACGCCTCGTCCAGGTTGCGACGATCCTCGATCACCGGGATGTCCGACCGCATCACCTCCAGCACGGGTGTATCCGGGCCGCGTTCCCGCAGCGCTTTGATCATGTCGTCGCGGGTCAGTACCCCGCGCAGCCGTCCGGCGCCGTCCACCACCGGGAATTCGTGCTGCGTCGTGTGGATCAGCGCCTGTACGGCATCCTCCACCACGCTCGACGGCGACAGGCTTTCGAACCGGGTGATCATCGCGTCTCCGGCGATCATGCCGCGCGATACCTCCCGAAGCTGCACCGCATGGGCTTCCGACGATGCCGCCAGATACACGAACAGCGCTATGAAGATCAGCAGCGGATTGCCGAACAGCCCCAGCAGGCCCAGCGCAAAAGCGACGGCCTGACCGATGGAAGCCGCGATCTGGGTCGCTCGCCCGTATCCCATCCGCGTCGCCAGCAGCGCCCGGAGCACCCGGCCGCCGTCCATCGGAAAGGCCGGGATCAGGTTGAACAGCACCAGGAACACATTGACCGAGGCCAGCCGCGCCAGCAGCCCGACTCCCGGATTGTCGACCTCCATGCTTTCCGCCGACGGCATCCCGCCGATCGCCAGGAACAGCAGCGCCGCGATCACCACGTTGACGGCGGGACCGGCCAGCGCCACCACCAGCTCCTGCGACGGCTTCTCCGGAATCCGCTCCAGCCGCGCCACGCCGCCGATCGGCAGCAGCGTGATATCCGGCGTCTGCACGCCGTATCGTCGTGCCGCGAAGACATGGCCGAATTCGTGCAGCAGCACGCAGGCGAACAGCAGGACGATGAACAGAACCCCCTGCATCGCCGCATCAGGTCCGCCCTGCGCATAATGCGCGCCGCCGATCCAGATCAGGAAAAGCACGAAGGTCATGTGGATCCGGATGACGGTCCCCTTGACGGAGCCGATCGGAAACGACCAGGACATG
>Ga0190275_10003021_pt1 | contig 11967 bp, 9 predicted proteins | sample Popmic550T_FD_133745 | JGI IMG/M metagenome (GOLD analysis project Ga0190275, IMG submission 133745) | Populus adjacent soil microbial communities from riparian zone of Yellowstone River, Montana, USA - 550 T | ecosystem: Environmental > Terrestrial > Soil > Riparian zone > Trees stand | place... | reverse complement strand
TGCGACTGACAACCGGTCGGAGTTGTGACCTTCGACGCATCGACTATTGGTCCAGGCGCCCTCGGCCAGCCCGAGCCCGGTAAATGGTCGATCGATCATCCGAATTTCACTCGGTCGACAAGGTGAGGCGCGGGATACTCATGGCGTGCGGCATCGCTCGCCTCTGGCTCGGAGGGCAGGAGCGTGCCTCGGCGTGGCCGGCGTGCTGGCCGCGCTGGGCGCCTGCCCATCGGCATCGCTCGCTTCTGGACTCGGAGACGTCCCCGCGACGCCGGTCGCGGCTGACGTGCCGGCGCCGGTCGCGGCTGACGCACCTGCGCCCTCCGCGACCGTGGCGGACGTCGTGCAGACTGCGACCAAGGCCGCTCCCGCCCAGCCCGCCTCGCCGGCCCCGGTCCAGCGCGCCGCCGCCTCGTCGCCGGCCACGAGGCCCGCGACCACCTCCGCGTCGCCGGCGAGAAACGCCGCCCCCATTCGGCGGGCCGTCGCCCCGGCGCGGGACGCCGCCGCCCCCGTTCGCCGCGCCGCCGGCGCGGCCGCGCCGGTTCGGCGCGCCGCGGACCCGGCCGCGCCGGCGCGGCACGTCGCAGCCCCGGCGGTGAACGCCGTCCGGCGCGCCGCCGACGCAGCCGCTCCGGTGAAGGACGTCGCGGCCCCGGTCGTCCGGCGCGCCGCCGAGACGGTCGCGCCGCTCGTGGAGGACGCCACCGACGCGACCCGTCCGGTGACGAGCATCGCGACGGGCCTGGTCGATCGCGTGGCCGGCTCGCTCCCGGGCTCCGCGCGGAGCCTCCTCCCCGGCGTAACCGGCGCGTTCGCGCCGATCGCCGCTCCGGCCGCCGCTCCGGCGTCGCCGCTCGCCGCCCCGACCGTCGCCGCGGCGACGCCCGCCGACGGTGGCGTCGTGCTCGGCACGCGCGCCGAGTCGGTCGCGGGCGGGCGGAACGCGCGCGCCGTATCGCCGCCGACCCTGGCGGGGGGCTCGGCGCGGCCCGCCACCTCCGCCTCCGCGGCCACCGCTGCGGTCACGGCCACACCCGCCGGAGCGGGCCCGGCGCGAGCCTCCGCCGCGCCCACGCCTTCACCGGACCCGGCCCCCACCACGGGCCCGGGGCCGATGCCGGCCGGCGGCACCGCGTCTGTCACCTTCTTCCTCCTCGTCCTCGCGCTGGCCGCCGGCCTCGCGACCCGCCGGGCGCCCGTTACCACGTGGCGCCTGCGGGTCCCGCCGGCCCTCTTCCGGCCTGCGCTCTTCGTGCTGGTGCCAGAACGGCCCGGCTAGACCCTTCGGGGTCAGCCACAGGCCGCGCCGGGGGCCCCTTCCCGGCATCAGACACCAACACTGAAGACAAGGAGCAACTCGTGAGACGACATCGCCTCGCACTGCTTGCGAGCGTCGTCGCCCTCGGCGCCTGCGCGAGCCCGGCCTCGGCCGCGGACGTCCCCGGCGTCATCGGAGGAGCGACCGACCAGGTCCTGCAGCAGAGCAACACCGCCAACGGCGGCGACGGCGGCGACCACACCACCGGCGGCGCCGGCGGACCGGCCATCACCGGCAACCAGCAGGTGCTCGACGGCAACGCGGTCGGGATCGCCCTGCCGGGCGGCGGCGCCGGCGCCCAGGGCGGCGACACCTCCGCCACCAGCGGGGACGCGACCGGCGGCGACGGCGGCAGCGCAAGCGCCGACGGCGGCGACGGCGGCGCGGCGTCCAACTCCGCAGGGACCCGCCCGTCTGGTGGCGCGTCGGTCGGCCAGGGCGGCAACTCCGCCGACGGCGGAGACGGCGGCGACCACACCACCGGCGGCGACGGCGGGCCCGCGAGCACCGGCAACGTCCAGGCGCTCAACGGCAACGCGGTCTCCGTCGGCGGCAAGGCCCGCGGCGGCGACACCCGCGCCAAGAGCGGCGACGCCAAGGGCGGCGACGGCGGCAAGGCCCGCGCCGACGGCGGCGACGGGGGCAAGGCCTCCAACGACGCCGAGGTCGACCGCAGCCATCGGAAGGGTCACCGCGGCAAGGACCACGGCGACCACGGCAAGGACCACGGCGACCGCGGCAAGGACCACGGCCACCGACCCAAGGGCCACGACACGCCCCGCCACTGGAGCGGCCTGCCCGCCCCGGCCGCCACCCTCATCGAGCAGGGCGGCAACACCGCCGACGGCGGCGACGGCGGCGACTTCGCCACCGGCGGCAAGGGCGGCGACGCCTGGACGGGCAACCACCAGGTCGCGAACGGCAACGCGCTCGCCGTCGGCGGCGGCGCGAAGGACCGCTGCTCGCACTGCGACCACCCGAGCGCCACCGGCGGTGACACACACGCCAAGAGCGGCGACGCCAAGGGCGGCGACGGCGGCAAGGCCAGCGCCGACGGCGGCGACGGAGGCAAGGCCTCCAACGACGCCGAGGTCGGCGACCGCCGCTGACCCGACGAACGATCCGGCTGTCCGGGGGCGTCCGCGCCCCCGGACGGCGGCCGGCGCCTCAGGCCTTCGCGACCAGCCGGCCCTCGAGCAGCGCGTCGCGGTCGACGTCGTCCAGCGACGTGACGAGCAGGTCGGGCTCGGCGCCGGCCAGCAGTTCCTCGTCGTCCGCGCGCGACAGCCCGAGCGCCGCCATCCCGCCCGCCTTGGCGGCCTGGAGGCCGTAGTAGGCGTCCTCGACCACGAAGCAGCCCGCCGGCTCGACCCCGAGCTCGGAGGCCGCGGTCAGGAAGATCTCGGGGTGCGGCTTGCCCTGGGCGAAGTCGCGGCCCGAGATGTCGGCGTCGAAGAGCCCGAGCAGCGTCATGCCCTCGCGCAGGAAGTCGTACGAGAGACCCTGCTCGGCCGCGAACGTGTCGAGCCGGATCCGCTCGAGGAAGCGCCCGGCGTTCTTGGAGGACGACGCGGCGGCGACCACGATCCCCGCGCCCTTGATCCCGAGCACGAAGCGCAGCGCGTCGGCGTAGGCCGTGAACTGCCCCTGCTCGATCAGCGGGATCACGACGTCCTGCTTGCGCTGCGCATAGGCCTCCACGCGCGACGCGGCGTCGGGGACATGAAAGTAATCGAGCGCCGCGCGGGCGCCGCTCATCCGCGGCTTGCCGGACATGACCTGCTGGTAGACCTGCGGCGTGAAGCGCTCGGGCGCCCACGTGGTCTGCCCGCGGATGTCGCTCCACTCGTCCTCCATGAGCTCGCGCAGCCCCTCGCGCCACGCCTGCTCGTGCGGCGAGTCGACCAGCACGCCGTCGACGTCGAAGATCGCGCCGCGGAACCCGTTCTGCACGGCGCTCAGCTCAGCAAGAACGCGCAGCGCCCCTTCGCGCCGAGCTCGAGGACATCGTCGCCCACGCCGATCTTGATCGGGCGGCTGAAGCCCTCGGTGTGCGCGTCGACGGTCAGCTGGCCGCCGGACAACCCGACCTTGATCGGCGTCCCCCGGAACTGCATCGAGAACGTCAGCCCGTCGAGCCGGTCCGTCAGGCGCGGGTTGAAGTACAGGACGTCGTCGCGGATCACGCTGCCCATGAAGCCGCGCTGGACGAGGTCGAGCGTCCCGGCCATCACGCCCATGTGGATGCCCTCCTTCGTCGTTCCGCCCTGCACGTCGCCGACGTCGGACTCGAGCGCGACGATGAACCGTTCCCACGCGCTCTCGGGATCCAGCGCCGCCAGCACCGCGGCGTGGGTGATGAAGCTGAGCGTCGACCCGTGCGAGGTCCGCTTGTCGTAGTAGTCGACGGTCTTGCGGGCCGTGTCGGGCGTGTACTCGTAGCCGAGGCGCTCGACGATGGCGCGCAGCTCGTCCTCGGGGAAGAGGAAGAACAGCATCACCGTGTCGGCCTGCTTGGCGAGCTGGTAGCGGTCCGGGTCGTCGCCCTCGGCGCGCAGGATCCGGTCGAGGCGCTGGATGTTGCCGTACTTCGCCCGGTAGGCCTCCCAGTCGAGCTCCTGGAGGTCCTCGTAGCCCTCGAACTGGCTGATGATCCCGTCGCCGTGGAACGGGATGAACATCTTGCGGCTCATCTCCTGCCAGGTCTGGATCTCCTCGGCGGTGAGGCCGATCCGGGCGGTCAGCGCCTCGCAGCGGCTCTCAGGGAGGAGCGTGAGCACCCGCTGCGCGGTCTCGGCGATCCACGCCGCCATCACGTTCGTGTAGGCGTTGTTGTGCAGGCCGCCCTCGTCGGCGTCCGGGTACTTCTCGTGGAACTCGTCGGGACCCATGACGCCGTGGATCTCGTAGCGGTCGCGCTCGGCGTTGTAGTGCGCGATCGACGCCCAGAAGCGCGCGATTTCGAGCATCATCTCGGCGCCCTTGTCGCGGAGGAACTCGACGTCCTCGGTCGCCTGGTAGTAGTGCCAGACGTTGTAGAAGATCGCCGCGTTGACGTGGCGCTGGTTGTGGCTGAGGTCGGGCTCCCACGTCCCCGACAGCGGGTTGAGGTGGACGACCTGCGTCTCCTCGGAGCCGTCGCTGCCGCTCTGCCACGGGTACATCGCGCCCTTGTAGCCCGCCTGCCGGGCCGCCGCCCGGGCCTCGCCGAGACGCCGGAAGCGGTACATGAGCAACTCGCGCGTGATCTCGGGCAGACGGAAGTTCAGGAACGGATACACGTAGAGCTCGTCCCAGAACACGTGGCCGCGGTAGGCCTCGCCGTTGAGCCCGCGGGCGGGGACGCCGGCGTCGTGGTCGGCGGTATGCCTCGAGCAGACCTGCAGCAGGTGGGAGATGTGCAGCCGCAGGAGCAGCTGCACCCGCTCGTCGCTGGGGAGGACGAGGTCGCAGGAGCGCCACAGCTCCTCCCAGGCCGCGGTATGGGACCTGAGCGCCTCGGGGAAGCTCGGGTAGCGCACGGCGGACTTGCCGGCGTTGGTCAGCGGCTCGTTGATCGCCCGGTCGTGCGACGTGTAGAACGCCACCAGCTTCTCGGCCCGCACGGGGACGCCCTGCTGCGCGTCCACCGCGAGCACCTGCTGGATGTAGTCCTCCATCTGGTAGAGGCTGCGGTCGGGGGTGGCGCGCTGCCCGTCGACGTAGAGGTCGGTGCGGGCGGCCTCGGCGATGTAGAGGCCCGACTGGCGCGTGTGGACCTTCACCGCGATCACCTCGGGCCCGAACGTGCGCGGGGAGACGGGGTCGAGGTGGCGGCCCTCGAGCTGGCGGTAGCGCGCGACGTTGCGGTTGGTCACCCGCCCGTCGAGGGCGGAGACGATCTCGAGGCGCCCCGACCAGTTCTCCGGCGTGACCGTGAACTCGATCGCGGCCTGGTGGACGTGGGCCATGCTGACGAACCGCCGGCTGCGCAGCGTCGTCTCACGGCCGGCCCGGTCGCGGACGCGCAGCGTGCGCGTCCCGAGCGCGTAGCGCACGTCGAGCTCGTGGCGGTAGTCGAGCAGCTCGCAGTTGTCGAGCTCGATCGCCTCCTCCCCGTCGATGCGCACCTTGAGGACGAGCCAGTTCGGCAGATTGACGAGGTCCTCGTTGAGGACCGGTCGCCCGCCCAGGATCGTCGTCTCGCGGTTGTAGCCGCCGTGCGCGTACGTGCCGGGGTAGTGGACGTCGCTCGCGTCCTCCCACTCCATCGTCCCGCGCGTGCAGAAGTAGCCGTTCCCGGCCGACGCCAGCGCCTCGCGCAGCCCCTCCTCCTTGGGCTCGAAGCTGTCGTAGGCGAGCGTGAATCCGACGGCTGGAGCTTCATCTGTCGCGGTCATGCCGCTCAGCGTGCCAGCTTGTCCAGACACCGCTCCACCTCTTCGATCGAGTTGAGGACGAAATGGGCCGCCGTCGCACGGCCCGCGACCTCGGGATCGTCGGGATCGCCGACGAAGATTCCGATACCCCGGTCGCTGAGCGCGGCGAACGCGTCCTCGTCGGTGATGTCGTCCCCGAAGAACAGCGGCGTGACGTCGTCGCGGTCGAGCCCCAGCGCCCGTACCAGGTACAGCACGGCCTTCCCCTTGTCCCAGTCGAGCTTGGGCTGCAGCTCGAAGACCATCTTGCCCGGCGTGACCTTGAGGTCGTCGGGGTGCTCGGCGAGCAGCTGGTCCACCACCTCCTTGACCGCCGGTCGCTGGTCCTCTGCCACGAGCCGGTAATGGGCCGCGACCGAGACCTTCTTCTCCTCGACCAGCGTCCCCGGGATCCCGTCGAGCGCCTCGTGCAGCCGCCCGGTCACCTCCCGGATCAGCTCCTCGCTGCCCTGGCCGGCGTCGTGCTCGAGCGTCCCCTCGGACGGGCTCCAGATGTCGAATCCATGGCTGCCCGCCACCACGAGGTCGTCGACGCCCATCAGCTCCTGGACCACCTTGCGGTCGCGGCCGCTGACCACGCAGACGGTGCAGCGCTTGGCGAGATCGCGCACGACCCGGCGCATGCTCTCGGAGATGACCGCGTCCTCGGGGCGGTCGACGATCGGCGTCAGCGTGCCGTCGTAGTCCAGGAAGACGGCCGGTTCCCGACGGTCCAGCCGGCGTTCGAGCTCTCCGAAGTCGGCCAGCGCGTCGGGCAGCTCGCGGATGCTCGTCGCCGCCATGTGCGCCCGCAGCATCGCCAGATCCGCGGCGGGAAGTCAAGGGACCCCCGGCGCCCGATAAAACACCTCCGGCGATGACGCCCGACGACCGCCTCGCCGCGCTGGTCGCGCTCTCGCTCGAGCTCGGCGACCCGGCGCGCGACTACGTGATCCTGTCGGAGGGCAACACCTCGGCCCGCATCGACGAGCGCTCCTTCTGGGTGTCGGCCAGCGGCGTGCGCCTGGCGGAGGCCGACCGGGAGGGCGCCTTCGTGGCGGTGGAGTCCGCGCCGCTGATGGCGGCCATGCGCGGCGACGCAGACGACGACGCCCGCCGCATCCTGCGCGACGCGATGGTGGGCGGCCCCGACGACGCCGGGCCGTCGATCGAGAGCTTCGTGCACGCGATCTGCTTCGAGCTGGGCGGCGTCGCGTTCGTCGGCCACACGCACCCCACGCCGGTCAACGCGCTGCTGTCCTCGCGCGCCGCCGAGGCGGCCTACACGGGCACGCTCTCGGCGGAGGAGGCCGCGCGCCTCGGGCCGGCGCCAGTGCTCGTGCCCTACGCGGAGCCCGGTCTCGCGCTCGGCCGCGCTGTGCTGGCGCGCTTCGAGGCGCTGCTCGAGCGCAATGGGGAGCCGCCGCGGGCGCTGCTGCTCGCCAACCACGGGCTGGTGGCGCTGGGCGACACGCCCGAGGAGGTCGCGGCCGTCACCGAGACGGCGGTCAAGGGCGCGCGGATCCGCCTCGGCGCGCTGGCGGCCGGCGGGCTGCGGTTCGTCTGACCGGCCTGCTCCGCGACGTCTCAGGCGCTCCACGCCCAGTCACGCACCTCCGGCATGTCGTCCCCGACCTCGCGCACGTACTGACGGTGCTCGATGAGCTTGTCGCGCACGCGCTGCATCAGATAGGCGGCCGAGGCGCCCAGCGAGGGGACCCGCTCGATCACGTCGGCGACGAGGTGGAAGCGGTCCATCTTGTTGCGCACGACCATGTCGAACGGGGTCGTCGTGCTCCCCTCCTCCCTGTAGCCGTGCACGTGCAGGTTGTCGTGGCTGCGCCGCTTGTAGGTGAGGCGATGGATCAGCCAGGGATAGCCGTGGTAGGCGAAGATGATCGGCTTGTCGGTGGTGAACAGCGTGTCGAACTCCCGGTCCGACAGGCCGTGGGGATGCTCGTTGTCGGATTGGAGGCGCATGAGGTCCACCACGTTGATCATCCGCACCTTCAGCTCGGGGTAGCTCTCGCGCAGGTAGCTGATGGCGGCCAGCGTCTCGAGCGTCGGCACGTCACCGGCGGCCGCCATCACCACATCGGGCTCGGCGCCCTCGTCGTTGCTCGCCCACTCCCAGATGCCGATGCCGGCCGTGCAATGCCTGATCGCCGCGTCCATGTCCAGGAACTGGGGCGCCGGGTGCTTGCCGGCCACGATCACGTTGACGTAGTTGCGGCTGCGCAGGACGTGATCGGTCACGGAGAGCAGGGTGTTGGCGTCGGGCGGGAGGTAGACGCGGATGACCTCGGCCTTCTTGTTGACCACGTGGTCGATGAAGCCCGGGTCCTGGTGGGAGAACCCGTTGTGATCCTGGCGCCACACGTGAGAGCTGAGCAGGTAGTTGAGGGAGGCGATGGGCCGCCGCCAGGGGATGTCCGAGCGCGTCACCTTCAGCCACTTCGCGTGCTGGTTGAACATCGAGTCCACGATGTGCACGAAGGCCTCATAGCTCGACAGGAGGCCATGGCGCCCGGTGAGCAGATATCCCTCCAGCCATCCCTGGCAGGTGTGCTCGCTGAGGATCTCCATCACCCGCCCGTCCGGGGCGAGGTGGTCGTCGTCGGGGAGACGGTCGGCCATCCACGCACGATCCGTGACGTCGAAGAGCGCACCGAGCCGGTTGGACGCGGTCTCATCGGGGCCGAAGACGCGGAAGTTGCGCGGCTCGAGGTTCAGCTTCATCACGTCGCGCAGGAAGGTCCCCATGACCCTCGTGGCCTCGGCTGTCACCGCTCCGGGACTCGCGGCCTCGACGGCGTAGTCGCGGAAGTCCGGCAGCCGCAGCTCCTTCAGGAGGAGGCCGCCGTTGGCGTGCGGGTTCGCGCCCATGCGGCGGTCGCCCTCCGGGGCGAGTGCCTTGAGCTCGGGGCGCAGCGCGCCGTCCTCGTCGAAGAGCTCCTCCGGCCGGTAGCGGCGCATCCACTCTTCGAGCAGTCGCAGGTGCTCCGGGTTCTCGGCGAGCCCGGACAGCGGCACCTGGTGGGAGCGCCACGAGCCCTCGGTCTTCTTCCCGTCCACCTCCTTCGGCCCGGTCCAGCCCTTCGGCGTGCGCAGCACGATCATCGGCCAGCGGGGGCGCCGGGCGCCGTCCGCGCGCGCCTCCTGCCGGATGCGCTCGACGTCGGTGAAGACCTCGTCCAGGGTGGCGGCCATCCACTGATGCATCTCGGCCGGATCGGAGCCCTCGACGAAACGGGGCTCGTAGCCGTAGCCGGACAGGAGGCTGCGGAGCTCGTCCTGGCCGATGCGGGCGAGCACCGTGGGGTTGGCGATCTTGTAGCCGTTGAGGTGGAGGATCGGCAGCACCACGCCGTCGGTGACCGGATTGAGGAACTTGTTGGAGTGCCAGGCCGTCGCCAGTGGCCCGGTCTCCGCCTCGCCGTCGCCGATCACGCAGGCCACGACGAGGTCGGGGTTGTCGAAGGCCGCGCCGTAGGCATGCGAGAGCCCGTAGCCCAGCTCGCCGCCCTCGTGGATCGAGCCGGGCGTCTCGGGCGCGGCGTGGCTCGGAACGCCACCGGGGAACGAGAACTGCTTGAACAGCCGGCGCATGCCCTCGACGTCCTCGGTGACGTTCGGGTAGAGCTCGCTGTAGGTCCCCTCCAGCCAGGTGTTGGCGACCATGGCCGGGCCGCCGTGGCCGGGACCGCAGACGTAGATCATGTCCAGGTCGCGCTCGCGGATGACCCGGTTGAGATGGGCGTAGACGAAGTTGAGGCCCGGCGTCGTCCCCCAGTGCCCCAGGAGCCGCGGCTTGACGTGCTCGAGCCGGAGCGGCTCGCGCAGGAGCGGGTTGTCGAGCAGGTAGATCTGCCCCACGGACAGGTAGTTGGCCGCGCGCCAGTACGCGTCCACGCTCGCGACCTGCGCGGCGGAGAGGACCTTGTCCTGCGGCGGCCCGGCGACGATCGTCATGGCGCGGCCTCCGATGCTCTGGTGTTGGGGACGTGCGGCGCGAGTTCCTCGCTGGACCGCAGCAGAACCGTCGCGGCCCGCCCCGGAGGTTACGGAGCGGTGATCGCCGGGCCGCTCAGGGCCGGCGGTGGTGCGGTGGCGGGGGCGGAGGTGGCGGCGGCCCGCCCTCCGGCGGCGCCTCCGGCCAGGCCAGGATGACCGTGCACGGCACGTGGTCGACCACGAAGCGCGTCGGCGGCGCGAGGCTCTTCGGGCCGCGATGGTCGCGGTCCCCGTCGCGGGCGCAGACCAGCACGTCGGCGTCCTCCGCCGCCTCGACCACGACGTCCTCCAGGCGGCCGCGGCGGGCCTCGGTGGCGACCTCGCGGCCGATGCGCTCCGCGGCGGCCGCGAGCAGATCGGCCGCCGCCTCGTCGGAGATCGCCTCGATCGTATGGTGGGGCGGCCGGTGGCGGCGGCGGCCGAGCAGCCCCGCGGCGGGCGCCTCCGCCGCGAGCTCCGCGCCGGCGTCGGCCACGTGGAGCAGCGTGATCTCCGCGTGGGCGGGGAGCAGCGAGGCCGCGGCCTCCGCGAGCGCCTCCCAGCTCTCGGCGCGCAGCCACACGAGCGCCTTCACGGGCCGACCCCCTGGAGCGCCAGCCACAGCGCGGCGCTGGACACGACGAGGATCAGCGGGACGCTCACGGCGCCGATGCGGACGAACTCGCCGAGGTCCTGATCGTGGCCATGGCGCGAGAGGATACGTCGCCACAGCAGGGTCGCGAGCGACCCGGTGTAGGTGAGGTTCGGCCCCACGTTGAGCCCGATCAGCGCGGCCAGCACGGTGCCCGGCCCGGCCGCCGCGGCGGGAGGCAGGAGCAGCAGCGTCGCAGGCAGGTTGTTGAGCAGGTTGGCCAGCAGGGCGGCGACGAACGCGGTGGCCACGAGGGCGGGGAGCGTCTCGGCGCCGGGCACGAGCGCGTCGACGGCATCACCGAGGCCGTGCGCCGCCACGCCCGCCACGATCACGCCGAGGGCGAACACGAACAGCAGGAAGGGCACGCCGATCGCCTGGGCGAGATCGGCGGGGCGGGCGCGCCGTCGCGCGAGCGCGGGGACGGCGAGCGCGAGCGCGCCGGCCGCCGCGACCCACGCCGGGTCGACGCCGAGCGGCGAGGCGGCGACGAACCCGGCCAGCACGGCGGCGAGGACGGCCGGGACGTAGCGCGGGACCCGGTGCGGCCGGTCTGTCCCGCCGCTCGGCTCGGGCCGCCCGCGCAGCGCCAGGTCGCCCGCCATCGCGCGGCGCAGCACGAGCCACTCGATCGCGATCGCCGCGACCCACGGCAGCGCCATCAGCGCCGCGAAGCGGGTGAACGACAGCCCGGTCGCCCGCAGCGCGAGCAGGTTCGAGAGGTTCGAGACCGGCAGCAGCAGCGACGCCGAGTTCGCCAGGTGCACGCAGGCCAGCACGTGCGGGCGCGGCCGCAGCCGCAGGCCGGTCACCGTGGCGAACACGACCGGGGTCAGCAGCACCACGGTCGTGTCGAGGCTCAGGACCGCCGTCGTCCCCGCCGCGACCGCGAACACGAGCGCCATCAGCGCCACCGGGCGCCCGCGCGACGCCCGCGCCATCATCTCGCCCGCCGCCGAGAACAGGCCCTCGCGCTCGCACAGGTCCGCCAGCACGAGCATCGCGGCGAGGAACGCGACGGTCGGGGCCAGCTGCTCGATCTCGTCGCCGGCCGCGTCGAGGCCGACCGCGCCGACGACGATCAGCAGCAGCGCCGCCGGCACGGCCACCGCCACCTCCGGGATGCCCCGGGGCCGCACGACCGCCGTCCCGAGCACGGCGGCCAGCAGGGCCAGCGCGAGGATCTCCGCCGGGGCGCCGCTCAACTCAGCCGCGCCCGGGAAAGGGCGCCCACCGGCACGGTCACTTCTGGGACCATAGCCGCGCCTGATGCCGACCCTCGATCCCAGCCTCATCCCGCTCGCCGCGGAGACCGTCACGGGAGAGCTGGGGCGTGCCGGCAACCCCGACCTGCTCTCGGCGCGTCAGATGCAGGCGCTCTCCCTCGCCGTGCACATCCCGCTCGTGTGCTTCGGGATCGCGTTCCCCGCCATGGTGCTGTTCGTCGAGGGGCTGTATCTGCGGACCGGCAACCCGGTCTACAAGGCGCTCGCCAAGCGCTGGTCGAAGGTGATGCTGATCCTGTTCGCGGTCGGCGTCGTCACCGGGACGATCCTGTCGTTCGAGTTCGGGCTGCTGTGGCCGGACTTCATGGCGACCTTCGG
>Ga0190275_10003020_pt1 | contig 11971 bp, 12 predicted proteins | sample Popmic550T_FD_133745 | JGI IMG/M metagenome (GOLD analysis project Ga0190275, IMG submission 133745) | Populus adjacent soil microbial communities from riparian zone of Yellowstone River, Montana, USA - 550 T | ecosystem: Environmental > Terrestrial > Soil > Riparian zone > Trees stand | place... | reverse complement strand
GGAAAGAGCGAGCTGGTGCATGATGCCCTTAATACCCGTTTTGGCTGCGTTTGGCGGAACAACCACCAGATCGATGCGGCTTTGCTATTTCTGAGAGCCCGTGACGCGTAGCAACGTAAATTCACGCGGCCGCCAGCATCCCGCGCAGCTCGCGTCAGCAGCTCACGGGGCGGAAATATGGCATTCGCTAAACGGCTGACCAGACGTAATCTCACATACAGAACCGCCGCGGCGTCTTCATGATGTGAAGGTGCGACCGTTCGAAGACGTGGTGGCTGCCCACGGCGCAACCGTGCTGCGGGTGTGCCGCGCCGTCGTCGGACCCGTCGACGCCGAGGACGCCTGGTCGGAGACCTTCCTTTCGGCGCTGCGCGCCTATCCCGACCTGCCCGCCGACGCCAACATCGAGGCGTGGCTGGTCACGATCGCGCACCGACGCGCCCTCGACGTCGGCCGCGCCACATCCCGCAGGGCCATCCCCGTCGACACACCGCCCGACCGCCCCTCGGCGCGCGCCGATCCCGCCGCCCGCTATCCGGACCTGTGGGCGGCTCTGCAACGCCTGCCCGACAAACAGCGCCTCGCGGTGGCCTATCACCACATCGCGGGGTTGCCGTTCGCCGAGATCGCCGCACTGCTCGGCAACTCCCCCGACGCCGCCCGCCGCGCCGCCGCCGACGGCCTCAAGTCCCTCCGCAAGCTCTACCCTGAGGATGAAATAGCATGAGCACCAAGCTTTTCGACGAACTACACGCCGACGACGACACCATGGCGCGCCTTCACCAACGACTCGAGCGCGAAGCCGCCACCGACGAACTGCTCGATGTCGCATACCGCACCGTCGACAGCCCCGTCGGCCCGCTGCTGCTGGCCGCCACCACCGTCGGGCTTGTCCGCGTCGCCTACGACGTCGAAGACCATGACGCCGTGCTGACGAAGCTCGCGTCGGCGGTGAGCCCGAGGGTGTTGCGGGCACCGGCTCGGCTGGACGACACCGCTCGACAGCTCGACGAGTATTTCGCCTTGCGGCGCACCGCCTTCGAGGTGCCGGTCGACCTCCGGCTCGCCGAGGGATTCCGCCGCAGTGTCATCGAGCACCTTCGCGACATCGGCTACGGCCGCCGCGAGAGCTACGCCGAGGTGGCCGCCGCTGTCGGTAGTCCCCGCGCCGTACGCGCCGTCGGCACCGCCTGTGCCCACAATCCGCTGCCCGTCGTGATCCCGTGCCACCGCGTGGTGCGCTCTGACGGGTCGACCGGCCAGTACGTCGGCGGTGCCGCGGCCAAGACGGCACTGCTCGACCTTGAGGCCGTTCGGGAATGAAACGGCGCGCGCGACGGTAGAACAACGCATGAAGCTCAACGATGCCGCCCGCGAGTTCATCGGTGATGGCATAGACGCGACGCTGGTGACACTCAATGCCGACGGCAGCCCTCAGGTGACGGTCGTCTGGGTTGCCGTGGAGTCCACACCCGACGGCGACGAACTCGTCTCGGCGCACCTGGCCGAGTACCAGAAGACCCGCAACGTCCGTCGCGACCCACGCGTTGCGGTGACCATCGTGAAGCCCACGCCGGGGCAGCAGTCGCCCTACCTCGCGATCACCGGGACGGCACGCATCACCGAAGGCGGCGCCCCCGAACTGTTGAAGAAGCTCGCGACGACGATGCTCGGCTCCGATGAGCACTTCCCACCGCCGAACTCGCCGCCGGGACTGCTCACCCGCATCCGGATCGACAAGGTCGGCGGAATGGGACCCTGGGCCTCCTGACGGCCAACAGGCTGTTCGCGGCGGCGCCCGTATGCCATCATGCGAGGCGGACCAATTAGGGGGTAATGCCGCGATGAGCGCTTGCGTGAAGAGCCGAATAGCGAGCTGTTTCGCGCTGCTGTTCGCCGCGCTGATGATCACGGGTGCCGCCACCGCCGCGCCTGCCGCCTCGGCGGGTGACGCGCCGATCGGTCGCCTCGGCGAGACCCTACGGGTCGAGCTGATGGGGCTGGTCGCCGACGTGACCGTGCACGACATCCTGCCGTCCGGCGTCCCGCCCGGTTTCGGCTATCCACCACGCGCCCCGCGTTATCAGGTGTACCGCGCCAACGTCACCGTCCATGTCGTCGAGACGCCCGCGCCGTACGCGGCCGGTGTCGCGTTCGTCTTCAAGGGCGTGACGCCGACCGGCGACGCGTATGAGCCGCGCAACTCCGACGCTCCCGACGCGCTGCAGTACTCCATCCTCAACCTGCCCGCCGGCGCGACCGCCAACGGCGGCGTGTGGTGGGACTGCTACCGCGACCTGGTGTCCAACGTGGTGCTGATCGATAAGAAGACCGGTATCCACCTCGCCCAGTGGAACGTGTGACGCTCGAAGTCACAAGCGCCACGACCGCCGAGCTACCCGAACTGGCCGACGTCGCCGCCGCGACCTTCCCGCTGGCGTGTCCGCCGTCGGTGACGCCCGAGAATGTGGCCGCATTCATCGCCGAGAACCTGACCCGGTCGCATTTCGCCGGATACCTGGCCGACCCCGGCCGGCTGGTCCTCGTCGCGCGTCGCGACGGCCGAATGATCGGCTACGCCATGCTGGTTCGCGGTGTGCCCGACGACGACTCTGTTCAGCGCGCAGTCACCATCCGCCCCTCGGTGGAGATCTCGAAGATGTACGTGCTGCCCGACAACCACGGTGGGGGCGTCTCGGCGGCGCTGATGTCCGAGGCGCTCAATCGCGCCCCCGGTCTCGACGCGAAGTCCGTCTGGCTTGGTGTCAATCAGAACAACCAACGCGCGCAACGCTTCTACGCCAAACACGGGTTCACGATCAACGGCACCAAGACATTTCGGCTCGGTACCCGCATCGAGAGCGACTACGTGATGGTGCGTCCCGTCTGACCGGCAGTCGTCAGTGCCAGCAACCGTGACGTTGCGCGCAGGTACTTCTTGCGGAAGCCGCCCGCCAGCATCTCGTCGCTGAAAACGGTGTCCAGCTTCGATCCCGACGCCACCACAGGAATGCCCGCGTCGTAGAGACGGTCGGTGAGCGATACCAGTCGAAGGGCCACATTCTGGTCATCGATGGGGTGCACGCCCGTGATGAACACCGACGAAACCCCTTCTATCAGCGTCAGATAACGCGACGGATGCATCGTCGCCAGGTGCGCGCACAATGCGTCGAAGTCGTCGAGGGTCGCGCCGGGTTCCTCGGCCGCCCTGGTGCTGACCGCATTGTCGGAAAGAGGCTCCGGCGCGGGCGGCAGGTCGCGATGCCGGTAGTCCGGCCCCTCGATGCGGACAGTGTCGAAAATCGCTGCAAGCGTGTTGATTTCGCGCAGGAAATCCTGCGCGGCGAACCGGCCCTCCCCCAACTGCTCGGGCAGCGTGTTAGAGGTGGCCGCGATCGAAACCCCGCGTTCGACCAGTTGTGAAAGCAGCCGTGAGATCAGCGTGGTGTTGCCGGGGTCGTCGAGTTCGAACTCGTCGATGCACACCACCACGTAGTCGGCGAGCAGGTCGATGCACTCGACGAAGCCGAACACACCTGCAAGCTGGGTCAATTCACCGAACGTCGCGAATGCCGCGGGCGCCGAAGCCGTCGACGAAATCCGGTAGTAGATCGACGCCAGCAGGTGGGTCTTGCCGACGCCGAAGCCACCGTCGAGATACAGCCCGACACCGGGCAGCACCTCACGCTTGCCGAACAACTTCTTCTTGCCCGCCCGCCGCGCGACCGCGTCGTCGCAGAACGTCATGCACGATTGCACAGCCGCCGCCTGCGACGGCTCCGCAGGATCGGGCCGGTAACTGTCGAAGCTGACGTCGGCGAACGTCGGCGGCGGGTGCAGCTGGGCGACCAACCGCTCCGGGGTGACGCTCGGGTGCCGATCGACGAGATGGCCGACACCGCTGGACTGCATGCACGAACTGTAGCGACGTGTTGCAATCGGTCCCATGCCCGACGACGCTGCTGGGGTCCGATTCACGGTGCTCGACACCGCCGAGTCGCTCGACGAGAACCGGCTGACCGACGTCTACGCCTATCCGGACGCCCTGCAGTCGAGCTGGGTGCGCGGCAACATGATCGCCAGCCTCGACGGCGGCGCGACAACCGACGGCAAGTCCGGCGGGCTCGGCGGACCCGGCGATCGAGCCGTGTTCGCGGCGATGCGTCAACTCGCCGATGTCGTCCTCGTCGGTGCGGGAACCGTCAGGGCCGAAAACTACTCGGGCGCCCAGTTCAGCCCCGCCCAGCGGCAGGCCCGTCAGCGCCGCGGCCAGGCCGAGGTGCCGCCCATCGCTGTCCTCACCAACAGCGCAATGCTTGACCACGACGCCAAACTGTTCACCCGCACCGAGGTGCCGCCGCTGATTCTCACCTGCACCGAGGCGGTCGGCGACGCGGCCGGCAGGCTCGGGTCGGTCGCCGAGATCATCGATGCGTCGGGCCCTCGTCCCGATCGCGCCGACGCCGCGGCAGCGCTGAAGGCACTTGCCGACCGCGGCCTACTGCGCGTGCTCGTCGAAGGCGGCCCCGGCATCCTCGGCCTGTTGATTGCGCACGATCTGCTCGACGAGTTGTGCATGACGGTCGCGCCGCTTCTGGTCGGCGGGGCGGCGCAGCGAATCGCGACAGGCCCCGGCCAGGTGCACACCCAGATGCAGCGCGGCCACCTGCTCACCGACGAGGCGGGCTATCTATACGCGCGCTACGTCACAGGGCGGTAATCGGCTCATCAGTACTGTGGTTTCCATGCGTCGGCGTCGCCTGGTCCGTGCCTTGAGCACCTCGACCGTCGTTTTTACGGCTTTGCTGGCCGGATGCGCACCGCTGTTCGCGGCAGATCCGCGCTACGCCACCGACTCCGGTGCACGCCCCCAGGGGGAACCGCCGCCCGGGAAAAAGGCCGATGGCCCACCCGCGATCGAAGCGCCCAAGAACGACCTGTCCTGGCGCAACTGCACCTCGCAGGTGTTCAGCGACTCCGCCACCCAGCCGCTGCCCGGCGTCACGCTGGACTGCGCCACCTACGACGCCGACCTCGACTCGATCAACGGCGCCACCGGATCGATCAGCATCGGCGTGGTGCGGGCCCGCTCCGCGGAGACCCCCGACGACGCCGGACCGCTGGTGATGACCACCGGCTCCGATCTGCCCTCCTCGGTCCAGCTTCCCGTCTGGCTGTCACGCGCAGGCGCCGACGTGCTCAAGAGCCACCCGATCGTCGCGATCGACCGGCGCGGCATGGGCACGTCCAGCTCGATCGACTGCCGCGACCTGTTCGACCGTCAGGAAATGCTCGACCAGGCGCAGTTCCAGTCCGGCGACGATCCCGTCGCGAACCTCGGCGCGATCACGATGACGGCCACCACCAGTTGCACCGACACGATCGCCCCCGGCGATTCCGCCTACGACAACGCCCACGCCGCCGAGGACATCGAACGGCTGCGCAGCACCTGGGACGTCAAGTCGATCGCGCTGCTCGGCATCGGAAACGGGGCCCAGGTGGCGCTGGCCTATGCCGGCTCGCACCCCGGCAAGGTGGCGCGGCTGGTGCTCGACTCGCCTCTGCCACTTGCCATCGCCGCCGAAGCGGCCACCGAGCAGCGGGTCAAGGGCGAGCAGACCGCGCTGGACGCCTTCGCCGCGCAGTGCGCGGCCATCAACTGCCCGATCGGCCCCGATCCGAAGGCCGCAGTCGACGACCTGCTCGCCGCCGCGCGGGCAGGCGACGGACCGAGCGGAGCGGCGGTCTCCATGGTGGCCGACGCGATCAGCACAGCGCTGGCCTACCCGCGCGGCGACCGCACAGCGGCGACCAACAGCCTGGCCGAGGCGGTGGCCGCGGCACGCTCCGGCGACGTCAACCAGATGAACAACCTGATCAACCAGGCCGACACCCTCCGCCAAAGCGACGGGCAGTTCGTCACCTCGTGCAGCGACGCCCTGAACCGCCCCACACCCGACCGCGTTCGCGAACTCATCGTCGCCTGGCCCAAGCTCTATCCGCAGTTCGGCGCTGTCGGCGCGCTCAGCATGGTCAAGTGCCTGAACTGGCCGAGCGGCACAGCGCCGGAAGAACCGAAGAACCTCAAGATCCCGGTGCTGCTGCTCGGCGTGCAGAACGACCCGATCGTGGGCAACGAGGGTGTCGCGCAGGTCGCGGCGACCATCATCAACGCGGGCACCTCCAGCAAGCGGGTGATCTGGCAGGGCATCGGGCACGGCGCGAGCATCTACTCCGAGTGCGCGTTCGCGCCGGTGGCCGCGTACCTCGACAGCGGCAACCTGCCGCCCACCGACACTTACTGCCCCGCCTAGTCCTACCGCGAGGGCCGCCGGTGTACGGTTCGCTGGTGGCGGCACCAGACTCCATTCGTACCGGCCTTCTGAATCTCTTCCGACCCCGCACGTCCCCACCCGGTGTGGCAACCGTGCTGCGGTCGATCCTGTGGCCGCTGGCGATCCTGATGATCATCCACCGCAGCTACGTCCTGGCCACCAACGGCTACATCACCGACGACTACGGCCCGGTCTACCGCGCCGTCGTCAACCTCAAAATGGGCTGGGACATCTACAACGAGCACCTCAACTACGTCGACCCGCACTACCTGTATCCACCCGGCGGAACACTGCTCATGGCACCGTTCGGGTACCTGCCGGTCGACGCGTCTCGGTACTGGTTCATCACGATCAATGCGATCGCGATCATCGTCGCCGCCTACCTCCTGGTGAGGCTGTTCAACTACACCGCCTCCTCGGTCGCGTTTCCGGCCCTGCTGGTTGCCATGTTTTGCACCGAAAGTGTGATCAACACACTGGTTTTCGGGAATATCAACGGCTGCATCCTGCTGCTCGAAGTGCTGTTCTTCCGGTGGCTGCTCGACGGAAAAGTGACCCACCAATGGTGGGCGGGTGTCGCGATCGGGCTGACGGTCGTGGTCAAACCCCTGTTGTTGCCGCTGCTGCTGATACCACTGCTCAACCGCCAATGGCGAACGCTTGTAACGGCTTTCGCGGTGCCAGTTCTGTTCAATCTGGCGGCGATCTTCAGCCCGGTGGCGAGATTCCGGGTGCCCGACCCGATGGGCTTCGTCACCAACACGCTGCCCTACATCTTCTCGATCCGCGACTACTTCAACAGCTCGATCCAGGGCAACGGCGTCTACTACGGCCTGCCGATGTGGCTGATCTGGTTGTTGCGCATCACCTTCGCGCTGCTCGCCGCGGCCAGCGTGTGGTTGCTCTACAAGTACTACCGAGAGCGCGACCCGCTGTTCTGGATGGCGACGACCTCAGGCGTGCTGCTGACCGCCTCGTGGCTGGTGTTGTCACTGGGCCAGGGCTACTACTCGATGATGTTGTTCCCGTTCCTGATGACCGTCGTGTTGCCGAATTCGGTGCTCCGCAACTGGGTCGCGTGGGTCGCCATCTACGGGTTCATGAGCGCCGACAAATGGCTGCTCGGTCACTGGCCGACGACGGGCCGCGCGCTGGAGTATCTGCGCGTCACCTACGGGTGGTCGCTGATGCTCGTGGTGGTGTTCTGCGTTCTCTACTTCCGCTATCTCGACGCGAAGGCCGAACGAAGGCTCGATGACGGAATCGACCCGCCCTATCTGACCGAACCCAGACCCGTCCCTTCGGGATGACGCCCGCGCCCGCCGCCACGGACGGCGGCACGCAGACCACACACACTGCGCGACGCGCTTGGACGGCGGTGCTTCTCCTCGCCGCGGTCGGCACCCTCAACTACATCGACCGCTTCCTGCCCGCCGTTCTCGCCGAGCCGATCAGACATGACCTTGCGCTGTCGGACACCGCAATCGGCATCATCAACGGGTTCGGGTTCCTCGCGGTATACGCAATCATCGGCATCGCGATCGCCCGCGTCGCCGACCGTGGCGTCTTCGGCCTCGTCATCTCGAGCTGTCTGACGCTGTGGGGTGCTATGACAATGCTTGGCGGCGTTGTCACTTCGGGTCTGCAACTCGCCCTGACCCGGATCGGCGTTGCAGTCGGCGAAGCGGGTAGCACTCCCGCCGCGCATGCCTATGTGGCGCGCAACTTCGCCCCAGAACGGCGTGCCGCACCGCTGGCCGTCATCACTCTTGCCCTTCCGCTTTCCAGCGCGGCCAGCCTGATGGCGGGCGGGCTGCTCGCCGAGGCGTTCGGCTGGCGCACCACGTTCGTACTGATGGGTGCGATCAGCGTGCTGTTCGCCCCGCTGGTTCTCGTGGTGCTCGGAAAACGCCAGCCCATGCCCGCCGTCGACACAGACGGCGATGGACATCTCGGTGGCGCGTGGGAGCTGCTGAAGATGCCCAGCTATCTCGCCATCCTCGGCGCTGCCGCATGTATCGCCATCGCCGGCTACTCGGTGACGACGTTCGCGCCCGCCTTCCTGATGCGCGTACACGGCATGTCGCTGGGTCAGGTCGGTGTTCAGTACGGAATCGCTGCGGGCGTGACCGGGATCCTGAGCCTGCTCATCGTCGGCCGGCTGGCCGATCGGCTGTCGGCGATGGATCCCCGATGGCTGATGTGGCTGACGGTCGCCATGATTGCCGTGATACTTCCGTTTTCGTGGTTGGCGTTCATCGTCGAGAGCAGTCTGCTCGCCGTCTGGTTCATCGCGTTGAGCTGCATCGCAGGAGTCGCCTATATGGCGCCGTCCGTCGCCGCCATCCAGCGGCTGGCCCACGCGGCACAGCGGGCAACGGCATCAGCGGTGTTTCTGTTCGTCTGTGCGATGGCCGGATCCCTCGGGCCGCTCGTCACCGGCGTCATCAGCGATGCGCTCAAGCCCGAGATGGGAAACATGTCCCTCGGCCGCGCGCTGCTGCTTGTCGTGCCTGCGATGCAGATGCTCGCGATCGTCTTCTACGTCCTCGCCGGTCGGCGATTCCTGCGTGACATCGCTGCGGACTGACTGCGCTAGCGTGGACTCATGAACTCTCCTCGGCCCAGTATCGAACTCACCGACGACGAGTGGCGCAAGAAGCTCACCGCAGACGAGTACGCGGTGCTGCGCGAAGCGGGCACAGAGCGGCCGTTCGTCGGTGAATACACCGACACCAAGGCCGAAGGCGTCTACGAGTGCCGGGCATGCGGTGCCGAATTGTTCCGCAGCACAGAGAAGTTCGAATCCCATTGCGGCTGGCCTTCGTTCTACGATCCGGCCGAGTCCGATGCGGTCATCCTGCGGACCGACGATTCGATGGGCATGACCCGCGTCGAGGTGCTGTGCGCCAATTGCCACAGCCATCTCGGCCACGTCTTCGAAGGTGAGGGCTACCCGACGCCCACCGACCAGCGTTACTGCATCAACTCGATTTCACTGAGACTGGTGCCTGAAGGCTCTTAGCCCCGAGCTTCTCGAACTCGACCTGCGTCGCGCGCTTCGGCTGGCCCGCGGCCAACATGTTCATCATCGCCGCGGCGCTCACCGGCGGGCTGTAGTAGAACCCCTGCGCCACCTCGCAGCCGAACTCGCGGAGCCGCTCCGCGGTTTCGAAGTTCTCGACGCCCTCGGCGACCGTCGTGACGCCCAGCACGTGGGCGAGGTCGACGACGCCGCGCACCACGGCGGCCGCTCGCGGGTCGACGCGGATCGGCGCGATGAAGTGCCTGTCGAGTTTCACCTCGTCGATGGCCAGCTCGCGCAGGTACCACAACGCCGAATAGCCGCTGCCGAAATCGTCGATCGCGATCCGAATTCCCCTCTGCCGCAACCGTTCCAGCACAGAACGAGTCCGGTCGATATTGTCCAGGAGGAAGTCCTCGGTGATCTCGATGGTCAGGTCTTCGGGATTCAGTCCGCGCACCGAGAGGGCCGAGGCGATGTGCGTCGGTAGGTCCAGGTCCCCGAGCGACGGCGCGAACACGTTCACCGCTATCGGAACGCCGATGCCCATGGCCTGCCATTCGGAAGCATCGTCGAGGGCCTGGGTCAGCACGAGGTCGGTGACCGCCCGCATCAGGCCGCGCTTGCGAACCAGCGGCAGGAAGTGGGCGGGCCCGAGCAGCCCGCGCTTGGGGTGTGGCCACCGGACCAGGGCTTCGACCCCGACGATTTCACCGGTGCGCAGGTCGTACTTCGGCTGGTAGAAGACGGTCAGATCGCCGTGGTCGATCGCATGACGCAGCTCACCGAGCAGCCGGACGGCCGCACCGGGCTCGGCGCCTCCGCTCGCGTCGATCGGCAACTCGACCTCGCCCGGGTCGGCGAGCGCCATATCCGGTGTGAATGTGTGCAGGCCGCCGGATTTCGAGCGCTTGGCCGAGTACATTGCCACATCGGCCTGTTTGAGCAGCACGTCCGCCGACAGGTCCGGGTTGGCCGATGACGCCACGGCCAGCCCGACGCTCGGCCGCATCAACAGCTGCTGCCCGTCGATGACGAAGGGCTCCTCGAATGCCGCGACCACCCGGTGCGCCACCAGCCGCGACAGCTCGGGAAGACCCTCCATCAGGACTGCGAACTCGTCGCCGCCGACGCGGGCCACCGTGTCAGAGGTCCGCACGCAGCCCTGCAGTCGCTCGGCTGCCTGGATCAGCAGGGCATCCCCCGCCGGATGCCCCAGGCTGTCGTTGACGAGCTTGAAATCGTCGAGATCCATCGACAGCACCGCGACGGACTGATTGTCGTGCTCGTGCAACTGCACGGCATGCATCAACCGGTCGTTGAACAGGTCGCGGTTCGCCAGCCCGGTGAGTGTGTCGCGCAGGGCCTGGTCGGCGACCATCTTCAGCAGCCGCTGGTTCTGCCGCACCACCATGTACTGCCTCGCCATCACCGCGACCATCAGTACGGTCGACGACACAAAGATGGGCGCGAGACCAGGTGTCGGAAAGTAGGCGGGAACGCACACTAGTGCGGCGATGGCCACCGGTACATACGGCAGCCACATCGAGACTCTCGAGGGAACCTGCGAAACGATCACCTCGGTCTCGGACACCCGGCGGCTGATCAGCGCCGCCATACCGAACGTCAAGAAGGCGATCGCCCAGCCGATATCGATGACATGGCCGCTGGCGTACACGCCCTGCGCGGTGAGGTAGGCGAAAGCGCTGTCCGACAACGCCATGAAGACGACGCCCACGGTCAGCATCGCCAGCGTGGTTCGTTGGCCGGTTTTAGCCCTGGCGAGGACAAGCAGCGCCACGGTCACGATCGCGATGTCGGATATGGGATAAGCGAGCGCGAGCGCCACCGCGAACCAACTCGTGCCATCGGACTCGAAGATGCTTCGCAACACGAACACCCAGGAGATCTCGAAGAGCGCGCCGGCGACGATGATCCCGTCCAGCGCGAAGCGAGCGCGTGAATGTCCCGAGTACCCGATCGGGAAAAGCACCATCGCGAAGGCCACGCCGATCGGGAACATCAGATACCCGGCGTCGGCGAGCGACGGGAACGGGGGCTGATGTGCGATCGATTCGTAGTAGATCCACAGCGCGGCACCGATCGCCCAGCCGGTCAAACCGGCCGTCATGGCTATCCAGGCTTTCCGCTGTCTGCCTGCGGCGGATTTGGCCGCCAGAACGCTGCAAACCACGGCAAATACCGAGAACGCCTGCGTACCGAACTGAGAGACCTGCAGCGTTACCGCGCTGCCACCCCACTCCGTGATCAGAGTTGCGGCGAACGCGACGCCCACGGCGACAGCGCCAACCCCCACCCACGCTGTTCTCGACACCGTGCAAAAATAGCAACAATCGCGCCGCACCGAAACCATCTGCAGCAAACTCGTGTCATATTTGCCGATCTGTGCGGTTTCGGGCCTTTTCGCACTGATAGCTCAACCGATCCCGCAGCATGAGTGTTGCCAAATTCAACGACGATGATGGATACAAGCCGATTTGACACTCGTCAGCAAATGGCAAGCCCTTTGTCAGGGGAGTTTGGCGACGAGTTCCTCGACGCCGATGCGAGGACCCGTGAAGAACGGGGTTTCCTCGCGCACGTGGCGACG
>Ga0190275_10003019_pt1 | contig 11971 bp, 12 predicted proteins | sample Popmic550T_FD_133745 | JGI IMG/M metagenome (GOLD analysis project Ga0190275, IMG submission 133745) | Populus adjacent soil microbial communities from riparian zone of Yellowstone River, Montana, USA - 550 T | ecosystem: Environmental > Terrestrial > Soil > Riparian zone > Trees stand | place... | reverse complement strand
CGACTGTGACCGTCTCGCCCTCGTCCAAAATGATGTCTGACATTCCGATCCTCCAGATCTCCAGCCCGCGTGCCGACCGCTCAAGCAGTGCCTGTGATTGCTACAGTAGCACTGTATTTATTTGCTGTGAAGCGTCTAGAGAGGTTGCATGAAGGCGCGCCAACCCTCAGCATCACCAACGCCCACCCGCCGCTACACGACCCCCAAACGCGATCAGCGGGCCGCAGCCACCCGTGCCAGAATCCTGGCCGCGGCGGAGACACTGTTCCTTCGTGACGGCTACGCACGCACCAGCATGAAAGCCATCGCTGGGGTTGCAGGGGTGTCGGAGAAGACGATGTACCTCGCCTTCGCGACCAAAGCCACACTGCTGCGACAGGTCATCCAACTCACCGTGCAAGGCGACGAGACTGGCACACCGCTGTCCGAGCGTCCCGAATGGCGCCAACTCCTCAACGGGCCGATCGAGGACGTGTTCACCCGCTTCGCTGCTCAAAACGCGGCCCTCATGACGCGAACCGCCCCGCTGATCGCGCTGGGGGAGGCCGCCGCAGCAACCGATCCCGAGCTCGCCCAGTACCGGGACGAAGCCCACGCCGAAAGCCGGGCAAACCTCCACGCCCTGGCCGTCGAGCTCAAAAGCCGCGGCGCCCTCAACCCCGAAACCACAGAACAGATGGCCGCCGACACGATCTACGCCATAGCCAGCAACGAGAGCGTCTACCTGCGCCTAACCCGCGAATGCGGATGGACGCCCGCGGACTATGCCGAAATGATTGGCCGCGCCCTCAAAGCCACGCTCGGCGACGCACCTGCCTGAGCAGCGCAAGATGATCCACGAATTCTCGCCTTTCCCCAGAACGTACGCACCTGCCGCTCTGACGGGTGTCCCATGTATTGAGTGAACCCGTGGGCAATTTCGGCGCATGTGATGAACGTCGGAACTGCATGAGTAGGTGACAACCGATCTATGGAGCTCTCAGCGCCCCGCTGGAAGGATGTGCACGATGCCGAAACCCCATCCGAGAGAGTTCCGTGGTGATGTCGTCGCGGTGGCCGTAAGGGCGAGGCGCCTGTCGCCCGGATCGCGAAGGACTTCGGGATCCGCGAGTCGTGCCTGCGGAACTGACCGGAGTCAGGCTGCAGGCACCCGTAGTTCGCGCCTGAAGCGGTCCGCCCAGAGTTTCCATTCCCACAACGTGAGCGCAATGAAGGCAGCGGTGCCGGCGGCCGCGCCGACCCTCCTGTGTTGGTACGCAGCCACCATGGCGCCCACTAGCGATGCGCCGGCGAAGCCCGTTAGGGCCAGCACTTCCGGCTCGGATGTCGGGTCGCGGGACCAGGACTCCTCGCCCAGGATGGCCTGGGTCGCAAACGACGACATGTCGTCCGCCGGCGGGGTGATCACCGGGTTGAGCGCAAACCAGACGCCGATTGGCACGTACAGCCACCAGCGCCGCGTCCACAGGGGCACCAACAGCAGTGGTGTGCTCAACAGCCTCGACCATGCGCTGAACGGATGAGCGTGGCGCTGAAGGATGCGAGCGTAGAAGTCCTCGTTGGAAGCCACGAGCCAATGCTGACATGTCGGTCGCAGGGACGGTCGCTTTGGCGCGGCGAACATCGGGGACGGGCCGGATGGCATCATCGCGATGCCTTGGATAGCGGGTGTGATCATGCTTTCTTGCTGTGATCGATCGCATCAACCAGCGCCGCCCGTGGTACACAACGACGTCTTCTCCGGACCCGTTGTACGACACGCCACGTGGCCCGCAGCCGGGTCCTTGGCCGGGGCTGGATGCCAGCCCCGGAATAGAAGATCTCGTAGGTGTGCTCGTGAACCACCCGGTCGTCTTGTGCTGCCCTGCCCCAGACCATTACACAGGACGCACCAGTCCCCAGGCGAAGGTGGTAGCGATGAAGGTAGCTGTGCTCGGTTCAGGCAATGGCGGTGTCGCTGCAGCGTGGGACTGGGGAAGCCATGGTCACGACGTGTCGCTGTGGTCCTCAGCGCAGTATGGCGACAATCTGGGGCCGATCGCCGAGAAGGGCGGCGTCACCTGCGTCGGCAGCGAAGAGGGCTTCGGTGAGGTCGCCTATGCCGGCACCGACATCGGCAGGGCGCTCAAGGGTGCCGAGTTGGTGCTGGCCATCGGACCCGCCTACAGCACCGAATCCTATGCGCACGCGGTCAAGCCGCACCTGTCGGACGACCAGCTCTATGTGGTGTGCCCCAGCTCGTGCCTGGGCAGCGTCGTGTTCAAGAACGCGCTCGGCCTGGAGTTGCGGACGGAATCTCCGGTGATCGGCGAAACCAGCACGCTGCCGTACGGGGTACGGGTGACCGGCCCGGCCGAGATCACCATGTACAACAAGCTGAAGGGTGGTGTTTTCGTCGCCGCCCTGCCGGGAACAGGCACCGAAAAGCTTCGGTCGGCGCTCGAGCAGGTGTACCCGGGCATCGAATCGGGCGGTAGCATTCTCCAGACGTCGCTGCAGAACGGCAATCCGGTGATCCATCCGGCGACCACGCTGCTCAACGCCTCGCGCATCGAGTCGCCCGACGATTTCCTGTTCTACGAGGACGGCGTTACGCCCGCCAGCGGAGGACTGATCCAGGCGGTGGATGCCGAACGGCTGGCGATTGCCGCGGAGCTCGGTCTCCGGGTGCTGCCCGATCCCGAGATCGGTGTGCTGCAGGGCTACATGACCGAGGCCACCTACGTCGACGGCTACGTCACGGCCCCCGGATTTCGCGGCATCCTTGCGCAAACCGCCCTGGATCACCGCTACCTCGTCGAGGACGTGGGGTTTGGACTGGTGTTCCTCAGCGACCTGGGCCGACGAGTCGGCGTCCGGACTCGGGTGATGGACGCGCTGATCACCCTGGCCTCCACGATCCTGAAGCGCGACTTCGTGGCGGAGCAGGCCCGGACCCTGAACAGCGTGGGGCTGGGGCAACTCACCGTGGACGAACTGCGGAAGCTGTAGAGCAGCCTGAGCAGACCACTTTCCCGCGCCGATCGGCCTTGCGGACGAAGGTTTCGTTACACGATTTGCGTGTGGTGAGTGAGCAACGCCTCGATCTGAGCCGCTCGCAAGCGATCAGGGCCGCGCTCGCGTTGCGCGGCTGAACTAATCGGAGACCGCGGCCAAAATCTGACCAACGGCGTTGCTCAACGTGATGCCGGAGGGCAGCCGCATGCCGGCCGCCACGACGTTGGTTGTTTGGTCAATTCGGGCCGTGTTCACGGAGATGTCGGCGACTGTCTGATCCAATCGCGCCGTCCTTTCATCGATCCTATTGATCGCTTCCGCGAGTTCCCTCAGTGAGACGTTTGTGGCCATTCTCGTGCCCTTCTATGTTGGTCTTGTCAAAGCTCGCAAGATGACGTGTGGAATCGATAATCACACATCAGGCGTACGGGTCGGTGATCGTGCGCAGTGCGGTTAGGGCCTGGCGAAGTTGGTCCATGCGCTCGTTGCCGAGGTGTGCCCGCCATTCTTCCTCGATGCGTTCCTCTTCGGCGCGGGCGATCGGCAGGATGGACTCGGCCCGGGGAGTCATCCGCACCAGCCGCGCCCTGCCGTCAGAGGGGTCGGGTACACGTTCGACGTAACCGGCCCGCTCCAGCCTGTCGACCAGGGCCGTGGCGGTCTGCTTGGCGATCTGAGCGCGCTCGGCAAGGACGCTCAGCCGGGTGCCCTCGGGCTCGATGCCCATCATGAGGCGGCTCTGCGCGATTGTCGCGTCGGTGAATCCGGCGTCCTGCACCGCGGTGAAGATCCGGTCGGCGGCTGCGCGCGAGGCGATGAACATCAGCAGGCTGGTCGGCAATTCCCGAGTCATTGGACCCCTTCACATAGTCCCTGTATCGAACTATGATGGTTCGATCATAGGACCATCTTAGTCAGGAGGCGAGGCCATGACGGCGCTGCCCGACGCGACGGTCGTCGACTTCTGGTTCGACCCGGTGTGCCCCTACTCGTGGACCGCTTCACGCTGGCTCCGCCAGGTCGAGACACGCCGGCCATTGCGGCTGCGCCACCATGTGATGAGCCTGTACCTGCTGAATGAACACCGCTCCGACATCACGGCGGCCAACCGTCAGGTGGTGCGAGCCTCCCGCGGGCCTGCCCGGGTTGCGACCGCGGCGGCCGTGCGGTTCGGGGAGGAGGTCCTCGGCGACTTCTACACGGCTTTCGGTGAGCTGGTCTTCGACCGGTGGCGATACCTCAGCGGGCCAGAGCTTCATGACGCCATTCGGACGGCGCTACCCCGGGCCGGACTCCCGGGGAGTCTCGAGGACGCCATGGACTCCGACCAGCACGACGAGGCCCTGCGCCTGAGCCATCAGGCTGGCATCGCACTGGTCGGCAGCGAGGTGGGCACACCGATCACCCGCATCGACGGGATCGCCTTCTACGGTCCCGTGCTGAACGCGATCCCGCGCGGCGACGACGCCGTCCGGGTCTTCGACGGGGCCCGGCTGCTCGCCGGCTACCCCCAGTTCTTCGAGCTCAAGCGCACCAGAGTTCGCCCACCGGTGTTCACCTGAAGGAGGAGAGATGACCACGATGAAACCCGCCGAGACCGATGTGGTGTGGTCCGCGATCGACGATCAACGGGCACGCACCGCCGACCTACTCCAACGGCTCACCGAGCACCAGTGGGACCATCCCTCGCTGTGCCACGGCTGGACGGTCCGACATGTCGCCGCCCACCTGACGCTCCAGCAGGAACGGATCCGCGACGTCGCAGCCTTCGTCGCCCGCAATCCGAGGCTGCTGCGCACCATGAGTCTGAACGCCAGCATCCACAGCTCGGCGGTGATCCAATCCCGGCTGCCGACCCCGGAAATCATCGCCCGGATCAGAGCCATGATCGGCTCGCGACGCCACAACGCATTTGTGACCCCGTTGGAGACCCTGACCGACATCCTCGTTCACAGCCAGGACATCGCCCTCCCACTCGGCGTCAAGCTCGAAATGCCGACGGCGACCAGCGCGCTTTCCGCGACACGCGTGTGGGACACGCGCTCCAGTTGGCTCGCCTCCGTCTTCCGCCCACTCCCGCTCGAGGGTTTCCAACTGACGGCAACCGACATCGACTGGAGCCGCGGCGACGGCCCGGAGGTCGCCGGGCCCGTCGGCGCACTCCTGCTCCTCCTCACCGGACGCACCGCCGCCCTCGATCAACTCACCGGCGAAGGAGCCCACGCTCTGCGCTCGGCTCCGATCCAATCCCCATGAACGCACGGGGCTGTATGGACGTCAGCGCAGAACATCTTGGATTTGATTCATCCCCCGAGTGGGGCCACGCGATATGAGGAGGTTGACATGGCAGGGCTAAATGGTGAGTCGGACGCCGAGGAGGGTGTGCTCGGTGTGAGCCACGCGGCGTTTCACGCAGGAGTGAGTGGTGTGAATGACAACCAGTCCGATCAAGCCGGCGTCGGAGTGCACGGACGAAGCCGCGCCGCGGGTGTCGTCGGCGAGAGCGAGACCTGGCACGGGGTGTTCGGCTCTTCGCAATCGACCACCGGCGGACATGGCGTGAGTGGGGATGGACCGGTCGGTGTGTCGGGGGTCGGGCGTACCTGGATCGGCGTCTACGGCGAAACGCACGGGAGCCTGAACGGTCCGGCTGGTGTGTGGGGCGATGGGCTTGAGGGAGGCGCGGGTGTCAAAGGGCATGCCCGAGCCCCAGGGCTCATGGGGGTAGGTGGCTTCCATCTGGCAGAGGAGGGTGACGGCGGCCCAGGAGTCCTCGGCGACAGCCTTCGCGGGCGCGGGGTCGAGGGGCGTGGAGCGGTGGGTGTCGTTGGCATCGGCCGGCAATGGATCGGGGTCTTCGGAGAGACGAACGCGCCCGTCGAGGCGGGAGCCGCCGGCGTGTGGGGTGACGGAAAGACGACCGGTGATGGGGTCAAGGGCGTTGCGACTGGTCACGGCAAGGCCGCCGTGTGCGGCTTCCAGCTGGGCGAGTCCGGGCCGGGAATCTTCGGCCAGGGCAACCCGGCGGGTCACTTCGCCGGCCGCGTGTTCATCGACGGCGTGCTCGAGGTCACCGGTGACGTAATCCTGAGTGGCGCCGACTACGCGGAGGCTATGACTGCGGCAGATTCAGCCATCTCTCCAGCTTCGGTGGTTTCGGTGGGACCGGACGGGCTCGTCCGACCCTGTGACAAGCCTTATGACTCGGCCGTCGCCGGCATCATCTCTGGCGGTGGTGGGATTCGGCCGGCCGTGTTGCTGGACCAGCACGAAGGCGGTCTACCCGTCGCGCTGATGGGCAAGGTCTGGTGCTTCGCGGACGCGGAGGCCGGACCGATCCGACCTGGCGACCTACTCACCACGTCCGGCACATCGGGGCACGCTCAACGGGTGCTCGATCCGGCGCAAGCGACCGGAGCAATCGTTGGCAAGGCGCTCACGCCTCTTGCAGAAGGACGCGGCATGGTCCGAGTGCTCGTTGCGACCCGTTGAGCCCATGCACCTGAAAGTTCCCTCGGTGCTATCTGGACTGACTCATGCGGTCATGGGGGCAGGGGGCCAGGCGCGGGTCCAGACGCGCATCCACCGGGCACTGACATGACCGGCCTACGCGCGCTCGCGCGCCACCTCGGAGCCCCAGCCGAGACATCGACCCGCCGCATGCTTGGCCGCCCTGCCGGTCGAACCGTCCTGCGCGCCCGACGTGCCCCATTCGCGGTGATGACTCAGAACATGGGCCTGCTTGTCGCTCCCGGCAACTATCTCGGCACCAACCGGGAAGGGGCGATCGTTGGGCTGGTCGCGGAAGCTCGACGGCAGTCGCCAGACGTCGTTGGGCTGTGTGAGGTGTTCGCCGACGACGAGCGTGACCACATTCGACACGACCTCCGCAACACCTATCCTTTCTTTGTGGAAGGCCCGGACGAGGCTGACCTCGAGTCCGACGGCGGGCTGCTTTTGTTGAGTCGCCACCCATTCACTGCCACCAGCAGCCTGATCTACCGAGATTGCGCCGGATTCGACTGCTTCGCGAACAAAGGCGTGCTGCATGTGCGCGTTCAGCCGCCAGGCACCCCCTCAGGCTACGACCTGTTCTACACGCACATGCAGAACATCGAGGAAGAGGATGGCGACGACACCCTGTTCAGCCAGCTCTCGGTGCTGCACGACATGGTGAAGCGGGACGCCGATCCCTTGCTTCCCACCATCGTGTTCGGCGACATCAACATCCCAGCGACTGTTGCCAACCACTATGGGGAACTCGTTGGCCGCTTGGGCCGACCGACTGACATGTGGGTTGCCGCAGGTAACCCGGTCGCAAGTGGCTTCACCTTCGTGCGCGACAACAACTTCTACGAGGACGCCGACGACCGTCCGGCCCGGGACGAGCGACTTGACTACGTGCTGCTGAAGCCGGGCCGGCGGGCCGTCCCGATCCTGCAACGAATCGAGATTCTGGCCACCAGGCACGACGGACGACTCATATCGGACCACCTCGGAGTTATGGCGCGCTTCACCGAGACCCTCACAATCGACGGATAACTCTCGGCAAAGGAGTGAATCATTGAATGCGTTGGCGCGTCCGGTTCGTAGTATCCAGTTCGGGTAGGAGAGCTTGTCACCTGCGCGAATCCCATTCCCAACCAAGGAGCAACTCCCCATGCATGATGATCAGTTCACTGCGAAAGGCCCTCCCTTTTCGGGGTCAGGTTTTCAGCAGACCGGATTTTCGACGAACCAAGAGGGTGGTGGCTTTCAGTTCGGAGTACGAGTCAACGCGTCGCGCTGCGGCGTCGTCGGTCAAACCGGCCAAGGAGGAATCGCTGGCATTTGTGGGCAGGGCCGGTTCTCCCAGTTCGGTGTGCTCGGCACCGGGTTCAACAACAGGACCGGTGTCGTCGGTGTAAGCGTGAGTAACACCAACGACCTGTTCAACCTCAACACCCAACCCGGTCAGTTCCGACTCGAATCCCTCGGCGAGGGCCAGGGCACCGGCGTGCTCGGCAAGAGCGGCGGCGGCGTGGGCGTCCAAGGCGTCAGCGCCTGGAACACCGCCGTTCTCGGTACCAGCGGCACCGGGTTCGGTGTGCACGGCATCAGCGATACCTCCACAGCGGTCGCCGGCGACAGTGAGCATGGCGACGGCGTCGTCGGACGCAGCTCCACCGGACACGGCGGCAGATTCGAGTCCGGCCGGGCCGGCACGATCGTCGCCCAGATCCACCTTGTGCCGCAACCGATGCCGGTGACCACCCTGGTGCCCACCACGGCATCCGTCTACGACATCGGTGTGCTCGACCTGCTGCCCAACCAAGGCCACGGCGGAGACATGTTGGTCACCCAGGCCGAGGACGGCAATTGCGTCCTGTGGATCTGCACCCGCTCGTCAGCACCGTCGGAGCGGGCCACCTGGCGACAGGTCCTGCTCGGCGACCCCGTCGCGGCACCCCCCGTGGTTCACGAGACAGACTTCGTCGATTGGCACCAGGTGATCGACGACCAGGCCACCGGCGCCATCTTCGGCGGCGACGTCACCCTCACCGGACCGATCGGCACAGGCAGCTCGACTGATGCCGCGTTCCGCGGCTACGACACCGAAGCGTTCGAGCCGCGGCTCGCCGGCAGCGACTGCGTGGAAATCGTCGGCGGCGCGGGGCACAGCTTCACACTCACCTTCGCTACACCAGTGCAGGACCCGTTCCTCATGCTGGCTTCGATGGGATCCGTGATCACATTCGCACCAGGTACAGCAATGACCCGCGTCAGCGGGGACGCAGGGTTTGCGATACACGGTGCGACCGCCACAGGAACAGTCTCCTCAGGAGACTCCAACGGCGTCGTTCGACTCGAGGGGATATTCAGCACCATCACATTCAGTGCGGTCACGAACGTCGCCACGCCGGGCATCCTCGACGGTATCTACCTACAAGTTGGCGCATCCCGACCCGCCTAGCTTGGCCCTGAACGATTTGCCGAGCACCGGATGCCGCACGCGCTGGCTAGCTTCTGTGGCCGGTGCCATGCTGATCAGTCATGGAGCACGGAGAGCCGGTCACCGTGTCGGTCATGCTGATCGTCTCCGATGCGGCTGCGGCGGTGGATTGGTACACCGATGCGCTGGGTGCTGAACTGATGTGGGATCTGGGAGGAGTCGCCGCACTCCACCTACACGGGGCACCGTTCCTCCTGCACGAGGCAGTGCCGGGCAGGAGCCGGGAGACCAGCGCCACCGCGGCGGGCCTGACGACGGCCCGTGTCGAAGTCTTCGTCGATGCACCGGAGGACCTGGTGGCACGAGCTGCTCGGTCCGGTGCCTCAGATGCGGAGCCTGTGATCGACCACGACGCCCCATGGGGGACGCATCGACAGGGCGGCTTCACCGATCCGTTCGGGCACCGGTGGTCGGTGGGCGACCGTTCTCCGCTGCACACACTTGCTTCGTAGCTTTACCCGCTCGTAATCACGGCGAACCCGAACCGGCCTCCAGCGGCGCTGCGGCCGTAAGCTCGTCGAGGGTGGTGCTCCAGGAGTATCGGATCGCGCCCCGAAGGAGGGTCGATGTCCGAGGGGGTGTCCCGGGTCGCGGCGGTCATGTCCACGCAAGCGCTCGAATCCGTCGGCCCGGGTTTTGTCGCGCGGTACGCCCTGGCCTACATGAGTACCTGCCTGCTGTTCCTCGCCCCAGGCCTGGTGAGCCTCGCGCTGAAGGTCAATTCGCTGGTGGGGATTGATCGCGCGCCGAACAGCCTTGCTCTGGTTGCGAGCATCGGGGCGCTGGTTGCAATGGTGGGCAACCCGTTCTTCGGTCGGCTCAGCGATCGCACAACGTGGAGGTGGGGCCGCCGCCGACCCTGGCTGTTGCTCGGTCTGGCCGGAGGGACACTCGGCATCGTGGTGGTTGCGGTCGCTCCCAGCATTGGCGTCGTGCTGCTCGGTTGGTGCCTCGCGCAGCTCTCGTTCAACGCCCTTCTGGCTGCTCTGGCCGCTGTTCTTCCTGACCAGGTGCCGGTCGGGCAGCGGGGCGCGGTGAGCGGCATCCTCGGCGTCTGCTTGCCGGTGGCCTCGGTGATCGGAACCTTTCTGGTGAAGCTGTTCGAACCGAACCTGATCGGCATGTTCCTGGCTCCGTGCGCGTTCGGCGCAATCTTCGTCGTCCTGTTCGCGGTCACCATGAAAGACCCGCAGCATGATTCAACGGACCATCCGCGGTGGTCGATGCGGGAGTTCGCCGCGACGTTCTACGTGAGCCCGCGTCAATATCCCGGCTTCGCGTGGGCCTTCGCTAGCCGCTTCATGTTTGTGCTGGCCTATGCCTTCCTGACGACCTATCAGGCCTATTTCCTGCTCGACCAGCTCGGCACGGCTGAGTCCGACGTTCCGCAGCGGATCTTCCTCGGCACCGCAGTCCAGCCCGTCGTCATCGTCCTTGCATCCCTTGTGGGAGGCAGAGTGTCGGACCGGACGGGTCGACGGAAGGTGTTCGTCGCGAGTGCGGCGATCATCTACGGCCTGGCTCTGTTCGTGATCGCTGCGGCCGGCGATTTCAACGCCTTTCTTGTCGGGATGGCGATCAGCGGCCTCGGCTTCGGCTTGTACATGGCCGTAGATCTCGCGCTGGTTGTCGACGTCCTGCCCCCGACCGGCTCCTCGGGCAAGGACCTTGGTGTGTTGAACATCGCCGGCGCGTTGCCCAGTTCTCTCGCGCCGGCGTTGGCCCCTGCGATTCTCGCGGCAGGAGCAGGGAGCTACGCGGTGCTCTACGCGGTCGCCGGCGGCTGTGCCGTCCTTGCCGCCATTGCGATCCTGCCCGTCAAGGGCGTCCGATGATGACGTCCACGGTTGGCTCGGTCCTGGAGAGCAAGCTGCGGGTACCGCGTCAGGTGACCCGGACGATGGATCGCCCTCAACTCAACGCACTGCTTGAGCGAGGCGCGGTCCTGCCGCTGACTCTGGTTTCCGCTCCGGCGGGGTACGGCAAGACCACCTTGGTGGGTTCCTGGTTGCGCGGCCGTCCGCTGGCTGGCCGATATGCCTGGGTCTCGCTGGACGATCAGGACCGGCACCCATCCTCATTCTGGACGTACCTCCTGGCAGCGGTGGAGCGCGCCGTGCCGGGAACTGCAGCTCCAGCGCTCAGTCAGATGTCCGCGGGGGGCGGGGTGGACATCGAGGCGGGGTTGGGCGAGCTCCTCAACGAACTCAGTGTTCTGCCCGGCGAGCTCAGTCTCGTGCTCGACGACTACCACCTGTGCGACGGCGCCGACATCGCCACGAGCATGGCGTTTGTTCTCGATCACCTCCCACCGCAGGTGCACATCATCATCATCACGCGAGCCGACCCGGGCCTGCCGTTATCCCGGCTCCGGGCGCGCGGTCAGCTTGTCGAGCTTCGAGCCAGCGAGCTTCGCTTCACGAGGGAGGAGTCAAGCTTCTACCTCAATGACACCAACGCCCTGCACCTGGACCGTGCGGCCGTGGCAGCTCTCGACAGCCGCACGGAGGGGTGGGCCGCAGCCATCCAGCTGGCGGCACTCTCGCTGCGCGGGCGCCCGGACCCTGCCGAGTTCATCAACGCTTTTGCCGGCGACGACAGGTTCGTCCTGGACTATCTGGCCGACGAGGTACTCAGCCGTACGCCGGCCGACACGCGCCGCTTCCTGGTCGAGACGTCCATCCTCGATCGGCTGACGGGACCCCTGTGCGACACCGTCACCGGGGACACCGGCGGAAGGGCGATGCTGGAATCCCTGGAGCGGCAGAACCTGTTCCTGATTCCGCTCGACGACCATCGTCGTTGGTACCGATATCACCACCTGTTCGCCGACGTGCTGAATGCGCACCTCGTCGATGAACGTCCAGCGGACGTTGCCGACCTGCATCGCCGCGCCAGCGACTGGTTCGCGGCACAGGATGACCCCGTGCCGGCGGTTCACCACGCATTGGCCGCCGCAGACATCGAACGCGCTGCTGACCT
>Ga0190275_10003018_pt1 | contig 11974 bp, 11 predicted proteins | sample Popmic550T_FD_133745 | JGI IMG/M metagenome (GOLD analysis project Ga0190275, IMG submission 133745) | Populus adjacent soil microbial communities from riparian zone of Yellowstone River, Montana, USA - 550 T | ecosystem: Environmental > Terrestrial > Soil > Riparian zone > Trees stand | place... | reverse complement strand
TCAGTATGTGAAGGCTCCGGTGCCAGCACGAACCCAAGGAAAGGAGGATACAGAGGGCGGCCAGGCCCGAGCGTAGCGAGCGCCGCCCTACGGCACCTCGAGGTAGTGAATCGAAAAAAGCCGCTCGGGGTCCACCCAGTGGTGCTTCGGCGCAAAGCCCGCATCGCGCGCGAGCGCCTGGAATTCGGCGACCGAGTACTTGTACGAGCTCTCCGTGTGAATGCTCTCGCCTTTACTGAACGCAAAGGCGCGCTCCCCGATCGTGATCTTCTGGTCGCGCAGGCTCACGAGATGCATCTCGATGCGCCCGGCCTCCTCGTCGTAGTGCGCCCGGTGCCTGAAAGCATCGACGTCGATGTCGCCGTCCAGCTCCCGGTTGATCCGGTGGAGCACGTTGAGGTTGAAAGCCGCGGTCACACCGGCCGCGTCGTTGTACGCGGCATGCAGCGTCGAGGGGTCTTTCTTGAGGTCGACGCCCACCAGCATCGCCCCGCGCGGGCCTGCGACGTCTCGTGCGTTGCGCAGAAATGCCAGCGCTTCCGGCACCGTGAAGTTGCCGATCGTCGAGCCGGGGAAATAGACGATGCGGCGCTTCGCCGGAATCGCGTCGAGCGCTGCAAGCGGCAGCGGACGCGTGTAATCGGCGCACATCGCGATCATCCGCACGTCCGGCAACGCGCTCGACAGGGCCCTGATGGAATCCCTGAGCTGCTCGCCGGAGATGTCGATGGCCACGTACGCGAGCGGCCGCACGGCGCGCAGCAGCACGGCGGTTTTGCGCCCCGACCCGCTGCCGTATTCGACGATCGCCGAGTCCGGTCCGATGTGGGCCGCGATGTCGGGCGCGGCGCTCTCGAGCATCGCAAGCTCGGTTCGGGTCGGGTAGTACTCGGGAAGCTCGCAGATCGCCTCGAAAAGCCTCGAGCCCTCCTCGTCGTAGAAGTACTTGGGCGGAAGGGTCTTGCGAGGCGCGGACAGGCCCGCCGTCACGTCGCCCAGGAAGGATCGGAGCGCGGGTTTGAGATCGTGGTATTCGAAACGGACGCTGGGTGGCATATGGACCTTCGTCGCAAAGTGAAACCTACTTTGCGCCGATCAAAGCTCCCGCCGCAAAGTGAAAGCCTACTTTGCGCCGATGGAATTGAACTGAATCGCAGGCGAAGCCCGCCGATTCGAGCTTGAAACTGCTGGTATTCGTCGCAAAGTGAAAACCTACTTTGCGCCGGAACTGCCAACTTGAACTGAATCGCGGGCGAAGCCCGCCGATTCGAGCTTGAAACTGCTACGAAACACCCAGCGCCGTGCATGCCACTCGGTTCTTCGTTGCTCTTTCTGCACTCAAGGCGCCGGGCCGCCCCAAGGCTTGAGTTCTAACTTGCCGTTTCGGCCGAAAGTAGGTTTTCACTTTCGGACGCATGCCTTAGGTTTCCACTTTCGGACGCACGAGATTAGCCCGGCGTCGGGCGCGTGTGCGCGCTTTCCACCCACTTCTTGATGCGGTTTGCATCACCGATGCGTGTGTACTTGCCCCAGGAATCGAGGAGTACGATGATGATGGACTTGGCGCCGATCCGCGCCTGCATCACGAGACAGCGGCCGGCCTCGGAGATATAGCCGGTTTTCGACACGTCGATGTGCCACGCGAGATCCTTCACCAGGCCGTTTGAATTGCGGAACGCGAGCGAGCGCCCATCGTTCGTTCGTACCGTGTAGTCGGTAAGCGTGGTGTATTCCTGGATCAGCGGGTAGCGGTGGGCCGCGACCACCATCTTCGACAGGTCGTGAGCGGTCGAAACGTTTTCGCTCGAGAGACCGCTGCTGTCGACGAAGCGCGTCCGCGCCATGCCGAGGTCCGCTGCTTTCTTGTTCATCGCGGCGACAAAAGCGTGTATGCCGCCGGGGTATGCGCGCCCCAGCGCCGCGGCCGCGCGGTTTTCCGAAGCCATCAGCGCGAGCCTCAGGAGCTCGCTCCGCTCGAGGACCGTGCCGACCTTCAGCCGGGAGCGGGTGTGCTTCAGGAGATCCACGTCGTCGTCGGAGATGGCGACGCCTTCCTGCAGCTGGAGACCCGCGTCGAGCACGACCATGGCGGTCATCAGCTTGGTGATCGAGGCGATGGGCTGGACGGAGTCGATGTTCTTGGCGAAAAGCGTCCGCCCCTCCCCCTGCTCGATGACCAGCGCCGCACTCGACTTGACGTCGAGATGCCCGGAATCCTCGGCCGAGGGTGCGGCAACGATGCGGGTGATGCGCTCGCGCTGGATCACGCGCTTGGGCGTGCGCTTCGGATTCACGAGGGGTTTGGCCCGCATGGCCTTGGAGATGGCCGACTTGCCTTTCCGGGGGGCCTTGGCCGCTTCTGCAGCGGGCGCCGCGAGCGAGCACACGATCAGAAGAAGGAGGATCTTTCTCAACAGTACTCCATAGGGCGCAATGGCAAATTTATGGGAAAAAATACAGGGTTACACGCGCCTTTTCAAGCGGTTTTTAGGATGACGGACGAGGGTTGCCGGCGAATGGGCAAAAAAAACCCCGCTCGGAGCAGTGTGGGGTGCTCCGGCGGGATTGAAAGAGGCCATACAACCACCCGCTCAGCACAGGTGATTGCAACTGCCCGGCCTCCGAGGAGGAAAAACGGTCCAGCTGCTGCCGGCAACCTTCGCCGACCTGATGGAACGAAGTTAGCCCTACTGCCTTACATGAAACTTACATTGCCAGAGGCTCGGCCTTTCGTGTCCGCCGAGTCGCAAGGAAAGGAGGTTACGGAGGAAAACCTGGGTTTTCCTCCGTATCGTTATCGGGTCGCGGCGTGCCGCCAGGCTGCCGCGCGAAGCGAGGTGCCGCGTGTAGACTCGCGCCTTATACGGACAAGAGCACCGCCCAAGGATGCGTATTCTCATCGTCGAAGACGACCCCGTGCTTGCCGATGGCCTCACTCGGTCGCTGCGCGGCGCCGATTACGCCGTGGACTGCGTCGGGAGCGGCGCCGAAGCCGATCACGTGCTGGCGGCCCAACCCTACGACCTGGTGATCCTGGACATGGGCCTGCCCGGGCTCGACGGTTTCGAAGTGCTGCGCAGGCTGCGCAGACGGGGCAACGCGGTTCCGGTGCTCGTGCTCACCGCCCGCGATTCCCTGCCCGACCGGGTCAAGGGGCTCGACGCGGGCGCAGACGATTACATGGTCAAGCCCTTCGACCTCCCCGAGCTCGAAGCGCGGGTGCGCGCGCTCATCAGGCGCGGACAATCCGGCGGTTCTTCGGCGCTCACTCACGGCTCGCTCGTCCTCGACACCGCCGGCCGGCGCGCGACGCTGGAAGGCGAGCCGCTTGAGCTCTCGGCTCGCGAGCTCGGTGTGCTCGAAGTCCTGATGATGCGCAGTGGCCGGGTGGTCAACAAGGAGCAGCTCGCCGAGCAGCTTTACGGATGGGACGAGGAAGTCGGCGCCAATGCGATCGAGGTTTACGTCCACCGGCTGCGGCGCAAGCTCGAGCCCGCCGGCGTGAGCATCCGCACCATCCGCGGGCTCGGCTACCTTCTCGATAAAGATCCCAATGCTTGAGAAACTGCGCAGGCCGAAAACGCTGCGCAGGCAGGTCCTCGGCTGGCTCTTCTGGCCGCTCCTCGCCCTCTGGTCCGTGAGCAGCCTCATCGATTACGACATCGCGAACCGCTTCGTGAACCTCGCCTACGATCGCGTGCTGCTCGAGTCCGCGCTCGACATCGGGCGTCAGGTGAAAGTGCTCCAGGATCGCATTTACGTCGACCTGCCCGAGGTTGCCGTACAGATGCTGCAATCGCGCGAGTCCGGACGCCTCTACTACCTCGTCACCGGGCCCACGCACGAGTACATCACCGGGGAGCCAGACCTCCCGCCTCCGCCCGATCCTTTCTCGGAGCGCGTGAACTATTACGACGAGCACTACCAGGGCAAACCCGTGCGCATCGTCACGCTGCGCCTGCCGCTCGAGACGGGCAAGACCGAAAGCATGGTGATGGTCCAGGTTGCGGAGAACCGCGCTGCGCGCAACGACTTTGCGCGCCAGATCCTCTTTCGCATGGTGCTGCCGCAGGCGCTCCTCATCATCACCGCGGGGCTGATGCTGTGGTACGCGGTGGGACGCGGGCTGGAGCCCCTCGATACGCTCCGGCGCGAGATCGAGAACCGCTCGCACCGCGACCTATCCGCACTTCCGCTGGAAGAAACACCGCAGGAGGTGCGCCCGTTGATCAGGGCGATGAACGAGCTTCTCGAGCGCCTGAGCCTCGCGCTCGCGGCTGAGCAGCGTTTCATCGCCGACGCCGCGCACCAGCTGCGCACCCCTATTGCCGGTCTCAAGACGCAAACCGAGCTCGCGCTGCGGCAGACCCCGGAAGGGGAAGCGCACGCGACGCTCACCCAGCTTCGGACTGCAACTCAGCAGGCGACGCGCCTCGTGAACCAGCTTCTGTCACTCGCACGCGCCGAGCCCGCGATCGGACGCGTGCAGGCGCTCGAGCGTATCGATCTCGTCGGCCTCGCGCGCGAAGCGACGACGGAATGGGTTCCGCGGGCGATCGAGCGCAACGTCGACCTGGGCTTTGACGTCGACTCGGAGACCGCCTACGTCGCGGGCGATCCTTTTCTGCTGCGCGAGATGCTGAATAACCTCCTGGACAACGCCGTGCGCTATACCCAGCCCGGAGGGCAGGTGACGGTGCGCGTGACGCGGCACAGCGGGCGCGCCCTGCTGGCGGTGGAAGACAACGGCCCCGGCATCCCGGAAGCCGAGCGCGGGCGCGTATTCGAGCGCTTCTATCGCGTGCTCGGAACCCGCACCGAAGGCTGCGGACTCGGGCTCGCGATCGTCACCGAAATCGCCGAGAGCCACGGCGCCGAAGTCAAGCTCTCGCCGGCGCAGGTCGGGCCGGGGACCCTGGTCGGCGTCACGTTTCCCGCGCTCGTCCCGCTTCCTGCGCGCGTGGCGGGCTAAACGCCGGACACTCAACTGGTCGGCGCCACCGCCTCCTCCCGCGCCCTCACCACTTTTTCTTCCTGCTGCTGGAGGGCCCACATCTGCTCGTACGCGCCGCGCCGGTCGAGGAGCTCGCGGTGGGTGCCGCGCTCGACGATGCGCCCGTGGTCCATCACCAGGATCTCGTCCGCATCCATGATCGTCGACAGCCGGTGTGCGATGACGAGCGTCGTGTGCCCCCGCGCGATGCGATCGAGCTCGGCCTGTATCGCCTTCTCCGACTTCGAATCGAGCGCAGACGTGGCCTCGTCGAAAATGAGGATACGCGGATCTTTCAGTATCGCCCGCGCGATGGCGACGCGCTGCTTTTCGCCGCCTGAAAGCTTGAGCCCGCGCTCGCCGACCTTGGCATCGTAGCCGTCGGGCAGGCTCACGATGAAATCATGGATGTGCGCCGCTTTCGCCGCTGCGATGACTTCGTCGCGCGAGGCTTCCGGCCGTCCGTACTGGATGTTGTAGTAGATCGTGTCATTGAAGAGCACGGTGTCCTGCGGGACGATGCCGATGGCGCCGCGCAAGCTCGATTGCCGGATGTTCCTCAGGTCCAGTCCGTTTACGGTCACGGCGCCGGCGCTCACGTCGTAGAACCGGTACAGCAGCCGTGCGAGGGTGGACTTGCCCGAGCCGCTGTGGCCTACGACGGCGAGCTTTGATCCGGAGGGCATCTCGAAGCTGACGTCGTGCAGGATCTGCCGCTTCGGGTCATAGCTGAAGTCGACGTTCTCGAAGCGCACCGATGTCGGCCCTTCGGGAAGCTCGATCGCCCCGGGCTTGTCCTCGATCTCCCTGTGCTCCTCCAGCAGCCTGAACATGCGATCGGTATCCACGAGCGCCTGCTTGATCTCGCGATACACCATGCCGAGGAAATTGAGCGGGATGTAGAGCTGTATCAGGAGCCCGTTGATGAGGACCAGATCGCCCAGGGTGAGCGTCTTGTTCACCACCCCCTCGGCCGCGAGGATCATGAGGAGGGTCACCGCGATCGCGATGATGAAGCTCTGGCCGATGTTGAGCAGCCCCAGCGACGCTTCGGTCTTCACCGCGGCGCTCTCGTACTGCTGCAGGTTCTCGTCGTAGCGGCGCGCCTCGTATTCCTCGTTGTTGAAATACTTGACGGTCTCGTAGTTGAGGAGGCTGTCGATGGCGCGCGTGTTGGCCCGCGAGTCGAGCTCGTTGGCGCGCCGCCGGATGTCCATGCGCCATTCGGTCACCCCGATCGTGAAACCGATATAGAGCACGACTGCGCCGAACGTGACGGCCATGAAACGCCAGTCGAACTTGGCCCACAGCACGATCGCCACGAGGGTGAATTCGAGCACCACCGGAATGATCGAAAACAGCATGTACGAAAGCATCGTCGAGACGCCGCGCGCGCCACGCTCGATGTCGCGCGAAACGCCGCCGGTCTGCCGCTCGAGGTGGAAGCGCAGCGAGAGCGCGTGCAGGTGCCGGAAGACGTTGAGCGCGATGCGGCGGATCGCGCGCTGCGTGACCCGCACGAACACGAGGTCGCGAAGCTCTGCGAAGAGCGTGGTGGAAAGACGCAGCGCCCCGTAGGCAACGAGGAGTGCCAGCGGCAGCGCGAGCACCGCCTGCGTCGGGTTGAGGCTGTCGACGACTTCTTTCAAGACGAGCGGCACGCCGACGTTCGCAAGCTTGGCAGCCACCAGAAAGACCAGCGCCACGATGACCCGCCCCCGGTATTCCCAGAGGTACGGCAGCAGCATCGGGACCACCCGCCATTCGCGCGGCTGGCTCGACGGGGGGGTAAATTCCACGGGTCTCATAGGCGGCGCAGATTCTAACAGTCGCGTTTCGACGGGCCCGCTGGCGGCCTCCCCTGGGCCAGGATGGGCACCGGAAAAAAAGCGGGCGCGGAAGACCGCGCCCGAAGACGTACCAAAGGAGGAGGATGAAAACCAAGGGACATTGCGACCCTCCGTTCTCAGTTTAAGAGAAGCAACCAGGATGCCGCACAGGCACTCAGCAGCGCCAACCCGCGGTATTCACAGCACTTATTCTCTGCGCAAATGCGCTATCCGTCAGGCGAACTCGCGCGCCTGGCCGTATGCGGAAACTCCGGTCAGCAACCGCGCGAAGCCGTAGCACGTCCAGTGCGCGATGCGCTCGGGCAGCGGCCTGCGGTGCCAGGCTTCCGCGACCACCTGACGCGCGCCGATCCGCATCGCGTTCTGGAGGCTCCCACGGAGCCGGGTCGCGAACGCCCGGTCCGAGACCACGAGGTTCGCCTCCCGCGCGAGCAGCAGGCTGAAGGGGTCGATGTTGGACGAACCGACAGTCGCCCACTCGCCGTCGATCACGGCGACCTTCGCATGCAGGAAGCTCTTGTGATATTCGTGGATTTCCACGCCGGCATCGAGGAGCGAGCCGTACAGCGCGCGGCTGGCGTAATGCAACAGCCGATACTCGACGCGGCCCTGCAGCAGGAGGACCACGCGCACGCCGCGCGCGGTCGCTTCGACCAGCGCGTGGCGGAAGGCGAGCCCGGGAAAGAAATACGAGTTGGCGATCAGCACCTCCGAGCGCGCCTGCCCGATCGCCGACAGATAAGCCTCCTCGATATCGTCCCGGTGCCACAGGTTGTCGCGAACGAGAAACGCCGCGCGCTCGCGGCCGCACGCGGCGATATGAGGCGCCTGAGTCTCGAAGTTCGGCCACCCGCCTCCGAGCTGCGTGAGCTGCACGACGCTCCACAAACGCTTGACGGCCGTATGCACTTCTCCGAGCAGGGGCCCTTCGAGGCGCACCGCATAATCGAAGCGCGGCGGCGTATGACCCGGCGTGTGCATGTCGTCGATCACGTTGATGCCACCCACGAAGGCGATGCGTGCGTCGATCACCGCGAGCTTGCGATGCATCCGGCGTAGCCGCTGTCGCGGAGTGCGCCACGGTGCGATATCGGGACGGTAGACGAGCACCTTCACGCCGCCTTGGCGCAGCCGCTCGAGAAAGGCGTCCCCGAGACGCTTCGACCCGTATCCGTCGACGAGGAGATGCGCCGCCACGCCGCGGCGCGCGGCACGCACGAGCGCGGCGCCGATGCGCTCTCCTGCGGCATCGTCGGCGTAGATGTAGGTCTCGACGTGGATCTCGCGGACTGCCGCGTCGCATGCGGCCTCGAGCGCGGGAAAATACTCACGGCCATTCTCAAGGAGGATGAGCTGGTTGCCCTCCTCGAACTCGGTCATAGCCGCTCGAGCGTCGTCGTGAGCGCGGCGTGGTCGGAGATGCGGCCCCACACGGGGCCGTGGTGGACGTGCGCGCGGCTCACCCGGAAGCCCCGGACATAGATGCGGTCGAGGCGAAACACCGGGAGCATCGCCGGAAAGCTCCGCGCAGGGAGCCCGCGGATGAGCTCGAAGCATTCCTGCATGTTGAGCGGATGCGCGAGCTCGTGCGTCGCCTTGTGCCGCCAGTGCCAGTCGTTGAAGTCGCCCGCGACGATGAGCGGCGCATTCGCCGGCACGACGCGCTCGATGCGCTGGCGCAGGCGCTCGATCTGCCGGCTGCGCCCGCGCGCCGTGAGCGCCAGATGCACGCACACGCAGTGCAGCGGCACGTCCCAGCCCGGTATCACCACCTCGCAGTGAAGGAGGCCGCGCTTCTCGAAGCGGTGAGCGGAGACGTCCTGGTTGTCCCAGTACTGGATGGGAAACCGCGAGAGGATCGCATTTCCGTGGTGGCCGTGGTCGTACACCGCATTGCGACCGTAGGCGAAGTCGCCCCACACGCTGTCGGCGAGAAACTCGTACTGCGGCTCCACCGGCCAGTCCTCGCCGTGCCGCGCGGCGTTGCCGTCGTGCGTGCCCTGGACTTCCTGGAGGAAAACGATATCCGCGCCGAGCTGCCGCAACCGGTCGCGCAGCTCGTGGATGACGAGCCGCCGGTTGAAGAGCGACAGCCCCTTGTGGATGTTATAGGTGGCGACGTGCAGGCGGCGGGTCACAATGGCTGCCGGTCAAGCAATTGCCGAACCGACGGCGGTCGCGTCTCGCCCGCACAGGCCTCAGGAGACAGCCAGCATCCGATCGAGTGCGACCCGCGCGAGCTCGGCTTCGTGCTCGGGCACCTTGATCTGGTTCACGACTTTGCCGGCGACCAGGTTTTCGAGGCTCCACGCGAGGTGCTGGGGGTCGATACGCGCCATGGTCGAGCACATGCACACCGTCGGCGCCATGAACTGGACCACCTTGCCCTGCGGCCTTAATTGCTCGGCGAGCCGGTTGACGAGGTTCAGCTCGGTCCCGACAAGCCAGCGGGTTCCGGGCGCGCTCGTGGCGATCGTCTTGATGATGAAGTCGGTCGAGCCGACGTAATCGGAAAGCTTGCAGACCTCGAAGTTGCACTCGGGGTGGCTGATGACCATGCCGCTCGGGTTCTGCTGGCGCCAGCGCAGCACGTGCTGCGCCTGGAACATCTGGTGAACCGAGCAGTGGCCCTTCCACAGCAGCACTTTCGCCATCTTGATCTGCTGTGCGGTGAGCCCACCCATCGGCTCGTCGGGGTCCCAGACCAGCATCTCGCAGAGCGGGATGTCCATGAGGTAGCCGGTCCAGCGGCCCAGGTGCTGGTCGGGGAAAAACAACACTTTCTCGCGGCGGGCGAGCGACCACTGGAGGATTTCCCGCGCGTTGGTCGAGGTGCAGACGATGCCGCCGTGCTCGCCGCAGAACGCCTTCAGGTCCGCGGCCGAGTTGATGTAGGTAACCGGAGTAACTTTCTCATCCGGATCGAGGACCGACCCCAGCTCGCGCCAGGCGCGCTCGACCTTGGCGAGATTCGCCATGTCGGCCATCGAGCACCCTGCGGAGAGGTCCGGCAGGATCGCTTTCTGGCTGGGCTTCGAAAGGATGTCCGCGACTTCCGCCATGAAATGCACGCCGCAGAACACGATGTACTCGGCTTCCGCCTGCGAGGCGAGCTTCGAGAGCCTCAGCGAGTCCCCGGTGAGGTCGGCGTGCTTGTACACGTCCGCGCGCTGGTAGTGGTGCCCCAGGATGACGGCGCGCGAGCCGAGCGCCCGCTTCGCCTCGGCGATGCGGGTATCGCACGCGTCGTCTGCGAGCGGCTTGAAGCGGTCAAAAGCGATCGTGGCTACTTCCATTCTCGTCCCCGCGGCCGTTGCGATTCTGAAACGTCCAACACTACCATAATGCTGCAAAAAATCCACTTTGCGGACCCGCACCGCACCATCCGGCCCGCACCGTGGCATCCGCGCTCACCGCTCATCCCGAGATATGCAATGAGCAAACGCCTTCAGAGAAATTGGGACCCCCGCTGCACCCTTAGGTTCCCCCCGGGCCGCGCTGAGGCGCGTCTCGCGATTGCACTCTCGCTGGCAGCTCCCGGATCGCGGCGGCGTTGGACCAGGAGAACGCCTTCTCCGCGGCGTCGCGCCACGGCATCCACGCGTACGCGAGATGCTCCCGCGGCGCCAACCTTTTCTCGACGGTCGCCGGCACCTCCACCGAGAAGACGTTCTCCGTGTTGTGCGTGACACCCGGGGCATACCGATGACGCCACTGCAGATAGATCTCGAAAACGTTGTGCTTTTTCCAGTCGACCAGCCCGTAGCGGTCGGCGTCCAGCCCCGTTTCCTCGCGCAGCTCGCGCACGGCCGTCTCTTCCAGGGTCTCACCGGCGTCCTGGCTGCCGGTCACGGATTGCCAGAATCCCGGCCGGTCCGCGCGCTCGATGAGCAATACCTGGAGATCGGCGGTATGCACCAGCACGAGCACCGAAACCGGAACCTTGTAAGAACGCTCGCTCACTGCCAGGCCGGAAGCGCGCTGGCGTCGTCGATGAACACCACGAACGCCTTGCCGTGCTCTTTCCAGTACGCGGCGGCGTCCTCCAGAATTTCGAGGAGCGTGAGCCATTCGCCTGCCAGCGCGCGCTGGGCCTCGGCGGTCTTCTGAAGATGAAGCACGCAGCCCTGGGCGGTCACGGGGAGGTCCTCGAGACTGTCGGCGAGCGCGTCCCAGTTGGCGCCGAATGATGCCGGCAGGGCGAGCGCGCGCGCGAGGGTCTCCATGAGCGCCGCTTTGCCACGCACTCGCGAGAGATCGACCGAGACGCCCTTCCCGCCTGCGGCGGCAGCACGCGCCACGCAATCCGGTGCGTCCGCGGAACTGCGGTAAACCCCTGAGCGCTGCGGCGTAACGATGGGCGGCGGCATCATTCGCGCACGCGCCTGAAGCTGCGGTAATGGTCGTCGGTGTAATAAAGCTCACCGCCCCGACCGGCGACGATGCGGCGCGCGCCGCGATGGTCAAGTCCGGGTGTTCGCACCGTGAACTCGCGGTAGTAGCCACTATCCTGACGAGGAAGGAGGCGCTCCCGGTTGCGGAACTCGACGCCGTCGCGATCGAAGGGGAAAGGTCCGTCGCGACGCACGAGCAGCACGGTCTGCCGCGCTTCGACCGGGAGTGCCGAAAGCGCGACGACCGGGAGCGCGGGCGCTTCGTGTCCGGACGTCGTGCGCGCCGAAGCCGGCAGCCACGACACGCACGCGATGAAGAGGGCAATCGCGAGACCTATGCACCACGCCAGCGAAACCCGCACGGTGGGCGACTACGGCTTTTTGACTTCCGGCTGCCGGAGACGGATGTGCAGCTCGCGCAATTGCTGCTCGTCGACGACGTTCGGCGCGTGCGTGAGCAGGTCCTGCGCGCGCTGCGTTTTCGGAAACGCGATCACGTCGCGGATCGATTCGGCGCCCGCCATGAGCGTCACCATGCGGTCGAGGCCGAATGCGATGCCGCCGTGCGGGGGCGCGCCATACTGGAGCGCCTGGAGCAGGAATCCGAATTTGGCTTCAGCCTCTTCGGCGCTGATGTTGAGCGCGCGGAACACTTTCGATTGAACGTCCTGCCGGTGGATCCGGATCGAGCCGCCGCCGATCTCCCAGCCGTTCAGCACGATGTCGTGCGCTTTCGC
>Ga0190275_10003017_pt1 | contig 11975 bp, 10 predicted proteins | sample Popmic550T_FD_133745 | JGI IMG/M metagenome (GOLD analysis project Ga0190275, IMG submission 133745) | Populus adjacent soil microbial communities from riparian zone of Yellowstone River, Montana, USA - 550 T | ecosystem: Environmental > Terrestrial > Soil > Riparian zone > Trees stand | place... | reverse complement strand
GCCTAGCGGTGCTACCCCGATAGACTTCGCGTACCACGTCCACACGGAGGTGGGGCATCGCACCATCGGGGCCAGGGTGAACGACAGGATCATGCCCCTCGACTCCGAGCTGGTCTCGGGGGATAGGGTCGAGGTCATCACGGGCAAGAACTCCGGGCCTAGCCGCGACTGGCTGGCCGTGGTCCAGAGTGGCAGGGCGCGGAACAAGATCCGCCAGTACTTCAACAAGGCCGACCGCGAAGACAACCTGAGCTCGGGACGGGAGAAGATCCTGGCGCTCTTGAAAAAACGCAGGATCGGGAAGGTCCCTTCGGGCATCCTGGAGGACGTGGCGCGCGCGACCAACTACTCCTCTCCCGACGACATGTTCGCGGCCGTCGGGGCAGGCGTGCTCTCCACCGAGAACGTGGCGGGACGAATAGTCGATCAGGTACGTCCCAGGGAAGAAGAGGAGCAGCCCAAAGAGCAAACCCCTGCGCTCGCGCCGCTACCCCTTCCCGAAGGCGAAACCGGCGAGCAGACCGGGGTGCGCGTAGTGGGATCGACTGGCATCCTGACCCGCCTCGCCCGCTGCTGCACACCGATGCCCGGCGACGACATAGTCGGCTACGTCTCGCTTGGACGCGGCGTCGTGGTCCACTCGGCGGGCTGCGTGAACGCGAGGGCGCTCCAGGGCAGGGACCCCGAGCGCTTCGTCGAAGTGGAGTGGAGCGGCGGCCCCGATAAGCTGTTTACCGTAGAGTTGCTCGTGGAGGCACTCGACAGGATGCACCTCCTCAAAGACATCACGTCCACCATCTCGGATGCTGGTGTGAACATACTTTCGGCGCGGGTAGACACCATCGAGGACAGAACGGCCCTGAGCAAATTCGCGTTCAAGGCGGCGAGCGTACAGCACGTCGAGGAAGTGATACGCAAGATCCGGAGCATCTCCGATGTCTACGACGTCTACCGTGTCTCCCGCGACGGCACGCCTCTAGAGAGTTAGCAGGTTGGCGCTCAGCGAGATCGAACAGGTTACCGTCTCTATGGACGGCTTCGAGGTGAACTCTTACGTGGTTCATGCCCCCGAGGGCGACATTATCGTCGACGCCGGGGCCGAGCCGGAGAAGATCCTGGGCGTCACCCGCGCCCCCGTTGTGGCGGTCCTGGTGACGCACGGCCACGCCGACCACGTGAACGCCCTGGACTCTGTACGCAGGGAGACGGGAGCACCAGTCTACATGCATCCCGCTGACGCCGAGGGGAAGGTTTCTGACTACGAGCCGCTGGAAGACGGGCAGGCGCTCGACCTCGCCGGCCTCGGCATGAGGGTATTCCACACGCCGGGACACTCTCCGGGGTCGGTCACGTTCGTGGTGGGCGACGACCAGATAGTGGGCGACCTGATCCTGCCAGGGAGCGTGGGCCGGACGGACATCCCCGGCGCTTCTTGGGTGGAGATAGAGGAATCCATCCGCAAGGTGATGCCGTTCTGGGAAGAGGATACGCGCCTGTACGCAGGCCACGGCCCCGTCCTCATGGCCACCGAAGAGCTTCGCACCAACCCTTACCTGCCCCCGGGACCGTCGTGACGGAATTTCGCGGGCCGAGGGGTACTTACGACGTTTTCTCCGGCAGCAGGGAGCCGCACGAACGGCCGGAACTCTGGACCTTCGTGGAGGAAAGGGCGCGTGAGCTCTTCGCCCGTTACAACTATTCCGAGGTCCGTACGCCCATCTTCGAGGAGGCACGCCTCTTCGCCAGGACGGCGGGGGAGGGCTCGGACATCGTGGTCCAGAAGGAGATGTTCACCTTCCTGGACAAGGGCGAGAGGGAGATGGCGCTCAGGCCAGAGGGCACGCCTGGGGCTGTCAGAGCTTACATCGAGCACAACCTGTACAAACTCGCGCAGCCGATAAAGCTGTTCTACATAGGTCCGATGTTTCGCCAGGAGCGCCAGCAGAGGGGTCGCTACAGGCAGCACACCCAGATCGGGGTGGAAGTTCTCGGCACCTCGGACCCGATGGTTGACGTGGAGGTGATCTCCCTTCTCTACGCCATCCACAGGGCGATCGGCGTAAGGGATGAGATAGTCCACCTGAACAACCTCGGCGACGCCGAGACGAGAAAGTCCTACGTACCCGCGTTGCGCGCCTACCTGCAGCGGCATAGCGGCGACCTCGACCCCGACTCGTTGGCCCGCATGGACACGAACCCACTGCGCACCTTCGACTCCAAGCACGAGGGGACCCAGGCCGTGCTGGCGGAGGCGCCGAGGATTTCCTCGTTCCTGAGCGACGAGGCCTCTGCGCACCTGGCCTCCGTACGCGAGGGCCTCGCGGCGCTCGGCGTTCCTTACGAGATCGACGATGGTCTCGTGCGCGGCCTCGACTACTACACGATGACCGTGTTCGAGGCGAAGAGTGGTGCCCTCGGGGCGCAGGACACCGTCGGGGCTGGTGGGCGCTACAACGGCCTCATCGGGGATCTTGGGGGACCCGATCTCGGGGGCATAGGTTTCGGCTCCGGCGTGGAGCGGATTCTGCTTGCCGCCGCCTCTCAGGAGAAGGAGACCGGCCTGGACGTGTTCTTCGTCACTCTGGGGCAGGAGGCCAGAATCCCCGCCATGCGGCTCGCCGGCGCGCTGCGCGAGGAGGGCATCTCTGCCGACCTCGACTACGGGGGGCGCGGGATGCGGGCGCAGTTCAAGCAGGCAGATCGCGTCGGGGCCTCCTACACGGTCATCCTGGGTGAGGACGAGCTGGCGCAAGGCGTGGTCACGGTGCGTGACATGGCTTCGGGAGAGGAGCAGAAGGTGCCTGTGGCAGACGGCCCCAAGGACCTGCTCCGTGCCGTGGCCGTCTGAGCTTTGGTCGGCCCGCAAGCGGCGCTGATCTCCGCCCTACGCAGTTCATCCCAGACGGTTGTCCTGACCGGCTCTGGCATCTCCGCTGAGAGCGGCGTCCCGACCTTCCGCGAGGCCCAGACCGGCTTCTGGGAACGCTTCGATCCGCAGGAGCTCGCGACCCCGGAGGCGTTCCAACGCGAGCCCGGACTCGTCTGGGATTGGTATGCGTGGCGGCGCAAACTCGTTGCGCAAGCGGCTCCGAACCCGGGCCACCTTGCCCTTGCCGAGATGCAAGATCTCGACCAGAATTTCACCCTCGTGACCCAGAACGTCGATGGACTTCACCAGATGGCCGGCAGCCGTGACGTGATCGAACTGCACGGCAACATCGGGCGGACGAGGTGTTCGGTGGAGGGCGACGATATCGCGGAATACGAGGAAAGCGGGTCGCCACCGGTTTGCCCGTCCTGCGGAGCCCCGCTCAGGCCCGACGTAGTGTGGTTCGGCGAGATGCTGCCACCAGGAGCGCTGGACGCGGCATCGGAAGCCGCGCGTGGCGCGGATCTCTTCCTCTCCGTCGGCACTTCCAGCCTTGTTTATCCTGCCGCGGCTTTGCCCTACGAAGCGCTCGAAAGCGGGGCCACGCTAGTGGAGATCAACCCTGGAGAGACCCCCCTTACGCCACACGCTGAATATGTGTTGCGCGGACCGGCGGGCGATGTTTTGCCGCGCCTGATCCGGGAACTCTTAGAGTAGCCGTATTCACGTTCGGGACCGACCCGCCGCGTATATTTCGGGCGGCAGCTATTCGAGAGGAGCACTTTCATGCCGGTAGAAGATTTGCGCCAGAGCCCTATGATGGCCCACATGCTCGACGCGCTGGACAACGGCGAAGACATAGGCCACTACGGCCGTCTGGTATTCGCCATGATCGGCCGCCACTTCGTCTCCCATGAGGAGCTCGTGGAGCTGCTGACGAAGGACCACGATGCGGACGAACAGGAGATCCGGGCAATGGTGCAGCAGGTAGAGGACAAGGGCTACAGCCCGCCGAGGCGCGAGAAGATCCTGGAGTTTCAAGATCAGCAGGACTTCGAGATCTGCCCGAACCCCGACGACCCCGACGCGTGCAACGTGTACAACGACCTCCAGTTCCCCGACGACGTCTACGAGAGCATCCAGGAGTACCAGGAGAAGCGACAAACCTCGTAACGAGCGGCAGGGATATTGTTCCCCGGAATGCGAGCACTTCAGCTGGTGATACCGAGTCGGCCAGTAGCGTCGCCCTGTTGAAGCCGCTAAGGCCCGGTCCTCCTCGCCCGACATTCCCGCGAAAGCGGGATTCCACGGCTGTGAAGAGAGGAAGGTACGTGTACGTAAATTTCGCCAGGTAGCCTGACGTCGTATCACCTGCGTCCTTGAGAAGGTCAGATATTGCTAATATTCTGATATCAGGACGTGCGTACATTGCCGTCGGGCATGGGGAGAAGGTGGCAGATCTGGTTCCAGAGCAGTTGGCTGGTGTGGGGCTGGATCATTCCAGTCCGGTACCACTTTACCAACGCACGGCGGAGTGCTGAAGATAGGGGAAGGGGAAGCGTGACGGGAGACATCGACGTGGCGGTGGTCGGCCTGGGGTGGATGGGAAAATGACCGGCGGACGGAACCGTGCACTGGATCTCGTGTGCATCGGACGTACCTGCGTGGACCTCTACGCTGAGCAGGAGGGGGCGAGGTTAGAGGACGTGCAGTCCTTCCGCAAGTACGTTGGTGGAAGCGCGGCCAACATCGCCCTCAATACCGCCAGGTTGGGCGTGAAGACCGCCATGCTCACGCGCGTCGGCGAGGAGCAAATGGGCCGCTTCGTGCGACGGACCATGGAGGATACCGGTGTTGACGTAAGCCACGTGACCTTCGATCCGGAGCATCTGACGCCCTACGTGTTGCTCGCCGTCAGGGACGTGGAGGATTTCCCCAGGATCTTCGCCTACGGCGACGCCGCCGACATGGCGCTGGACGAAGGCGATGTGGACCCCGAGTTCATCTCCTCCTCCAGGGCTCTGCTGGTGACAGGCACGCCGCTCTCGCGTCCAGGGAGCCGGTCGGCATCCTTCAAGGCGGTAAGGGCCGCCAGGGAGGCGGGGACGAGGGTCCTCTTCGACCTGGACTACAGGCCCGTGTTCTGGGGTGTGGCTTCCCACGAGCAGGGCGGCCAGATGTTCGTCGAGAGCGCGGAGGTCACAGAAGGGTACAGGTCTGTGTTGCCACATTGTGACCTCGTCGTGGGTACGGAGGAGGAGATCCGGATAGCCGGAGGGTCCTCAGATACCCGCGAAGCGCTCCTCGCCATCCGCGAGCTCTCCGGCGCGACGATCGTGCTCAAGGTAGGCGCGATGGGGGCCATCGTTTTCCCCGGCGAGATTCCCGAAGACCTCCAGGATGGCGTAAGCGTGCCCGGCTTTCCCGTGGAGGTCTTCAACTCAGTGGGCGCGGGCGACGCATTTATGAGTGGCTTTCTCTCCCGCTGGCTGCGGGAACAGCCGCTGGAGGAATGCTTGCGGATCGGGAACGCCTGCGGCGCCGTAGTCGCCTCCCGTCACGGGTGCTCACCGGCCATGCCTACCCCCGAAGAGCTGGAGTACTTCCTGAACATGCGCGAGAGGCCGCGTCGGCTCCGCGACGACGAGTGGTTAGAGCATCTGCACCGGGCCACGACGCGCCGGGAGCCGAAAGAGCTTCGCGTGCTCGCCATAGACCACCGCTGGCAGCTAGAGGAGGTCGCGGACGAGCTCGGTGTGGACCGCGAGCGTCTGAAGGACTTGAAGGTACTTCTGGCGCGGGCGTTCATGCGGGTTGCGGAGGGAGATCCCTCGGCAGGGGTCTTGATAGACGACGTGTACGGGGAGAAGGCCCTGGAGGAGCTCACCGGGAGCGGGGTCTGGATCTCCCGTGCCGCCGAGGTTGCCGGGAGCCGTCCCGTGGAGTTCGTCGACGGTATGAACCCCGCCGCCACCATCAGGACCTGGCCCGAAGAGCACGTCGTAAAGATCAACCTCTACATGCACCCGGACGACGACCCCGGGATGAAAGAGGTTCAGGAGCGGACAGTTCTGCAGCTATATGACGCCTGCATCAAGAACGACCGGCGGTTGTTGCTGGAGGTTCAGTCTCCCCCCGCCATCGGCTACGGTGAGAATGACGTGGTCGAGTTTCTCCAAAGGTTTTACGAGATCGGGGTGCGCCCCAACTGGTGGAAGGTGCCGCCGAACAAAGACCCTGAGGTGTGGAAGAGAATAGGGGACGTAGTGCGCGAGCACGACCCCTACTGCGCCGGGGTCCTGGTGCTCGGTCAGGCGCTCGGAGAAGAAGACCTCGGCGAGTTCTTCGCCGCGGCGGCCTCCGAGCCGCGATGCAACGGGTTCGCGATCGGTCGGTCCATCTACGGTGCCGACGCGCGTCGCTGGCTGGCCGGCGAGATCTCTGACGAAAAGCTCATCTCCTCGGTGGCCGAGAGGTACACGCGCATGAGCTCGCTCTGGCAGGGCAGGAACGAACGCCGGAAGGGCGCCGCCCGATGAGCGAATTCGGGCGGAACGACTGGAGAAGACCGAGGATCAATGAACGCGAGGAGGCACAGGTGCAAGACCCTTCCCAGATGGCGGTCGGGGTAGTCGGTACAGGCGGCATGGGCGCGATGCACGCGGAGAACGTGCACAACATGCTCGCGAATGCCTGGCTGGCGGCCGTCGCTGACGTCGACTCGGCGCGGGCCGGGCGTCTCGCCGAGAGGTGTGGTTCCGCGGCCGTCTACAGCGACCCCGTAGCATTGATCCGGGACGATGCCGTCGAGGCGGTCGTGATTGCCTCGCCGGACCCGACCCACCTGCCTCTGGTACTCGAGTGCCTGGAAAACGAGAAGCCGGTGCTGTGCGAGAAGCCGCTCGCCGGCGACGCTGGCGGGGCCCTGGAGATCGTGCAGGCCGAGGTCGAGCTGGGCAGGAAGCTCGTCCAGGTGGGTTTTATGCGACGGTACGACCCGCAGCACGTCGCGGTCAAAGAGGCGGTGGCTTCGGGGTCCATAGGCGAGCCCATGCTATTCAAGGGTTGGCACAGAAACCTGGACCAGGAGCCGGGCCTGGATTCTGCGGCGGTCGTCACGAACTCCACCATCCACGACCTCGACTCGGCCAGGTGGTTTCTCGGGGAGGAGGTCGAGGAGGTCTATGCCACCGGGGTGAACACAGCTACCAAACTCGGTAAAGACGTGCTGGACCTGCAGTTGATCCAGTTCTCCACCACAGGCGGGCGTCTGGGCACGATAGAGACCAACGTGGTCAGCGGGTACGGCTACGAGGTAGGAGCGGAACTGGTCGGCGAGTTGGGCACCGTGCAGATCGCGCCCCCGAGCGGGGCGGTAGTACGCCGAGACCGCACGGTCTCCCAACGCGTGGAGGAGGACTGGCTCCAGAGGTTCCACGAGGCGTACGTGATCGAGCTGCGAAGCTGGATCGAATCACTTGGAAACAGCACGTCCACCGGACCGGATGCCTGGGACGGATACGCCTCGCTAGTCGTCGCTGATGCTTGCATAGCCTCGCTGCGCTCCGGCTCGCCACAGAAAGTCCCGACACTTAAAGCCCCGGCGCAGTACGCGACAGAGGATTCGGAGGTGCTCTGGTGAACGCTCGCGTCGCCGGCGCCCCCGTCTCCTGGGGGATCATCGAGGTCCGGGACTGGGGCTACCAGCTGCCCGCCGACCGGGTGCTGCACGAGGCGGCAGCGCTCGGACTGGAGGCGATGGAAGCTGGACCCGAGGGATTTCTGCCAGGTGACCCCGACGAGGTGGCCGAGGTGCTGAGTGAGTTCGGCCTGAGCCTGGTTGGCGGTTTCGTGCCGGCCGTGTTGCACGAGCCAGACGTACGAGACGAGCAGCTCGCCTTCGTCGAGAGGCGCGCAGAGTTCTTCGCTGCTGCGGGGGCTGACGTGGTGGTCCTGGCGGCCTCCACGGGATCTGAGGACTACGGGGAGGTGTTCGAGGCGGACGAGGACGCGTGGAGAACGTTGTTCGCGTCGCTCGATGCGGTCGAGGAGGTATGTGCCCGTCACGGGGTCGCGGTCTCGCTACACCAGCACTACGGGACCGTGATCGAACGCGACGACCAGCTCAGGCGCTTCCTGGAGGGTTCCAAGATGGGGCTCTGCCTGGACACCGGCCACCTCGCGATCGGGGGTAGCGATCCGGTAGAGATAGCGAACCTGGCGGGCGGCAGGATCAACCACATCCACCTGAAGGACGTGGACTACGGGTTGGCGGCGAAGCTTGCCAGCAGGGAGCTCGACTTCAAGGAGGCGGCGAAGGAGGGAGCGTTCCGGCCCCTGGGCGAGGGCGACGTGGATATCCGGCAGTTGCTGGATGTGCTGGAAGAAGCGGGATATTCGGGCTGGTACGTGCTAGAGCAAGACGCGGTGGTGGAGGACGCTCCGAAGGATGGAGAGGGGCCGGTACTGGACGTAGGAAAGAGTCTGGCGTTTGTGGAGAAACGGCTGAACTGAGGTATTAATAAATGAACAGAGCACCCGGTCCGCGGGGGCAAGACGACGAAGGTGGCCCTGGCCACCCCGAGATTGGGCCAGAATAGCTACAACTATTGTAGATACGACGAACCGGAGGTGAGGTAATTGGGCACGGTACGACTCACGATGGCCCAGGCGCTGGTTCGGTACCTCGCGAACCAGTACATCGAACGGGACGGGACGGAGCAGCGCTTCTTCGCAGGTTGCTTCGGCATCTTCGGCCACGGCAACGTCGCCGGCGTCGGCCAGGCGCTCCAGCAGTATGCCGGCGCCATGCCCTACTACCAGGCCCGGAATGAGCAGGCCATGGTCCACGCCGCCTCGGCCTACGCACGCCAGAAGAACCGGCTCCAGACCCTTGCCTGCACCACCTCCATAGGCCCTGGCGCGACGAATCTGGTAACTGGGGCGGCCCTCGCCACCATAAATCGCCTGCCGGTTCTGCTCCTTCCTGGTGACATCTTCGCCTCACGTGCCCCCGACCCCGTCCTGCAGCAGCTCGAGGCTGCCCACGACGGAACGCTCTCCGTCAACGATTGCTTAAGGCCCGTGTCCCGCTACTTCGACAGAATCGTGCGCCCCGAGCAGATAATGCCGGCCGCCCTCGCCGCCACGCGTGTGCTCACGAACCAGGCCGAGACCGGCGCCGTGACACTCGCCCTCCCGCAGGACGTGCAGACGGAAGCTTGCGACTATCCTGAGGAGTTTTTCGAGAAGCGGGTGTGGCGGGTTGGCCGGCCAGTTCCGGAGACGGAACTCGTGGAGCAGGCCGCCGTCCTGGTACGAGAGGCCGACCGGCCGATGATCGTCAGCGGAGGAGGTACGATCTACTCTGAGGCGACAGAGGATTTGAGGCGCCTTGCCGAACGGACCGGAATCCCGGTCGCCGAGACGCAGGCCGGCAAGGGATCGATGGCCTACGATCACCCGCTGGCGCTCGGGGCTGTGGGGGCCACGGGCACCTTCGCCGCCAACCGCACGGCCCGAGAGGCCGATCTCGTCATCGGGGTGGGCACCAGGTGGAGCGACTTCACGACGGCCTCGAAGACCGCCTTCCAGAACCCGAATGTGCGCTTCCTCAATGTCAACCTCGCTGACTTCGACGCCCACAAGCACGCCGGGCTTGCCCTGGTCGGCGACGCCCGCGCCACGCTGGGGGCCCTGGAAGGCGCCCTGAGCGGATACGAGGTCGAGACGGAGTACCGTGAGCAGAGCCGGCACGCGAACGCGGACTGGGACAGGGAAGTAGAACGTCTGTACACGCTGGAGCACGGCCCGCTTCCGGCGCAGAGCGAGGTCCTTGGGACGGTCAACTCGTTCTCCGGGCCTGAGGACGTGGTGGTATGCGCGGCTGGTTCCATGCCGGGGGACCTTCACAAGCTCTGGAGAACGCGCGACCCGAAGGGCTACCACGTAGAGTACGGCTACTCGACGATGGGATACGAGATCGCTGGCGGCCTGGGGATCAAGATGGCGGCCCCGGAGCGCGAGGTGTACGTGATGTGCGGCGACGGGTCCTACCTGATGATGAATTCCGAGATCGTTACCTCCATCCAGGAGGGCTACAAGCTCACTGTCGTGCTGGTAGACAACTCCGGATTCTCCTCCATAGGCGCCCTGTCACGCTTGGTCGGCTCGCAAGGCTTCGGTACCCACTATCGCTATCGCAAGAACGGCTCCATCGGCCTCGACTCCGAAGAGGAGCCTGGCAAAGTACTACCCGTCGACCTGGCGACAAACGCCGAGAGTCTGGGCGCGCACGTGTTGAGGACCACCTCCGTCCAAGAACTGCGAGACGCCCTCGAACACGCCAGGCGGGCGGACCGGACCGTGGTGATCCACATCCAGGTAGACCGCTACGAGGGCGTGCCCGACTACGATTCGTTCTGGGACGTGCCAGTCGCGGAGGTGTCGGAGATGGAGACGGTCGTTGCCGCCAGGAAGGAGTACGCGCAGAACAGGCGGGCGGAGCGACGTTACCTTTGAGGGAGGCATCAGGTATCTGGCTTCAGGAAGGGGATGAGGGCTTGTCGGATCTTGTAGTGGGCATGAGCGAAACGCCCGACGAAGATGGCAGCGTTGTGCGGGTCACGCCGGAGTCTGCCGGTTGGGAGTACGTGGGCTTCGAAGTGTTGCGGCTCGCCGCTGGACGGACCGTCCAGCGCAGGACGGAGGGCGAGGAGGTCTGCCTCGTCTTACTGGAGGGCTTCTGCAACATCTCCGCCGGGAACGACGAGTGGAGGGGCATCGGCGGGCGCGATTCGGTGTTCGAAGGTCCACCGTACGCGGTCTACCTTCCGCCAGGGACGGCGTACTCCGTAGAGGCCGACTCGTACCTGGAACTGGCTGTCTGTTCGGCTCCGGCAGAGGATGGTGAGGAGCCTTTCATCGTACGTCCCGAGGACGTCGAGGTGGAGGTGCGTGGATCGGGGAATGCCGAACGGAGGGTCCACCCAATCCTCATGGCCGAGGGCCAGGCGGAGAGGCTGCTGGTCGTCGAGGTCCTTACCCCCAACGGGCACTGGTCGAGCTACCCTCCGCACAAGCACGACCAGGACGATTTACCAGACGAGAGCTATCTGGAGGAGTCGTACTATCACAGGATTCAGCCTCCCCAGGGCTTCGCCGTGCAGAGGGTCTACACCGGGGATCGCTCCCTGGACGAGACGATGACCGTGGTCGACGGCGACACCGTGCTCGTCCCCCGGGGCTACCACGCCGTCTCCACGCCGCCCGGCTACGACCTGTACTATCTCAACGTCATGGCAGGACCCGTGCGCGAGTGGAAGTTCAAGAACGACCCCGACCACGAGTGGCTCTTCTAGAGCGGTTTGCGGAGGGTCTGAACTCGGGGCTAGTCAAGGCATCAGGGATCAGGTCATTGTTTTGTTGCTGAAGCCTGGTGCCTTCTCCTCCTGCTCAGCGGCTCATCCTTTTCGAGAACCGCCAGAGGAGCTTGGTCTGGTCGCGTCGTCGAGTCGTGAGGCTGCAGCGGCGAGGTCGTGGGCGAGGCCCTGGCTGGCGCGTCCCTCCAGCCGCGACGAGGTCGTGGCCCTGACGGAGAGCAAGCGTTCTATAGGGATACGCTCCTTGCGGAGTATCTGTTCGAGGCCCTCGTCTTCCAGCGTTGACCTGGGTTCCAGGCCACCCACCCTGGCGTAGGTCTCGGCCGTCAGGGCGAGGGATGCGCCGCTAAACTGCCAGTGCTCCGCCACACCGAGCTGGTCTGGATCGGCCAGTAGTTTCTGGTGCCGGGATCTTCCTCGCTCGGCGTGCCAGCGGAGGACAGCTTGCGGTAGGGCCCCCGGGCCGAGTTCGATGCGGCCCCCGATGGCGCGCGCGCCACGCTCTGTGGCGTCGAGTTGGACGGAGAGCCAGTCGTGGGCAACGACCGTATCGGCGTCGGTGGAGGCTATGAGACCCTCCGGGCGGCCCAGCCCAGTCAGCCTCTCGCAGGCGGCATCCATGCCGGCCCTGCGCGCGTGACCAGAGCCCCGTCCCGGGCCTTCGATCAAGTGGAGTCGGAACGAGGGATGGGCGTCGGCGACCTCCCGCGACCGCTCCGCGGTCG
>Ga0190275_10003016_pt1 | contig 11975 bp, 12 predicted proteins | sample Popmic550T_FD_133745 | JGI IMG/M metagenome (GOLD analysis project Ga0190275, IMG submission 133745) | Populus adjacent soil microbial communities from riparian zone of Yellowstone River, Montana, USA - 550 T | ecosystem: Environmental > Terrestrial > Soil > Riparian zone > Trees stand | place... | reverse complement strand
TTCAGCACGCCGGCAACCACCGACCGGGTCGCGTTCCCCATCACGACTCGCTGATCGCGCTGGCCGCGGTCGTTGATTGACGAACATCTTGCTGCTGCCGACCCGGCAACCCGTGCTGCTGGCCAAGGAGGCGGCCACCATCGCGTCAATCTCCGGCGGGCGACTCACTCTCGGTGTTGGCGTTGGCGGTCGGGAGGACGACTTCGTGGTCACCGACACCTCGTTCGGCGATCGCGGGAAACGCTCCGACGACATGCTGGAGCTGATGACGACGGCCTGGCGGGGGGAACCCGTCGCCGGCAGCCCCGAGCCGGTGGTGCCGTCCCTGCCGGATCGCACAGTGCCGCTGCTCATCGGGGGCAACGGCGCCGCGGCGGTCCGTCGAACTGTCCAGTACGGCGTCGGATGGACCGCCGGCGGTGCTGGACCCGAGCAGGTCGCGCCGATGGCCGCGCGGGTCAGGGCGGCCTGGCGGGACGCCGGCAAGCCCGGGGAACCGCGGATCCTCGTGCTCGGCTACTTTTCGCTCGGCGACGAGGTGACCGACCGCTCGTACCAATACTTGCGCCACTACTACGGAATGTTCGGCGATTTCGCCGAGGTCATAGCCGCCAACGCATTGCGATCGGCGGATGCCATTCGTGGCGCGATCACGGCGTTCGGCGACGCGGGCGTCGACGAACTCATCCTGGATCCCACTGTGGCCGACCTTGAGCAGATCGATCGCCTGGCCGACATCGTGATCTGACGCCGAGTTGGCCGTCGATCGGTGCAGGTCGACAATGTGCGGATGAGCGGCGCTTTCCAGGACTACATCGATGCCATCGCCCCGGTGCACCGGCCGGTGTTCGACCGGATCCACCGGCTGGTGCTCGAGACCTACCCGGACGCGGAGCAGCTGATCACTTACCAGATGCCCACCTACCGGGTCGGCACCAACCGGCTGTACGTCGGGGCCTGGAAGAACTGGGTGGCGATCTACGGTCTGGACGGGGATCGGGACGGCGGGTTCGCCGCCCGGCATCGGGAGCTTCTGACCAACAAGGGCACCATCCAGCTGCGCCCGGCCGCCGCGGCGGCCATCACCGACGACGAGCTGCGCGATCTGGTGCGCGCCGCCCTCGACGGCTGACATTTCGCAGGGGTTCTCGGACCCGTGCAACCCGAACCTGGCTGTGCTCCGTCCTACCGAGCAGCAACGAACACTCGGAGGCGCACATGTCCAGGTCAACGTCCATCATCACCATCCCGATCGCCATGGGCATCGCGGGCATGCTGGCGCTCGCCGGGTGCTCGGCCGGGACGGGGGCCGATCCGGGGACGGGAGCCGCCACCGGCTCGGCGGCGTCCGTCCCCGGATCGTCGGACTCAGCCGCGATGGACATCGCGCCGGCAGACGCCGCGGCCCCGTTGGAGGTCGCCGCAGCGGACGCCGCCGCCCAACTGGACCCGGCCTCGTTGGCGGCGTCGGCGGGCAGCGCGCCGCTGACTGCTCCATCGGCCGTCGCCGGCACCGACCGCAACCTGATCACCGCACAGGGGGTCGGAAAGGTCACCGGCACACCGGATGTGGTGACGATCACGCTGGGGGTGGAAACGAGATCCACGTCGGCACAGTCCGCGCTGGAAGAGAACAACAAGCTGGCCGGCGACGCGATCGCCGGCCTGAAGGAAAGCGGCGTCGCCGCCGAGGATCTGCAAACCAGCCAACTCTCGGTCTATTCCACCTTCGACGACAAAGGCAAGGTCACCGGATACCAGGTCACCAACATGGTGACGGCGAAGCTGCGGGACATCAGCAAGGCCGGCGCGGTGATCGACGCGGCCGGCAAGTCGGCCGGCGACGCCATCCGCGTGCAGCAGCTCAGTTTCGCCATCGACGACGACAGCGCGCCGCGGGCCGCCGCCCGGGCCGATGCAGTCAAGCAGGCACAGGCTCAGGCAAAGCAACTGGCCGATGCCGCCGGGGTCGCCCTCGGACCGATCCACTCGATCACCGAGACGGCGGCGCAGAACCCGATGGTCTACCCCGCGATGGACGCGGCCGCCGGCACGGTCCGGGCCGAGTCGATGCCGATCGAAGCTGGCAGCCTACAGCTGAGCGTCAGCGTGCAGGTGGTCTACGACATCGCTCAGTGATCGCCCGTGGCAGACGAATTCTCCCCGGCCGCATCAGCGGGCGCGGCCGTCGGATCGGCGCTTGCCTGGGCGGCGGACGGCCGCCCACCCGGCAGCAGGAACGCCGCCGCCACCATCATCACGGCGAGCAGCAGAGAGGCGACGAACACGTCGTGGGTCGCTTCGGCCAACGCGATCGGGTCGACGGCACCCTGCACGGACCCGCCGAGCGTGGCGTTCGCGATCGCCCCGAACACCGCGACGCCGACCGCGCTGCCGATCGACCGGGAGAAGAGGTTGTTGGCGGTGACCACGCCGCGTTCGGTCCAACCGACACTGCTCTGCGCGGCGATCAGAGTCGGGCTGGCGACGAGTCCCATGCCCAGGCCCACCACGAAACAGCAACCGGCGACCTCCCACACCGTCGAACCCGCCCCGAGCAGGCTGGTCGGCGCGGCACCGATGACCACCAGCACCCCGCCGATGAGCGCAGTCTTTCGGAACCCCAGCCGGAGATAGAACCGGCCGGAGAGAGCAGCCGAGATCGGCCAGCCGATGGTTAACGTCGCGAGCGCAAACCCGGCAACCAACGGCCCGGTCCCCAATACCGCCTGCACGAACGTCGGTACGTAGGTGGTCAGACCCAGCAGCACGGCTCCGACCAGCAACGCGATGACCGCGCTGGCCAGCAGCACCCTGCGGGTGAAAACCCACAGCGGCAGCACGGGTTCCGGAACCCGGCGTTGCACAACGATGAACAGCCCGATCAGCACTGCTCCGGTGGCCAGGACGGCAATGCTGATCCCGGAATTCCAGGCCCAGGCCTGGCCACCCTCGAGCAGACCAAGGATCAGCAGCGTGCAGCCGGCGGTAAGGCTGACGCTGCCCACGTAGTCGATCCGGTGCCGTACCCGGTTGACCGACTCATGGAACCGGCGGATCAACATCCACGCCGCCAGCGCACACAACGGGATGTTCACGAAAAAGATCCAGCGCCAGGTCAGGTATTGCGCGAACAACCCGCCGAGGGTCGGGCCGACCACCGCGGAGATGGCCCACACGCTGGCCAGATACCCCTGGGCCTTGGCCCGTTCGGCGAGTGTGTAGATGTCACCGGCGATCGTGATGCTCATCGGTTGGACGGCGCCGGCACCGAGGCCCTGGACCGCGCGGAAGGCGATCAACGCCGGCATGCTCCAGGCGAATCCGCACAGGATCGAGCCCAACAGGAACAGCCCGATGCCGAACAGCATGATCGGTTTCCGGCCGAACACGTCGGCCAGCTTCCCGTAGACCGGCACCGAGACCGCCTGCGCCAGCAGGTACACCGAGAAGAGCCACGGAAACTGGGAGAACCCGCCGAGATCGCTGACGATCGACGGCACCGCGGTGGCGACAATGGTGGAATCCAGCGCAACCAGCGAGGTGCTCAGCATCAACGCGATCAGGATCGGTCCGCGCTCGGACCTCAGGCCCACCGACGCGCGCGATACCGATCCTGCCGTCACTGCGCGCCCCCTCCATTTGGCTCCGGCCATCCCTTGGCCCTTAAGCAGGCTAACCTTCGAGCTCACGCGGCGAATACCGTTCCCAGTCCCAAAGCCGCTGAGACCTTGAACTATTCCGTTCACCGCACGAGCCGACCCGGGCCGCAGTAGCATCCTCGTCGATGGTCGCGTGGAGGGATTTCGCCGAAGAGGCCCCGCGGATCGCCGAGGTGTTTCTCCGCCGGCACGCCGCGACGGGCCATTTGTGCCTGCTAGCCACCACCAGGTCGGACGGGTATCCGCGGATCAGCCCGATGGAACCGAGGTTCGTCGACGGCAGGCTGGCCCTGATGGGCATGCCCGGGACGGTCAAGTTCCGGGACTTGGGTCGGGACGCCCGGTTCTGCCTGCATACCGCCACCGTCGATCCGTTCGTCGGCGACGGCGACGCCAAACTGTGGGGCGTCGCCGTGGACGTCCAGGACGCCGAGCTGCACCGGCTGTTCGCCGATGAGCTCTTCGCCGATGCCGGTCTCGACCTGCGGGGCCAGGAATTCCGTCCCTTCTACGTAGCCGAGCTCACCGGCGCGTCGTCGGTCAACTTCGAGAACGGCCAGCTGACGATTGCCAGCTGGAAGCCCGGCCAGGGAGAACGTGTGGTCCGGAAGTCCTGAACGCCGTTCGGTCGCCGCACACCGTCAGACGCCTCCGGTCTTGCCCACCACCTCGAGGTAGTGCGGGTTGTACATGACGCCGAGGATATTGCCGAACGGATCGACCACCGACGCGGTGACGAAGCCTTCGCCTCGCTCGGTGATGGGCTCGTATTCCTTGGCGCCCAACGACAACAGCCGCGCCACCACTGCGGGCAGGTCGTCGACGTGCCAAAACACGATCTCGCCGGCCTCTCCGGTCGATGAGCCGGCCGGCGCGTAGCGGCGGTCGATGAAGCCCAATTCGTGCTGATAGTCGCCGATGCGGAACTCGATGTAGCCCGGCCGATTGAAGTACGGCTCGATGCCCAGGAATTCGGTGTACCAGCGCTGCGCTTCCGCAAGATCGTCGGCATAGAACGAAACGGTGGTCAGTCCTCGCAACATGTCTGCTCCCTCTGGTCACGGCCGGGTTTGGCCTCGTTGTTGAACAGTTCTCATCATTCCGCGCAAAGTGCTCACCGAGTGAGCACTTTGTTTGGGAGAATTTTCGTATGCGCGCTGATCGGCTCGTCGCCGCCCTGCTGCTGATGCAGGCCCGCGGGCGGGTGACGGCGGCCGAACTGGCGGACGAGCTCGAGGTCTCGGTGGCCACCGCGCGGCGCGACCTCGAGGCCCTGTCCGCAGCCGGGATACCGGTCTACCCGCAGCCGGGACGGGGCGGCGGTTGGGCGCTGCTCGGTGGTGCCCGCACCGACCTCAGCGGCCTGACGGCAACGGAGGCGCAAGCCCTGTTCCTGCTCGCCGGCCCGGCGGCCGCCACTGGGCCGGCGGTGCGATCCGCGCTGCGCAAGCTCATCCGGGCGCTGCCCGCGACGTTCCGGGCCGACGCCCAAGCGGCGGCCGACGCCGTCATCGTCGATCCGTCGCGCTGGGGCGAGCACCAACGGGAGCTGCCGGAACTGGTCGCCGAGCTGCAGACCGCGGTCGTCCGTCGTCGCAAGGTACGGCTGGGCTATGCGAAACGGGCGGGCGAGCGTTCGCAGCGGCTGGTCGATCCGTGGGGTTTGGTCGACAAGGACGACATCTGGTACCTGATCGCCGGGACTGAAGCCGGCCAGCGCACATTTCGGGTCGATCGCATCACCGATGCCGAATTCACCGACCTGCCCGCAGAGCGTCCCGCCGATTTCGAGCTGGCGCGGGCCTGGGATGCGGTCGTGGAGCAGGTAGAGCAAGCACGATCGCCGGTCACCGCGACGGTGCTGATCCGGGAACGGCTGCTGCCCGTGCTGCGGGACCAGTTCGGGCGGCATTCCGACGTCGTGGAGCCCGTCGGCGACGGACGGGTAAGGGTCCGGGTGGCGGCCCCGTCACCGCAATCGATCGCCGAGCACCTCGCCGGCTGGGTCGCCGTGGTCAAGGTCGACGAGCCGGAATCGGTGCGGCTAGAGCTGGCCCGGATCGGCGCCGAGCTCGTCGAGCACTACCGCGCCGACCCCGGCTGACTTCTCCCGTGCGGGTACCCCCGCCCCCTGCGCGTACCCCCTCCCGCGCATAACCCCCGCCCCGCGAACCCCCACCCCGCGCGGATCAACTTCCGTTGCGCGGCTCAACTGCCCGCGTTTGGTACTGGTGGGACGCAAGTCAACGACTTCAGCCGCGCGGGCGAAGATGATCCGCGCGACCAGGGCGCGCCGATCGCGCGGCCAGGGCGCGCCGATCGCGCGGCCTGTGCGCGCCGTCCGCCGCGCGGCCTGCGGCCCAGACTCCAGCCCCGGCTAGAGCAGCGGGGTGAGGCCGGTGTGCTCCGCGGCGAACGCCAGCTGGTCGGCGTATTCCGCGGCCAAGGCCCGGGCTGGTTTGCCCATTCCGTGCCCCGCCCTGGTGTCCACCCGCAGCAGCACCGGCCCCGGTCCGGCCTGGCAGCGCTGCAGCTCGGCACCGAACTTCAGCGAATGCGCCGGCACCACTCTGTCGTCGTGGTCGCCGGTGCAGATCAGGGTAGGCGGGTACGACGTGCCGGACGCCAACCGGTGCAGCGGCGAATATCCCAGCAAGACCTCGAAATCGCCTGCGTCGTCGGGCGTTCCGTATTCGGTGGTCCAGGCCCAACCGATGGTGAACAAATGGAAGCGGAGCATGTCCAGCACCCCGACGGTGGGCAGTGCGGCAGCGAACAGTTCCGGGTGCTGGGTCATCGCGGCGCCGACCAGCAGCCCCCCGTTCGACCGGCCGTGTACGGCCAGCCGACCCGCCGTGGTGACCCCGGAATCGATCAGCTCCCGGGCACACGCGAACAGGTCGTCGAACACGATCTGCTTGCGCCGCAGCATCCCCGCCTGATGCCAGTCGGCGCCGAACTCCCCGCCGCCGCGCAGGTTCGCGACCGCCAGCACCCCGCCCGCAGCAACCCAGGTCGCGAACAGCGCGGAAAATGCCGGCAGCACCGGGATGTCGAACCCGCCGTAGCCGTAGATCAACGTCGGGTGCGGCCCGCCGGGCAGGTCGGCGCGGCGCAGCACCGTCATCGGGACTGGTTCACCGTCCGAGGATGTCGCGCCGCTCCGGGCGAAAGTGACTTCGGGCAGCTCGATCTCGCCGCCCGCCGACGGCAGCTCGGTGATCGCCGATGCCGAGCCGCCCAGATCGATCCGATGCGACCGGGTGGGGCGGGTGAAAGACGTTACCCCGACGAAGATCTCGGCACTGCGATCGTGACTGTTGATGGCGGTGACGGAGATCGGCCGCGGTAGTTCCGGCCACGAGAGGTGCTTGCCGATGCGATCAACGATCTCGATCCGGTGCGCCGCGTCGGACGACCAGAGCAACACGAACACCCCGACCGCCGGTCGCGCGCTGACCAAAACATCGGTGGCGTGCTGCGCGACGATCTCGGTCCACGGCTGCGCCGGCGCGGCGAGATCGACCGCGACCAGCCGGCCGCGGGGCGCGTCCCGTTCGGTTCGCAGGTACAGGGTGTCGCCGTCCGAACCGACGACGTGATGCGCGTCGGTCAGCTCGCCGACGACGACAAGCCGCTCGTCATCGATGCGATAGCCAGACCCAACAGGAACAAGCCGCCTGGCTTCCAGGGTGCTCCGCGAATCGGTTCCCGGACTACTGGTCAAGACGAGCCAGGCACCGTCCGCGGCCACCCAAGGATCCGTCATCCACTCGTGATCATCCGGCCGCGACCAGACGACGCCGTCGTCGGTCGCCGGCGTGCCGAGCACATGCAGCATCAGCTCGCCGGCGCCCATTGCGGCAGTGAATTCACCACCGACCGGGGTCGGGTAACGCCAGTAGAGAAAGCCGGACTCGTCGGGCAGCCAGGTCGGATCGATCCACTTGGTCCACTGCAGCTCATCCGGAAGGTCAAGGCCGGTCGACACCTCCATCACCTTGATGGTCCGCCAGTCCGACCCCGCCTCGGCCAACGCGTAGGCGAGGAACCGGCCTTCCGGGCTCACCCGGGTGGCCGTCATGGCCGTCGTACCGTCGGCGGACAGCGCGTTCGGGTCCAGCAGCAGCCTCGGCGCGTCGTACAGCGCATCCAAGCCAGCAGCGGTGAGCAGTTGGTCCTGGTCGAGCTCCCCGGGATTGGCAATGACGAAGTACTGTCCGCCGCGTTCCCACGGAGCCCCGCGCCGTGGCGCGGTGAGCAGTGCAGTGGTCAGCTCGAGCAGCGGCGGCGTCGCCGGGAGGGACTTGAGGTAGGGCTCGGACAAGGAATTCTGCACGTCGACGAAGGCCCGGGTGCGGTTGGAGTCCGGATCCTCGAGGTATCGGTAGGGGTCGGCGACCCGCACCCCGTGCAGGACGTCCGCCGTGTCGTCCCGAACGATCTCCGGGTACCGCAGGGGCGGCGCTTCGTCATTCACCGGTCGATCACACCACGGCAGTGACGTGGGTCGTCACTTCCCCGCAATCAATCGTCACCGTCCACCGTTTCCGGCTCGCTCTCGGCCGCGTCGACCTGCGGCGGAGTCACGGGGCGGTTCTCGTATGGCGTGGAGAGCACCACCGTCGTGCGCGTCGACAGCCCGGCGGTGGCCCGGATCTGCGCCAGCAGGGCTTCCAGTGCGGACGGCGACGCGACCCGCACCTTTACGATGTAGGACTCCACGCCGGCGACCGAGTGGCACGCCTCGATCTCGGACAGCCCTGCCAGCCGTTGCGGGTAGTCGTCGGGCGCCGTCGGGTCGATGGGAGTCAACGATACGAACGCCGTCAACGGCAGGCCGATCTGCTCGCAGTCGATCTGCGCGGAGTAGCCGCGGATCACGCCGCGCTTCTCCAGCCGCCGGACCCGCTGGTGCACGGCGGACACCGAAAGGCCCACCCGCTCGGCCAAATCGGTATAGCTGCAGCGACCATCGGCCGCCAGCACGGCCGCGATCCGCGAGTCGAGTTCCTCGAGCATGCGAAAAGTCCTCTCAACCAACGATCGTGAGCTCGGTCGGCGCGGTGTTCATCAGCACCGGACCGTCGTTACCGACGACCACGATGTCCTCGATGCGTACGCCGAAGTCACCGGGCAGATAGATCCCCGGCTCCACGGAGAACGCCATGCCCGGCTCCAGCAGCGTGCCGTTGCCGGCCACCATGTACGGATGTTCGTGCACCTCGAGCCCGATGCCGTGGCCGGTTCGGGTGATGAAGTATTCCCCATAGCCGGCCTGCTCAATCACCGCGCGGGACGCCGCGTCGATCGACTCGGCGCTGACCCCTGGCCGCACCGCGGCCACACCGGCAGCCTGTGCCTGCCGGACGATCTCGTACACCTCACGAACCTTCGGCGCGAGCGACTCACCCGATTCCGGCGCCACCACGTAGGTGCGGGTGCAGTCCGAGAAGTAGCCCGACGGCATCGGCCCACCGATGTCGATGACCACCACGTCACCGGCCTGCACCACCCGGTCGGACGCCTCGTGATGCGGGCTGGCGCCGTTCGGACCGGACCCGACGATGACGAAGTCCGGCCGGGCGTGCCCCTCGGCGACGATGGCCCTGGCGATATCGGCCGCAACCTCGTTCTCGGTCCGCCCGGGGCGCAGCCATTCACCGATGCGGCGCTGTACCCGGTCGATCGCGGCTCCGGCGGCGGCCAGCGCCTCGACCTCTGCAACGCCCTTGCGCATCCGCAACTCGGCGATCGCCTCACCGGCCAGGGTCAACTCCGAGCCGGGGACTTTTCGCTGTGCGTTCAGCGCGTGCACCGCCGGCATGTGATAGTCCACCGCCAGCACCCGCGCGTCCCCCGGGAGTAGGTCGGCCAAGGCCTGGTAGGGGTCGTCGCCGTCGGTCCAGGTGCCGATCTCGACGGGCATCGATTCCACCGGAGTGCCGGACCAGCCGAGCCGCTCCAGCGTCGGGACCAGCAGTGACGGCTCCCCCGACGCCGGTACCACCAGGCAGGTCAGCCGCTCGTGGGACGCGACGGAGTGGCCGATGAAGTACTCCAGGTCCGGTCCGGGTGAGATCAGGATGACGTCCGCGCCGGAGACCGCGGCCTGGGCGGCCAGCCGCTCCAGCCGATCGGACAGCGTGGAGACCTGGTCGGCGGCGGTCGGGACGTGAGCCATTTCGGCAGCCTAGTGCCCGTACGGGCGAGCGCCAGATCGGCAGGCAACGCGTCGCGGACCGAGGAGAGAGCCGCGCCGACGGGGTGCAGCCGACCCGGGTAGCGTCCCGGTGCATGCTCCAGCTGTTCGATCTCGCCGGCATCTACTTCCGTGCCTTCTTCGCCGTGCCGACCTCGATGACCTCCCCCGATGGTCGTCCGGTCAACGCGGTGCGCGGCACCCTGGACATCCTGGCCAAGGTGATCACCGATTGCGGGCCGACCAGGGCGATCGCCTGCCTCGACCTGGACTGGCGCCCGGCGTGGCGGGTCGAGTTGATCCCCTCCTACAAGACGCACCGGGTCCTCGAGCCGCAGGCCGCGCTCAAGCCGACCGATCTCGCCACCACACCACATAGCGGGACCCCCGGAGCGTCAGCAGACATCGAAGTGGTGCCGGACGAACTCTCCCCGCAGGTGCCGATCCTGCTCGACGTGCTGGCGGCCATCGGTATCGCAACGGCCGGGGCGCCGGGGTATGAGGCCGACGACGTGATCGGCACCCTCGCGGCCACCGAGGAAGGGGATCCGGTCGAGGTGGTCACCGGCGACCGGGACCTGTTCCAGGTGGCCCGGGACAACGACCCCGGCGTGACTGTGCGCTACATCGGGGCCGGGATGAGCAAGGCGCAGGTCTACCGGGCCGCCGATGTGGCCGGCAAATACGGAATTCCGGCCGGCGCGTACGCCGATTTCGCCGCGCTCCGCGGCGACCCTTCCGACGGGCTGCCCGGGGTGCCCGGAGTCGGCGACAAGACGGCGGCCACGTTGATCAACCGGTTCGGCTCCGTCGAGGGCCTGGTGGAAGCGGTCGACGGCCGATCGACCGGCCTGGCCCCTGGCCTGCGGGCGAAGCTGACCGCCGCCCGCGAGTACCTATTGGTCGCGCCGAAGGTGGTGCGAGTGGCTGTCGACGCCCCGGTAACCGTCGATGGCACTGATGCCCTGCCCCGCGAACCGGTCGACCCGGGCCGGCTCTCCGAGCTGATCCGGCAGCACGGCATCGGCGGATCCACCGCACGCCTGGTGAACGCGATCGAGCGGCAGTGAGCCCCGTGCTTCAGACTGACGCCTCTCAGACCGGCGCGTCTCAGACCGACGCGTCTCAGACCGGCGCGTTTCAGACCACAAGCCTGGCCGCGTAGGCGGCCCGCGAATTCCCCGGCCGATCCGCCGAGCCTGCCGCGGCCAGCGCCGGACAGATCACCCACATGACGGTGGTCGGCCCGTCCACATCGGCCGCCCGGAAGGTGTGCGGGGTGGACGGGTCGAACGTGAACGCGTCACCGGCGCCGAGCCGGATGGTTCGCTCCGCGAATCCCAGATCCAGCGCCCCGCTGACCACATAGACGAACTCGACCTCGGCGGGTAGCGAGTAGCCCTCGTTCCCGCTGCCGCCGCCGGGTTGGACCTCCGACATGATGACTTGGACCCGGCGTTCGGCGGGCGGCGTGAGCAGGTATTCGGCAAGGTCCTGGCCGCCGAAGTCGATCCGCGGATAGCTGCCGTTGCGCACCACTTCCCCGGTGGAATCGTTTTCGAACAGGCTGGACAACGGGACGTTCAACGTCGCGCAGATCCGCAGCAGGGCGGCCACCGATGCACTGGCCAGGTCCCGCTCGATCTTGGACAGAAACCCCTTGGTGAGGCCGCTGGCTTCGGCGACCTCTTCGAGGGTGCGCCGTTGGGCGCGTCGCACGGCCTTCAGCCGCTGCCCGATCTTTGCCGTGTCGGTGGCGGTCGGATCCGCCCGGACCACGCTCGCGGTCATCGGCCGCCCCCCGTTCGTCATTCGCCCGGCTTGCCTGCCGACGGCGACCACCACCGCATGAAACCAGACCCGCGTCTCAAAATACAAGGGTTGACATGCAGGAAACTCTAGTTGACTATTGGGTCCAGCACCCCGGCCGGTGTACCGACTTCTCGTCAACCGTCCCGCGTTACCCATTCTCAGTGCAGAGGAACCCCATGGATCTCGTCGTCATCGCCGTGTATATCGGCGCCATGATCGGCATTGGCTTCTACGCCAAGGGCCGCGCCAAGAGCGAATCTGACTTCCTGGTCGCCGGTCGGCGACTCGGTCCCCTGCTG
>Ga0190275_10003015_pt1 | contig 11975 bp, 6 predicted proteins | sample Popmic550T_FD_133745 | JGI IMG/M metagenome (GOLD analysis project Ga0190275, IMG submission 133745) | Populus adjacent soil microbial communities from riparian zone of Yellowstone River, Montana, USA - 550 T | ecosystem: Environmental > Terrestrial > Soil > Riparian zone > Trees stand | place... | reverse complement strand
CTCGACGACCTGTTCGCGGCTCAGCCGACGTGGGCGACACAGGTCGGCTTCCACGCGCACGACGACCGCTGGCCGGACATGACCGAGGCCGGCCATGCAGCCCGGCTCGCAACGCTGCGCCACCATCGAGCGCGACTGCAGGCGCTGGCTGAATCCGAGCTCAGTGCCGCTGAGCTGATCGATCGCGGCATCGTGCTCGAGGCCATCGAGTCGTTCGAGTTCGACGAAGCGGAGCTGCGTCAGCAGACGTGGGATCCGTTGACCTACGTGCATCTCATCGGCAGCGGCCTGTTCGCGTTGCTTGCCCGCGACTTCGCGCCGTGGCAGCACCGGGGCATGGCCTTCGCCGGCCGAGTGGCCGGCCTGGCCGCGCTGCTCGACGCCGCAATCGACAATCTGCACGGACTGCCCGGCCGGCCGGTCTCGCGCGTGCACACCGAGACGGCCCTGGCCCAGCTGAACGGCATCACCGACCTGATCGACCAGGGCCTGGCCGAGAGCGACCGTCGCGCGGCAGAGGGCGACTCGGCGGACGTGGCAGAGGAGCTCGAGTCGGCCGCGGCGACTGCCAGAGAGGCCGTAGCCGAGTTCCAAAGGCGACTCGAGCAGGAAGTCCTGCCGCGCTCCGAGGGCGATGGTCGGTTGGGCCCTGCCCTTTTCGCAGCCAAGCTTCGCCACACGCTGTCGAGCGACCTTTCTTACGAGGAGCTGGAGCAGCGGGCAACGAAGGACTACGAGGTCGTCCGGGCCGAGATCCTGCGTCTGGCGCGCGAGGCATGGCCGCAGTGGCTGCCTGGCGAGTCGATGCCCGACGATGGTGACGAGGTCATCCGCCGCGCGCTCGATGCGGTCGCGCGCGAGCATCGCCAGCCGCACGAGCTGCTCGACTGGAGCCGGGCCGAGGTCGCCCGCGTCGAGGAATTCTGCCGCGTCAACAATGTCATCGGCCTGCCCGACGAGCCGATGCAGATCACCTGGACGCCGGTGTTCATGCGCGCCTACGGTCGGGCTTTCCTCGAATCGCCCGGTCCGCTCGACAAGGGGCTGTCGAGCTACTTCTGGATCACGCCGCCCGACGAATCGGCGGGGCCCGAAGCGGTCGAGTCGTACCTCCGCGAGGACAACGACCGAATGCTCCGCCTGCTGGCAATCCACGAGGGCGTACCCGGCCACTATCTCCAGCTGGCGTACTCGAATCGGACGCCCAATCTGACGCGGTCGGTCTTCGGCAGCGGCATGTTCGCCGAGGGCTGGGCGGTCTACGTCACCCAGGTGATGATGGATCTCGGCTACGGCGACCATGAGCCGGCGCTGCTGCTCAACCACTGGAAGTTCTACCTGCGCGCGATCACCAACGCGCTGATGGACGTGCGCATCCACACCGCGGGCATGACCGAAGAGGAAGCGATGGACATGATGGTCCGCGGCGGCTTCCAGGAAGAGGACGAGGCGCGTGCCAAGTGGCTGCGAGCGCGGCTGACTTCGACCCAGCTCTCCACCTACTACCTCGGCGCGCTCGAGATGTGGGACATGGAGGTCGCCGCGCGTAAGCGGGCGGCCGTGGCGGCCGGCGCCGGCGAGGATGCCGTTCCGCCGCAGCGCATCGCCGGCGGTCTGGGTGAGACGCCCGGGTTCGATTACCGGGCACACCTCGAATCGGTCATCTCGCACGGCACGCCGCCGATCAAGTGGGTTCGTCGCGCCTACCTCGGCGACAACTAACCGCGGTCGACCGGTGGATATCGGGCTCATCCTGCCCTCGTATCGCGAGGGAGCCAGCGTCGAGGCAATCGACGCCGGTGCTGAGGCAGCCGCCCGGCTCGGCTGGCATTCCGTATTCACGACCGATCACCTGCTCGTCGAGCCCTCCAAGCGGAGCGAGGACTACTTCACGATCTTCGAGGCGCTGGTCACCGTTGCCCACGTCGCGGCCCGGCAGCCGAACCTGCGCGTTGGGATCAGCGTTGTCGTCGTGCCGATGCGCGACGCAGTCCAGCTCGCCAAGGAGCTGGCTTCCCTGGACGCGCTGTCGGGTGGGCGGCTGATCGCCGGTGTGGGTGTCGGCTGGAATCGAAAGGAGTTCGCTCATCTCGGGCTCGAGGACCGGTTCTCCCACCGTGGCGCATACCTCGACGAGTCGATCGAGCTGTGGCGCTACCTGTGGGGCGGAGGCACCGGGCCGTTCGAGGGCCGGTTCCATTCATTCGAGGATGCGCGCTTCCTGCCGCTGCCGCCACAGGGCCGCGAGCTGGCGGTGTGGGTCGGCGGCCGCGAGCCGGCGGCGCTCGAACGCGCCGGGCGGCTTGGCAATGGCTACCACTCGTCCTCATCGAGCCCGGCGCAAGTGGCCGTGCGGATGCCGATCGTCCGAGCCGCAGCGGAAGCGGCCGGCCGACCAGCGCCGACCATCTCGGCTCGTTTTCGGGTCGCCTTCGGCCGCCACGACGTGCCCTTCTTCATGGTCGCCGGCACGCCCGAGCAGATGGTCGGCGAGCTGCGCGAGTTCGAACAGATCGGCGTCGATCACGTTGCCGTCGACTTCGCCGAGACGGACCCAGCCAAGCTGGTCGCGCTCGTCGAGCGCTTCGACAGCGAGGTCCTCGCCGCTCTCCGATGAGCACCGGCGACTCGCCGCCACTGCCCCGTCGGCCGGCGACGGCACGTCCACGATCGGACGCCGTTGAGCACGGCGACGCCGATGCCGCCGCGCCGACGCATGAAGAGCTCGAGACGATGGAGCGGAAGCACATCGAGCTGACCACGCATGCCGGCGCCGAGGTGGTCGACGACGAGTCGCTGGGTGTCGAGATGGTCCGACTTCACGGGCGCGGGCCGGGGCTCAACTACGCGGCTCAGATCCGTTGGTCATCGGCTGACGCGGACGAGCGCATTCAGGCGCTCGATCGGGCAATGCGCGAGGCAGGGGAGTGGCCGGTCATCTCGGTCGCGGACGGATTGACGGAGCCGGCGGACCTGGTCGATCGTCTAGAGGCGCTGGGATGGGTGCGGCTGAGCGGCGAACGAATGATGACGACGCGCCACGCACCGGTCGTGCCCCATCTCGATCCAGGCTTGCGCGTCGAGGCGGTGACGCCGGCAAGCGCCCTGGACGCGGCCCGACTCGAAGTGGCCAACTTCGACCTGTCGCTGGAGAGCGTTGGTGAGCGGGCCGAGCGGCTGGCGCATGCAGTGCAGGACGGCACGATCCGTGCCTTTCTGCTCCGGCTCGTGCACGAGCCGGTTGCGAGCCTCCGCCTTACCAGTGGCCCGGGGGTCGCATCACTGAGCGCCGTCGGCGTCGCTGCGCGCCACCGCCGGCGCGGCTACGGCCAGATGATCACCGCGGTCGCAACGCGCGCCGGTCTCGCCACCGGCCACAAGCTGGTCTGGCTGTCAGTAATCGAGGAAAACGTCGGCGCCGTCGCGCTCTATCGCAGTCTTGGCTTCGAGCCCTCGTTCGCCTGGTCGCGCTGGGCCGCCCCGGCCGATTAGGAGCTCTCAGTCTCCTCGGCGGAGCGGTCGCGGGACTGCGTCGAGCGGAAGGTGGTTGTGAAGACCTGCTTCTCGGATGGACCCAGGTCGAGTCGCCAGCGCTGGGTCAGGCACGATCCCTGGTGCACCTTCTCGTAGCCTGATTCTGAGTTGGACACGGTGTCGACCGAGAGCCACTCCTGCTCCGTCGGCGGATCGATCTCGGCGCGAACGTTCACACCTTCCTGCTCGTTGCCAAACGAAAGGGCAACGCCCGGGTCGACTGTGCCGGCCGTGTCGAATCGGGCTTCCCTGCCGGCCCATCGGTAATACGCCTTCTCGTTGCCGCCGCCACCCATCAGGTTCACGTTCCATTCGAGCTCAAGCGTGCCGGTCAGCGTACCCAGTCCGCGGTTCTGGACCTCGACGCTAACCGATAGAGAGCCCTCGAGGCGATCGCCGGCGACGCTGACCGTCTTGCGCACGAACAATCCTGGGGCGAGTCGCGACAGCACAGCCTTCGACTGCTCGGCCGACTCGATGTGCCACTCCCCGTTGACGAAGTCGCCCAGCTCCCTGCCGGCTGGGTCGAGGAGGCGGAGGACGCCGCTCCGCCGCTCGTGATCGTCGTACACGAGGTGGCGCACCAGCTCCTTGCCTGACGCGTCGGCCAGCTTCTTGAGCTTCTCGTGGTACGCCTCTGGCCGGCGGCGCAGCACTGACGCGAGCGCGACACGCGACGCTCGCAGGTCCCACTGGCCGATGCCCGCGCCCTCGGCGGGATCGATCAGCACGTTCTGGCCGACGCTGCCGATAAGAACCTCGTCGCGCCCGTCGAGATCGAAGTCGCCGACTCCGCCAGCGATCCGATCGGCCAGTGCCAGGTCGGAAGCGGCGATCAGCTCGGCGTGCGTCGCCATGCGCATGTGGACGATGTAGATGCCGCCGAAGAGGCCGTGCCAGTAGCAGTCGTTCGACTGTGCCCGGTACAGGTGGTCGACTGCCCGGTCGCGCAACGGGCCGGCGGACATGGCATTGACCGCGCCCGAGACGCGCAGCATCTGCTTGTGGAGGTCGTTGATCTCCCGGTAGCGCGCTTGGAAATTGCGCCAGAACCCGCCGCGCAGGAAGCGAGTCGAGGGTGACTTGGCCTCGTCCGCCGCGGCGACCAGACGGCGAAAGACCGGCGCCTCATCGGCGGGGAGTGCCCATTCGGTCATCTCGACGTAGGAGGCGGTGGGGATGTAGACCCGCCCGATCGGCGGGTGGTCGGCCATCCATTGCGTCGGCGTGACCGTCGTCAGCCAGTCGGCGTTCTCCTCGAGCGCCGTGAAGCACTTCTCGATCCACGCTTCGCGGCCCCAGCAAAGGGCGTGCGTGCCCGGCCAGGCGCCGAACTTCTCGCCGTCGTCGCCCATGATCCCGATCCGGTCACCGGCCTCGGTCGCGTTCGACTTCAGGTACGAGATCAGGTCGTCGACCGGCTTCCACGGGATGCGATACCGAAGGCCCTTCTCGGTGCCGAAGATGGTCAGCATCTTGCCCTGGTCATCGGTCGTATACGTGCCCCACATCGCGTCCTCGGGAACGGACGCGGCACGCAGGTGGTTGTCGTCCAGAACGGTGTACGCGTAGCCGGCGTTGGCCAGGTCGGCCGGCAGCGACGGTTCCCAGACGCGTTCCGCAAGCCACGCGCCGCGCGGCGCGACGCCGAAGCGGCGCTCGATGTCGGCGCGCATCCGCGTCAGCTGGCCATGCCGGTCACGCTCGGGGAGTGCCGCCAGGATCGGCTCGAACATCCCGCCGCCCAGAATCTCGACCTGATTGCGCTCGACCAGCGAGCGCAGTCGCTCCAGCGACGCTGGCTCGTTGGCCGCCATCCATTCGAGAAGCGGGCCCGTGTAGTGAAGGGCGAGGCGGATCGTGGGGTGCTTTTCCAGTGCACCGATCAACGGCTCGTATGCCTTCTCGAAGACTTCCTCGATCACCCACCCGAAGTTGCCCACCGGTTGGTGGTTGTGGACGACCAGGGCGAGCGAGATCCGCGCCGTCAACCTCGTGAGCGAGAACGACCCGCTGTAGCAGCCTGGCGCGCGCCGACGCCGTTGCGCGCTGCCGGCAAGTAGAGCTGTTCGACGTACTCCTCGAGCATCCGACTGGTCGAGAACTGCCAGATCGCGCTCGACATGGACTCCTTCATCGTCTGCAGCCAGCGCCGCGGCAGTCCGTCCTTGTCGCGCTCGTAGTACGCCGGGATGATCTCGTTCTCCAGCAAGCGGTACAGATCCTGGGCGTCGGCCCAATCCTGCGCGCCTTCGTCGGCCAGGGATTCGCGGCCGCCGATCGCCCAGCCGTTAGTGCCGTTGTAGCCCTCGTCCCACCAGCCGTCGAGGACCGAGAAGTTGATGACGCCATTCATGGCCGCTTTCATGCCGCTCGTCCCCGACGCTTCGAGTGGCCGGCGCGGGTTGTTGAGCCACACGTCGACGCCCTGCACCAGGTAGCGCCCGACCCGGATGTCGTAGTCCTCGAGCACGAAGACGCGCTTGGCGAACTTCGGTGAGCGACTGCGGGTGAAGATGTCCTGGATCACGCGCTGGCCGGGTCGATCGGCAGGGTGTGCCTTGCCGGCGAAGATGATCTGCATCGGCCGCTCGTCGTCGAGCAGGATGCGCGCCAGCCGCTCCTCGTCGGAGAAGATCAGCGACGCTCGCTTGTAGGTCGCGAAGCGGCGCGCGAAACCGATCGTCAGCACCTCCGGATCGAGCGCCTCGGCGAGACCCTCGAGCAGGCTCGGCGCCTCACCGTGCCGGGCGAACTGCTGCTGCAGCTTGCGCCGAGCGAAATAGGCGAGCTCCAGCTTCTGGCGTCGATGCGCATCCCACAGCTGACCGTCGGGCACTGAGGCGACGCGCTCCCAGAACGGGTTCGTCTGCTGGTCGATGTCATCAACGTCGGCGCCGAGCTGGCCGTACAGCGAACGAGCCTCGCCGCCCAGCCAAGAAGGCGGATGGACGCCGTTGGTGATGCCCAGGATGGGCGACTCGACAATGCCCGACCAGGTGCTGTTGGCTGTCCGCGCGTGAAGCTGGCTTACGGCGTTGGCGCCGTTCGTCTCGCGCAACGAAAACGCGGTCATATCGAACTGGTTCGGGTCGTTGTCGGCGCCACGGCCGAGCTCGATGATGCGCTCGAGATCGAGGTTGCTGTCGGCGGCCAACGGTGCGGCAAGCCGGCGCACGAGGGCAGTGTCGAAACGCTCGTTGCCCGCCGAAACCGGCGTGTGGATGGTAAACACCGCGTTGCGCTTGACGCTCGCGAGTGCCTCGTCGAGCGGCGTCCCTTCCACGGTCAGCTCGCGCGTGCGCTCCACGAGCATGAACGCGGAGTGGCCTTCGTTGAGGTGCCACGCGCGCGGCTCGATGCCCAGCGCGCGGAGGGCGCGAACGCCACCAACGCCGAGGACCATCTCCTGGTGCAGCCGCATCTCGCGGCCGCGGACGTACAGGATGTGAGTGATCGGCCGATCGGCCTCATCGTTGTCGGGAATATCCGTGTCGAGCAGCAGCAACGGCACGCGACCGACCTGAGCTCGCCACACCGCGCAGTAGACGGTTCGGCCAGGCATCTCGACGCCGATCCGCAGCGGGCCACCGTCCTCGTCCGCCACCCGCAGCAGCGGCAGGCGTTGCGGGTCGTAGTCGGGGTAGGCGTGCTCCTGGTGGCCGTCGGCGTCGATGTTCTGGCGGAAGTAGCCGTGGCGATACAGGAGGCCGACGCCGATGAACGGGATGGCCATGTCCGAAGCTGCCTTGAGGTGGTCACCGGCGAGCACGCCCAGACCGCCGGAATAGATCCCGAGCGCCTCGTTCAGGCCGTACTCGGCGCAGAAATAGGCAACCGGCCCGTCGAGCTCCTCGCCGTGCTCGCGCTCGAACCAATGGCCCGCGCCGTTGTCCATGTAGTTGTCGAACGCGTCGAGCAGCGTGCGGTACTCGGCCATCAGGTCGACGTCGTCGAGGACCTCCGACCAGTCGCGCTGGACCTGCAGCAGCGGCACCGGGTTGCGGTAGCGCAGCCACGAGGCGACGTCGATACGCCGAAACAGGACGCGCACCCGGGGGTGCCACATCCAGTAGTGGTTGAAGGCCAATCGCTCGAGCCCCTGGAGCTGAGCGGGGAGTCTGAGGGCTGCCGGCGGCAGCGTGGGTATGTCGATCCTTGGAGCCACGATGGCGGCGATCCTACAGGACGCGCTTGACGAACGTAAACCGGTTCAGCCCTGCGCTCTCGGTGAGGCGGTCAACTGCCGACGTAGGCCGCGAGGTGCTCGCCGGTCAGGGTGGACCTGGCGGCGACGAGCTCGGTTGGCGTGCCCTCGAAGACGATCCGGCCACCGTCATGGCCCGCGCCCGGGCCGAGGTCGATGATCCAGTCGGCGTGGGCCATGACCGCCTGGTGGTGCTCGATGACGATGACCGACTTGCCGGACTCGACGAGCCGGTCGAGAAGGCCGAGCAATTGCTCCACGTCGGCGAGGTGGAGGCCGGACGTTGGCTCGTCGAGGATGTACGTGCCGCCCTTCTCGCCCATGTGAGTTGCCAGCTTGAGGCGCTGTCGCTCACCACCTGAGAGCGTCGGCAGTGGCTGACCCAGCTTGATGTAGCCCAGCCCGACGTCGACGAGCCGCTCGAGGATCGCGTGCGCGGCCGGAGTTCTGGCGTCACCGGCACCAAAGAACTCCTCCGCCTCGCTCACGGACATGGCCAGTACCTCGCTGATGTCGCGGCCGCCGAGGCGGTATTCGAGAACCTCGGCCATGAATCGCTTCCCCTCGCAGACCTCGCATGGGGTGGAGACCGTGTCCATGAAGCCCAGCTCGGTGTAGATGACGCCGGCGCCCTTGCACGCGGGACACGCGCCCTCCGAGTTGGCGCTGAACAGAGCGGCCTTGACGCCGTTGGCCTTGGCGAACGCCATGCGGATCGGATCTAGCAGCCCGGTATACGTCGCCGGATTGCTCCTGCGCGATCCGCGGATTGCGCCCTGGTCGATGGCTACCACGCCGTCCCGGCCCGACACCGAGCCGTGGATCAAGGAGCTCTTGCCCGACCCGGCCACGCCGGTCACGACGACAAGCACCCCGACCGGGATGTCGACATCGACGCCCTGGAGGTTGTTGGCGCTTGCGCCGCGCACCTCGAGCACTCCCGTTCGCGTTCGAACGGATGTCTTCAGCTTGGCTCGATCGTCCAGGTGCCGGCCGGTCAAAGTGTCGCTGGCTCGCAGGGCGTCGAGCGTTCCCTCGAACACCACCTCGCCGCCGGCGCTGCCCGCGCCCGGCCCCAGATCGACGACGTGGTCGGCGATGGCGATCGCTTCCGGCTTGTGCTCGACGACGAGCACCGTGTTGCCCTTATCGCGCAGGCGCAGCAGCAGCTCGTTCATGCGCTGGATGTCGTGTGGATGGAGCCCGATCGTCGGCTCGTCGAAGACGTAGGTGACGTCGGTCAGCGACGAGCCGAGGTGGCGGATCATCTTGGTCCGCTGCGCTTCGCCTCCGGACAGGGTTCCCGCAGGGCGATCGAGCGAGAGATAGCCGAGGCCGATCTCCACGAATGAATCGAGCGTGTGCTGCAGGTTGCCGAGCAACGGCCCGACCGACGGTTCATCGAGCCCGCGAACCCACGTCGCCAGGTCGCTGATCTGCATCGCACACGCGTCAGCGATGTTGATTCCGCGGATCTTCGACGATCGAGCGCCCGCGCTCAGTCGCGTCCCGCCGCATTCGGGGCACGCCGTGTAGGTCACCGCCCGGTCGACGAAGGCCCGGATGTGCGGCTGCATCGCCTCGCGGTCCTTGGACAGCATCGACTTCTGGACCTTGGGGATCAGCCCCTCGTAGGACATGTTGATCTTCTCGACCTTGACCTTGATCGGCTCCTGGCGGAGGAAGATGTCGAGCTCCTTGGCGGAGTAGTCGCGGATCTTCTTGTCGGCGTCCAGGCCGGCGGCGACGAAGATGCGCACCGCCCAGCCGTCCGGGGTGTAGCCGGGGACCGAAATGGCGCCTTCCGCGAGCGACTTCGTCTCGTCATACAGCTGGGTCAGGTCGATGTCGGTCACGCTGCCCGTGCCCTCGCAGCGAGGGCACATTCCGCCGAGCATCGTGAAAGTCCTGCTCTCCGTCTTGGGCTTGTCGCTGCCACGCTCGACGGTGATCGCCCCGCTGCCGGTGACCGACGGGATGTTGAACGAGAAGGCCTGCGGCGAGCCGATGTGCGGCTGTCCGAGCCGGCTGAACAGGATGCGCAGCATCGCGTTCGCATCGGTGGCAGTGCCGACCGTCGAACGGATGTTGGCGCCCATTCGCTCCTGGTCGACGATGATCGCGGTCGTCAACCCGTCCAGAACATCGACCTCTGGCCGCGCCAGCGTCGGCATGAAGCCCTGCACGAAGGCGCTGTACGTCTCGTTTATCAGCCGTTGCGATTCGGCAGCGATGGTGCCGAACACGAGCGAGCTCTTGCCCGAGCCGGAGACACCGGTGAACACCGTCAGCCGGCGCTTGGGAATCTCGACGCTGACGTTCTTGAGATTGTTGACGTGCGCGCCCTGAACGCGGATCAGGTCGTGGTTGTCGGCAACGTGGAGCGCAGGCGTACGCGTATGGGTGCTCGTGGCAATGCTCCCGGTGGAGAGATTCTGGAACGTCTCGTTGGACCATTCGAGGATACGACAGGCAGCCGATCGACCCGCAAGGGCCACTTGCTAGCATCGCCGCGATGAAGATCGCCATGGTCGCGTCCGAGTGCGAGCCGTTCGCCAAGACCGGTGGGCTGGCCGACGTCGTCGACGCGCTGTCGCGTGCGCTCGGCCGCCTCGGTCACGAGGTCGACGTGTACCTGCCCTTCTATCGTGGCATTGCCCCGCCCGAACCGGCCGAGCGCACGGAGCTGCTCGTGCCGATGGGCAACGCGGGGGGAGTGCCGGTAACGGTCTGGAGCGCGGTCGGCCGTGGCTATCGGCTGCGCCTCGTCGATCATCCGCCGAGCTTCGATCGGCCGGACTACTACGTCGCCGACGGGCGTGACTATTCCGACAACGGCTTCCGCTTCTCGCTCCTCGGTCGCGCGGCGCTGGAGATGATGCGCGTCGAGCGCCGCCCGGTCGACATTGTCCACGGCCACGATTGGGAAGCCGCGCCGGCCATCCTGTCGCTGCGCACGCGCTATGCCGACGATCCGCTGCTGGGCAAAATTCCGACGATCCTGACCTGCCACAACCTGGCTTATCACGGCTGGGTGCCGCGTGAGCTCGCCGGCCAGCTCGACTTGCCCGCCCGCATCGGCGCGCCGGACGGCGTCGACCTGCTGCGCGAGGGCATCCTCGCAGCCGATCTGGTCAACACTGTCAGCCCGACCTTTGCTCGCGAGTCGGTCCAGCCGGGCATGGGCGCCGGGCTCGAGGATGTGCTCACCGCCGCCGGCGATCGCTACTTCGGGATCATCAACGGTCTCGACACGGAGCTCTGGAACCCGGCCACCGACGGCGACATCGCTGCGCGCTATTCGGCCACCGATCTGGCCGGCAAGCAGATCTGTCGTGCCGCGTTATGTGCCGAGCTCGGCCTCGATCCGGGCGGTCCGCTGTTCGCGATGGTCGGCCGGCTCGATCCGCAGAAGGGCTTCGACCTGCTCGCCGAGGCCGCGCCGGTTCTGCTCGCGGCGGGCGCGCGGATCTGCGTGCTGGGCACGGGCGACCAATCGCTGATCGGTGGACTTCAGGCGCAAGCCGCCGAGCAGCCGGCGCGGCTCGCGGTCGAGGCACGCTTCGATCGCGGCCTGGCACGGCGGATGTACGCCGGTGCCGACGCGTTCCTGATGCCGTCGCGTTTCGAGCCGTGTGGCCAGGGACAGATGATCGCGATGCGCTACGGCACGGTCCCCGTCGTTCGCGCCACCGGCGGGCTGGTCGACACGGTCGTCGATGCCACGACCGATCCCGCCGCGGGTACGGGATTCAGCTTCGGCCCGGCGGATCCGGCCGCGCTGATCGACGCGTGCACGAGAGCGGCCTGGGCGATGTCCGATCCGCAGCTCTGGCGCTGGATACAGCTGCGCGCGATGGAGGCCGACTTCTCATGGTCGGGACCGGCGCGCGACTACGTCGCGGCCTACCGCCGCGCGGCGGAGATCGCCACCTCCGGCTGACTACTCGGCGATGACGACCAGCGCGTCGATATCGACGCGCGGTCGAGTCGTGGGCTGGCCGAGCACCTCGATCTGGATCGTGTGACTGCCGACCGTCGACCAGGATTGGGCGAACACGACCTGGCGGTGCTTGGTCGTTCCGGCGCGCAGATCGAACGTCTGGACGACAGTGCCGTCGATCGAGACGCGCGCCTTGCCCCGGTTGGTGGCCTTGGTCGAGATCCACGCGACGCTTCGGCCGGTGAACTCGAGCGTCGCCCTTGCGCCCGCCTGGGTCGAGTACATCGGGAT
>Ga0190275_10003014_pt1 | contig 11976 bp, 7 predicted proteins | sample Popmic550T_FD_133745 | JGI IMG/M metagenome (GOLD analysis project Ga0190275, IMG submission 133745) | Populus adjacent soil microbial communities from riparian zone of Yellowstone River, Montana, USA - 550 T | ecosystem: Environmental > Terrestrial > Soil > Riparian zone > Trees stand | place... | reverse complement strand
TGATCAGGGAGCGTGACCTCTCCCCGGTCGAGCTCGTCGACATCTACCTGGATCGGATCGCCCGCCTCGACGGCGAGCTCAACACTTTCGTCACTCTCGTTGCCGACGAGGCCAGAGTGGCGGCCGTGGCTGCCGAGCAAGCGGTGGCCGGTGGCGAAGAGCTCGCTCCGTTCCATGGAGTCCCGATCGGGATCAAGGATCTCGCCGAAGTCCAGGGGATTCGAACAACGTTCTCGTGTGGACCGCTAAGCGAGTACGTTCCCGAGTTCGACAACGCCGCCGTCCGCCGCATTCGGGAAGCTGGTTTCATCCTGTTGGGCAAAACGAACGCCCCGGAGTTCGGCACAGTCCCCCAGACCGAGAGCCGGCTCAACGGAATCTGCCGCAACCCCTGGGACATGAACTTCACGCCGGGAGGTTCGAGCGGAGGTGCGGCCGCCGCCCTCGCCGCGGGCCTGATGCCCGTCGCACACGCGAGCGACGGTGGCGGTTCGATCCGGATTCCCGCTTCGTGTTGTGGCCTGTTCGGTCTCAAGCCGGCGCGCGGCAGGGTCTCGAACGGACCTCGTTTCGGTGAGATTCTGGCCGGCTTGGCCACGGAGGGTGCGATCGCGCGGAGTGTGGCCGATGCCGCCGCGCTCCTCGACGTCATGTGTGGGTACGAGGTGGGCGATCCCTACTGGGCGCCGCCCCCCGAGAGGCCGTTCGCCGACGAGGTGGGCGTCGACCCCGGAGTGCTGAAGGTCGGGTTCACTCTGGTCGGCGGGAACGAGACACCGGTTGAGGACGAGGTGGCCGACTCGATTCGGGACACGGCGGCTCTGCTCGAGTCGCTCGGCCACAAGATCGATGAGTTCGAGCCGACTTGGAACGAGCCCGAGCTGACCCTGCACTTCATAACCATCTGGCAGAGCGGGTGCTGCTACTACGCGGGTCTCGATCCTCAGACGCTCGAACCGCTGAATCGTGTCCTCGCCGAGCAGGCTGCGCAGACGACGATGGAGACCTACGTCCAGGCGCGCATCCAGGTCGAGGCCTTCTCCCGGCGGGTGGTCGCGCTATGGAACGACTACGACGTCATCCTTACGCCGACGATCCCTATGACGCCGCGCCCGATCGGCTGGATCTTCGAAGAGCAGGATCCCTGGATGCAGCTGGTCAGAGCTGGCATGGTCGTGCCCTTCACGGTGATGGCCAACATCACCGGCCAGCCGGCAGTCAGCGTTCCGCTTCACTGGAGCGAGTCGGGCCTCCCGATTGGATCGCACCTCCAGGGACGGCCTGCCGACGAGCCCACCCTGCTGAGGTTGTCGGCCCAACTCGAGGCCGCGCGGCCGTGGGCGGACAGACGCCCCCCGGTGTCCCAAGCGATCAGCAGTTGACGACGGCCTTTCGGCCGCGGATCACGATCGCGTCGAAGAGCAACTCACGCTCGCGCCCCCGGAGATAGCCAGGAATGGATCGATCGCCTGCGTTTTGAGCGAGACGGTAGTGGGTCAGCCACTCAGCGATGGCATCGAGGGTGATTGCATTCGTGTCCAGCTCCGACGCGTTCACGTCCGCGCCGTGGGCGGAGACACGATCGATCAGGTCGATCCCGTTATCGCTGGTGTCAAAGGCCGCGTTGAGGTCCTTCTTCACCTCGGCACCGGCTATCGCCCACCCACGGCTGTCCCTTGGATAGGGCATCATCCCGTGATCGGCCGTCACGGCGAGGGCCCACCTCCTCCGACCGACGTGTGAGTCGAGGAATCTCACAAGCGAGCGCAAAGCATCGTCCTGAGCGGCCAGCACGGCGCCCACCTCGTCGGAGTAGATGCCCCAGTTGTGTCCGGCGACATCGGACTGCTTGATGTTGACGTAAAGGAGGTCTGGTGTCCGGTCTCGACCGAAGTCATGCTCGGCGATGATTCGCTCGATCATCTGTTGTTGGAACCCTACGAACGCGGGCGACGAGTTCAGAAGCGCGGGATCTGACAGATCGTGCCCTCGCCATTCGTCGTCGATGGCCCCGTCGGATCCGTCCAGAGCGAGTCTGGACTCCTCGAGCACGGCGGTCTCGCTCAACGGGGGAACCTCGTAGTCGGTCGAGTTGCCGTACGTGGTGCCGGACGAATCGAACAACGCGGCGAGGTCCCTGTCTCCGCCCTCTAACTCGCTTCCATGACCGATCATGCCCAGGTGCCAGTTGACGGTCGCGACGACTCCGATCTGTGGGACGTTCCCGGTGTCTTTGTCGTAGAGATCGCCGAGCGTGGGGACCTCCAGGAACGTCGACTCGTTGTTGGCCCACGGGTCGACATAGCGACCCGGTTCGGAGCGCTGCGTTACGGACACCACTCCATGCACGCGCGGGAACGCCCCTGTTCCGATCGTGGCATGGATGGGCGGCGTGTTCGATGGGGTGGACCCGACGGTGGCGCGTGCGAACGAAGTGCCCTTCTCTTCAACAGAGCGGAGGAAGGGCCACGAGCGTTTGTGTGCCTCGAGCGCGTTGTCGCCGGCCCCGTCCCACACAATCGTCACGACGAGACGGGGGGAGGGTGAGCCCGGGGCCAGCGCTTCGCTCAGAACCCGGCCGGAACGGCGGCGCCATCCCTCGTAGCCGATAAGACGGGCGGTCGTCGGAGCGAGGTCCACCAGGCTCGCGGGACGGTCGATGCTTCCGCGTCGCGCGATGACGCCCGGCCCGTAGAGAACGAGGGGAACGTCGACGAGGAAGTCCCACGGTCCCGTATGCGTCGGCATCTCGGGCCGGCCGACATAATGCGGCCGGCTCACCACGAAGGACAATTGAGGGGAGCGCCCGGGATACCAGCCTCGGCGCACGCGCTCGACGAGGGTCGGCACGCCGGAGCAATCGCGGTTGGCCGAACCGTCCTCTCGCTCCTTTCCGACTCGGGGCTTATCGGCAGAGTCGGGGGTGCAGGCAGCGATCAAGACAACCACCAGCACGCACGCGAGGCGCTTTTTCATGATCCGAATCGTGGCACGCCGGCCGGGCGCGACTCGCCCGGAGGAATATCCGTCGCAGCGCCTAGTTACACTCTTGTGATGCCGCCCTTCAAGGTCGAGGCCGACTTCGCCCCAGCAGGAGACCAGCCCAACGCGATAGCCGGGCTCGCGGACCGCGTGCAGGCAGGCAACCAGTTCTCGACCGTGCTGGGAGCCACGGGGACCGGGAAGACGGCGACCCTCGCCTGGGCGCTCGAGCGGATCCAGAAACCGACACTCGTCATCGCCCCGAACAAGTCGCTTGCCGCCCAGCTGTGCAACGAGTTCAAGCAGTTCTTCCCGCACAACGCCGTCGAGTACTTCGTCAGCTACTACGACTACTACCAGCCCGAGGCCTACGTCCCCTCGAGCGACACCTACATCGAGAAGGACTCGTCGGTCAACGACGAGATCGAGCGGCTGCGACACGCGGCGACCAGCGCCCTGCTGCAACGCAACGACGTCCTGATCGTGGCGAGTGTCTCGTGCATCTTCGGCCTCGGGTCTCCCGAGGAGTATCTGAACCAGACGGTCAGCGTGGCGCGCGGTGGCACTGCCGATCGGGACTTCATCATCGACCGCCTGATCGATATCCAGTACGAGCGCAACGACGTCAACTTCGTGCGAAGCAAGTTCCGTGTGCGTGGCGACACCATCGAGGTATTTCCCGCCTACGAGGAGAAGGCCATCCGCATCGAGTTGTTCGGGGACGAGGTCGACCGGATCGTCATGCTCGACACGCTGACGGGCGAGATCGTGACCGAGCTCGACCACTACACGGTCTACCCCGCCTCGCACTATGTTGCATCGCGCGAGCGGCTTGTGAAAGCGATCGCCGGGATCGAGGTCGAGCTGCAGGAGAACCTCCAGCAACTAACCGGCGAGCACAAGTTGCTCGAAGCTCAGCGGCTTCGCATGAGGACCGAATACGACCTCGAGATGCTCAGAGAGGTCGGTTTCTGCAACGGTATCGAGAACTACTCACGGCACATCGAAGGCCGCCCTGCCGGGTCCCGTCCGAACACCCTTCTCGACTACTTCCCGGACGACTTCCTCGTCGTCGTGGACGAGAGCCACGTCGGAGTCCCACAGCTCAATGGGATGTACGAGGGCGACAAGTCCCGCAAGGAAACCCTGGTAGAGCACGGATTCCGTCTTCCCAGTGCTCTCGACAATCGCCCGCTGCGCTTCGACGAGTTCCTCGACTGCGTCAAACAAGTCGTGTTCATGAGCGCAACCCCCGGTCCCTTCGAGCGCAAAATGGCCGGGGAGTACGTCGAACAGATCGTGCGCCCGACGGGGTTGGTCGATCCCGAGGTTCAGATCCGGCCCACAAAAGGTCAGATCGACGACCTCATGGAGGAGATCGCCAAGCGCACCGAGGCGGGGGCCCGTGTGCTTGTCACGACGCTCACCAAGAAGATGGCCGAGGACCTGACGGATTACCTGCTCGAGTCGGGGATTCGAGTGCGGTATCTGCACGCCGACATCGACACCGTGGAACGAATCGAGATCCTGCGTGACCTGAGGCTCGGGGAGTTCGACGTTCTCGTTGGCATCAACCTGTTGCGGGAAGGCCTCGATCTTCCCGAGGTGTCGCTGGTGGCCATTCTCGATGCGGACAAGGAGGGCTACCTGCGATCGCAGACGTCTCTGATTCAGACCATCGGGCGAGCCGCCCGCAACGTCGACGGCCAGGTGGTCATGTACGCGGACGAGGTGACCGACTCGATGCGAAGGGCCATCGACGAGACCCAGCGCCGTCGCATGATCCAGCTCGAGTACAACAAGGCCAACGGGATCAATCCCACATCTATCCGCAAGGCGGTTTCCGACATCCTCCTGTTCGGGCGGGAACGGAAAGAGACGGTGCCGGCGAAGTCCAAGAGCCGGCGAAGTGAGCCCTTTGGTGGGGGACCGGACGACCTGAAGCGACTCATCCTGCAGCTGCAAGAGGAGAAGCATCAAGCGGCGGAGGACCTTCGCTTCGAGTACGCCGCTCGAATCCGGGACGAGATCAACGACCTAAAACGCGAGCTGCGTGACGTCGGCTAAGGCCCCAAGCACCCAACGGCGATGGCTGCTGCCCGGCCGGCACCCCGCCGACAAGTCGATCCTGGCGCTGGGGATCCCGGCCCTCGGCGCGTTGGCGGCCGACCCTCTCTACTCCTTGGCCGATACCGCCTTCATAGGCAACCTCGGTGCCGAGGAGCTGGGGGCCGTGGCTGTCGGCACTGCTGCATTCACTGCGTCGTTCTGGCTCTTCAGCTTCCTCGCATACGGGGTTACGCCGCGGGTGGCCCGCTTCGTCGGAGCGAACGATGACCGAAACGCCGCCCGCATCGGAGTGCAGGCGTTGCTCATGGCCGCCTTCATCGGAGTGGTGGTGACCCTTCTGGGAGTCGTCTTCGCGGGACCGATCGTTCGGCTGCTCGGCGCAGGTCCCGATATCCAGGCTCTCGCCGAGTCCTATCTCAGAATCCGGGTTCTCTCCGCGACTGCGGTCCTCGCCGCGCAGGTGGGGCACGGTTGGTTGCGCGGCACGCAGGACACGAGGACGCCGATGTTCATTGCGGTCGGCGGTGCCCTTCTCAACGTCGGGCTGGACTACCTGCTCATTTACACGTTCGCGATGGGCGTCCAGGGAGCCGCGTGGGCGACGGTCGTCGGCCAGTACCTCGCAGCCGGCGCCTTCCTTCTGATACTGACGAGGCACTTCAATCGAGCGGGCTCAGTGTGGCGCTTCGAGCGTGAGGTCGCCGTCGGCTTGATGAGGATCGGTGCGGACCTGGTTGTGAGGACGGGTGCGCTACTCGGGGCCCTGACCCTGACTACCTCGGTGGCCGCACGCATGAGCCTCGATTCGCTGGGTGCGTGGCAGATCACGATGCAGCTGTTCCTGTTTCTTTCCCTGGTCCTGGACTCGGTGGCGATCGCGGCTCAGGCGTTGATCGGAAAGCATCTGGGGGCCGGAACCTCAACCGAGGCCCGCGCCGTAAGCGCCCGCCTGATGGAGTGGGGGCTGCTGATTGGGCTCGCGACGGGACTCGTTCTCTATCTCGGACGGAACGAGCTGGCCTCAGTGTTCAGCAACGACGAGTCGGTGGTCGAGTCGGCCGCGTGGCTCCTCGCTTGGTTGGCTGCGGTCCAGCCACTCAGCGCGCTCGCCTTCACGCTGGACGGCATCCTCATCGGTGCAAGCGACACGCGTTTCCTGGCCCAGTCGATGTTTCTCTCCTCTCTGGCCTTTGCGGCCGTCTCCCTGGCGTCGTTGAGCCTCGACTGGGGCACCCCCGGGTTGGCGGCGGGCGCGTCGCTGTGGCTGGTGCTCCGCACGACGACGACAGGGTGGAGATGGCGGGGCCACCAGTGGACGTCGATGGCCTAGGGCTGTGGTCGGGGGTTACCCCGGCAAATGACCAGGCCCCCGGTCGCGGGTCCGGGGGCCTGGCGGCAAATAGCCGTGGAGAATTCGAAGTGTCGTAACTATGACTCACAACGTACCGGAATGGTTTCTTCTTCCCCCTATTTTTTGTGACTACTCGATGACTATTTTTCGTAGCTAGTCACAGACGGCTCGGGTGCCGAACCGTAGGGACGGGTTGCCGTCGACGGCGACATTCGGGCTCGAGCCGGCGACGCAGCCTCCGTCCATATGCAAGGAAGCGGCCGGTTCTGCGCAGAGGACCACCGGGCAGCACGAAGTCGCCCAGCCTTCGTTCCACCAGGAAGTGGAGGCGGTCGCCTTCCGTGGTGGCCTGCCCGACGAAGGCTGCGTTCTCATGCCCGACGAACTTCTCGGCATGTGTCTGGAACGAAAGGCAGGCAGGACCCTCGGCTGGGCAAGCGACCGAGGGATGAAGCCTGGGGATCCGTCCGACGAAGCCGTCGGGTACCGCGCGCAATCCGGTTGCGGGGACTGGGACCGGCCACCCGTCGGCGACGAGAGTCACCGTCGGGTTCCCGATCCGACCGACAGCGCGTGCCGCGTGGCTCCGCCAACCGCGGCCCTCGACGCTCTGCCACGAGCCGGGGGAGGTTCCGGGCGGCGCCGGATCGGAGGCCCTTGCTTCGACATCATCGGATGCGCTCCACATCCTGGAGTCCTCCGCCAACCGGCCGTTGGGCCACCACAGAATCCGTAGCGGCGTCACCTCGATCCAGATGCGGGCCCAGTACCAGGCCTGAGTCCGCATGATGAGCCAGGGAGCCTGTCTCATCGCCGCGGGAAGCTTGTTGAACGAGCGCAGCACGTAGCGGTCTGTATTGGCCTGGAGGTCGGAGTCACGCACCGCGGCCGCGCCGAGGACGAGGACCGTCGGCGGTGCATCGAGGGTCAGCCCGACGGCGTCACTGAAGAGAAGAGCGACGTTCGGATTGCGCCTCGCCCTCTCTGCCTTGGCCGGGTAAGTAAGCCCCGTCGAGACGTCGATGCTCCTGCGGTCGTCGTTGACGAACGGAGTCACCGGCCACGTAACTGGATGCCCTGCGCGCGTGAGCGTCGCGAACTGACAGGTCAGAGCCCGGGCCACGATCGGGATGACCTGAGCGGGCCACCCCGCGGGGTTGGCGTGAGGATCGAGTACGGGGGAGGCATCAGACAAACTTCTTGAGTTCCCCGAAGCAGCGCTCGATATCCTCCTCCGTCGAGAAGAAATGCGGCGAGATGCGCAACGCGTCCCCGCGCTGGTCGAGCACGACGTTGCGCTTGAAGAGCTCGTGGAGGATCCGCTCCGCGTTGGGACGGCCCCCGGGAACGCGGACCCTGACTAGTCCGCCGCGCCTGGCGTCGTCTCTGGGCGAGAGAACTTCGAGGTTGGCATCGTCCGCCTTCTCGATGATGAGGGACGTGAGCTGCTGATTTCGGGCTCTGATCCTGTCGACACCAACCTCGAGGATCATCTCCATCCCCGCCGACGCGCTCCACGCCTGAGGGAGCGTGTAGGTACCGGTCTCGAAGCGCCGGGCATCGTCGCGCAGGTCCAGGGCTGAGCGATCGAAGTCGAATGGCCTCTTGGTTCCGAACCACCCGACGACCAGGGGTTGCATCTTGGCGATCAGATCCCGCCGGCAGTAGAGGAACGCGATGCCCTGTCCACCCATCAGCCATTTGAGTGCTCCCGACAGGAGGAGGTCGATGCCCAGGTCATGGACGTCGAGGGGGACGATGCCGCTGCCGTGAAAGTCGTCGACAACGACGAACGCGCCCGCGTCGTTAGCGGCCTCGATGATGGGCGGGAGATCCATGATCCAGGACGATTCGAACAGCACGCGGTTGGTGTTCACCATGGCGGTCTGGCCGTCGATGCGATCGACTACGTCATCGGCTTCGACCCTGATCCCATCGGCCGATGACACGAAATCGAGCTTTGCCCCTCTGCGTTGCTGGGCCCGCCACACGTAACTGTTGGTCGGGAAATCCATGTCCGACAGCACGACCTTGTTGCGATCGCCGAGGTCGAGGCACGACGCGATGGAGGAGAGACCCGACGAAACGGAGGGAACAATCGCCACCTCGTCGGGGTCGGCCCCGATGATCTGGCTGAACTGATCCCGGCACTGTTCGAGCTTGGGAAGCCCGTGGGCCAGCCACAGTTCCTCGGGGCCGAGGCGCTGCCAGAGGTCGAGGTGCTCTGTGGCGGCGCGACGTGCACGCAGCGAGAGGGGGCCGAGCGAGGCCGAGATCAAATACGTGCGCTCGGCCAGGATCGGGAACTCATCGCGGTAGGAACTGAGGTCGGGCATCCACTGCAGGCTACCGCCCGGGCCCCGAACGCGAACAGAGCGCCCCTCCTAAGAGGGGCGCTCTCTAGACTTCGCCTAGCGAGTCGACCGCAGGAAAATGTCGTTGGCGGCGTTGCTGTCCCCTCCGACGAGGTTTGTGGCCCCGGAGCCGAACAGGACGAAGCGGCCGTCGTTGGTGATGTCCGCGATGGCACTGGACCCGTTGGACTGAGTACCGTCGAACCTCACGCTTACGCGGCGCGTCTTGTTGTTCTTGCGGTCGCGCACGAAGATGTCGGAGGTCGCGTTGGTGTCGTTCCCCACCAGATTGGTGGCGGCCGACTCAAACGCAACGTAACGACCGGAATTGGAAATTTGCGGGCGCCAGTTCGTAGGAGAACCGCCGTTCCCCTCGGCCCCGGCGCTGCTGACGCTGACTCGTCTCGTGTTGTTCGCAGACGTCCTCACGAAGATGTCATACGTGCCATTCGTGTCACCGCCGACCAGGTTGGTGGATTGCGAGGCGAACGCCACCTGACCCTTGTCGTTGACGGTGGAAAGCAGGCTCTGCCCGTTTCCCTGCCCTGCATTTCCGACGCTCACGCGCTTCGTGTTCTTCGTCTTGCGATTGTGAACGAACACGTCGGGCACCCCATTCGTATCGCCGTTGACGAGGTTGGTGGCGACCGAAGTGAACGTGACATGGCGCCCGTTTGGCGAGATATGGGAGTAGACAGAAATGTTGTCCGCCTGGGCTCCGTTTGACCGCTTACTCGCTCGGTGGGTCTTGCCCGTCTTACGATCCTTGACGAATACGTCGCTGAATCCGTTGCTGTCGCCGGGAACCAGATTGGTTGCCGTAGAGTCGAAAGTAACGAAACGGCCGTCGGCCGAGATCGCAGGAAGGCTGCTGGGACCGTCCGCCTGAGCACCGTTGGATCGAGTGCTGACGCGAGTCGTCTTGTCCTTCTTCCGGTCGCGGATGAAGATGTCGGTTGTGCCGTTGGTGTCGCCGGGGACCAGATTGGTCGCACTCGACATGAAGACCACGAACCTGCCTGAGCTCGAGACGTCGGGGATCTGGCTGTCTCCGTCTCCCTCCGTCCCGTTCGACCTGACGCTCACGCGCCGCGTCTTGCCCGACTTGCGGTCCCGCACGAAAACGTCAGTGCTGCCGTTGCCGTCTAGCCCGATGAGGTTGCTCGCGGACGAGTCGAAGGCAATGAACCGTCCGTCTTGGGAGATCGCCGAGAAACTACTCGGGCCGTTCGCTTGAGCGTTGTTGCTCGATACGCTCATCCTAGTCGTGTTGGGCGCGGCGACCGCCGGCGCGGCGATGCTCGCAGCCGCAACCGTGAGAATCGAAAACAGGCCAAGTGCCCGTGTACGGGGTGTTCGCATCCGTGTATCTCCTTCTCGACGACGATTGACATTGCTGCGCCGAGTTTCGAACCGACCCCTGTGAGTGACCTTAAGGTTCGCTTAGCTCCGGCTTCTGGAGCGTCGTTTTGCGATGATTTGCCGGAAAAGAGATTGGTGAGGTCCTAAACTTCGCAGGATGCGCGTATTAGATTCCCTGAGTCGTCAACGGGTGAGTCGCTAACGGGAGGAGCGTCGAATGTACGAGTTCTGGCTATTCGTCCATGTGCTCATGGCGATCGTGTGGGTCGGCGGCAACATCCACCTTCAGATCATCGGAGCGAGACTGGCTGCCGCCAACGACTCGCTCCAGCTGGCCAGTTTCAGCAAGCAGGCGGAATGGATCGGGACGAGGGTGCTTACGCCCGCAGCGATCGTGATCGTCATCGCGGGCGTAATCATGACCCTGGACCGGTGGGACTTCGAGCAGCTCTGGGTCATCATCGGGATCGCCGGTTTTGCCTACTCTTTCATAAACGGGGCGACTCTCCTCGGCCCCCTATCGGGCAAGACCGCCAAGCTCATCGACGAGAGGGGGGCGGAGGATCCCCAGGTCCAGACCAATATCAGCCGCCTCTTCCTCTACGGGCGTATCGAGCTGGTTATCCTTATCGTTGTCGTCTGGGCAATGACGATGAAGCCCACTCTCTAGTCCTGCACGGAATCGAGCCCGTCTCCACAGAGTTGAGGAACGTTGCCCCGATTCGACATCTGGGGCGTCCCAGGCGCGCAGGTCGAGAGGACGAGGCCGGCAAAACAAGGGGACTTGAGCGGTCATCGAGGCCCAGGAGCGGGAAAATGTCTGCCCGGCGGGACTCTAGTTACACGCGCGTCGTTTACCCTGTGATCCGATGTCCTCACCTCCTCCGCAGAGCGGCAACCTCGTCATTCGGGGGGCCCGAGAGCACAATCTGAGAAACGTCAACCTGGAGTTGCCCCGCAACTCGCTGATCGTCTTTTGCGGGATATCGGGCTCCGGGAAGTCGTCGCTTGCCTTCGACACGGTCTACGCCGAAGGCCAGCGCCGTTACGTCGAGTCGCTCAGCTCGTACGCCCGCCAGTTCCTGGGCCAGATGGACAAGCCCGATGTGGATTTCATCGAGGGCCTGAGCCCTGCGATCTCGATCGACCAGAAGTCGGCCCCCAAGAACCCTCGCTCGACAGTCGGAACGATCACCGAGATCTACGATTATTTACGGCTGCTGTTCGCGCGGATCGGGCGACCCCATTGCCATCTCTGTGGGCGCCCTATCGCTCGTCAGACCCCGGAGCAGATCGTCGACCAGATTCTCGACCTGCCCGAGGGCACGCGCTTTCAGGTGCTGGCTCCGATCGTCAAGGGTCGCAAGGGTGAGTTCACGCAGGCGCTCGAGGAGATGGCCCGGAGGGGGTTTGCGCGCGCTCGTATCGACGGCAAGGTACATGACCTGTCCGAGAAGATCAGGCTCGACCGCTATCACCAGCACGACATCGACGTCATCGTCGACCGTCTGGTGCTCAAGGAGGGAATTCGAAGCAGGCTGAACGACTCGATCGAGACGGCCCTGAAGCTCGCGGATGGGATCGCGGCGATCGACGTGGTCGACGACGCGTCCGAGGACATCACGTTCAGCCAGCATTTCGCCTGCACCTTCGACAACATCAGCTTCGACGAGCTGGCTCCCAGAAACTTCTCGTTCAACTCGCCTTACGGAGCGTGCGAACGTTGCGACGGGCTGGGCACGCACCTCGAGGTCGACAGAGAGCTCGTCATCCCGGACCGGGAGCTGACCCTCGACGAGGGTGCGGTCGCGCCCTGGGCGGGGAAGAGCGAGTACTTCACACGGTTCATCGATGCGG
>Ga0190275_10003013_pt1 | contig 11978 bp, 13 predicted proteins | sample Popmic550T_FD_133745 | JGI IMG/M metagenome (GOLD analysis project Ga0190275, IMG submission 133745) | Populus adjacent soil microbial communities from riparian zone of Yellowstone River, Montana, USA - 550 T | ecosystem: Environmental > Terrestrial > Soil > Riparian zone > Trees stand | place... | reverse complement strand
CGCGAGGTGTTGAGCAGGATCGCTCCGGGACGCAGGTGCCCGAGGAACTCCCGATCGACGAGGTGCCTGGTCCCGTCCGACGCCGGCACGTGCAGGGAGACGATGTCGGAGGTGGACAGCAGGTCGGGCAGCGAGTCGCACAAGGTGATCCCGAGGTCGGCGATCCGCGACGCGACGTACGCCGGCCGATCGGGCTTGTCCAGGGCCTGCACCTTGATGCCGAACGCGGTGGCGCGCTCCGCGACGCCCAGTCCGATGGAGCCCAGGCCGAGGATGCCCAGGGTCGAGCCGAGCAGGCCGTCGGCCTTGCCGTAGCCCTTCTTGTCCCACCGACCCGCGCGCAGGTCCGCCACGTTGTCGGCGATCCTCCGGTCGATCGCGATGAGGAGCCCCAGGGTCAGCTCGGCCACGGCGGCGGAGTTCTTGCCGGGCACGTTGGCGACGAGCACGCCCCGGGACGCGGCCGCTGCCGTGTCGATGGTGTTCGTCCCGGCCCCGGCGCGGATCACCAGCGCGAGCCGGTCCGCGGCCTCGAAGACGCCCTCGGGCACCTTGGTGCTGCGGACGACGAGGATGTCGACGCCGCCGATGCGGTCGGCGAGGTCCCCCTCGCCCAGTGAGGGATCCACCTCGCACCGGTGTCCGCGCGCCTCGAGCGCGTCGATGGCTGTCCGGGGCAGTGAATCGGCGACGAGCACGTGCATCTCGCGACCTCCAGCGATCGCCCGTCTCGGGAGTGACGGGATCTGGTCACGCTAGTGCTTGGCGCGGGTTCGCCGCAGGGTGGGAACTGCGGAGTACCGTAATCGCTCCCGGTAGCGGTTCCGCGCGGGCGCGACGGGGTGTCCTGAGGGGAGGTCCCGTGTTGCTGCCGTGGTTCGCCGGTCTGATGACGACGGCCGGCATCGTGCTGGCCGCGCTGGCGGCGTACGTCGGCTGGCGTCGCGGCTCGCGCGCCGGTGTCGCCCTTGCGATCCTGCTGGCCTCGGTCGCCTGGTGGGGGCTGGCCTACGCGTTCGAGCTGATGGCCGAGGAGATCCCGACGAAGAGTCGTTGGGGCGATCTGAAGTACATCGGCGTGGTCACGCTCGCTCCGGCCCTGCTCGTCTTCGTCCTCCTCTACACCAACCGCGCCCGGCTGGTCGGTCCGAAGATGCTGGCGCTGCTCGCGATCGAGCCCGTGGTCGTGATGGCGTTGCTGTTCGTCCCCGCCACCCACGACCTGGTGCGCTACTACCCGCCGGGCTCCGAGGACGTGGCGCTGCCGGTGGTCGGCACCGGCCCGTTCTTCTGGTTCCACCTGGCCTACGCCAACCTGATGATCCTGGTGGCCACCTCGCTCTTCGTGGTGACCATGGTCCGGTTGTCCAGCACCTACCGCCGGATGGCGCTCACCCTGGTGGTGGCGGCCCTCCTGCCCTGGGTGTTCAACCTGCTCCACAACTTCGAGGTCGGCTGGTTCGCCCGGATCGACCTGACGCCGTTCGCGTTCATCGTGACCGGCGGCGTGCTCGTCTGGGGGCTCTTCCGCGAGCGCCTGATCCGGTTGTCGCCGCTGGCCCGTAGTGTGGTGCTGGAGAACATGAGCGACGGCGTCTTCGTCCTCGACGCCTTCGGCCGGGTGACCGACGCCAACCCCGCCGCCACCGGTCTGCTGGGGACGCCCCTTCCCCAGCTGGTCGGCCGCGAGCTGGGCGACGTGCTGGGGCCGCTGTCCGCCGTCGGTGAGCGTCCCGGCGACCCCGTCATCGCGGCCCCGCCGGAGTCGGCGCTGATCCACCTGGCCGACGAGACCGGGCAGGAACAGACCTTCGAGGTACGGCGCGAGCCGCTGCGGGACGCACGCGGCCGCGACGCCGGTCAGCTGGTGATCCTGCGCGACGTCACCGAACGCATCCGGGCCGAGGAGACCCTGGCTCAGCTGCTCTCCGAACGGTCTCGGGTCGCCGCCGCGCTCCAGCAGAGCCTGGTGCCCGGAGAGCTGGCCCGGATCCCGGGCACGCAGACGGTGGGTCGCTACGAGCCCGCGGGTGACGGGCACGAGATCGGCGGTGACTTCTTCGACACCTTCCCGCTCGAGGACCACGTGTGGGGCGTCGTGCTCGGAGACGTGAGTGGCAAGGGTGCCGAGGCGGCGGCCGTCACCGCGCTCGCGCGCTACACCCTGCGCGCCCTGGCCGATCCACGGCACCCGCCCAGCCGCACCCTGGGTGAGCTCAACCAGCGGCTGTCGTCGGACGTCGACGTCGAGCGGCACTGCACCCTTGCCTATGCGCTGGTGCGTCCGCGTGAGGGGTTCCTCGATGTCACGTTGTGCCTGGCCGGACACCCGCCTCCGCTGATCGCGCACCCCGACGGTCGGGTCGAGCCGGTCGGCGAGCTGGGCACGGCACTGGGCCTGCTCGACGAGGCGGTGCTGCACGACACCCACGTCGCCCTCGAGCCCGGCGACACGATGTGCCTGTTCACCGACGGTCTCGTCGAGGCCCGTCAGGACCACGACCTGTTCGGGGAGGAACGGGTCGCCGAGATCCTGAGCCGGTTGCGTGACGAGCCGCTCGAGGACCTCGCCGCCGAGCTCGTCGACGCGCCTCGCCGCTTCCACGGCCCCCAGCTGGCCGACGACCTCGCCGTGCTGCTGCTCCGCGTCCACGGAGCATGACAGCTCGCTGATCCTCACCCTGCGGGGATGAGGCGACCTCCGGCCCGGAGGCACAGCATGGAGATGGACCACGCGAGGGAGCAGACATGACCAGCAAGCGGCCGGGATGGCGCACGTGGGTCGCCGGTGTCATCGGCTTCCTGATGATGCTCAAGTCGTTGATCTTCGTCGGCAGGAGAGTCGTCGCCATCGCCAAGGAGGAGTTCCGCGGCCGCGGCAGCGACGTGAACCTCGTCCTCGGCCTGGCAGATCGACACCGGGGCGGCCGGTAACAGCCGGGAAGGTGTGCTCGGCCTGACAAGACCGGGCCAATCCGCCACTCTGGGGCGGTGGAGATCGAACTGCTGGGCGTCGAACCGCTCAGGTTCGCCGACGGGCTGCCGGTGCGGGCGGCTTCGGCGATAGCCCCGTTCGGGGACGGGTTCCTGGTCGTGCAGGACGACGGGACGCACGCCGCCTGGTTCGCGGGCGGCTCCGTGACCGGCGTACGTCTGCTGCCCCCGGTGGAGGGGCTCGACGTCTTCGCCGAGGCCGCTGGGACCAAGCACCTCAAGCCCGATCTGGAGGCGGCCTGCGAGGTCACGATCGACGGCGACCCGGCGGTGCTCGTGCTGGGCTCGGGGTCCTCGCCGGCCCGGATGCGCGTCGTGCTGGTCCGACCGGGACGTGGCCGACCGCGGGCCACGGTGTCGGACCTGGCTCCCTTGTACGCCGCGGTGTCCGACGCGCTCTTCGTCCCGGCCGACCTCCTCAACCTGGAGGGTGCCTGCCTCGTGGACGGGGTGCTCCGGTGGTTCCACCGCGGGCTGCCGTCCGCTGGCTTTCCCTCCGCGAGCGTCGACCTCACGCCACCGGAGGTGCTCGCGGCTGTGCTCGGTCGGATCGACCCCGGGGACGTCGAGGTGCGCAACCCGCGGCGCTACGACCTCGGGGAGGTCGCGGGCGTCGGGCTGGCGCTGACGGACGCAGTCGCGCTGCCCGATGGGTCGATCCTGGCAAGTGCCGCCGCTGAGAACAGTCCCAATCCGCGCGACGACGGCCCCGTTGTCGGGTCGGCCCTCGTCCTCCTCGACGGAGACCGGGTCCGCCAGGTCACGCCGCTGCCGACCGTGGAGGGGCGAGTCAGCAAGGTCGAGGGGCTGATGGTCCTGCACGTGGGCGAGGAGGCAGTCGAGATCCGCGCGGTGGTCGACGTCGACGACCCCGACACGGCCTCGCTGGCGATGCGTCTCCGGGTGCGGTGGAGCTGACCCCCATCGGTGGGGCGGATGCCGAGCATCAGCAATCGCTGCTTCCGCACCGCCCTCGGCGGAGGCAGAGTCGGGTCCACCGACTCACCCGACCCATCCCACTCAGAGGACGCGCATGTTCGAGTACTTCCCTGGCAACTACATCTGGAACCTCGGCGTCGCCGCGACCCTGAACTCGGGCGGCATGATCGACGAGGTGGACCGGGCGTGCCGGCCGATTCGGGAGCTCGCGGCCCAGGGTTCCGACGTCGGGACCAGGGAGTTCATGGCGTCCTGGAACAAGGTCGCCGACCAGGTCGAGGAGCAGGCGACGGAGGCCGAGAAGGCCGGTCACACGCGGACGGCGGGACAGAAGTACCTGCGCGCCGCGGCGTACCTGTGCCAGGCCGAGCGGATGCAGTCGGCCAGCGACCCCCATCGCAAGGCGGTCTACCAGCACTGTCTCGACCTGATGCAGAAGTCGTTCGACCTGATCGACCCGGCCACCACTCGGGTCGCGGTGCCGTTCGAGGGGACCACGCTCCCGGCATACTTCACGGACGCGTCGGTGAACGGCGAGCCCGCTCCCACGGTGATCATGTGGAACGGACTCGACTCCACCAAGGAGCACATGTACACCTCCGGCTGGCCCGCCGAGATGGCCGCGCGCGGCATCTCCGTGCTGCAGGTCGACTGTCCCGGCAGCGGCGAGGCGCTGCGCTTCGGTGACCTGAAGTCGCGCGTCGAGACCGAGGACTGGGCGAAGGCCTGCGTGGACTACCTCGAGACCCGCGAGGACGTGCGGCACGACCGGATCGGGCTCGTGGGCTGGTCGCTGGGCGGCTACTACGTCCCTCGTGCGGCGGCCTTCGAGAAGCGGCTCGCCTTCGCCGTCGCGTGGGGCGCCAACCACAACTGGGGCGAGGTGCAGAAGGCGCGGCTGGAGCGCGAGGGCGAGAACCCGGTGCCGCACTACTGGGAGCACGTCCTGTGGGTGTGGGGGTACGACGACGTCGACAGCTTCATCGAGTTCGCCGAGGCCGTGCACCTCAACGGGGTGGTCGACCAGATCACCTGCCCGTTCCTGATCACCCACGGCGAGAACGACCGGCAGATCAACCTCAAGTACGCCCACCAGTCCTACGACCAGGCGGTCAACAGCCCCAAGCGTGAGCTGCGCGTGTTCACCCCCGACGAGGGTGCCACCGAGCACATCGGCCTGGACCACCTCCCGCACGTGGGTGCGTTCACGGCCGACTGGATCGAGGACACGCTCGTCGAGCTCGGCTGATGCACGGCGAGGTCGGTGGCGTGTGGCGTGGTGGCGCTGACCGGACAACTGGCCGCCGAGGGTGCTCCCCATGGGATCAGGGTGAACTGCGTGAGTCCCGGACTGATCGAGACTCCGGCCACCCGCGGCGACCTGCTGTCGCCCGACCATCCCATGCGGAGCATCGCTTCCGCCATTCCGCTGTCACGGATCGGACGGCCCGAGGAGGTCGTGCGGTGCGCTTTTTCCTGGCGAGCGACGACGCGTCGTACGTCACCGGTGCCAACCTGGTCGTCGACGGCGGCTGGTCGGCCGTGCTCCCGGGCTGGCTCAGTCCCGGGGGCCACCGCGCGAGAGGCGCTCGACGGCCCCGGGCGGGAGGGTGTCCACCAGGTCCGGCGCGAACTCGCCGTCGACCAGGATGAACGCGACCTTGGCCGTGGTGGTGCCACGGTTGGCCCAGGCGTGGTCGGTCCCGCGCTGGACGACGACGTCGCCGGCGCGGAGGATCACCTCGGAGTCGTCGAGGACGAGGGTGATCTCACCCTCGAGCACGATCCCGTAGTCGACCGAGGCCGTCCGGTGCACCGGTGACTGCAGACCTCGCTCGTCGAGGAAGCCCGGCGCGAACTCGTTGATCCGGATCTTGGTGCCGTGCGGCGGGGGAGGAACGGCCAGCACCCGCTCGGTCGGGTCGACCTGCTCGGCCGCGGTGATCACGGCCGGGGCACCCTCGGTGTTCCAGATCTCGTGGAAGGCGACACCGTCGTCGGGGAGCTGCCGGCTGACCGGGACCGGCCCGTCGGAGACCACCACCGAGACGCCGTCGGGCGTGTGGCCGGTGACCACCCGGCGGGGGATGTCGTTCATGCGCCGAGTCAATCCGTTGTGCTCGGACCGGGACAAGGCCTTCCGGCATCCGCGGCGGATATGGGAGGCATGGCACCCCGTCGGACGGGCCAGCCCCGCGACGTACCGGTGCGTGTCACACCAGGACGCCAGGAGTGCGTGGCGAACCGTCCTGGTGTGTCGCGCCGCAGGAGTACCCGGTTGACCGGGTGTTCCGACAGTGACGGCCGCTCAGCCCGACTCGACCAAGGCGGCACGCAAGCGATCGAGGGTCTCAGGAGCGAGGCCGAGGCCGCGGGTGAGATAACCCTCGAGGTCGCCGTACTCGCGCCGCACCTCCGCGAGCGCGGCCGCGAGGAAGCTCTCCTGCACGCCGAGGATGGGTGCGAGCAGCGCCGGGTCGCCTCCGATTTCCGCGAACGCGTCCATCCACGGCTCCACGACGGTCAGCAGCTCGTCGTTGGTGAGCAGGTAGTCCTCGAGCACCTCCTCGTCGGGCACGCCGAGCAGCATCAGCAGCACGGCGGTGCCCCAGCCGGTGCGGTCCTTGCCGGCCGTGCAGTGGTAGAGCGCCGGAAGCCGGTCGGCCTCGGCCAGGCCCGTGAACAAGCCGGCATAGGCGGCCTTCGCCGATGGCAGGCTGACGAAGTCGCGGTAGGCGTCCTCGAAGTAGCGCTCCGCCTGTCCGTCCCCGAGCAGCTCGGCCGCACGTGACGGTTGCTCGAAGAGATGCTGGAGCTCGGCCGGTGCGGCGTGGCTGGCGTCGCCGAGCACGTCGAGGTGGACCGAGAGGACCCCGTCGGGGAGTACGTCGGGCTGGGTGGCGAGCTCGTGGGTCGTGCGCAGGTCGTAGACGGTGTGCAGGCCGAACTCCGCGAACGCCGCGAGGTCCTCGCCGTGCAGGCGGTCGAGTCCCGCCGAACGGAACACCAGGCCGGATCGCACCCGCCCACCGCCCTTCGTCGGCCGTCCGCCGACGTCGCGCAGGTTGGGGGCGGAGGCGATCGCGATGCGGGCGCGCTGCTCGGAGGTCACCGTCACATGAGAGCAGGCGGGGTGGAGGAGACCGCCAGCGGCCCCGCGCCGGGTCATGGGTCCCGACGTGGGGGTTGGGGCCGCTGGCGGCCGGCTTCTCCACCGATTCGACCGCCGAAGGGACGGCCGTGGTCGGCGTGCTCCTCGCGGGCGAAGGCGAGGGCGTGCTCGCCGACGTCGATCCGTGCGCCGGTGCGCAGGGTCACCGGCTCCGCGACGACCGCGCCGTGCACCCGCGCGTCGGGACCGACGCTGGCCAGCACGTACTCGTCGTGGGCCGTGTGCCGGACGACGGCCTGGGTGGCCTCGAGGCCGGGCAGCACGATGTCGCAGGAGCCGTCCGAGCCGATCGTGGTCTCGTCCTTCTCGAGCCAGTAGACCGCTTGACCCTCGCCGGGCCACAGGTCCTGCTTCTCCAGGACCAGCCGGGGAGAACCGGTGCCGTGCCGGTTGTCGGTCGTCGTCGGGCGACGGTGGGCCCGCGGCGAGAACGTGGGCGCGACCGGCAGCATCGTGGGTGGCGGCAACGACTCCGAGCTCGGCAGGACGGCGGCACGGTGTTCGGACCGCGAGCGCAGCGAGGTCCAGGCACCACGCCAGCTGCCGACCTTGATCCGCCGCGAGCCCGTGGCCCGGCGCTGCCACCACGGGGCGGACACCGCGCCGATGGAGACGAGGTGTCGTCCCTCGTGGAGCACCTTGACGACCACGCCACGCTCGGCCAGGGCCTCCGCGGTCGCCCGGACGGTCGCCGCATCGCCTGAGCCGGCGAACAGCCCGGGGTCGTCCACCTCGAGGACGAGCCGGTTGCCGCGGCCCGTCAGCCGCGCGCTCGCGGACTCGCCGCCTGGTCCCGAGAGCTCGACGGAGAGGTCTGCGCTCACGTCCACCGCCATCAGCGGGCGGAGGTGTCGCTCGTGGTGACGGTCACGGTGCCGTCGATCCGCCACGTCGCCCGGGGCGCGTCGGCGCCGGTGTCGCGGGGGATCTCCACCTTGAGGTCGTCGAAGGTGTAGTTGATCGCGGCTTCCCGACCGGTGAGGAAGGACCACATCCGTGCGCCCAGGTCGCTCCAGTCCACCACCTCGTCGCCTGCGCCTCCGACCGGCTGGCTGCTCACTGCCATGGCGATGCTCCTTCGCAAACATTTACTTCAACAACATGTTGAGGTTTAGGATCTCAGCATGGACAACGAAGGCATGAATGCGCAAGTCCCGGCCGCGGATCCGACCGGAGGCGCCGCTCTCACCATCGGCGACCTGGCCGCGCGCACCGGGTTGAGCACGGCGACCCTGCGGATGTGGGAGAGCCGGCACGGCTTCCCGGTGCCGCACCGGCGGGAGAGCGGACACCGGCGCTACACGGAGGCCGACGTCACGGCGATCGAGACGGTCGTGCGGCACAAGGACGCCGGGACGCGGCTCGAGCTCGCCATCGCCCGCGCGATGGCCGACGCCGAGCCGGCCTCGCCGTCGATCTACGCCTTCCTGAAGCGTCGGCACCCGACGCTCGGCGTCCACCGGTTGCGGAAATCGACGCTCGTCGCGCTCTCCTGGGCGATCGAGGACGAGTTCTGCTCCAAGGCCGAGCGGGCGACGATCTACGGCGCCTTCCAGCGCGAGCGCCACTATCGTGACTCCGAGGACCGGTGGCGCGAGATCGCCCGGGTCTCCGCCGGGACGACGGCCTTCGCGGACTTCGCCGAGTCCGATGCCGAGTCCTCTCCCCGCCTGGTCACCCTGCCCGACGACGCCCCCATGCGGCGGGAGTGGGCGGTGGTCTGCGACGCCATCGACCTCCCGGTCGTGCTCACCGCCTGGGAGCTCCCCGGGCAGGAGGATGTCCCGGACCGCGAGCGGCTCTTCGAGTCGATGTGGACCGTAGACGGGGAGGCGGTGCACGACGCGGCCCGGGTGTGCGCCGCCGTCGCGCGGGAGAACGGCGTCGACCATCCCGACGTGCTGCGCCCCGACCTCGCCCGGCCGCACGTCCCTGACCTGAGTGCGGTCACCTCGCTGTTCAACCGGATGGTCGCGTACGTCGACCGGATCGGCGAGTGACGTCACCCGGAGGCGATGCCCCCCGATCGCTGGGCCTGCCAGCGGCGCTGCTTGGCGACGAACCGGATCGAGGACCTCTGCACGAGCCGGGGCGAGAGTCGGCCGATCCGCCAGGTGATCCGCGCTGTCCGCGGGGTGACCAGCATCGCCTCGTCGCGGCGTACGGCGTCGAGCACCTGGGCCGCCAGGACGTCGGGGTCCAGCGGTCGGCGTACGCCCTGGCCCTTGAGGTAGTAGTCGCGCCCGTGGAACAGCCCGATCTCGCCCTTGTCCAGCAGGGGCGTCTCCACGGCCGACGGGCAGACCACGGTCACGCCCACCCCCTTGGCCGCTGCCTCCGAGCGGAGCGCCAGCGAGAGCCCGACCACGGCGTGCTTGGTCATCACGTAGCCCGTGATCAGCCCGGCCGCCATCAGTCCGCCCATCGACGCGGTGTTGACGATGCGTCCGTGCCCCTGCCGCACCATCAGCGGGTACGCCGCGGCGACGCCGTGCACCACACCGCGGATGTTCACGTCGATCAGGGCGTTCCACTGCTCGAGGCTGAGGTCCTCGGTCTCGCCGCCGAAGGTGATGCCGGCGTTGTTGAACATCAGGTCCAGCCGTCCCTCGCGGGCGACGACGTCGTCGACCAGGGCCTGGACCGACCCGGCGTCGGTGACGTCCACCTGCACCGGCCGGGCCTGGCCCGGCCCGGTCACCGACGTCGAGGTCCGGGTCGCGGCGGCGAGGTCCAGGTCGGCGACGGTCGTCCGCACTCCTGCTCGGACCAGCGCGCGGACCAGAGAAGCCCCCACGCCGGAGCCGCCACCTGTCACGACCGCGGTGAGCCCGGACAGGTCCAGCTCGGTCTCGCGACGCCCCACCTCAGCTGCGTCCGAGATAGTCGGCGAGCCCGGTCGGCCGGCGTCCGGTCAGGGTGAGCACGTGGTCGGTCACCGACTCGACCTCCCCGGCGGCGATCGCCGTGTAGGTGCTCACCCACGCGTCGTACTGCCAGTCGGGTGCGGGCCACTGCCTCCGGGACGCGTAGGCCTCCTCGACGGTCTCGTCGTGGAACCGGACCTCGCGACCCTGGCGCTCGGCGATCACCGCGGCGGCCTCCTCGAGGGTGAGCGCCTCCGGCCCCGTCAGGCCGTAGGTCATCCCGACGTGGGCTCCGGGCTCCGCCAACACCTCGGCGGCGCAGGCGGCGACGTCGTCCCGGGTGACGGCCGAGAGCCGTCCGCTCCCGGCCGGTCCGCGGATGACACCGTCCTCGCCGACCATCTCGGGCAGGAAGTCGAGGTAGAAGTTGTCGCGCAGGAACGTCCAGTCCATCCCGGAGGCGGCGATGTGCTGCTCGGTGGCGAAGTGGTCGCGGCCCAGGGTGAAGACGCACTCCTCGGCGGCGCCGTAGAACGAGGTGTAGACGACGTGTCGCACGCCGGCCGCTGCCGCAGCGTCGACGAACGCCCGGTGCTGGTCGAGCCGGTCGGCCGCTTCCGCGGCCGAGACCATGAACAGCGTCGAGACGCCGCGCAGGGCCTCGACGGACGAGTCGTGGTCGGCGTACCCGACGAACGGGACGACGGCGGCGGCGTCGACCGCAGGAGCCTTCTCGGGCCTGCGCGCCAGCAGGCGCTGTGAGTGTCCGGACGAGGCCAGGATGCGGGCGACGCGGCCGCCCACGGCACCGGTCGACCCGGTCACGGCCAGTGTCGGCAGGTCCGCCGGCTCCGTGGTCACGCTGCGCCTCCGTCCGGAGGGGCCGGGCTTGTGGGGCTCTTCCGTCCCGCGACCAGCGCGACTCCGCCCACGACCAGACCCGCGACGATGAGGACCAGGCCGATGATCCGGCCCGGTTTCGCGCTGGTCTCGTACTCGCGGATCTCGTTGTAGCTCTCGATCGAGATCGCGCAGTCCTTCTCCTCGCTGACGAAGCCCGACGTCCGGTTGGGGTCCGAAGCACACTCGGCCTCGGGCTCGCTCGGGTTCAGGAACAGGAACGACACCACCCCGAGCAGGATCAGCACTCCCGCGACCGTCAGCAGGACCTTCTTGTTCATGCGCTCTCCTCCGTCGGGTGGAGGCACTCTCCCACCCGCCGCTGGTCCCGCCAAGGCCTGAGCGGTCGGGGCCGCCGAAGCCCGGTCGGGGTGGGCACTAGGCTCGCCGCCATGCCTGCACCCGACTCCTCGCCGAACGTACTGCCCGACTCCCTGCGCGGCGTGACCGTCGCCGTCCTCGGCGGCACCGGACCCCAGGGCCGGGGGCTCGCGAGGCGGTTCGCCGCCGCGGGCCTGGCCGTCGTGATCGGCAGCCGCAGTGCCGAGCGGGCGGCCGAGACCGCCGAGACGCTGGCCACCGCCACCGGAGGCAACGTCATGGGAGGCGACAACGAGGGCGCCGCCTCAGCGGGCGACGTGGTGATCGTGGCGGTCCCGTGGGACGGCCACGGGGACCTGCTCCGGGGCCTGGCCCCGGCTCTCGCCGGCAAGATCGTGGTCGACTGCGTGAACCCGTTGGGCTTCGACAAGAAGGGGGCCTACGTGCTGGAGGTCGAGGAGGGGTCGGCCGCAGAGCAGGCAGCGACGCTGCTTCCGGACTCGACCGTGATCGGCGCCTTCCACAACGTCTCAGCCGTCAAGCTCGAGGACCCCGACGTCACCGAGGTCGACACCGACGTCCTCGTGCTCGGCGAGGGCGAGAACCGTGAGGCGTGTGACCTGGTCCAGGACCTCGCCGGCGTGATCCCCGGCGTCCGCGGCGTGTACGGCGGCCGCCTGCGCAACGCCCACCAGGTCGAGTCGCTCACCGCCAACCTGATCAGCGTCAACCGGCGCTACAAGGCCCACGCCGGCATCCGGATCACCGACATCTGACCGCCCGCT
>Ga0190275_10003012_pt1 | contig 11979 bp, 12 predicted proteins | sample Popmic550T_FD_133745 | JGI IMG/M metagenome (GOLD analysis project Ga0190275, IMG submission 133745) | Populus adjacent soil microbial communities from riparian zone of Yellowstone River, Montana, USA - 550 T | ecosystem: Environmental > Terrestrial > Soil > Riparian zone > Trees stand | place... | reverse complement strand
GTTGCAAGAGCAGCTGCGTCAGGCTCAGAAGATGGAAGCCGTGGGGCAGTTGGCAGGGGGGGTAGCTCATGACTTCAACAACATTCTCGCCGTCGTCCTGAACTACGCCGAGTTCGTGACCGAGAGCCTTGACGCCGAGCATGTGGGACAGCCCGACCTCCAGCAGATCATCAAGGCGGGGGAGCGCGGCGCGGTGTTGGTCCACCAGCTGTTGGCCTTCTCTCGCCAGGAGGTCATCGAGCTCAAGGTCCTCGATCTGGACGATGTCGTGTCGGGCATGGCAGTGCTTCTGTCCCGGTCGGTTGGCGAGGACATAGAGCTCAACATCGAGGACAACCCTGACGATCTGCCCCTCACCAAAGCGGACCGCGGCCAGATGGAGCAGATCCTCTTGAACCTGGTCGTCAACGCTAGGGATGCGATGCCCGATGGTGGGCGGATAGATATATCGACCGGCCATGAGGAGCTCGAAGAAGGCGCCCGCGCCGACCTCCTCCCCGGGCACTACGTGAAACTCACCGTCACGGACAACGGCAGCGGCATCGACCCCGACACCCTCGAGCACATCTTCGAACCGTTCTTCACTACGAAGGAGCGCGGTGAGGGGACGGGCCTAGGTCTCGCAACCACGTACGGGATCGTCAAACGTGCCGGAGGCGGGATCTATGTCGAGTCGGAGGTGGGAGAGATGACAGCGTTCACCGTCTACCTACCAGTAACGACGGACGAGATCGAGGTTCCGGTCCAACACACCGTCGTTCATGCGAAAGACGAGGCAACCATCCTCGTGGTCGAGGATGAGGCTCCCGTCCGGGAGCTCATCGGTCGGATCCTGCGCCGTAAGGGTTTCACGGTTCTGGATGTTTCTTCCGGCGCCAAAGCTGTGGAAATCTGCGCCGATCCCGAGAAAGAGATCGACCTTCTGCTGACCGATGTTGTGATGCCGCTGATGTCGGGCCCGGCCCTCCGGGACGCCGTCCATCTCTTGCGTCCCGACATGAGCGTCCTGTTCATGTCCGGCTACACCGATGAGCTCATTGCCAAACGCGGGGTCTTAGGCGCGGGGGAAGCCCTGCTCAGCAAACCATTCAATTCAGAACAGCTCCTTGAGCGCGTTCGTGATTCGCTCCAGAGCCGAACCACCACCTCGCTTCCGCCGATATCCGAGAGTGCCTAGGAAGTATCGAAATGACGGCTACGGAAGACACACGGCAGCGGTATCAGATCATCCTCGACCCAGATCAGGAGGAGATCCGCAGCGCACTCAATCGATTCTTGATGACCGATGACGAGTTCGAGATCGTTTCCGAAGTTGCCACCGGGCTAGAGCGCGTTGCGACAGTGAACAACGACTGCGTAGACCTCATAACGACCAACGAACCGGGTACAGGCGGACGGCACTACACCATTCGGTTCGTTGAAGCCGGCCTGGCTCCGCGGATCGAGCACGTTTCGATCGAACTCATTCACGCGGTCCATTTCGAAGACTGATTTACCTACGTACCCGCTGGCACGAGCGGCCTCGGAGGCGTAGAATCACAGGGTCGTAGTTACCCGCCTGTAAGTTCCTGGAGGATCCTCAGAAATCCGGTTTTTGTCGGACCCTCTCTCTACACTGAGCCGAACACACGTTCGATAGGCTCACAGGAGGCAGCAGATGGCAATACGGGAACGTCACACCAACAACGTCAGCGACCTCAGCGGGGACATCGCCGGGCGGGATTCATCTCTCGAGCTTGCCCTGGCTCAGATCGAGAAGTCCCACGGCAAGGGTTCGATCATGCGTCTGGGCGACCGGGCGTCACTGGCGGTCGAGACGATCTCGACCGGATCGTTGGCGCTGGACCTCGCGCTCGGTGTCGGGGGATTGCCGAGGGGCCGCATCGTCGAGTGCTTCGGCCCTGAAGGCTCCGGCAAGACGACCTGCGCGCTGCACGTGATCGCCGAGGCGCAGAAGGCGGGGGGGCTGGTCGCATTCATCGATGCCGAGCACGCTCTCGATCCTGCTTACGCAAAGGCGATCGGCGTGAACATCGACGACCTGCTCGTCTCGCAGCCCGACACCGGCGAGCAAGCGCTCGAGATCACCGACACCTTGGTTCGTTCGGGAGCGATGGACGTGATCGTCGTCGACTCCGTCGCGGCCCTCGTTCCTCGGGCCGAGATCGAAGGCGAGATGGGGGACACCCACGTCGGTTTGCAGGCCCGCCTGATGAGCCAGGCGTTGCGCAAGCTGGCCGGCAACGTGAACCGTTCCAAGACGATCCTCGTCTTCATCAACCAGATCCGCGAGAAGATCGGGGTCATGTTCGGTTCGCCCGAGACCACTCCGGGTGGACGCGCACTCAAGTTCTATTCGTCGGTGCGCTTGGACGTTCGCCGTATCGACTCGCTCAAAGACGGGGCCGAGGTCGTCGGCTCGCGCGTACGCGTGAAGGTGATCAAGAACAAGGTTGCGGCTCCCTTCCGCAACGCCGAATTCGACATCCAGTACGGCTTCGGGATCTCCAAGGAAGGCAGTTTGCTCGACGTCGCTATCGACCAGGGGATCGTGCGCAAGTCGGGGGCCTGGTTCATCTACGACGAGGACCAGTTGGGACAGGGCCGCGAGAACGCCAAGAACTTCCTCGCCGAAAACCCCGACATCGCGGCCGAGATCGAGCTCAAGATCAAAGAGAAGCTGGGCTTGATCCCGACCGACGGCGACGAGGTGCCAATCGAGGCCGAGGCGGAAGAAGCCGCGACCAAGGACTAGGTTGTGCGGCGGCCAGAAACATTCGCAGGGTTTTGCGGGCGAAGCCGCGGCGCCTCGCGGCGTTCTCGGTCGGGCACGTACCTTCCAGGTACGCACCCTCCCTGCGGCCTTGCGATGCTTGCGTTTCGCGCCGCAAAATCCCTTCAACTTTTCTGGCCGCCGCACTAGTCATGGGCACTTCTGCGATCGAGGCCGCCGGTCGTTTGCTTACGGTGCGAGGCCGCAGCGAGTCCGAGTTGCGGCAGCGATTAGTTGCCAAGAAGTTCCCGGAGGACGAGGTCGAGGCGGCGATGACTCGCCTCCGGGAGCTGAACCTCGTCGACGACGGGCAGTTCGCTGCGCAATGGGTGGAGGAGCGGTCCTCCGGCAAGGGCTACGGATCCGAGCGCTTGCGCCGGGAGCTGGCGGCGAAAGGGGTCGCTCCCGAACTGATCGAGTCGGCGCTACAGAGCTGCGGTGACGGGGACCTGGCCCGGGCCACGGAACTGGCGGCCAAACAGGTCCGCAAGGTCGTGGATCTCCCTCTCAATCGACAAGCCACTCGGTTGTATGGGTTCTTGAAGCGCAGAGGGTTCTCGAGCGAAGTGACGGACTCGGCCGTGCGAGCCGTCCTACCCCCGGAGGGGTGGGACTAGCTCGCCCGGCCTGAAAGTCTGTCTGCTCTACCTGCGACCCAGGGCGAATCTGGCGATGAGGGCCAGGGCCACCAGGGCTGCGATGGCGATACCCACGATGATCAGGATGCGGGTAAGGCCTTCTCCCCCGAACTCAGCTTTGCCGGCTCTGATGGGCTGCAGTCCGAGCGAACCGGTAAGGGCACTCAGGGACTGACCGGAGACGCTGGCGCTGACCGAGGTCTCCATCGTTGCGGTCAGGGTGCCGTCGGCCCGCAAGGAATACCGGGCATCCGGCGAAACGATGTGGTTCACGTTTCCTTCGTCGTTCGGGTCGAGCATCAATAGATATTCCTGGCCGGGACGGTAGGCCGGATCTTCTGTTGCAAAGACTCCGTCGCCGCCGATCTGCTGGACCACGACTTCCTCACCGGGAAGCGCGTCGCCCTTGTAGGCCGTGTCGACTTCCAGCGTGGTGTTGGTCGTCGGGATCACGATGCCGTCCTCAGTGGTGATCGGGGTTCCGGGAGCGCTCGAGGCTGCCTGAGCGACCACGACGGTCTCGGCCTCGTTCTCGGCCTCGCCGATCGAGTCGGGGCTGAATCCCCAGACGGCGCTGATGAGCATCGGCGGTGCTTTCCTCTTCTGGGCGAGCAGCTTGTTGGAGGGCGCCTGTGCCGATCCCCCCTGATAGATCCCCTTGAGGTCGTCGACGTTGTGCCCGCTGATCACGCTCGTTCCGGACCGGAAGTATCCGAGCCCCATGCAAGAGCCGTCGTCGGAGTGGTCGAGCCCGAATGAGTGCCCGATCTCCTGGCAGTAGATGCCTTGAGCCAGGCTCCCCTGGGTTCCATAGAACGTGTTCAGGATCACGTCCGCGTGGACGATCTCGCAGGCTGCGTTGGGCTTCACGACGGCAAGGCCGGCCCAGCCCTTGTCGCCTTCGTTGCCGTCCACGATCGTCATCTGGCCACCGCTCGCGACGGTGTTGATCTTGATGAAAGGAGCCTTGGCCATCAGGTCCTTGGCTGCCTTCTTGGCGGGCTTCTTCGGCTGCAGGTTTTGGAACTCGGTGGCGACCGCTACCTCGCCACCCGAAGATGCCCAGTGATACGGCGTATTGCCCTGACAGCGCCAGGGGTGGGCTTCAGCGACGGCTACGGGCCCAACGGTAAGACCTGCCGCCATGGTCACAACGGCGATCATCTTCAGAACCGACTTCACAGTGCCACCCCCGTCTCCTCCCGGTACGTGCAACGCACGCCCCGTAATTGCGCCCCGCTGTTAGCCAGAGGGGCTCTTGGAATCAATCACAAGGTAAGTATCGTGTCTAGGTGGCTTGGTCTGAGTCTGCTTAATGACACAAGCCCTGTCAGATATCCGACAAACCGGTTGCGCGAGCGATCGAGATGTGTAGCAAACCCCTCATTTCATAGCGTCGGTCTCGCGCACACGTTTGCAGACTTCTCTCAGCATCTTCACCGCCAGGTCCGGTCTCGACTCGAGCGTGGCGTTGAAGGTCCAAGCCGGGATCGAGATCACGCGCACAGGCCCCTTGGCGGTCACGGTTGCCGACCGCGGCCCCCCGTCGAGCAGGGCGATCTCGCCGAAGAATGTTCCCTCTCCCATATCCCGCCGATGTTCGCCGCCGACCGAAACGGCGACCTCTCCCTCCATGATCACGGAGAGTCCCAGGCCCGATTCCCCCTCCTTGCAGAGGGCGGCTCCTGCTTCGAACTCTGCCTCCTCCACCATCCCCGCGAGGAGTGACAGCTCCTTCTTGGAGCATTCCGCGAACAAAGGGACCTTTTCGAGGACGTCTTCGACCTGCGACTTGCTGCTTTTTGACAGAGACATCTGTCACTCCTTCGTTCGTTCACCTCCGCCGTTTACGGCGGCGCGTACACGTCCACCTTCGCTTCGGCCTTCATCGTCGCGACCCGCTGGCGGCTCGCTTGCATCTCTTTCTCGTCGAGCCCCCACCCCTTGTTCCTCCACTTCAAAAGCGCCAGGTTCGCGAGCTCGATGTGCAACTTACGGAACACGCGCACGCGTTCGAATTCCTTCACTCGGATCAGATCGAGGTACCACATCAGTCTGCGGCCGAAGCTGGGTACCAGTTCCCAGTCGCGTCCGTTGATCAAGCCCTTGTCGACCTCTTCCGGAAGCTCTTGCCGGATGACCTTCCGCTGGAACGCGAGCCACCATGCAGCGAGCCCCATCAGAGCGATGAAGATGACGACGTTTCCGATCCTCACGAACGTCACCGCCGACGTGTAGCTGTCGACGATGTCGGGGCCGAACGCGGGGGACCGCTCGGCTCTCTTTAGCCCGGCGGCCGCCACGGTGAAGACGAAACGACGCGTCATCTCGAGCCCATGCTCCTGAGCCAACCGGAACTCGACGAATCCGTTGTTGAACGCGTGGAGCAGGATCGCGGTGGCTAAGCCGAGGATCGGCATGATCCCCTTCCACCACCATCTGCGCGCCCACGTCGCTAACCCAACCCCGACGCCGAACATCCCGGTGAAGATCGCGTGCTGGAGCATTCCCAACCCGATGAAGTCGCGCCGACCCGCGAACACCGAAACGCCTTCGGCGAAGTCTCCACTGGCAGCGACGTCGAACAGGTACTTCACGTCCTCGGTGAATGCGAAACCGAGACCGACGGCAGCGCCGTAGACCAAACCATCCGTCAGGCCGCGCAGTCGCTTGGTCCCGAACGACTTGTGCGCCCAGGCAGAGAACACGAACGCCCCGACCAGAGCCATCCCTTTGGCTACCTCCTCAACCGTCGGTGCGGCGATCGCGGGACCGAAGACATCGGCGAAGTCGGGGTTGAAGCCCTCGAGGATCTGATTCCCGATCTGGTTGCCCACGGCGGAAAGGGCCGTGGCTCCCACCGCACCCCAGACCGTCATCAGAGCGAGAGTTGACAGCGGCTCATGCTCGTAGAGGTCCAGGAAGCGGACCAATAGGAGGAAGAACACCGTCTGGAGGACGGCGAAGGTGATAAGGAAGGCTCCGGTTGTTTGAGCGTTCTCGACCACGAACAGAAGTATCAAGGCCGGGCTGGGCCACGTCCACGCCCTTTTGCGATAGATAAGGCTGCAGAAAAGTGAGCAAAACCGAGCCTGGACGGATGTCCACCGAGCAGGTGATGGCGGTATTGGCCGAATCGGTCCTATTCAAGGACGTCGGCGACAACGCCCTCAGGTTGCTGGCCGAGAGGGCGGGCTCCGCCGGCTACAAAAAGGGCCAGCTGATCTTCCAAGAAGGGGACCAAGCCGAGTCGCTATTCGTCGTGATCGAGGGGACGGTCAAGATCACCGTGATGTCGCCGGATGGCGAGCAGATGGTCCTCACCACCCTCGGCCCCCACGACACATTCGGGGAGCTTGCATTGCTCGACGGCAGGCCCCGATCAGCGACCGCCGAAGTACTGAAGGACACTCGGGCCCTCGCGATCACGCGGGAAGCATTCCTCACGGTTCTCGAGAAGGATCGTCGGCTGGTGGAGGCCGTCTTCTCGACACTGGGGGAGTTGCTCAGAAGACTGACTCAGCGAGCCGCCGATTTCGTGTTCCTCGATCTCCATGGGCGGGTGGCGAAGCTCCTCATCGACATGAGCGAGCGCAGAGGTGAGGCGAAAGGCACGGATGTGACTTTGGACCTTCAGCTCACCCAATCGGACCTCGCAGCGATGGTGGGTGGCTCGAGGCAAAGCGTGAACCAGATCCTCCGTGCCTTCGAGGAGCGGGGCTACATCGAGATCACGGGCCGCCATCTCGTCATCAAGCGCCTGGCCGCCTTGCGTCGCAGGGCGGGCTTCTCCTAACCCGGCCCCCTACCGGTGACAGGCCGGGAGTGATTCACATGGCCCCCGGTCGGGCGTACCATGAGGGCAGTTAACCAAGCAAAACAAGCATTTCCCGAACCGGGACGAACGAACCAGAAAGAACCATGAAACTGACCCTGTCGCCTACCGGAATCACAACTACAGCTCATCGCGCGCGGCGTGATCGCCCGTGTGGGGCGATGGTTTGGACCATCGCCCTAGATCGGATGAGCCGGGACCACTCGATATCGCGGCTGCGGTAGCCGCCTAGCAGGGTCAGCTTCACCCTCGTTCGTCCGGGCCGGAGCCCGGGGGAATCTCCGCGGCCCGTCGGGGAAGCGGAAAGGGTAAGGCGATGGAGATCGCGATCGGACTGATCATCGGTCTGCTCGCGGGCGCTGGGGTCGGATACATGATCCGCAAGACGATGGCCGAGAAAGAGGCCACGTCGGCGGAGATGCGTGCGAAGACCCTGCTCCTCGACGCTCAGCGAGAAGCCGAGGCGGCCAAAAGAGAAGCTCTGGTGGAGGCCAAAGACGAGGCCCACCGGATGCGAACTGAGGCCGAAGCAGACCTGAAGCAACGACGAGGCGAGATCGACAAGAAGGAAGACCGTCTCGCCCAGCGGGAAGCGACGCTCGACTCCCGCACCGACACCCTCGATCGCAAGGAACAGTCGATCGAGACCAAAGAGACCGAGATCCAGACCGCTCGCCGGGAGCTCGAGCGGCTTGCCGAGAGGGCCCGGACGGAGCTGGAGCGGGTCGCCGGGATGACCTCCGATGACGCCAAGCAGGCCCTCATCGAGGACATCGAAGACGACGCCAAGCGCGACGCCATGATCATCGTTCGTGACGTCGAGGCACAAGCCCGGGAAGACGGCGAGAAACGCGCTCGCAAGATCATCGCGATCGCTATGCAGCGGGTGGCTTCGGAACTGACGACGGAATCGACGGTCACCACCGTCACCCTTCCGAACGAGGACATGAAGGGCCGCATCATCGGCCGGGAGGGCCGCAACATCCGGGCCTTCGAGTCGGCGACCGGTACCAATCTCATCATCGACGACACACCGGAGGCTGTCGTGCTGTCGTGCTTCGATCCGATCCGGCGCGAGATGGCTCGTTTGACTCTCGAGAAGCTGATCGGGGACGGCCGTATCCAGCCGGCCCGGATCGAGGAGACGCACGAGAAGTCCAAAGCGGAGGTGGAGCGCGAGATCCGTGAGGGGGGCGAGTGGGCGGCGATGGAGACCGGGATCACAGACATGCACCCGGAGCTCCTAAGGGTGCTCGGTCGTCTGAAGTTCCGGACCTCGTACGGCCAGAACGTGCTGAAGCATGTGGTCGAAGCGTCGCACATCGCCGGGATGATCGCCGGCGAGCTCAACACCGACATCATGCTCGCGAAGCGCTGCACGCTTCTGCACGACATCGGCAAGGCCGTCACCCACGAGATCGAGGGTTCTCACGCCATCATCGGCGCCGAGATCGCTCGTCGTCTGAAGGAAGCGCCGGAGGTCTGCCACGCGATCGAGGCTCACCACGGTGAGGTCGAGCAGCGGACGATCGAGGCCGTCATCACTGTGGTCGCAGATGCGATCTCGGGTGCTCGTCCGGGGGCCAGGCGCGAGACCGTCGAGTCGTACATCAAACGCTTGGAGCGGCTCGAAGAGATAGCGATGGAGTTCAACGGTGTCGAGAAGGTCTACGCGATGCAGGCCGGACGTGAGGTCCGGGTAATGGTCAAGCCGGAGGACATCGACGACCTCGGGGCGGAAGTGATAGCCCGAGACATCGCCAAGAAGATCGAGGAAGAGCTTCAGTACCCCGGTCAGATCAAGGTGATGACGATCCGAGAGGTCCGCTCCTCAGCAACAGCCAAATAGGAAAGGGGCCGGGCGAAAGCCCGGCCCCCCAGAAATATCCCTCTGTTACTGGTCGAGGCAACCTACGTAGTCGGTGAGGTCACGCTCGCGGAACGTCTGCCAGAAGAAGCAGTCGACCTTCCCTGTGGGTCGTATGACCAGCGGTCTGGGAGGGTTTCTTCATCGGGCGGCCCATCCCTTCCACTTCCCTAGACTCTCCGCGATGTCCGACGGATTCCTCTTGGAGACGGACCGCCTGAGGCTTCGCCCGCTGGCCGAGCACGACCTCGATGCCCTGCATGCCGTTCTCGGGGACCCCGAGCTGATGCGTTACTACCCGGCCCCCTTCTCGCTAGCCGACACAGGGGAGTGGATCGATAAGCAGCTCGCGAGATACACGCGCGACGGCTTCGGGCTCTGGGCGATGGAGCTCGAGGAGACCGGCGAGATGATCGGGGATTGCGGCTTGACGATCCAGGACGTGGACGGTGTGGGGCACGTCGAGGTTGGCTGGCACGTCCGGCGCGATATGTGTAATCAGGGGTTCGCGACCGAGGCAGCGAAAGCCTGTCGGGACTTCGCTTTCGGGGAGATGGGTCTCACCCGGCTCATCTCCCTCGTCAGACCGGAGAACCTTGCCTCCTGTCGCGTGGCGGAGAAGCTGGGTATGACCGTGTTCGGTCACACCGTTCGGGGGCCGGGGTGGGACCACCGGATCTATGAACTAGAGGTGTCTAGCGCTTTTCGAACGTCGTGAGGATGCGTGCGATTAGGCCCGCGACGAAGGCCGAGGCCACGAGCACGTAGGGCTCGAGAACCACGTCTCCGGGAGCGCTGGGCACCTGTCCCATGCCGAAGAACCCGATGATCGGAGCCAGACCCGCGACGGCGGCAACCGTTGGCCCTTTCCGCCGATGGTCCCCGCGGATCAATGCGAACCACGCGCCCAGTGGCGAGCCCACCACGAGGGCAACTGCAACAACTATGAAGATGAAGATGGCACTCAGATCGAGCCGGCCGTCGTGGTCGAAACCCAGCGTTTCGGAGAACGTTGGTTCGCCGGTGAGATGAACGAGCCCCGCGCCGATGATGAAGAACACGACCATTCCAAACGTGCTGCCGACCGCGGCCGCAAGACGGCCGCGAGGTCGGCGGGGAGAAGCCTGTGCTGTGTCTAGCGGATCGGGCAATGTCCTCCTATGAAGAATGGATGTTTGGATGTCAGTCCAGGCACTCCAGCCCGCCGTCACCCTCTTGGATGTACACCCGGAAGAGGCATTCGACCTTCTCCTTGGCGTCCGAAGCGGAAGCGGCGCCCCCCGTAAGCCCGACCATCATCATGGCGAGCACGACCGCCGCCACAGATCTTTTGATCATCTTTCCCCCCTTGCAGATTCCCCTTGTTGGAACAGATCCTCGGAAAGCTTCAACGCGGCGGCCCTCGATACCTCCCCCTATCAGCGGATTAGGCTCCCCGGGATGACCGGCAAGACGTACTTCGTCACCACCTACGGGTGCCAGATGAACGAGCACGATTCCGAACGCCTAAGCGGGATGCTCGAGGCCGACGGTTATACGAAGGCGACTGCTCCGGCGGAGGCAGACGTCGTCGTCTTCAACACTTGTTGCATCCGCGAGAAGGCAGACACCCGTCTCTATGGGAACCTCGGCCACCTCAAGTCGGTCAAGGACGCGAGACCCGGGATGAAGATCGTGGTCGGCGGCTGTCTGGCCCAGAAGGACCGTTCGCTGATCCAGACGAAGGCCCCCTACGTGGACGTCGTGCTCGGAACCCACAACCTGGCCAGCCTCCCGCGGCTGTTGCGAGAGTCCGACACGGGGCCGAGCTTCGAGATCCTCGAACAGACGGAGGTCTTCCCCTCTGCTCTGCCTGCGCGCCGCAGCTCCCCGTGGCATGCATGGGTCTCGATATCGATCGGCTGCAACAACTCGTGCACCTTCTGCATCGTTCCGGCCGTGCGAGGCGAAGAGGTGTCGCGCCGCACGGGCGACATCGTCGCCGAGGTTCAGTCATTGGTGGCAGACGGGGTGGTCGAGGTCACGCTGCTCGGTCAGAACGTCAACTCGTACGGACGTGACCTGGACGGGACCCCGATGTTCTCGAAGCTGTTGTTCGCGCTCGACAGTGTGGAGGGCTTGGAGCGCGTTCGCTTCACGAGTCCCCATCCGAAGGACTTCCGTGCCGATACCGTCGAGGCGATGGCCAACTGCCGCAGTGTGTGCGAACACATCCACCTCCCGGTCCAGGCGGGAAGCGACCGGGTGCTAAAGAGGATGAAGCGTGCCTACACGCGCGCGAGGTACATGGAGAAGCTGGCCATGGTGCGCGCGGCGATCCCCGATGTTGCGGTGACGACGGACATCATCGTCGGATTCCCCGGCGAGACGGAAGACGATTTCGCCGAAACCCTGTCTCTTGTGGAAGAAGCGCGTTACGACGCTGCCTATACGTTCCAATACTCGTCTCGGCCGATGACCGAAGCAGCGGACCTCCCGGATCACCTTCCGAAGGAGGTCGTGCAGGAGCGATACGAGCGGTTAACGGAACTCCAGGATCGAATCTCGTTCGAATCGAACATCGCGAACGTGGGACGGACACACGAGGTTCTCGTCGAGGGACCATCCAAGAAGGATCCGGGGAAGCTCACCGGCCGGACGCGAACGAACAAGCTCGTTCACTTCGGCTCGGACGGCGCCGACGCGGGGACGCTGCGCACGGTGCGCATCACGGCAGCCCATCCCCATCACCTCGAGGGTGAGGGCCATGCCTCCCGGTTGACCTTGCCGTTGGCGGCAGAAGCACAGGGGTGCGGTTCCTGCTCTTAGGTCTGGTCGTCCCTCACGCGCCCGCCCTGTTGCCTGAGGTCCGTGGTGAGGCTGATGC
>Ga0190275_10003011_pt1 | contig 11981 bp, 19 predicted proteins | sample Popmic550T_FD_133745 | JGI IMG/M metagenome (GOLD analysis project Ga0190275, IMG submission 133745) | Populus adjacent soil microbial communities from riparian zone of Yellowstone River, Montana, USA - 550 T | ecosystem: Environmental > Terrestrial > Soil > Riparian zone > Trees stand | place... | reverse complement strand
GGAATCGCGAGGCGTTTCAGCGGTGGCGACTCGAAAGCCGGGTGATGGTCGACGTCGAGACGATCGACACCTCCACCACGCTGCTCGGCAGGGCACTCCCGCATCCGATCCTGCTCGCACCGGCGGCGGCGCACATGCTGGTGCACCGGGAAGGCGAGGTCGCCACCGCCCGCGGCGCGAGTGCCGGTCTACTCCTCGCCGGTCGTGCTGTTCGTGCAGCCCGATTCGGCCGAGGTCCAGCGACTGCGCCAGGAGCTCGGCGACGACGACTTCTACGTCACCGCGGACGACGCGATGTGGTACCAGGCCGCCGCGCGGACGCTGGTGGACAGCCTCAGCATCGCCCACGCGGACGTTCCCCGCGGCGAAGCTCGCTTCCTCGTGCGGGGCCGGAGCACGCCGTTCAGCTGGAAGGACGTCGATCGTACCTGGTTTCTCGTGGTCTACGACGGCCGAAGCGGACCCGTGATCGTGTCGAGCGTCGACCTGCCCGGCCACGTCGCGAAGCTGACGCGGGACGCCCCGCGCGCGGATCGCAGGACGCAGCGCTAATCTTGGGGTGATGTTCGAACGTTCGAACCACCGTGATTCGTGGAGGTGCTCGTGAAATACTACGTCGTGGCGGAGATGGAGGTCACCGATCGTGCCTGGGTGGCCGCGTACGTGGAGAACGTGACCCGGCTGGTCGAGCAGCACGGAGGCCGCTACCTCGCCCGCACGCCGGAGGTCGAGAAGCTCGAGGGCGAGCGCGCCGCGCCGCAGCTCACCCTGCTCATCGAGTGGCCCTCACGCGACGCCGCGATGGCCTTCTACGACAGCGACGACTACCGCCCGTACCGCGAAAGCCGCATCGCCGGCACGCGCACCGAGCTCGCGCTGGTCGCCGGCGAAGACGTGACCGGCGCCGCGCGGATTGCGTAACGCGCCGCCGAATCGCTGTCCGCCTGCCCCCTTCCAGGACATCCCGGAGCGCCTGGTCAAAAATCACAATCGGAGGATCGACGGATGAGTGACACGCACAAGCCGCAGGGCTACTCCACGGTGTCGCCGTACCTGGTCGTGGACGGCGCGGCGGGGACGATCGAATTCCTGGTGCGCGTGTTCGGCGCGGTGGAGCTTCGCCGGTTCCCGGGGCCGGACGGCCGGGTGATGCACGGCGAGGTGCGGATCGACGACACGGTGGTGATGGTGGCGGACGGGGTGGAGGGATGGCCGCCCGTCGCCTCGCACGTGCACGTGTACGTGCCCGACGTGGACGCCACCTGGCGCGCCGCGCTGCAGGCCGGCGCCACGCCGGTCCAGGAGCCGGTGCGGAAGGAGGACGAGGACAAGCGCGGCGGAGTGAAGGATGCCGGCGGCACGACCTGGTGGATCTCGACCAAGGTTGGTTGACGGCACGGGAGTCCGCGGCGAACCCGTGGCGTCATGGCGGCGTGGATGCTCGTGCCGCCCGCACCGAACTGGCTGCGGCAGGAAGCCGGCCTGTACCTGGAGACGCTACTCAGCGCGAACGTAGCGACTTCCTCCAGGCGCATTCCGGAAGCCACCGAGCCGTTGTCGATTTCTCCTCTTTCCGAACGACTACCTGGTGCTCACGGCGGTTTCATCCCCCACCCGGAGGAGAGTCACCATGAAGTACCTCTGCCTGATCTACGACGACGAGAACATCTGGGCCACGATGCCGAAGGACGAGTGCGACGCCATGCTGGCCGAGTACTTCACCTTCACCGACGAGATCGAGAAGAGCGGCCAGCACCTCGCCGGCGAAGCGCTGCAGCCGGTCGCCACCGCCACCACGGTGCGCGTGCGCAACGGCAAGCTCTCCACCACCGACGGCCCCTTCGCCGAAACCAAGGAGCAGCTCGGCGGCTTCTACCTGGTCGAGGCGCGCGACCTGAACGAGGCGATCCAGGTGGCGGCCCGGATCCCCTCGGCCCGCCTCGGCAGCATCGAGGTGCGGCCGGTGGTGGACTTCGAGCAGATGGACGCGTCGGAATCGAATGCGGAGCTCGAGGCGGCGCCCGCCGCGTGAGGAGATACACAGGCTGAACGACGTGTTTGTCGATTCGGCCCACACCCGAACGACTAGCTGGTGTTCACGACGGTTTCATCCCCATCCGGAGGAAAGTCACCATGAAGTACCTGTGCCTGATCTACGACGACGAGACCATGTGGGCCACGATGCCGAAGGCCGAGAGCGACGCGATGATGGGCGAGTATTTCGCTTTCACGGAGGGGATCCGGGAGAGCGGGCAGTACCTGGCCGGCGAGGCGCTGCAGCCGGTGTCCACCGCCACCACGGTGCGCGTGCGCAACGGCAAGCTCTCCACCACCGACGGCCCCTTCGCCGAGACCAAGGAGCAGCTCGGCGGCTTCTACATGATCGAGGCGCGCGACCTGGACGAGGCGATCCAGGTGGCGGCGAAGATCCCCTCGGTCCGCGTCGGCAGCGTGGAGGTGCGGCCGGTGGTGGATTTCGACCAGCAGTCCTGACCGGCGGATGACGGGCGAGGACGCGGCCGGCGTGGCCCGGGCGGCGGTGGACGCCGTCTACCGCCAGGAGTCGCGCCGCGTTCTCGCCACGCTCATCCGCCTGCTGGGCGGCGACTTCGACCTGGCCGAGGAGGCGCTGCACGACGCGTTCACCGCGGCGGTGGAGCGCTGGCCGCGCGACGGGGTGCCGGCCAGCCCGCGCGCGTGGCTGGTCTCCACCGGCCGCTTCAAGGCGATCGACTCGCTGCGCCGCCGCGCCCGCTTCGACGCGTCGCGCGCCGAGATCGCGCGCCAGCTCGAGATCGACCGCCCGGGCGCCGCGGAGCCGGACCCCGACGGGGTGGAGGACGACCGGCTGCGGCTGGTGTTCACCTGCTGCCACCCCGCGCTCGCGCCCGACGCGCGGATCGCGCTGACGCTGCGCGAGGTGTGCGGCCTCACCACCGAGCAGATCGCGCACGCGTTCCTGGCCGCACCCTCCACGCTGGCGCAGCGGATCGTGCGCGCCAAGGCCAAGATCCGCGACGCGCGCATCCCCTACCAGGTGCCCTCGAAGGCGGAGCTGCCGGAGCGGCTCGACGCGGTGCTGCACGTGATCTACCTGGTGTTCAACGAGGGATATTCGGCCTCGTCGGGAGAGTCGCTCACGCGGCCGGACCTGTCGGGCGAGGCGATCCGGCTGGGGCGGCTGCTGGTGGAGCTGCTCCCCGAGCCCGAGGCCGTGGGCCTGCTCGCGCTGATGCTGCTGCACGAGTCGCGGCGCGCCACGCGCACGTCCGCCGCGGGCGAGCTGGTGCTGCTGGCCGAGCAGGACCGGTCGAAGTGGAACCGGGAGATGATCGCGGAGGGATGCGCGCTGGTGGAGCGGGCGCTGACCTCGCGCCGCTTCGGGCCGTACACGCTGCAGGCCGCCATCGCCGCGGTGCACGCCGAGGCGCCGGACGCGGCCGCCACCGACTGGCCGCAGATCGTGGGGCTGTACGACGTGCTGATGCGCGCCGACCCGTCCCCCGTGGTGGAGTTGAACCGCGCCGCCGCCGTGGCGATGCGCGACGGCCCCGCCGCCGGACTGGCGCTGGTGGACGCGATCCTCGCCCGCGGCGAGCTGGCCGACTACCACCTCGCCCACTCCGCCCGCGCCGACCTCTGCCGCCGGCTGGGCTGCGCGGAGGACGCCCGCGCCTCGTACCGCCGCGCGCTCGAGCTCGCCCGCCAGGAGCCCGAGCGCCGCTTCCTCGAGCGGCGCCTGCGCGAGCTCGACGGCTGACGAAGCGCGCGGCGTTCTCCCCTTTCTCCCGCGCCCAGCGGGGGAGAGGGGCCGGGGGAGAGGGGGCCGCCCGGCGCTCGCGCAGATCCTATCGTCTACACTCCCATCTACATCTATCCCGCCGCGTCTATTCCGCCGACGACGTCCGCGTGGCCTCGTACGCCGCCAGGCATGCGGCGGCGACGCAGATTCCGCCCAGGTAGCCGCCCAGCACGTCCGACGCCCAGTGCTTCTGCACCAGCATCCGCGGGCCGGCGGTGAGCATCGGCACCGCGGCGGCGACGGGGAAGGCGATGGCGGGGCGCGCGATCCCCTCGCGCGACAGCACGTAGGCGGCGGCGAACGCCACGGCGCCGGGGCCGAAGGCGTGGCCGCTGGGGAACACCGCCTTGTTGGGCGGATGGCCCGGCGGCGCCGGCGGCTGTGGGAGCACGCGGTCGAACGCGGGGTTCATCGCCGTCGCCACGGTGCCGGTGAGCAGCACGGCGCCGGCGCCCACGCGGCGCGGCCGCCCGCCGCGCTCCTCCCCCGGCGCCGCGAGCACCGCGACGGCGGCGGCGGTGGCGCCGGGGATGTAGGTGTACCACTTCCCCACCTGCTTCACCGACTCGGCGGCGTCGTGCACGGCGCCGTCGCGCTTTGCCGCGGTGGCGCGGCGCACGGCGTGGTCGGCTGGCGCGGTGTCGCGGCGCGCGACGGCGGCGGCGAGGGCGGCGAACCCGGCCGCGGCCACGGCGGCCACCGCACCCAGCGCCAGCGCCCGCGCCACGCCGTCGTCTCCATCATCCCGCCGCTTCGCGCGGCTCGCCCGGTTGTCTCTCGTCATACCGCGCGAAAAAGCGAGTTCCGTACCGCCGGGGCGCCAAATGTTCTCGTCCACCCTTCCGCGGCCGGCTTCTATCGACCGAGCACGTTTTGTCTCTGGGGTGCGGCACCGATGGGGCAGACGCGGGGCGCGCGCGGAACGCTCGATCGGGCCGGCGGAGGGAGCCGGGCGAGCGTGATATCAGACGTATGATTCCTGATTGCATCGACTTACAACGTCGGGTGCAGCCTGTCCCGGTGGACGGTATGCGCGTTGCCCTCGGCTCCCGCGTGTCCCGCCTCTCCCCCCACCGCAGGAGCCCGCCCGATGCCCATGTTCTGTCCTGAATGCGGAAACGTGCACCCGCGGGAGGCGAGCGGCACGGCGGTGCTCCGGTGCCCGCGGTGCGGGCGCGCGCTGATTGCCGAGCAGCCGGCGTGGGCCCATCCGAACGCCGTGCCGTATCCAGCCGCCGCGATCGGTACGTACTTCGGGTATGGTGCCGCCGGGCCCGCCCCCGGCGAGCTCTTCGAGCCACCCCCCCCGCACCTCCTCGCCACTCCCGAGTACCTCTCGCAGCGGCACGACGGCTGGATCGTGGCCCACCGCTGGGCCGCGACCATGGTGGACAACGTCGTGCTGTTCGCGGGGATGATGGCGCTGCTGGTCGGCGCGGAGGCAGTGCTGGGCAATGCCCTGTACCAGAAAACGGTGATCATCTGGCTGCTCCCGCTCCTGGCCTACTACCCCGTGCTGGAAGGCCTGTACGGCGCGACCCCGGGCAAGCAGCTCGCCGGGTTGAGGGTGGTGGACGCGAACGGGAACCCTCCGGGTCTGCTGAAGGCGTCCGTCCGGACCGTGCTGCGGCTGGTGGAAGTCAACCCGTTCCTGCTGGGCGGCATCGTCGCGGCGATCTTCGTGCTGGCCACGCGCAAACGCCAGCGCCTGGGCGACATCATCGCCGGAACCTACGTGCTCACGAAGGACGACATGTGGGCCATGGGGCGCAAATTCGGCTGAGGCCTCCGGCGACTGCGATCCCCGATCGGTGCCCCTGTCGACGCCCGTCGTCCCGAGGTGCACGGAAATCCCGCAGAGTCGGCAGCGATCCACGGCTGCTGACTCTGCCGGCGTTTGGGGATTCCGTCGTCTTCGATCGAGGTACGTGACGAAGCGTCCGGGTACAACCACCGCCGATCCGGGCCGCCGGTGGCGCGTTCGACCCGGACACTTGCACCCGCGCGGCACCGATCCTACGCTTGCGCTCGACCCGTGATCGGCTCAACCCCATACCGCGAGCTGCCCATGTCCCTCTCCGAACTGCTGCTCCCCGAGTACGACGCCGAGATCGAGATCACCCGACGCGTGCTGGAGCGCGTCCCCGACGCGCAGGCCGAGTTCAAGCCGCATCCCAGGTCGTTCCCCATGGCCCACCTGGCGCAGCTGGTGGCGCGCATGCCCGGCTGGCTCCCGATGATCCTCACGCAGACGGAGATCGACTTCGCGCCGCCGGGGGGTTCGAAGTTCCCGGGCTACAGCATCGAGACCACGGCCACGCTGCTGGCGGAGTTCGACCGCAACGCCGCCTCCGGCCGCGCCGCCCTCGCCGCCGCCAGCGACGAGGACTTCGACGTGACGTGGACCAGCAAGCGCGGCGGCGTGGTGATCGAAACCATGACGCGCTACCGGATGATCCGCGGCGCGATGCTCAACCACCTGGTGCACCACCGCGCGCAGCTCGGCGTGTACCTGCGGATGGTGGACGTGCCGGTGCCGGAGATGTACGGCCCCACGGCGGACGAAGGGAAGTAGCGCGATCCTGGCTATTCCGTTGCGGTGGATTGAGATGCGGCGCCGGCGCGGACTTCGGCGCCCGGCGCCGCGCCTCACCACGACGGCCCGCCGCCGGCGCAGCCGCGCAGGGCAAGGTTGAGGACCACGGTGAGCACCACCGACACGACGATGCTCCACAGGCACCCGCTGGTGCGGAACTGTACGGCCATCCCGTCTGCTCCGGTTGGGGTTTCGGCCGCGCCGGTTTCGCACGCGGCGTACCAGCGGGCGGGAAGGTGCTCGAGGCGGGGGGGTGTGGCGGTGGAGCGCTGGAGCGAAGACGGTTGCATGCGGCGGGTGCCCCCTCCCCCCGGCCCCCTCCCCGCGCTCCGCGGGGGAGGGGGAGAAGGCAACAACAATGGCGCGAGGCGACGAGATTTCACCCTCTCCCGCGACACGGTGAAGGACGAAAATGCACCGACCCCGGCGCGGCGCGCCGACATTTCACCCTCTCCCGCGAAGCGGGGGAGGGCGAGCGCTCTCAGGCGCGGGGAGGGGGCCGCGGGGCCGCCGGAGCGCCCCTGCAGCACCTCCCACGGTCCGGCGCCGATATCCACCTCACCCTTTACCCGTGTAATCGGCGATGATCGAGAGCGACTGGAAGATCCTGCGCACGGTGAAAGAGGCCGCACTGGAGCGTCTCTGCGGCCGAATCCTGGCGCAGGCGAAGGCGGTGATCGATAGTGACGAGGGTTCGAACCACGAGCGTTATGGTCGCCTGTTCCAGACCATCAAGGACCGCGACGACGACATCAAATGGGCGTTCGACCGCGTGAGCCGCTCCAACGCTCTTCAGAAGCTTGCAGCGATGGTGAAGCTGGAGTTGGTGACGGACGAGGAGTTGGCGCGCTTCAGCGAGGAGACGCGAGAAACCGCGCGGCGAATGCTGTCGTAGGGCTATTCGGCTGACACATCATCCGTCTCGACGATCCTGAAGCAGGCGCCGCTTGCCACACTTGCCGCCGCGGCGGGCGCGAGACAGCTTCCGCGCGTGCCCTCCCCCACCGCCTCCGCCCGCGCAACCGCGCCCGCCGCACCCATCTTCGTGGGGACCGCGGGGTGGACGCTGCCGCGCGAGCAGCAGCCGCGCTTTCCCGCGGAGGGGACGCACCTCCAGCGGTACGCCGCGATGCTGAAGGCGGCCGAGATCAACACGACCTTCTACCGCTCGCACCGCGCGTCCACCTGGGCGCGGTGGGCGGAGAGCGTGCCGGACGATTTCCGCTTCTCGGCCAAGCTCCCGCGCGCCATCACCCACACCGCGCGGCTGGTGGACGCGAACGCCGCGCTCGACGCCTTCCTCGCCGAGGTCGCCGTGCTGGGGGCGAAGCTCGCGTGCCTGTTGGTGCAGCTTCCGCCCAGCCTGGTGTTCGAGACGGACGTGGCCGCCGCGTTCTTCCAAGCGCTCCGCGAGAGGCACCCCGGCTGCGTCAGCTGCGAGCCGCGGCACGCGACGTGGTTCACGGCCGAGGCGGACGCGCTGCTCGCCGGCGCCTCCGTCGCGCGCGTGGCCGCGGACCCGGTGCGCGCGCCGGGGGCGGACGAGCCCGGCGGCTGGCCGGAGCTGGCGTACTTTCGCCTGCACGGCTCGCCGCGGATGTACTACTCGGAATACACGCCGGAGTACCTCGACGCGCTCGCCGCGCGGATGGCCAAGGCCCGGGAACGCGGCGTTCCCGTGTGGTGCATCTTCGACAACACCACGCTCGGCGCAGCGACCGGCAACGCGCTGGACCTGCTGTCGCGGCTCGGCGCGTCCGACGCCGCGGCCTGATCATCTCCCGAGAACGCGATCGATGGAGATCCCGGTGCAGAGGTCGGCACGGCTGATCATCCTCGACCCGGAGGATCGGCTGCTGCTGTTCCGCTACCACGACGAGCACCGGCCTCCGTTCTGGTCCACCCCCGGCGAGCGGCTGGAGCGACGCGGCCGCGCGCGCGCTGTGCGAGGAGACGGGCTTCGACGAGGCGGTCGGGCCGCTGCTGCACGTGCGCGAGGCCGTGTACGCCGTCGCCCGCGCGGAATCGGCCCAGTGGATCGAGCACTACTTCCTGGTGCGCTGCACCGCGGGCGCGCCCAGTCATCACGGCTGGACGGACGAGGAGCGCACCACCATCCGCGGCGAGCGCTGGTGGAGCCTGGACGAGTTGCGCGCGACCGACGAGACCTTCCTCCCGCCCGAGCTTCCCCGCATCCTCGCGGGCGCGCTGGCGGGCATCACCCTGGGTGAAGCAGCATGACCGTCGTGGTGACCGACGGACCCGCCAGCGACCTCGCCGAGTACGCGCGCATCCCGATCGCGTTCGAGGTGCGCAGCGTGCTGGAGATCGACGTCCGCGACCGCGGCCTGGGCGGGTTCGTGCTGACCGAGCGCGACGTGGACGTGCCGTGGACCAAGGATTACGACGAAGGCGACGAGCGCCCGGTGCGCTGGGTGCACCGCTTCAATGTGTCCAACTGGCGGGCGTTCGCCGCGCACGTGGACGGGCGGATGGTGGGCGGCGCGGTGGTCGCGTTCGACACGCCCGGCGTGCACATGCTGGAGGAGCGCGACGACCTGGCGGTGCTGTGGGACATCCGCGTGCTCCCCGCCGCGCGCGGCCGCGGCGTCGGTGCCGCGCTGTTCCGCGCCGCCGAAGCATGGTCGCGCGCCCGCGGCTGCCGGCAGATGAAGATCGAGACGCAGAACATCAACGTCCCCGCGTGCCGTTTCTACGCGCGGATGGGATGTGAGCTGGGCGCCATCCGCCGCTTCGCCTATCCCGATCTGCCCGATGAAGCGCAGTTGTTCTGGTACCGGGATTTGACGGCGGGGGAGCGGTAGAGGGGACGCGGTGCATGCGGCGGCGGCCCCCTCCCCCCGGCCCTCCCCGCGCTCCGCGGGGGAGGGGGAGAAGGCAACAACGACGGAGCGTCACGCAGACTTTTCACCTTCTCCCGCGACACGGGAAAGGGTGAGAATTCGCCAACGGCCGCGCGCCACGCCGACCTCTAACCCTCTCCCGCGAAGCGGGGGAGGGCGAGCGCTCTCAGGCGCGGGGCGGGGGCCACGCGGCCCCCGCCGAAGCGCATCGTAGCCCTTTGCATCCAGAACGCGATCGAAGGTATGGTCCAGATCCGCCCCGCCACCCTCGACGATGCCGACGCGCTCGCGGCGCTGCTCGCCGACTACCTGCGCGAGCGGCACCCGGACCACGCCGGCACCACCGCCGACCAGCTTCGGCGCGACGTGCTGGGCGAACCACACGGGCAGCGCGTTCTGCTGGCGGAGAACGGCGGCAGGCCGATCGCGTTCGTCGCGTGGGACGCCGTGTACGACATGCACTGGGCCGCGAAGGGCGCCCAGATCGCCGACCTGTAGTGGAGCCCGGGAGCCGCGGCCACGGCGTCGCCCTCGCGCTGGTGGCGGGCGTGTGCGCGCAGGCGCAGGCGGGCGGCGCCGTCTTCCTGCGCGGCAGCGCCTTCGACCGCGCCTCCGCGACCGGCCGCTTCTACGAGCGCATCGCCGTGGCGCACGACTCCGCCGAGTGCCACTGCGGGGGCCGCGCCTTCCGCCACCTGGCGGGGCTCCACGGCGCCCCCATCCGGCAGATCGTGCGCTCCCTGCCGCCGCGTGAGTGGAACTTCACCGCCTAGACACGCCAATGCCCGTGGATCCCGAGAACGCCGTGGTAAAGCTGTGCGTGGACGGCCTCCGCGCGGAGGGCGACGGCCGCGGCGACGACGCCCGGGCGCTTTTCCAGCAGGCGTGGGGTGCGTCGGCCGACGATCTCGACGCGTGCATCGCGGCGCACTACCTGGCGCGGCACCAGCCGACACCCGCCGACACGCTGTGGTGGAACCAGGAGGCGCTCCGCCGCGCGGACGCCGTGGGCGACGAGCACGTCCGCGAGTTCTATCCTTCGCTGCTGCTGAACGTGGCGGACTCGCACGAGAAGCTGGGCGAGCCGACGGCCGCGCTGGAGCACTATCGCGCCGCCCTCGCCCGCATGGACGACCCCGGCGCGCCGCCGCACGAAGCACACGTCCGCGCCAGCGTGCTGCGCGCGCTCGAGCGGCTGGGCGGCGCCTCTGGCGCATCGGCGGCGGCGGGGTGAGCTTTGGCGTCCCTGCCGCGCGGAGGTAGCCGCGGGCCCCATCCAGGCCGATCGACCCCGCCCCGCGTGCTCTCGACCGACGCCCCGACCACCCTCACCCGCGCCACGCTGCTGCAGGGCGTGCGCGAGCTCGCCGCGCGCGACGCGGGGCTGGGCGCCATCGTCGCGCGCCACGGCCCCCCGCCGATGTGGGGGCGGCCGCGCGGGTTCGCCACGCTGGTCCGCATCATCCTGGAGCAGCAGGTTTCGCTCGCCTCGGCGGCGACGCTGTTCGCGCGAGTAGAGCGGGAGCTGGGCGGGGCGATGACGCCGGCGGTGGTGCGCGCGGCGGGGTTCGCGGGGCTGCAGGCGCTGGGGCTCACGCGGCAGAAGGCGGCCTACGTGGCCACGCTCGCCGACCGCGTGGCGGACGGGTCGCTCCGGCTGCCGTCGCTCGCGCGGCTGCCGGACGCGGAGGTGGCCGAAACGCTGGTGCGCGTGCCGGGGATCGGCCCGTGGACGGCGTCCATCTACCTGCTGATGGCGCTGCGGCGGCCGGACGTGTGGCCGCTTGGCGACCTCGCGCTGCACAAGGCGATGGCGCGCCTCCCCGACCACGCGCGCCTCCCCACCAGCGACAAGGCGGCCGCGTTCGCGCTGCGCTGGCGGCCGTGGCGCGCGGTGGCGGCGCGCATCCTCTGGCACGCCTACCTGTCCGACCGCGCGCGCTGACGTCCGCCGCATCGGCGGACGTTCACACGGACCTTGGAGAGATTTCGATCTCTCCGAAATGCGTCGTATCAAACGAGTTGGGCTTTATGGAAGAGGATGGACGGAGAGCGATGACGCGGATCGACAGCGGCGGCGGGGACGCCGGATTCCACCTGCGGCTCGCGGAGCCGGAGGACGCGGCGGCGATCCTGGAGTATTTCCGGACGCTGGGCGGCCAGACGACGTTCGTGACCTTCGGCTCGGAGGGGATCCCGCTGGGCGAGGAGGCCGAGGCGGCGTTCATCGCCCGCACCCGGAGCCGCGACAACGCGATCTTCCTCCTGGCCGTGGCGCCGGAGGGGATCGTGGGCGCCCTCACCTACGCCGGCGGCGAGAAGGCGCGGACGCGCCACACCGGCGAGTTCGGCGTGAGCGTGCTGCGCGAGTGGTGGGGGCGCGGCGTGGGCCCCGCGCTGCTGGAGGAGATGATCGCGTGGGCGCGCGGCGGCGGCGTGGTGCGGAAGATCAACCTGCGCGTGCACGTGGACAACGTGCGGGCGATCCGCCTGTACGAGCGCCTGGGCTTCGTGCACGAAGGCCGCACCACGCGCGACATGTTCATGGACGGCCGGTTCGTCGACAGCCTGATGATGGGGCTGGAGATCGACCCCGAGCCGTCCGGCGAGTGACCGACGTGATTGATACCAGGTCACGTGATTGACTTTGCATTCCTCACCGACCTCGAACATGTCCATCCTGAGCTCGACTTTGGCCTTTTCGAAGGCAAAAGTGCAT
>Ga0190275_10003010_pt1 | contig 11986 bp, 13 predicted proteins | sample Popmic550T_FD_133745 | JGI IMG/M metagenome (GOLD analysis project Ga0190275, IMG submission 133745) | Populus adjacent soil microbial communities from riparian zone of Yellowstone River, Montana, USA - 550 T | ecosystem: Environmental > Terrestrial > Soil > Riparian zone > Trees stand | place... | reverse complement strand
TCCTCTTCCAGAGGAAAACGGTGAAGCCGAAGGTGCTCATGATTTTTACGAGGCAGCTTGCCACCTTGATCGATGCCGGGCTTCCCCTGCTCCGCAGCCTGAATGTGCTGGCGAAACAGGAACGCGATTCGGTTTTGAAAAGCACGATCAACAAGGTGGCGGACTCGGTCCAGGGCGGCAGCACGTTTTCCGAAGGGCTCGCGCAGCATCCCCGGTTGTTCAACGATCTCTACGTCAACATGGTCAGGGCCGGCGAGCTCGGCGGTGTGCTCGAAGTGGTCCTGACGCGCCTCGCCGAATTCCAGGAGAAGGCGCAGAAGATCAAGAACAAGGTCGTCGCCGCAATGGTCTACCCGATCATCGTTCTCGTGCTCGCGCTCGCGATCCTGACGTTTCTGATGATCTTTATCGTCCCGCGATTCGAGGCGATTTTTCACGACATGCTGGGCGACAAACCGTTGCCAGCCATCACCCTTTTCGTCATTGGCGTAAGCGGCTTCATGCAGGATCATTGGGCGGTCCTGCTCGGGTTGCTGGTTGGGATAATCGTCCTCTCCAAGCTTGGCGCGCGCATTCGAGCGGGCCGCGCCCTGCTCGATCGAGCCAAACTGCGCGCGCCGCTCTTCGGGGATTTGATTCGCAAGACCTCGATCTCGCGCTTCTCGCGCACGCTCGGAACGCTCGTCACCAGCGGTGTGCCGATCCTGCAGGCGCTGACAATCACGCGTGAGACCGCCGGCAATATGGTCATCGCGCGCGCCATCTCCCGGGTGCACGACAGCGTGAAAGAGGGCGAATCGATTATGCTGCCACTCGAAGCCAGCGGCGCGTTTCCGCCCATGGTCGTCAGCATGATCGACGTTGGCGAAGAGACCGGTCAGCTACCCGAGATGCTCCTGAAGATCGCCGAGGTTTACGACGATGAAGTCGATAACTCAGTGGCTGCGCTCACTTCCCTGCTCGAGCCGATCATGATCGTGCTGCTCGCGCTGATCGTGGGCACGATCGTCATCGCGCTCTTTATGCCGCTCATCAGCATCATCAGCGGGTTGCAGGAGCAGACGTGACCATGAACGGCCTGTTCGCGGAAGTCTGGGGAGCGCACGCGCCTCGCGTGCAGGCGAGGCGCCTCGCCGAGCGAACTTTTTCGGGGACCGGGCATCGTTTGGCCGAAGATGGTTTCGGCGAGGCGCCGAAACCAGCACGCGAGGCGCGTGCGCTCCCCAGACGAGCTTCAATCCGCGCGTTCACTATCGTGGAGGTGATCGTCGTGATGGCGATCATCCTGGTGCTCGCGGGTTTGATTTTGGCGACGTCGGGATATGTGCAGAAGAAGGGTGCGCGTTCGCGGGCCGAAGCTGAAATCGCGGCGATCTCCGCGGCCTTGGAGAACTACAAGGCGGATCACGGGATTTATCCGCGAGATGCAAGGACGGACGCATTGAAGTCGCGTGCTCCGGATCCCACGGCCTACGCCCCCGCCAGCCTCTATCTGTACGATCAACTAGCTGGAGCAACCGGCGGCAGCCGAACTCCAATTGGAAAGTCGTACTTCTCGTTTAAGCCCAATCAATTGAATCCACCCGATCCGAATCAAAACGTGACCTTTGTTCGTGATCCATTCGGTAACAGCTATGGATACTCAACGGCGCATCAAGTGAACTCGGCTGATGGATACAATCCGACTTTCGACCTCTGGAGCACCGCGAACGCGGAGCCGGCGACCGATCAAACCCAGTGGATCAAGAACTGGTAACTGCTAGCGCGTGTCCGTGTGGACGACGATGACCACGCGCCGATTTGGGCGTTGGCGCTCGATCTCCACCTGTTCTTCGGGGGAACCGAAGGCAACCGGCCGCGGCGGAACGAGAAACTTGCTGGCGCCGTATCCGCGTGTCTGGATTTGCGCGGGATCAATTCCCATGACGTCCACGAGATACTGCTTCACGCTGTCGGCGCGGCGCTGGCTCAGCTCGAGATTGTAATCGGGCGCGCCCAGCGAATCGGTGTACCCCTCGACCGTGAAGGTCGCTTTCGGATTGCGCTTGATCAGCGTGCCGAGCTTCTGCAACTGGCTGATCGCGCTCGCCTGCAGATCGGCGCTGTCATAAGGGAAAAGCTGGTCGTCCGGCATCCGCAGCTTCGTGCCGGAACCGAGCGGGCCCTTTTGCGAGAGGAGCGAATCGAGATCGCTGAAGCCGGGAGTGCGGGCGCGATTGGGACCGGCGCTGTCGCCCGGGAGTTTCGTAAAGGTGTTGGGCCGTTTGATCGTCGTGCTCGTGGCCAGCTCCGTCCCGGTCAACGCCGGTTGCGGCCGGCCGGAGGTGGCTGAGTCGTTCAGAAGATTCTGCTCGCGCGTCGCGTTCGGGCTTTTCGAAAGTGTTTGCGCCGAGCTTTGCTCAATCTCCGTCATCACCGAATCGGGATTTTGTTCAACCTTCGGCGTCTCCGGCAGGACATCACGCGTGTCGTCGGGCAGGGCCGCGCTGGCATGGACGTCGTCCAGGAGCTGGTCGAACGATTTTTTCTCGTCCGGCAATTGGACATCGGTCTTGTCGGGCTCGGGCTTGGCCGCCGGATCCATGGGATCCGCGCCGGGCGTGTCGAGTTGCTGCATTTCGACGTTCTTCACCTTGAAGGTGGGAACCTGGACGCGCTGTTCCGTCAGCGGGGTCGAGGGCATCAGGTTCGTCTTGTAAAAATAACCGCAGAGCGCCCCGTGCAACGCCAGCGAAACCATCAAGCCGAAGAGCAGCCAGTTCCGCTGCTTGTTCCCTTGCAGGAGCGCTTCGTCGAAGTCGGTATAGTCGGAGGTCCTCACTTAGCTGTTAGAAACAAACCGGCACCCGCCGTTCAATGTCAAATGGGGCAGATCCTGCTCTAAGCCCCAAGGAGCGGCGGTTTGAAACCGCCAACCAACAAATTGACGCGGCGCAGCCGCGTGACAATGAACCGGCGATTACAAATCGCCGCTCCTTGATGCTCAGCGACGCCCGATCCACCTCAAGCGCCACCAGATTTGGTCCGCGCGATAAAGATCTGGGTTGCCTTGCGGATCTCGTCCGCCACCCGTGCCTCCGGCGAAACGAATTTCGGCGTGAACCAGGGGAACAATCCGATCAGATCGTGCGTCACCAGGATTTGGCCGTCGCAATGCGAACCTGAGCCGATCCCAATCGTCGGAATCTCCAGCGCGCCTGTGATCTGCCGCGCCGTCTCCGGACTAACGATTTCCAGCACTACGGCGAACACGCCGGCCTTTTCGACCGCCTCGGCGTCACGCAAAAGGGCTTCCGCTTCGGCCTGGGTGCGCCCTTTTACTTTGTAGCCGCCCTCTTCGCGAACGCTTTGCGGCAGCATCCCGATGTGGCCCATGACTGGAATCCCAGCCGCGACGATCGCTTCGATCTGCCGGACATGACTCGCCCCGCCTTCCAACTTCACCGCCTGCGCCCCGGCTTCCGTGAGCGCGCGCGCCGACGAAACCGCCTGGGCGGCATCGTCGTAGGTGTGAATTGGAAGATCACCAACGATCAAGGCCTGCTTCACGCCACGGGCGACGGCCCGAGTATGATGGATCATCTCCGCCAGCGTGACCTGCGTGGTGTCTTCGTAACCCAACACCACCATGCCCAGCGAATCGCCCACCAGGATGATGTCGATCCCACTTTCATCGAGCAACCGCGCCGTCGGATAATCATAGGCCGTGAGGGCGCTCACTCGATCGCCTCGCCGTTTTCTGTCGCGGAAATCTTGCATGGAGTTCGACTCTACCATTCCAAATCCCGGCGCACCACCGCCGTCGCGTCCGGGAACCGGAGCAGCAAAACGCCGACTGCCTCGGTCTGTTTCGGAAGGATCAGGTCCGGCCGGATATCCGCGAGCGGCCGCAGAACAAACTCCCGCTCCGTGATCCGGGGATGCGGCAACTGTAGCTCTGCGGTTTTGATTTCCAGCTCGCCGAAATAAAGCAGGTCAAGATCGATCGTTCGCGAAACATTTTTGGGATGTGCGCCCGGGCGGCCCCACGACTTTTCGATCGCGGCCAATTGCTGCAATAAGTCCGGCGCCTCCCCCGCAAAGCCAAATTCGATGACGGCATTGAAGAATTTCGCTGCTCCTTTTTCGCAGCCGACCGGCTCGGTTTCGTAGATGGCGGAGGAATGCAAAGGCGGCAGCGCCCCCCGGAGCGCGGCGATGTCCTTCCGGGCATTGCGCAGATTCGCGAGTCGCTCTCCGAGATTCGATCCAAGCGCAACGCCGACTCTCATAGCGGATGAGCCAACGGCGGTAGTGGCCCGGAAAAACAGCGGCCCGCACGCCCGCCCCTACAAGCCCAGGACATCTTCCATGCTGTAAAGTCCCGGCGGTTTCCCCACGATCCAGTGCGCGGCGCGCAACGCGCCGGCGGCGAAAGTTTCACGGCTCGATGCCTTGTGGGTGAGCTCGAGCCGCTCGCCTGCGCCGGCCAGCGTCACCGTGTGATCGCCCACGACATCGCCGGCGCGAATCGAGTGGACGCCGATCTCCTTCGCCGGCCGCTCCCCGACCAAGCCTTCGCGGCCATGCCGCGCGTTCGCGGCGTAGTCGAGCTTCCGCACTTCACACAGGATTTCCGCCAGTTTCTTCGCGGTGCCGCTGGGCGCATCCTTCTTCAGGCGATGGTGCGTCTCCACGATCTCGAGGTCGAAATCCTCACCGAGCATCCGCGCGGCTTCTCGGGTGAGCCAGAAGAGGGCGTTGACACCGATGCTGAAATTCGGCGACAAAACAACCGGCAGCGATTTCGCTGTTTTTTCGATTAAGGCGCGCTCTTCACCGGAGTGCCCCGTGGTGCCGATTACCAAAGGCTTACCAGCGTCGAAACAGGCGCGGTTGACTGCTTCTGTCGCACTCGGATGGCTGAAATCGACGACCACATCGCAGTCGCCAATGTCTTTGGCCAGGTCATCACCTTGATCGAGCCCGGCGGCAATCAACGCTCCGCCGCTTTCGGCCGCGGCGGCGATTGCCTGCCCCATGCGGCCTTTCGCGCCCACCAGGAGAACGCGCACCGGTTTTTTCACTCGCCGCCCTCGAATGCCTCCAGCGTCTTGCGCCACCGCGCCTGATTCGCGACGGTCATTTCGCAAAGCGGCAGCCGGCAATCCGCCGACATTACGCCCCGCCACGACAACGCGGTCTTCGCCGGAACCGGATTCGGCTCGATGAACAAATCCTTGAAAACCGGCAACAGCTTCAGGTGCATATCGCGCGCGCTTTTCGTGTCGCCCGCGCGAAAAGCCTGGACCATTGAGACCACTTCCGCCGGAAACAAATTCGAGGCGACGCTCACCACACCGACGGCGCCGACCGAGAGAAAAGGGAGCGTCAACGAATCGTCGCCGCTCAAAATGGTAAAGGCTTCCGGCAATTTCGCGCGCAGTTCGCTGATCCGGTCCACGCTGCCGCTGGCCTCCTTGATCGAGACAATGTTCGCGCAATCCATCGCGAGCCGCTCGACCGTTTCCGCCCCAATGTCCACAGCGCAACGGCCCGGAATGTTATAGAGCATGATCGGGGCAGCCGTCGCCTGGGCGATCGCCTGGAAATGACGGAAGAGACCTTCCTGGCTCGGCTTGTTGTAATAAGGCGCCACGATCAACATCCCATCGACGCCCATTTTTTCCGCGGCCCGGGTCGCGGTGATGGTGGCGCTGGTGGAATTCGAGCCGGTGCCCGCGAGGACCTGGCAGCGTCCTTTCGCAATCTCAACGGTGACGCGGATAACTTGCTCGCGCTCGGCCGCCGACAGCGTCGGCGATTCTCCAGTCGTGCCGACGGCCACCACCCCGCTCACGCCATCGGCAATTTGCCCTTCGACCAGCGCTTCCAGCGCCGGCACGTCGATTTCGCCGTCGCGAAACGGTGTCACCAGCGCAGTGAAGGTTCCTTTAAACATATGGGAATATTCTCAAGCCACGGATTTACACAGATGAAACACGGATTTCGGACAGTAACGGACGCTTAGCCTCCTACATCCGTGCTAATCCGTGTCAATCCGTGGCTAACAAATCTCAGGACCTACAGATCGATCGTCCCTTCGAAAACAAAATCGGCCGGGCCGGTCAGCGTGACATTCTTGAATTGGTCGCCTGCTCGATCGAACGCGACTTGGAGCTCGTTCCCGCCGCGGACCAGCACGCCGATCGGGCCCTCGACGTTTTGCAGGGCCGCAAAGATAAGCGCGCTCGCCACCACGCCGGTTCCGCAGGCCAGCGTCTCATCCTCCACGCCACGCTCGTAGGTGCGGATGGAAATCGCCTTCTCTCCGCGCTGTTTCAGGAAATTTACGTTCGCGCCCTTGGGAGCGAAAAGATCGTGATGGCGAACCGCGGACCCGAGACCGCGCACGTCAGCCTTCTCGAGATCGTCCACCGGCACGACGACGTGGGGCACGCCGCTGTTTACGAAATGCGCCGAGAGCTGTTGGTCCGGCAACGGAATGGTGATGCCGAGTTTCAAATCTTTCGGCGCACTCATGTTCAGACAAACCAGCTCGCCTTGCAGCGTCGCGCCGATAACGCCCGCCGGCGTTTCGAACGAAAGCTTCTCCGCCGGCCCGGCGACCCGGCTCGCATAACGGGCAAAGCAACGCGCCCCGTTCCCGCACATCTCGGCCTCGCCGCCGTCCGCATTGTAATAACGCATGCGGAAATCCGCGCCATTCGCCGCGCGCTCCAAAATCAAAACACCATCAGCGCCGACGCCGCGATGCCGGTCGCAGATTTTTGAGATTTGTTCGGCCGCCAGCCGCAAATCGCCCAGGCGATTATCGATGAGGACAAAATCGTTGCCCGCGCCATTCATCTTCGTGAAACGCAGCATGGCGGTTTGTTACCACAATCTGCCGGCAAAGCCAACTCAGCCCGGTGTAGCTGCCGCCGTCACTGGCGGCAGGGGATTGAGCGCCCATAGATTCCTGCCGCCAGCGACAGCGGTGGCTACAACAGTTGCCCTCGACCGGTTCGAGTCCTATCTGTTTTGCCAGGTCTTGAAAAAACGTTTCGCAATTATCTCCGCCACTCTGGCTCTTTTCTTCGGCGTTCAACCCACCCTGTTCGCCCAGATCGCCCCCGCCCCCTATAACGACCTCATCCTCGAGCAAATTCGGCAAATGCCCAAGGGCGGGCGCTATTCCGCTTCGCGCGTGGCCACGATCCGCTTGCAGCAGGCGGCCCATTTCGAATCCGGAAAATTCTTTGTCATCCCCGACGCCGCCTCGCCGAGTTACTGCTCGGGCGCCACTTATCTGGTCTTCATGAAGACGATCGAGGTCTTGCGGGCGAAAGGCGCGCTTCATCTCGATCATGCCACTCTCGAAGGCCTGATGATCCGCGGACAGCGCGACGGCGAAGGCATCTGGGGCCGATGGAATGCCAATGGGCCGGGCACCGCGCGTCTCTTCCACGAAATGAACCTGGGCGAAAACTTCGACGACTTTGCCGAAGCGCAGCCGGGCGATTTCATGAAAATTTTCTGGTCGCCCGAGGTGGGCAAAGCCGAGCATGGCCACTCCGTCATTTACCTCGGGATGGAAAAAAAAGGCGGGCTCGATTACGTCCGGTTTTGGTCGAGCAACATTCCGGCGGGCTACGGCGAGAAGAGCGTGCCGCGGACGAAGATCATCTACGCCATTTTCTCGCGGCTCGGTGCGCCGGGAAATTTATCGCGCGCCTCGAGCGTGCCGGCGGTGGACAAGTATCTGGCGAGCTTGCTGAGCGTTCGTTCGAGTTACGCAGAAGCGAAGGCGAAGTGCGGCATGTGAGCGGCAGCGAAGCCGCTGCTCATTCATGCTCCTGATCATGATCGGGAGCAGGATAAGATCCGCATGCTGGTCACGGGGCGAAGCCATTTCGCCTTGAAACTTATTGTGCTTTCGTTGCCGCAACGAGCGGCGCAACGAAGTCAGTGACCCGCGCCGGCAAATCGTTACTGCCGGCATTGTCGTTGATCCTTTGCACGATGGCGCTGCCCACCACCACTCCGTCCGCGATCCTGGCGACTTCCTTCGCTTGTTCCGCAGTCGAAATTCCGAAGCCGACTGCGATGGGCAATTCCGTGCACTGGCGGATCTGCGCCACCCGTTCGCCGAGCGATGAGGCAACACTGCTTTGGGCGCCAGTGACTCCTTCGCGCGAGACGTAATAGATAAACCCAGCCGCCCGGGCGCAGATCTTCTGCACCCGTTCCGGCGGCGTGGTTGGCGCGATCAAGCGAATGTGCAGCGGTGCTTCGCCTGGTTGGTCTTCTTCGGGCGGGAGATCGAGGATGAGAAGCCCATCGACACCCGCTTCGCTCGCCTCGCGGTGGAAACGGTCGAACCCAAATTGGAAAATCGGATTCATGTAGGTGTAGAGGACGATCGGGATCTGCGAGCGGCCGCGGATTTGGCGGACGCATTCGAGAACTCCTGAAACAGTGGCGCCGGCTTCCAGCGCGCGCTGGGCGGCAAGCTGGTTCACGACGCCGTCGGCCAATGGATCGGAAAAGGGAATGCCGAGCTCGAGAATGTCGGTGCCGGCCTTTTCAAGGACGAGAGCGAGATCGACTGTGCGGGGAAAGTCGGGATCTCCGGCGCAGATGTAGGCAATGAAGGCCTTTTCGTTTTTGGCTCGAAGGGCTTGGAAACATCGATCGATTCGATTTTGCATGGGCGCGGCTTACCTTGGCGGCTGGAAGGCGGGGGAAACGTCCAACGTCCAACCCGCCTTCGCAAACTATGCTGTCCAAACCAGTCCTATATGCGGACGGGCTCCGCCGTGGCGAGCGTCCAACGTCCAACTTTCAATGAAAGAGCCGGGAACCAAGATGCTCACGATTAACGAGATCTATCACTCGATCCAGGGTGAGAGCACCTGGGCGGGCGAGCCGTGTGTATTCGTGCGGCTGACGTTTTGCGATCTGCGCTGCACTTATTGCGACACGGAATACGCGTTTTACGAGGGGAAGAAGCAGACGCTCGATGAAATTGTCGCGGCGGTCGCGGCCTTCCAGTGTCCGCTCGTCGAGATCACTGGCGGTGAGCCGCTTCTGCAAAAAAATGTGCTGCCGCTCATGACGACATTAGCCGACGCCGGGTTCACGGTCTTGCTGGAGACAAGCGGCGCGCACGATGTCTCGGCGGTCGATCCGCGAGTCCATCGCATCATGGATTTGAAAACGCCGGGAAGCGGCGAGAGCGCGCGCAATCTTCTTTCGAACATCGAACATCTCACTCAGCGCGATGAGGTGAAATTCGTCATCGGTTCGCGCGAAGATTACGAATGGTCGCGCGAGCAGGTGAACCGCTTCAAACTCCCGCAACGTTGCCGTGCGGTATTGTTTTCGCCGATCTTTGGGCGAATCGATCCACGGGAAATTGTCGATTGGATCCTGGCGGACAAATTGCCGGTCCGCTTCCAATTGCAGATGCACAAGTTCATTTGGACGCCGACGCAACGCGGGGTTTAGCGCAGCGTTCTCGAGAAGCCTCAAGGAGCGGCGGTTTGAAACCGCCGACCTAATTAAACGGCGATTGCAAATCGCCGCTCCTTGAAGCTGGGGAGCTGACACAGGTGTGGAGAAGTGTCACCTTGGCGAGATGCGAGTTCGGCTGACGAAAGAGTTTGGCTTCGAGGCGGCGCAGACGCTGCCCAACGCGCCCGAGGGCCACAAATGCCGCCGGATGCACGGCCACAGCTTCAAACTCGAAATCTCCGTGGAAGGCCAGGTCGATCCCGCGACCGGCTGGCTCTACGATCACGCTGAAATCAGCGCGGCGATGAAGCCGATTCTGAAGGAGCTCGACCACTCGTATCTCAACGAGATCGCCGGACTGGAGAATCCGACGATTGAAAACATGGCCGCGTGGTTCTGGCAGAAACTCGCGCCGCTTTGCCCCGGCCTTTGCGAGATCGTGGTGCACGAAACGCCGACCGCGCGGTGTGTCTATCGGGGCGAGTGATTGCCCTTCTTCTGTAGCCGCTTCGCCATGCGAAGCGCCGGGATAAGGCCATGCCGCTCTCAAGCGGCCCACAGGGCCGCTGCTACAGAAATCAATGCTTCGTGGAGTTCCCCATCCGTGAGACGAAATCGGCGAAGAGCGGCGCGTAACTTTCATCGCGCTCCGGGTGATATTGGACCGCGAGTGCGAATGGATAATCGCGCAGCCGCATTTGCTCGATGATGTCGTCGGTCTTGCACCAGGCCTCGACTTCGAGTCTGTCGCCGAGTTGGTCGATCGCCTGGTGATGCGAGCTATTCACTTTCTCGAGGCGATGCGTTGCGGAACGATCGGTCCGCAAGGGCTGAACGTTATGATCCTTCATCTCGGGAGCGTTGTGTCCGGGAATATCGAGATGGAGCGTCCCGCCAAGGGCGACGTTGAAAAGCTGCATGCCTTTGCAAATCGCAAATATCGGCAGCCGCCGCTCGAGCGCCTGCCTGGTCGCCTCGAATTCCCATTTGTCCCGTGCCGGCTCGACATCCTTGTCGAGAATCGACGGATCAGGCACCGGCTGCCGGAGAAACTCCTCCGCCACATCCGGCCCGCCGGTCAGCAGCAACCCCTGCATTTTTTTGAACGGCACCTCCTGGGTGCGGGCGTTCCAGAGACGGACGTCCGGATGTTTCGCGAAAGCGCGCCGAAACCATTTCACGTCCTTGGGGCGAATCCAGGTGGCCACATTCGGCATGGCCGACTTTGCGACCCTTCATCTCCGTTGTAAATAGCAGCCCGGCCCATCATGGAAGACAACGAAAAGAGCGAGACGCTTCGGCAAACATGCGAAAGCATCATGAGCGACAGCAAGGCCGTGGCCTACGCGGTCGCCCTCCACGACTATGAGACCGGCTTCCGTTTTGCGATCAATCCGGACCGCCCGTTCCACGCCGCCAGTACGATGAAAGTGGCGGTCCTTCTCGCGATCGGACGGGCGAGCGATCAAGGGCGGCTGCGTCTGGACGATACGTTGCATGTCCGGAACCGGTTCCTGAGCGCGGTCGATCAAACGCCTTTTCGCATCGACTCGGAGTCAGACGGTTATCCGCAACTTCATCGTCTGATCGGGCGGACCGCAAAAATCTCCGACCTGACGGAATGGATGATTGTTTCGAGCAGCAACCTCGCGACCAATCTGTTGCTCGATCATCTCACGGTGGAGTATGCCGTGGAGGTTCTGCGCGAGGCCGGAGTCAGCGGCGTGGAGCTTCGGCGCGGCGTGGACGACACGAAGGCGCACGAGAAAAATCTCAACAACGAAACCACGGCGCAGGGCTTGCTCGATCTCTTCGCCGTGCTGCGTGGCGATTTCCTGTCCAAGGCGAGCCGCGATCTCGCCATCAATATTCTCCTGCAACAGCGCTTCAATTCGATGATCCCCGCCCCGCTTCCCGCGCACGCGAGCGTCGCGCACAAGACCGGCGAAATTTCCACGGCCTGTCACGACGCGGGCATCGTCTATTTACCGGAGCGCGAGCCCTACATTCTCGTCGTCCTGACAGAAGTCGCGGCGGACACCAATGGCCGGCGCGAAGCGATTGCGAAGATATCGGGCGCCGTGTTCCAGTGTCTGCGTCATGAATAGTTTTGCAAAACGGCAAACCGCTGTAGCCATGGTCCGGCAGCTGCCGGATCGCCGTGCGCGCCTGACTACGCCCCGACCCGCCTTCGCAACGCTTCGGCGTGGCAAGCATAGCGGGGCGGCTACAGCGCGGATACGAACATGACCAGTCCGGATGAGTTGCGTCCAGTGGACGGATTGACGCTCTCCGAGGAGCATCGCGCGGCGCTGCGTCCGGGCGAAGCGGTCACCGATGAAAACGGCAAGGTGCATCACTTTCCGCGCTTTTTCTTCGAGGTGCCGAGCTGGGAAGAGGCGCATTCGTTGCGAGTGGCGAATCATTTTAAATTGTCGGAGCTGATGACGGTCGATTCGCAAGAAGCCGATCTGCTTCTGCGCACCTT
>Ga0190275_10003009_pt1 | contig 11986 bp, 10 predicted proteins | sample Popmic550T_FD_133745 | JGI IMG/M metagenome (GOLD analysis project Ga0190275, IMG submission 133745) | Populus adjacent soil microbial communities from riparian zone of Yellowstone River, Montana, USA - 550 T | ecosystem: Environmental > Terrestrial > Soil > Riparian zone > Trees stand | place... | reverse complement strand
CGTCCATCTTGCCGCCGCGCAGTGCCTTGGCGCCCTGCTCCCCCAGCACCCAGGCGATGGCGTCCACCACGTTGGACTTGCCGGAGCCGTTCGGCCCAACGACAGCGGTGATACCGGGTTCGAACCGCAGGGTGGTCGCGGAGGCGAAGGACTTGAAACCCTTCATGGTGAGGGACTTGAGATGCACGGTTGCCAGGTCCCTCCTTGCCGTCGGTCGCCCACCCGCCGCCAACGTGACGGGGCGGCTGCGTCAGGGTGGACGGTACCGGGCGGGTCCGCCGTCTCCGGGGATCTTGCGGGTGCCGGTCTTGGGCGCGTTGGCGGCCGGGCCAACAGGTGGGTGACCCGCATCACGTACTCGAGGCAGCTGGGATAGCGCGTCGAAGTTCCAGTTGCGGTCGGCGGCGATGGGCTGGCCGCGAGAATTGGCTGGGTACGGGCCTGCGGTGAAGCGGAGCCGATCCCGAACCGGGGATGCCATGCCCGGATCTGGATCAGCCAGCCTCACTCGGAGATCGGGACCGCTGTGCGGCGATCTCCTCGCCGCCGCCGTGACGATCGACGAAGTCGGTCAACACCATCCGGAGTTGGTCGACCGCTGGGTCCCCGAATCGCTCCCGTAGCTCGTTCTCGATTTCCCCGCTCTCGGCGAGCGCCCGCTGCCGAACCCGCCCGCCCAGTTCGGTCAGTTGCAGCGGGGTCCGTCGTCGATCGGCCGGATCGCCGCCCCGCTGGAGGAACCCAGCGGTGACCATGTCGTCGGCGAGCCGACTCGCCGCCTGCTTGCTGACGCCCAGCAATTCGGCCAGCCGGGACACCGTCGGCTCCTCGGCGGCCACTGCGCGCAACACAAATCCGAACGACGGCCGCATCGCGCCGCCGCCGACCTCGGCAACCGCACCGACCAGCCGGTCCGCGATGCAGCGATTGGCGGCCGTCAGCAGGATGGCGAAGTCGGGCGCGGTCATTCCGCCCAGGGTGGCACGAAGGATGGACCATCGGGGAGCATGGTGGCCTTCCCGCCGACAGCCATGCAGGCGACCGCACGAAATGGTCGATCCGCTCCGGCCGTCAGCGTGAATGGGGTCCGGGCGGGCAGGATTAGGCAGTCCCCGGGTTGAACTGTCGACTCCCGACCCTCGGCGATCAGCAACGCCTCGCCTTCCAGGCCGAGAAATATTTCCTCGACGTCCATTTCATGCAGTGGGCTGCTGCTGGCCGGGGCCAGTTCGATCCGCCACAGGCTGATCTCCGCGGCGCCGCGGGATGGCGCCGCATACCCGGTGATGGTGGCTCCGTCGGCGCCGAACGAAGGGGCAGAACTCCGAGCGATGAGGTTCATGACCACGAGATTAAGTCAATCTATGCTGACCGTCAACAGTTATTGACTAGTTAACAGCTACCCTCGCCAGCGACCTGCGCTTGCTTCCTGCGGCTGGAAGTCGACCCACCCGCGAGTCAGCAGGCGGTTCGCGCTTCGCGCAGCAGGCTCGAGGTGAGCGGGTGATCGGATCCGAGGACGCGCTCCGCCCGGGCCAGGGTGTCCCACTCCAGGGTCTTGGATAGCTGGTCGATGGTCGACGAGGTCACGACTGCAGCTGCGGCGATCAGCGTGATCGGATGGTCAGGACCCAACACCCGGTTGGCCCGATCGAGGGTCTGCCTGCCGACAGGTCCGGGGACCGTGCGGCCCACCGAATCCTCAGCTGGGTCATCGGCCTGCGAAGCGGCCGATGCGAGCGCCGCTGCAGCCATCAGACTGATGAAATGGTCCGGTCCCAGCCGGGTTTCGATCGACCCGGAGAATTCCCGGCTAATTGCCAGGGACTCGTCGACCCGCCCGGTCCAAACCAGCGCCTGGGCGCGTACCGCGCCCGAACCAAGGGTGATCAGGTGATCATTGCCCAAGGTGGCCAGCGCTCGCTGGTGGGTGTCAGCGGCCAGCTCGAGAATCCGCTCGGGATCGGACTCCCACAACAGCCCGATGCACAAGTCGGTGGCCGCCAGCAGCGTGGTCGGGTGATTGGCGCCGAGGGCGGCACGAGCCCGTTGCATGGTCTGCTTGGCCAGGCCGCGTGCAGTGCGATCGCCGGCCCAGATCAGGGCGAGGGCGATATATGCCGTCAGCCGCAGACCGTCTGGGTGGTCCGCTGGCAACACCCGACGGACCCGCTCGAGCGAGTCGGTTGCCAACTCTCTGGCGCCTTCGGCGTCGCCCATCCAGGCGGTGGCCATCATCAGGAAGATGGCTAGTCGAACGGTGTCCGGATGGTCCGGCCCCAGCACCCGACGGGCCAACGGCAACGTGCGCGCACCGAGCTCACGAGCATCTCCGCCCCTGCCCAGCCAGACCAGTGCGAGCGTCAGATAGGTCGCCAGCAGCAGCGCGTCGGGGTGTTCGTCACCCAGTTCCTGGTGCCAGCGGGCCAGTAGATCGGTGGCGACCTGGCGCCCGGAATCGGCCGCCGCATTGGCGCTGAGATAGGCCACCAGGTCCAGCATCAGCCTCCTGGTACCGGGATTGCGATCACCGTAGGAGCCAATGGCCAAGACGTGCGGGGCCAGCACTGCATAAGCGGGCCAATGCGCCGGGTCGTTCGGATCCCCCGGGTGCGCGCGAGCCAACAGTTCGGCCGCCGCCGCCCCGATCTGCTCGCCGTCGGCCGGCGGAATTCGCAGGCGAATGGCGGCCTGAACCAATCGGTGCAGTTGAAACCCGGTGGGCAGCCGCCTGATCAGCGAGAAACTCACCGCCGCACCAACGGCATCGGTGAGCACATCCAAATCGCCCTCCGCCTGTACGGTGAACGAATCGTGACCCTGAAACAGGCTCAACGGGACCGGTTCTGGCGCCAAGAATGCGCTGAGCTGAAGGAGTTCCAACGATCGAGGACTGACCGTTTTCAATTTCTCCAGGGATAGCTCCCAGGCAGTGTCAACCCGGCCTTGATAGTCGACAACATCGCCACGGGCGATCAACGCGGCTCGCCGGTTGGTGAAGTGCCGGAGATATTCGGCGGGGTCCATCCCGGTCTGTTCCATGTAGGCGGCGGCCTGGGCCACGGCCAGTGGGAGGTCACCGAGTTCGGCGCCCAGCCGGTCGGCCAAATCCGGCGCAGTTGCCGGGATTCTTTCCTGCAACAACGAGATGGTTTCGGTGCGCTCCAGAACGTCGACCTGTAGCCGGCCGCCCAGTGCGCCCCAGCCGGGGTACCGAGAGGTGACCACGATGTTGCCGCCGGAGGCCGGTCGAAACGGGGCCACGTCCTCCACGCGCTCGGCGTTGTCGAAGATCAGTAACCAGTCGGACCGATAGGCGAGATGCGCCTTCAGCCGCTCGACCGAGTCGCTGGTCGCGCCCGAGGTCAGTCCGAGGCGCTGCGCGAGCCGATCAACCTGCTGTGGGATCAACACCGGTTGCTGTGCGTCGATCCACCAGGCAAGTCCGTACTGGGTTCCGTATCGATGCGCGTATTCGATGACAAGCTGGCTCTTGCCAACCCCGCCCATGCCGTACATGGCCTGCACGACCAGGGTGGTGTCCTGGTGGTCGAGCCGCCCGCGCAACTCCTCCAGCATGCTGTTCCGGCCGGTGAAGTGCGGATTGCGGGCGGGCAGATTCCAGATCTCAGGCAACCCGCGTGGTGTGGTCGAAGTTGCCGGCCCGAAAACGCTGGGACCTGACGCCGCGGGCACAGCGACCGAGGGCATCGTGCCGGTGGGAATCGACACGTTGGGAACCGACACGGCTGGAATCGATGCGGCTGGAATCGATGCGGTGGGAATCGATGCGGTGGGAATCGATGCGGTGGGAATTGCCAACGTTGGAATCGACACCGTGGGGATCGGTTGCCGCGGCGGAGTCGCCGCAATCTTCACACCGGACCGGGTCGGTACCCAGTCCAGCTGCGGATCATGGGCAAGGATGGCCGCTTCGAGTTCCTGCAAGGGTCGACCGGGATCGACCCCGAGCTCCTCGGCGAGCAGGACGCGCGCCCGCCGGAAGGCCTCGAGGGCCGCGGCCTGCCGTCCCGACCGGTAAAGACTGAGGATGAGCTGCTGGTGCAGTTGTTCGTGCAGCGGATGTACGGCCACCTCGACCTCGAGCTCGCCCACCAGCTCGGCATGTCGGCCGAGGAGCAGGTCCGCTTCAACCCGAGCCGCGAGTGCAGCCAACCGGATCTCTTCCAGCCGGCTGATCTCCGGCGGCGCGAAGGGCAACCCGGCGAACTCCCCGAGCGCCTGCCCACGCCAGAGACCGAGCGACTCCCGGAGTGCGACGGCGGCACTGTCCGGTGCTGCCAGCAGTGTTCGTTTCCCCAGTTCGGCTAGCCGCTGGAAGCGTGCCAGATCGAGAGTGTCGTCATTCAGCAGCAGGACATAACCGGGATTTCTGCGCTGTAGCAGGGCAGGTGCCGGGACATCGCTGGGTCGGTTGACGATTTTTCGCAACCGAGAGATATAGACTTGAACCGCGTTGAATGCCCGCTCGGAGGCCTCAGCGCCCCACAACCCGTCCACCAACGTCTCGGTTGAGACAACCGTATTGGCTCGAAGTGCGAGGATGGCTAGCACCGCGCACTGCTTGGTGCCCCCCAGTGGATGACTTTTAGTACCCTCACGTACTTCGAGAGGGCCGAGAATGTTGATCTCGACCACTATTTCCTCCTGGAACGGATCCGTTCCGGACCGCGTTACCCCCTGCCCGCCCTAAAGAGGTCCTGCGGCCCACCATCTTCGAGTCTCGAAGATTCCCCGCACGGACGATATAACGCCGGACCGGAAAAATCGCCACCTTTGTTTGTCCCCCCGGCGATTACCTGTGTGGCCCGACCCCGCCACCGCGGTCTGGAACCGGCAGATTTGCGGCGGTTCGAGTCTTCCGCCTGACGAAACCCCGTTGAGGGCGACCGTGTCCGATCGACCAGCGGTCAGCCGGTGGCCATCAGGCCACGCTCGGACTGCAGGTAAGAACTGACCGACCGTGTGGTCCGGAGCTTCTGTAGGCTGCGTGCTCTGGTTGGCCCGATGCTGCCCACCGGCATACCCAACCGGCGGCCAATGGCCTGGTAGGACGGCCGCTCATCGACGTGCAACAACATCAGCAGACTCCGGTGCTGCGGTTCCATTTCATCCAATCCGGCTGTGATCACCTGCTCGCGTTCGGCTTTGAGCAGGTCGTTGTCGACCTCGGGCAGGTCGGCCGCGAGATCGAATGAAGCCAGCAGCCCAGGATCCATGGCCAGAGTCCGGCCGGATGCGCAGAGCTGGCGAAGCGTCTCGTGCCTGGCGGTGGTACGGATCCATCCCGGCAGCGCCCTGGGCTCCCGCAGCCGCCGGATATTTTCATACAGTTTGAGCCAGACAATCTGGCTGACATCGTCGCAGTCCTCGGTGGAAAGGCGGAACCCGCGGGCCACCGAGGTGACCAGCGGCGTGAACCTTGCGATCAGTTCCCGCCAGGCCGCAGCGTCCCCGCGTTGGGCACCTTCAACGAGGTCGCAGAGCACCTGTCCACATCGCGTTGCCTCGTCGTCTTTGACCTGGTCTGTGCAGGGTGCGGCATCCATGGCTCGTCCTTGGGTTATCGACCGGCGGAGAAACAGCTAACGGATTTCCGTTGTGGTCGAGTGTTCGCAAGGGCGCTGTACTGTGCCTGTACTCGGGCTGAACCGCGTCGATACAGCCATTGCAAGCCTTGCCGGAAAAGCCGCTGAACTAATCCGGCCGTGCGCGCGCTCGGACCAATACCGGCTAGTGTCCGGGCGGTCGTCGGAGGTCAGGCCCCGGTGGAACTAATGAAATCGTCAATATCACCGCGCGGCAGCCCATTTCTGCCGGGCCCGTCAATTTGCTCAACAATGCGTTAGTCGGACCCGGGCCAGGACATCCTGCAGTTCAACTTTTCTGGTGGACAGCGACGAAATCGCCGCACTATTCAACGATTTAGCCATAAAGCACAGACTAGAAAGTCTGCCTACATTTGGCAGACGCTCGGCGTTCTAATACGACGCCAAATCCGGCACACGAAGGTGCGGCATCACCAGATCGAAACTCCTGGTGTCGATGATGTTCGCGCCGACATCGTGACCGCCGTCTGCCCTGTTGATCCGGCGCTCCATGGCTTCTGGCCCGTCGTAGGCGGCCGACACCGCGGCACGCCCCCATTCCCGATTGACCAGCAGACTGGCACTGCAGAAACCCCGGATGGCGTTCAGGGCCGGCAACACTTCGGTGCCGAAGTCGGCGATCAACTGGTCGGCGCCCTCCGGACCGAGCCGTAGCCAGGTCACCTTGGCGCAGGTCGGGTGCTCCGAGCCCTGCCGTCGATGCATCGAGGCGATCTCCCACTCCTCGACCTCAACCATCCCGGCCAGGGTCTTGGCGATGCGTTCGCGGATCGGTCGGATCTTGTTGACGCTCGCCCGCATCGCCACCCGGGTTTCCCACGCGGTCGTAACGATGCACATGCCTGACTGCCGGTCGGCCAGCACAGACATCCCGATGCACCGCATGCCCAGGATGGCCGGCACGGCCTCGTTGCGCAGATAGTCGACGCCGGCATCGATGGTGTCGGGCCGTCCGCTGAAGGTTGCGGTCCGTGCATGCACACTCACTCAGGCACCTCTCTGGCCAGGACGGCGCGCCACTGCGCCGAGCAGGTCCTACTGTGCTCCATCGATGCTGTGCTGACCATCCCAGGGCCCTCTGTTCCCTTGACCGAACGCGCCGGTGATCACCCGCTCGGAATGGCCACCCGAGGCAACGTACTCCCGTTCTCGAGGTAATGAGCAGGGCATAGGTCAGTAACTCCGAGAGTTGTTGCTCGGAACCGGACGGTTTGGGCTCAGCCGACTGGTGGAAATGCCCTCACATTCGCGCCGCTACGCAACAGGGCTGCTTGCTTCTTGTCGAAACCGGACATCCTTCACGTAGTAGGTCGCGGCTTCGATGCGGCTGGCGACGCCCAGCTTTCGGAGGATGTTGGACACATGCACGCTGACCGTCTTGGGGCTGATGAAGAGTGCTCCACCGATCTGTCCGTTGGACTGTCCCTCGGCTACCAGCCGCAAGACTTCAAGCTCCCTCGCGGTCAGCCCATGGCATTGCCCAGTTTCCGGGCGAGGTTCGACAGGAGCCCCCACCTCCCGCTGATTGAGAGCGACATGCGCCTGCCGGGCGAGCACATCGATGTTGCTGACCAGCGGAACCGCGCCCAGTTCCAGCGCGGTCCTCCGCGCTTCCTGCATCGCCGCCCTTGCTTTGGATCTGGTTTCGGCTGCCTGCCTGGTGACACCGGTCAACAAGGCCTCGGCCAATCGCCACAGTGCGTAAGAGGTCTCGTACGGAGCGGTCAGCTTCCGCCATTCGACGATGACCGATTGCCACTGCTCACTGGATGGGCCGCCGTGTAGCCGGACCAATTCAGCTCGGGCCATGGCCAGGTGTGGGGCGCTGGACCGACCCGCCTGTTCCGTTGAATTGGTTTGGGCTGCTTGGACTTTGCTCAACCAGGCCTCGGCGCCACCAAAGGAACCTGGTCGAGACTGGTCATCAGTCGGCGACAGGTTTCCGTCGGCAAGGGCTCCAATTGCTGACGCCACCAATTCTGCTGCATCACGAACAAATCGAGGCAAGATCACCTCCAGCGCACCGTCGACCAGGTCGGAGATGTCGTCGAATCGGCCTTCGGCGGCCGCCAATTCGACGGCCGTGAGGGTTGTCGGTCCGATCGCCGACACATGGTCGGAAAGCAGGTCGACAGTATCCGTCAGAAGTTCCGCCACCCCGTTGAGGCGACCCTGACGGACAAGGATCAGTCCCCAGGAATCTGCGAGGGTGAAGTGCTCGAGACGAAGGCTCCCAAATTCGCTGGCCAGAGCCTCGACACGGGTTTCGACCGCTTGCCATCGACCGATTCGCCGGAGCGACCGGATTGCGCGCGCGGAGATCATGAGTCCGTGCACCCGATAGATCCCAGTCGCACGGCAGTACTCGATTGCCTCCCGCTCCATCTCGATGACGGCCAGGTGCTCGCCCAGGTCAGCCAGGTGAATAGCGAGACTGTCGTAGGCCCTACCAACCTCGAGCGGGGAATTGACAGACAGTGCCAACGCGAGCGCTTGCCGGATGGTGGCAAGCCCATCCGGTTGGTTTTCGATACACGAGCAAATACCGACTGTGAGCAACGCGTGGGCCTCTGCCCGCCAACTGCCGCAGGCCCTGGCCTGGTCGATTGCCTCCATCGCGCGAGCGCGTGCCCTTGCGGTCCCGGCCGGGTCCCATTGACTTCGCCACAGGAGCAGCAGCGCATGCCACGCGATCGCCAGGGCCCGTTCCTGACTCGGCGGCCCCCTGTGGAGAGCTTCGATAGCGGCCTCGATGAAGGTGTCGGCCTCGGTACCCTCACTGCAGAACCATGCCCATTCGATCAGCCGGAGGTTGGCCAACCCCGTCTGAACTGGACTGACACCACGGAGTTGGGTCAACGCTTCCTGGCCGAGTTGCACTGCGAGCTCGAAGCGACGGGATCGGCCGGCTGCGTCGGCGGCGTCGAGCAACAGTGCTCCCTTGCTGGTGCCGGCGCGGGCCGCTGGCTCTGCGACCTGGTCCCACAACTCGAGTGCGCGTCCGAAATGCAGCAGCGCCTCAGCGTCCGCGGTGACCCACGCGGCAGACTGGCCAGCAGAGACGCTCGCCTCGAGCGCCTTCGGTTTGTCGCCGGCCAGCAACCAATGCCGTGCTATCTCACCGAATCGGTCGGGCGCGACCGCTGTCAATGCCTCCGCCAGCGCCGCATGCATCGCTGCCCTGCTGCCTGGCAGTTGCTCCGCCTCGATTGTTTCCCTGACCAGTTCATGCCGGAATTTGAGACCTATTTCGTCCCTGACCCAGACACCTGCGGCAGTGATGTGCTCGGCACTATCCGCCTGCACTGCTTCGGAAACCCCACAGGCCTTGGCCAGAACAATCGGATCTATTCTTGGACCCGCGACCGCCGCATAGGCCAATATTTTCGATAGCGGAGCAGCGAACCCCGCGGTGCGAACGAGAATGGCATCTCTGAGCAGCATGGGTATTGCTTTTGAGTCTCCCGTCGCGAGGAGCTCTTCGACAAAGAAGGCGTTTCCGTCGCTGCGGTCGTACAACTCCTGCACAAACGGCCGTTCGCATGGCAGGCCGGTGATCCCCGCTACCAGTTCTGCCAGCTCAGCGGCCGAGAACGGTTCCAATACAAGCTTTTCCGGCCTAACTGCACGCTCCAGGGCAACCAGAAAGGGCCGCAGTGGATGTCCGCCGTGCAGTTCATCGGATCTAAAGGTCAAGGCCAGGACGACTGGGTGATTGATCAATCTGGGTGCGACGAAACTCAGGAGCCATCTGGTTGACTCGTCGGCCCAGTGAACGTCTTCGATCACCACGACAACAGGGCAGCTGTCGCTGAGTGTCCGCAGACACTCGAGCACCGAGTCGACCAGCTTACTCATCGGGAATGGTGTCGCTTGCTGGTTATCAGCGGCCGATTCCCCGGCGTCGGGAATGAATTTCGAGACGTCGGCACCTAGCCGTCCGAGAACCGCCGATCGTTCCGTATCAGGCAGCGATGAAGCCGCCCCTCGAAGGACATCGATGATTGGCGCCAATGGCATAATCTGAGCACCGTTTTCGACGCACCAGCCGTTCACGACGTGGCACCGGCCGGCAACCGCCCGGCCCACCGCTTCCGCCATGAAGCGCGACTTTCCCACCCCCGCCTCACCGCTGATCAGCACGACATCACCACGCCCGTTGCGGCACTCGGCCATAATCTCGGCGAACGCCATCAGTTGGCTGCTCCTGCCGATGAACTGAGCTGAGCTGACCCGACGAGGCACAGCGGACATGCTGCCATATCAAGGTCCAACTAGTCCCTTAAATCCCTTTGGATCGGTTCATGTGATGCCACCGTGCGCACCACTCTCAGCACTGCCTGGTGCGATGGCGTTCTCGCGGTCGGCCGTAGTGCTGGGAGCAGCGAGCCTCCGGATCGGGCACGTACCCAACGACAGCCGACCAGGAACGCGGTCACCCGCGGCCAGCGATCACCGTCCCGTGCTCGCTGGACTCCGCCATGATCGGCCGCGACGCCGCTGGTCAGGGGAAATCCCCGAGCGCTGTGACCCGCCCCCGGCTAAAAGAGTCCAATCTTTCACCTCGATGGCGCGACGAGCCTGCCAGAACTCTTCGACGGCCGTGGCCAGCTGCTGATCTACCACTTCAGGTGGCTGTTCGACGAGCGACTTCAACTACGACTTCCACGTGACGATCGACGAGAAGGTCTTCGAGCCCGAATACAACTATCGGCCGATCGGTGAGCTCGGCCCGGATTGGGCGGGGTGGGCCGGCGAGCAACCCAGGACCAGCGCCTCCTTCATCACGGTGGCCGGGTGTTTCACACGTACTCGTCTCACGCCCGTGGCGGCGACCAGCTGATCGGAACCTACAACTGGCTGGATCTCACGGCGCGCGGTCGTCAGGAGGATTGGGAGCGCCCGGCGGGCCGGAGCGACAGCCCCATGATGGGCTGGCTCAGGCGGCATGAGAGTTACGCAGAATAACAATCGCGATCATCGTTGCACTTGGAGCGAAGAATGACCGTTGTCAATGTGCTCGCCCATGTCGAACTGCCAGATTTCGACTCAGGTGTGGCTTGGTACGAAGGCCTCTTCGGCCGTGCCCCTGATCGCCGTCCGATGGACGGCTCTGTCGAATGGCAGCTCAACGAGCATGGCGGCATTCAGGGCTACGCCGGGTCGGCGGGGCCGGCGTCGGTCATCATTGCCGTTGACGACACTGATGCCGTGGCAGCGGAGATGACCGCCAGCGGGCTACAACCCGAGGTCGCCACTGTTCCATCCGGCCAGTTCCGGGTGGCCACCATCCAAGACCCGGCCGGCAATACGATCATGTTCACGCAAACTCTGAATAGTGATTGAAGTCGGACGCCGACCCGGCTGACCAGTGCCCGCTCAGGCCAACTCCGGTCTGCTTGTCATCGCTCGATGAAGCCGCGGAGCTCACCTCGGGCGGCCGCGAAACTGGCCTCAACATGGTCGACCCGGCCCGGAGTGTCGGCCGCGCGGAGTTGCCCCAGGAGGTCGTCACACGCCTCTTGCGGTCCCTCGACGACGACCTCGACCCGCCCGTCCAGCAGGTTCTTGGCGCTGCCCACCAAGCCCAGTTCCAGTGCCCTGGATCGGGTCCACCAGCGGAAGCCGACACCTTGAACCATGCCGTGCACCCACGCGGTCATCCGGACTGCGGGCTCGTCGGATGCAGTAGCCGTGGATTGCTGTTTTTCGGCGGTCGCATGCCGCTTGCCGGTGGATCGGCCGGTAAACCAGTTCATCCGCTCATCCTGCCGGTGCTCGGGGATGACTGCGAACCCGGACCCGGTCAGCACCGCACGGCCGCTGCCTGACCCGGGCCTCAGTGCGCATTGAGGTTGGCAGCGGCGTGGGCCAGGAGGAGAACGTGTCCGGCCATTCTGCTGGACACGCTCCAGCGAGCCGTCAGCGCTGGTCGGCAACGGCGACACCGGTGCACTGGGCGACTGCGCTCCCGTGGTCGCGACCGTGCCGAACGCCAATGCGGCGACTGCCAGGACGCTGATCGACACCCTTGGGATGGCTCTGGACGCCATGGTCCCTCCTCGCTGTGTGGGTTTCGATGGCCGCGACACCTTCGCCGCGGGGCCGGTGGGCATGCTAGTCTTGAACGAGTTGTTCGTCAATCCGCCAACATGTCAACGGGGGTCACGAGACGGGCATGAACGGGTCGTCGAATCGTATCGGGGTCATCGTCCCGTTCGACATGGCACTCGACCGCGAGTACTGGCAGCTGGTGCCGGATGACGTCAGCCTGCACGTGACCCGGCTGGACATCGTGGACCTGCCGTACGGCCCCGCCCATGCGCGGCAGGTGGCGCAGCCGGATGGCCTGATGG
>Ga0190275_10003008_pt1 | contig 11987 bp, 13 predicted proteins | sample Popmic550T_FD_133745 | JGI IMG/M metagenome (GOLD analysis project Ga0190275, IMG submission 133745) | Populus adjacent soil microbial communities from riparian zone of Yellowstone River, Montana, USA - 550 T | ecosystem: Environmental > Terrestrial > Soil > Riparian zone > Trees stand | place... | reverse complement strand
CTTACGTGGCCGGGAAGCCACCGGTGAGGCTGCTCGGAATCGTCGCTCTGGTGTTCCTGTTCGCCGGCCTGACGGCCTGCTCTTCGGAGAGCAGAGACGGTGGGCGGGACGGCGATGGGGGGGACGGAGCGGGCACAGAGCACCAGGCAACGACGGAGACGACAGAACGCGAGGCTGAGGCGAGTCCTCCTGAAGACGCCGACACCTGGAACTACGTGGCCCTTGGCGACTCGTTGGCCGAGGGGGTGGGCGCCCGGCGGGGCTACGTGGACATGTATGCGGATCATCTCCGCGAAGAGACGGGCGCCCGCGTCGGGCTCGACAACCTGGGGGTGAGCGGCCAGACGAGCTCGCAACTTTTGCACGCCGTCAGGAACGACCCTTCTATGCGGAGGGCGCTCCGCGGCGCCGATGTGGTCACTTACAATATCGGCATCAACGATCTGGGACAGGCCTGGGGCTTCTACGACGCCGAAACCTGCGGGGGCGCGCAAGGCGAGCGTTGCCTGCACGCAGCCGTTGGGGATCTAGACGACAACTGGAAGGATATAACTGTGGAGATCCTGAGCCTTACCAAGGAGGAAACGGTAATCCGCACCGCTGGCCTCGGGTACACGCCGCGCGCCGGCAAGGTCGCAGAACCCTACCTGAAGAGGGTAAACCGCAACATCGCAACCTCCTCCGACGAGAACGGCATCCCTTACGCCGAGTTGAGCCTAGGCGAGAAGGGCCTCAGCTCCGACGGGTTACATCCCAACGAAAGCGGCTACGAGAAGATCGCCACCGCGCTCGAAGAGCTTGGTATCCAGAACTAGCAAGGGTGCACCTGAACCCTCACCCTCCGCTTCTCGACTATACCTCGAACTCCACTCTTGGTATCTCTGACTGGTCGAACTCTTCTATGCGCTCGCGCCCGAGTGTCTCGAGTTGCCGGAGGCAGTTCTCGCTCTGGTGGATCAGCTTCGCCACGTCGACGCCCAGGGCCGCTGGTTCGAACTCCTTGAGTCGGGTGGTACCGTTGCGCAGCAGGCCGGTGGCCCCGCGCCAGTTGCCGTTCTGGAGGTGATAGAACCCGACGCCCACCTGCAGGATGCCCTGGTAGAGATAGCGGATGCGCCCGGACTCGTGCATCCAGGCCTCTTCGAGGTACTCGTGGCACTCGAAGAACTCACCCTTGTTGAATTCTTCTATGCCCCTGAGGACGAGGTCCGGCAGGTCTTCAGGAGGTTTACCGGACGTCCCCCCGGCCAACTCTTCGTCAGCCGCAGCCGCAACCCCCGCCGCAGCATCCACCACCGCCGCCCCTTGCCATACGGGCGTCCATCACGGGGTTCGTCGCGAGGGCCGAGGCCCCCGGAGTTATGGAGGCGAAGTTGGAGATCACACGCCTCGACTCCGTCGAGCCACACTCGGGGCAATCCGCGGGCTCGTCGGCATCGCTCATCGGTCTCATCAGGTCGAAGCGATCGTCGCACTCGGCGCACTTGTACTCGTAGAGGGCCATCCCTATCCCACCTCTCGGTCAACGGATCTCACATCCCGCCCATTGTACCGCTCCTCACGCCCCGACGAGAACAGCACCGGAGACCCTCATCTTGTCGGGCGTTAAGTTCCGTTAAGCGTCGCGAAAACACCACGAAATCGGGGGGATGAAGTGATAAGCTAGCCCGCTAGTAGAGAAGCCGGTGCCCGCCTTTCAGGGGTAATGGGGAAAGGGAAAGGAGAAGCTTGGGCACCGACTGCTCTATTCATATCGCACATAGCTCATCTGTCAAGGCCGCCAACAGGCCAGCCTCACGAACGGCACGGAACTCCAGACGCAACTTCGTTAGCCCATCCGCAGCAACTGCGGTATAACTCGACCGTTCAGGCTCACCTGGGGCCGTAGCTCAGTTGGGAGAGCGCCGCCTTTGCACGGCGGAGGTCAGGGGTTCGAATCCCCTCGGCTCCACTACTGTAATGTGCCAATTTGCAGGCAAAATAGTGATCTTATTAAGGGCCCCCAACATTGCTCCAGATCTTTGTGCAGCAACGTGACAAGAATCCCACGTGATCATACTGACTTTTCCGGCCGGGATTTCTTTTCGGGGAGACCGTTACGCTCCCGGAGCCCATCATCCTGCCTGCACGTGGGTGGCGAGCACCATCACGACTACGCTGACCAACAGGTTTAGTTGCGAGACACGCAAAGAGAGCCCCTGCAGCGCCCGACGCCGTTCGGCGAAGGACCTGGCCGCTTCGTCGCTCCCGGCTTCCCGCTCGGCCCCAGCCAACCCCGCCAGCCGCCTCCCGAAGTACGCCCCGTGCGCGGCCACGAGGCCGAAGAGCAGGAGAAGCAACGCGTACTCGGCGTAGAACAAAGCGCCGAAACCTTTGACAAACCCTTCCAGAACGGCGAAGAGCAGGAGCAGCACCAGGTTCGCGCTCCCGACGCGGGCATATTGCCTGCCTATCGCCGAACGCACACCCACCCTTTCGGTCTCGCTCCAATTCATCGCCTTCAACGCCGGCGAGACGACCGCCATCGTGAAGACCACACCCCCGAGCCACACCCCCGCAAGCACGACGTGCAAAACGTGAAAGATCTCGCTCAACGCTCCCGCCTCCTGAGGATCACAGACCTCGTTATACATAGTTTCCCAGTAGGATCATGGTCGTGAAACCCCCTTATATCGAGAATCCCGTACTCGTACCAGGAGGGGCGAGCGTCTCGGAGATAACCGTGACCTCATCGGACACTACGTGGCGCTCGGGGAGATTGGGGAAGGTTTCCTGGACGAACCAGGCGCAGGCGGGACCCCGAAAATCCTTCTAGGGAAGGATGGTGACCGGCGTACCCTCACTTGGGAGCGAGGTCCCGCCCTGCGGGATGCCCGCCAGAAGCTCCCGTACCCCCGCCTCCCCTTCGAGAGCGCCTCACCGCCCGGCTCGCCGAGCCACGCGAGAAACGCGACTGTGACGGTAGCCAACGCGACGACGGCAGCGAGGAACGAGCAGAACCTGCGCCGGTCTTGAGACGAAGATTCCTCGTTGATCACGCTCGCCTTTTTAGCCCTGTTTTCCGAAAACCTTCAAAGCCGCGCTTTCGTTCGGTCCTTACCTGGCGGAGCAGACGTCGGCGAAGGTACTCCCTGGCAAGGATTGACCAAACCTCCAGAGCACGTGGTCCCTGGCGGCGGTCCGTGCTCAATCCAATCCCTTCTTGCTCTTTGTGTAGACCGTAGGAAGGGCCCTTTCGGAGGTCGGCGCCACCACCCCAATCGGGAAGTTGGCCGGGCTCGCGCGGAAGGCCGCGTGGAGGCGCCAGGCTGCCAGCGCGACGACCACGAGCGTGACCCCGAGTACGGCCAACTCCGAGGGAGCGTGATTGCGGAGGACTTCGGCCACGAGGATCAGGCCGGCTACGAGGGTTACGGTGAGCGAGATGCCGCGGTGGAAGCGCCCTGCTTCCGAGTGCGGCCAGGGGTCGATGGCGCGCACGACCTCCCTTCCCTCATCGGAGTCCGTACAATCGGTTTTGGCGGGGCAATAGTTGCAGACTTGGGGCCTGCCCCGGTAGCGGACAAGCCGTCGCTCGTGGTCCACCTCGCTACGCATAAGGATCTGGTCCTCGGGGCAGATCCAGGCGTCGTGCGTGGGGTGGTAATCGAACCCGGCGGTGCGGTAGCGCTCCGAACGGACGTGCGAGTGGCGCGCGAGGCGGTCGAGGCCACCGGCGACGCCGAGCAGAAAGATGGCGTAGCCCGCCGCGAGGAGGACCTCGGGGTGGATGCCCATCACCCTACCGCTCCCTGGGCCCGGCCGTCTCAGGCTCGGTGATCTCTGTGAACAGGATGTCCTCCGGCTCCTCCATCGTTATCCGCGGCACTGTGTGGCGCACGCCGAGGTAGCAGAGGTACAGGAGCGGTAGCACGCCGCCGACGATAAAGACGACGTCACCGGGCAGGCGCATCCACTCGAGCAGGGCGACGGTGTCTCCGGCGAGGAATTCGAGCGAGCGCGCCTCATAGTAGCCTGTGCCGACGGATTCGTAGAGCTGGAGGATGCCTAGGGGGAAGAGGGTAGCGAAGATCATCCACGCTAGCCCCAGGTTCAAGCACCAGAAGCTCAGCTTGGCCGCCCGCTCGGACCAGCGCTCTTCGGGGATCAGGTAGCGCAGGCAGAAGGCGGCGAATCCGGCGGCGAGCATCCCGTAGACGCCCATCATGGCCCCGTGAGCGTGAGCCGAGGTCAGCGCCGTCCCGATTTCGTAGTAGGAAACTATCGGAAGGTTTATCAGAAAGCCCAGGATGCCGGCCCCGAGGAAATTCCAGAAGCCCACAGCGACCAAGAACATAACCGCCCAGCGGTGCGGAAAGGGGGTGCGCGACTGCTGCTCCTGGCGCGTCCCGAGCTGCAGGAAGCTCCAAGCCTCGACCGTCAGGAAAGTGAGGGGGATGACCTCAGCCGCCGAGAAGAACGCTCCTAGCGCCATGTGCTCGGCCGGTGTGCCAGAGAAATAGAGGTGGTGCATGGTGCCGATCACCCCGCCTACCGAGTACAGGATGATGTCCAGGAAGATCACCGTCAGGGCTACCTTCTCGCGCACCACGCCGAGCAAGACAAAGATGTAGGCGACCATGACGGTCGTGAACAACTCGAGGAAGTCCTCGACCCACAGGTGCACAACCATGAAACGCCAGTAGTCGGCAGTCGGGAAGCTGGCGCCTGGTCGCGCTATGAGCCCCACGGCGTAGAAGGCCGGGATTGCGAGCGCGGCGAAGAAGAACAGCCACGGCATGTTGCCCATGTGCTCCCTCCTGAGGCGTCCGCGCATCACCCGGAAGAGCATGAACACCCAGAAGAACAGCCCGATGGAGAGCAGCACCTGCCAGAAGCGCCCGAGGTCGAGGTACTCGAAGCCTTGGTTGCCGAACATTGACCACCACTTGCCCATCCAGCCGTGGATGCCGGCGAACTCGCCCGCCATACTGCCGAAGACCACGACGGCCAGGGCGCCGAGCAGCCCGTAGGCAAGCCACTTCTGCCCGCGTGGTTCGCGGCCGGCGATCATCGGGGCGAGAAAGATTCCGGCCGCCAGGAAAGAGGTGGCCGTCCAGAAGATCGAGAGCTGCACGTGCCAGGTGCGGACGATGTTGAACGGCAGAAATTGGGCTAGATCGAACCCAAAGAAGTCCGCCAGCTCCGCCCGGTAGTGCTGCGAGGCGGAGCCGACGAGCGTTTGCACGAGGAATAGAGCGGCCATGACGAAGAAAAACCAGGCGCACGCCCGTTGGGCCGGCGTGAGGGCCACGTCGCCCGGAGAGCGGAACGAGAGGGCCTGCTGGTCCCTCCCGTGCCAGCCGAGAAAGTTCCAACGGCCGAAAGCGGCAAAGAGCAGGCCGAGGCCGCCGAGAAGCGCGATCAGGGACAGCACGCTCCACACGACGACGTTCGCGGAGGGTTCGTTACCCACCAGCGGCTCGGGAGGCCAGTTGTTCGTGTAGGTGTAGTCGGTCCCGGGACGTTCCGCCGCCGCGGCCCACGCTGACCAGCTGAAGAAGGCCGTGAGCTCTTTTATCTCTCGTGGGTCCGTGATCGCCTCGGGGCGCAGACCGTACCTGGTGCTCGGCTCGGAGAAGTACCGCCCGTAGTGCTCGCGAACCTCCCCGAATGCCTCGGTCTGGGCCCCAGTGTACGCGAGCGTCCGATTCTCGGGATCGTAGCGGTTCTGCTTGAAGTCCTCCACGGTACGCGACGCTGCCCGGTCCGACGCCTCGCCACCGTAGCTCTCCCTGACCACCAACGCGGATCGGCGCAGGTAGTCCGAGGTGTAGTCGGGTCCGAGATAACCGCCGTGACCGAAGATCGAACCGTACTGCATGAGCCCGTTGCGCAAGAACACCTTCTGCCCCTCGCGCACCTCATCCCCGGTAAAAACGACCTTGCCGCCCGGGCCGAGAACTCTCTCCGGTATCGGGGGCTGGCCGCTGTACGTCCGGTATGCCAACATCCCCAGAACGAAGAACCCAAACAAGAACACCAGCACCGTCGCCTGGATCCAGCCCTTGGAGATCAGCAACCCCCGCCGTTCAGGTTCTCCTATCATCGGCCACCTCCAGAATATCAAGGCCAGAGACCCGTCTCACACCGGCCAGAAACTATTACTTTTTAGGTAATATAAACTGGGGGCAGCGCCGGTGCAAGGAGTGTGTTGGCCTCTCGTGAACCCTTTCTCAGTACTCGAAGGGTGGCTCTTTGAAGGCGGTTTTCTCGGCGAATTCGTCGAGGGTTTGATCTTCCAGGTACCGGAGGATGGCCTGCTGGCCTTCTTCCCAGGCCTCGTGCAGCGCGCAGGGAGCGCCCGTGCCGCAGGCGCGGTTCTGCACGATACAGCGGGTCATGCCGAACGGTCCTTCCACGGCTTCTATAGCCTTCCGGAGCGTTATCGCGGTCGCGGGCCGCGCCAGCCGGGAGCCCCCGCCGCGGCCCTGCTCGCTGTCGATTAGTCCCGCGCGGGCGAGCTTGGCCAGGATGCGGGACAGCAGGCGGCGCGGGATCTGGGCCTCGGCGGAGATTCTGTCTGCCGTCGCCCTTTCCCCGGTCCAGGCCAGGTAGAGCAAGGCCCGCAGTGCGTACCGTCCCTCGCTGCTCAACTCCAGCCGCAACTCCCACGCCCCTTTGCAAAGCGACGGATACTGATCCTCTCGCTTCTATCCCCTTTTCTCTAACCCTAAGATTACAGGATTCGTCTCCGTCCCCCAAAAATATTACCTAGTTTGTAATAATATGTGGACGTTTCGAGATAGAGGAGGTCAGCTTGTCTACTGGAGTTCGTCCGAGGTCCGAGGGTCCCCTGGATGGTGCGCTGCAGCGATTCGACGTGAAGGCCGAGGTCTCGCGCCTGCGGGAGGAGAAAGCGTAGCGGCAAGGGCGACGCAACGCCGCTACCCTGCGAAAGGGAGTGGGTCTCAACTTGGTCCTGCTGGTTATGAAGGCCGGCGACCGGCTCGAGGAACACTCCGCGCCCGGTCCTATCTCGCTAAGCGTTCGCGAGGGCCGCGTCCGCTTTGTGGCGGGGGACGAGGTAGTCGAGGCGGGAACGGATACGGTACTCGCGTGCGACGCTGGAGTGCGTCATTCGGTAGAGGCGTTGGACGACGCCGTTTGCTTGCTCAACATCGCGGCATCAACCGCTACGCAGGATTCGGGCTAGAAGAGGGGCGGTATGGCGTTGGAAGGTTCGGTGGGCCTCGGCGAGATCGCCGCCTGGACTCGCGAGCGTACTGGGGTGGTCTGGACCCTCGAAGCCAGCAGCGACCTTAACGCAACCTGGTACGCTTCGGAATGGGTGGCGGCGTCGGGGAGCACGTCAACGATGAGGTAGAGGTAATAATAGTGGGCATAGCCGGCTTCGGTTTCGTCAGGGTGGACGGGGAGCAGCATCACGTATCGAACGGGACTTGACCTTTGTACCCAGGGGCGTTCGGCGCGCCACCCGGAGCTTATCCGAGGATTTCGCCTATCTCACAATTCACCGTCGCCGGGGTCCGCTGCAGGTCGGCCGTTGACCCGTGAAGGAGCAGCCATCTGTTTAGAAGGAGCAGCCATCTGTTTAATTACTGCCGTTGGTGCCGTCAGAGGACGAGGTACGCTAGAACGAACGGACCTAAGGAGAATGTGTGAAGCGCCATGCCGACCTTATGAGCTTTTCAGACGACCATCATCAAGGGCTCGTCAACGCGCGACGGCTCAAGAAGGCCGCGGTCCGAGATGAGATTGAACTCGCGGAGGCCGCCGGAGATTTTCTCGAGTTCTGGAGACATGATACCAGCCTCCATTTCCGCAAAGAAGAAGAGGTACTCCTTCCGGTGCTGGCGCGTTACGGAGGGGACCTTGGCCAGCCATCCGTGGTTGAGATGCTCGCGCAACACGCTCGCATCAGGGGGCTCGCGATGGAACTGGGCGACGAGGTCGGGAGGCAGGGGGTGCAGGGAGAGACGCTGCGGAAGCTGGGCGAGCAGTTGGAGGCACACATCCGTCTGGAAGAGAGAAGGGTGTTCCCCTTTATCGAGGAGACGCTTCCCGAGCACGCCCTGAAGGAGGTTGCTTCCCGGCTGGAAGCGTCCGATTTCGGACCGGGAGGCGTTGCGGATCGGTGAAGGCGCGGGACCACCTGCGAGATCTAGGGACCGTCACCGAACCTGGTCCGCGAGTCCCCTTAGTCGGCGTCGAAGGCCAGCAGCAGAGTCTCGCCTGAGCGGGCGATGGGGCCCTGGACGGCTTTAGTCGAACGGTTCACGAGGGCCATTGAGACCATGGCGACGGGGATGAAGGACCGGTCGATGAGCACGGAGGTAGGGTGGACGGGCGCAGCGAAGTTGGTGTCCCAGAAAGTAGCAGCCATCATCGATGAAAGCCCCCTTAAGACGGCTACCCTGCGGTCTACTATAGGACGAAATTGCACGCTTGGACTCCAAGTGAAGCACGATCGCTGGCCAAGCGAGCTATCTTGGGCAGCCCACATTCACACGCTCGCCTCGGTAACCAGAGTTGCCAGTCCCACAGCAATATTCTCGACATCACACGCCTCGTTAAGGTTTAGGGGATCCTCAGCGAGTACCGCAAGTAAATATGGCCCGATGTCCGCGAGCGATGGTATCAACATATGAGGAACCCCTTCAAGGATCGCTATTTCCTTGCGTGTTTTAGATAGGGCGGGAAGGCAGTAAGGTGATACGACTCTAACCGATCCTGGCTTCATGATGGATCAAGGGAGAAGTAGCTTTGTGCAGCAACCGTGCAGCAACCCGAGTAAATCTCCTGAAACCTTGAGAAAAGCGCCAATGAACAAATACGGCGATTTGCAGCTATTTTGCAAACCTCAGAAATGGCCAGCAAAGTGCCGTGCCGCCTTTGCACGGCGGAGGTCAGGGGTTCGAATCCCCTCGGCTCCACTCCAGAAAAACGCAAACTTGCAGGTAAAATGTAGAATACACGCTGAAGTAGCTTCGGTCGGTTTTTGGTGATTTACTGCAACCGTACTGCAACCCGACGAACTAAACGGCGCTGCCGGCACGCAGAGATCCGATTCTGACGCAACTGTGGTGGTGTGCAGCAAAGGAATAGGAGCCCCGGGTCATTCAACCGGCGTGGCGGTCGGCTGAAGGCCCTGAGGCTCGTGGGGTGCGCGCCCAGAGCGCCACGATAGTCCCTGGGTCTTCAGTAGACTCTCTTCCCGTACCACGAAGCCTGGGGGTAGCTTCCCGGTCCAAATACGTCACGAACTTCGGCTTCACGGCGTTCTCAGAAGTTGCGCTAGTGGGCTCCTGGCCGCAGGCTAGCGTCAGGCCGTCAGGCCCGCGCCGGCAGGTGGTGCCGCTCCCGGCCGTCCTGGGTGAACTCCGCTTGCCGCTGCGCGTGCTCGTCGGCTTCCCGCCTAGCCGCTGCCAGGCGCTCCCTGCGCTCCCGCTCGCGTTCCTCCCTGAGCTTGCGTAGCTCCAGCTCGGGGTGCTCGAGCCAGTCCCTCATCTTCAGCTCGATCTCATCGCGCACGCTGCGGAACCTCTCCAGCATGGAGTCGTAGGGGATATCCTCCTCGCGGCGCGGGTCCTCGAAGACCCAGGAGAGGGTCGTTCCCACGCCGGGGAAGGTCTTGGGGCAGCGCTCCTCGGCGCGGGCACACACGATGATGAGGTAGTTGAAGCCCATCTTGCCCAGGTAGGTCCTAAGCCCCTTGGGATGCTGCTCGGAGATGTCTATGCCGACCTCGCTCATGGCTTCCACCGCGCAAGGATGGATCTCGTCGGTGGGGTCTATGCCGGCGCTGTATACCTCGAAGCGGTTTCCGGCTAGGTGCCTGAGGAACCCTTCGGCCATCTGGCTCCTGGCAGAGTTCTGCGTGCACAGGAACAAAACCTTCTGCTTGCGCATATCGCTATCCTCCTTCTTTGGTGAGTTCCGCTTGCACCCGATCCCTGATCCCGTCGCGCACCCTCCTAAAAACCTCAAGGCGCTCCTCCTCTGTCCCTTGCGTCTTCGAGGGGTCCTCGAAGGACCAGTGCAGCCTCCTGGCCGCTCCGGGGAAGAACGGGCATGCCTCGTTGGCATCGTCGCAGACGGTGATCACGTAGTCGAAGGGCTCGTGCAAGTACCGGTCTAGGGTCTTCGACTCCTGATCCGAGATGTCCACGCCGATCTCCTCCATCGCCCGTACGGCCAGCGGCCTGACGTGCGTGGCCTCGGTGCCCGCGCTCATCGCTTCGAAGCGGTCGCCGGCCAGATTACGTAGCAGCCCTTCGGCCATCTGGCTTCTCGCGGAGTTGTGAGTGCACAAGAACAGTACCCGCGCCCTGGTCATCGTCCTCCCTTCTCGTCTTTCGGCCAGCCCACGCGCTCGATTCGCGAGGTCCTCCCACCCTCGATGCGCAGCAGCACCGCCCCGAGGGTGATGGGACCGCCGTAGAGCTCGAAGGGTGGCAGCGCTCCTGGGTCTTCGCCCCTCATCTCCGAGGCGAAGTGCGTAAGTGGAAACCCGCCCGGTCCTCCTGAGGGGCCGGTCATACCAACGTCGGCGACGAAGGCCGTGCCGCCGGGCAGCACGTGGAGGTTTAGGGTGGGCTCGTGGGTGTGTGTGCCAAGGACCGCCGCGGCCCTCCCGTCGACGGCCGTTGCGAACTCCATCTTCTCCCACGCCGAGTCGCCGTGGAGGTCCACGATGACGGTGCCTTTAGGGGCGGCCGAGGTGAAGGACCCGTATAGTGGCAACGCCTTTGGCATCATGGCCGTTCTGCTGCCCAGGTTCACCACAGTAACCGCCTCGCCGCCTGCCTCGAGGGTGAGCGTACCCTTGCCGGGGAGGTCGCCCGGGAGGTTGAGCGGCCTTACCACCCTGGGGTGGGCGTGGACGGCATCGGCATCGGGGCCGTCCCAGCCGTGGTTGCCGGAGGTGATCGCGTCCACTCCGCCCTCGAGAAGCCGCTCCACGAGCCCCACCGTCATCCCGAAGCCGGTCCTGGGGACGGGGCCGCTCACGGCGCAGTTCTCCGCGTTCGCTATCAGCAGGTCAAGCTCGAGCTCTCGGCGCAGCCGTGGAAGGCGCTCCGCGAGGCACACCACAGCCTCCGGACCGACGATGTCGCCGACCATGAGCACGTTCACCGGAGGAGCCTCATACGCCCAGGTGCCGCTCGGTTTCGGCCAGCAGGGAGCGGGCGGTCTCCTTATCCAGGGAGTAGAAGGTCCACTTCCCCCGCCGTTCCTCCATGACCAGCCCGGCGTCCTTTAGCTTCTTGACGTGGTAGGAGACCTTGGACTGTCCCATAGCGAACGCCTCCTCGAACTCGCAGACGCAGATGCCCTCTTCCCCCTCTTCGACGGGGACGCCGGAGGCGGAGAAATCGCAGCAGCCACGGCCCTCAGCCATCATGTGGAGCATCCTCACCCTGATGGGGTCAGAGAGGGCGCGCCCCAGCGCAACGAGCCGCTCCACCCCTTCCTCGGGAACGGTCCTCCGGACGCCGTTCTCCTCGACGACCCCGATCTCCCTGGAGCTCACACCGTCCTCTCGGTCGGCTTACGGCCACGGACGAAGGCGCTGGCCAACGGGACCTCCTGCGAGGCGGTCACCGCCGCGCTGGTCGCGGTGTCGCCGCAGCCTCCAGAGCCGCCGCAGCACCCGGAGGCCTCGGCGAACTCCTGCTCGTAAGTGTGAGTGACCTCAACCGATACGTCCTCGAAACCAGCCTGGGAGAGCAGCCGCTCGTACTCCTCCTTCTCCAGCGCGCCGGAAACACAACCGGACCACGCCTCCATGCTCTCCACCACCTCGGGCGGCAGCTTCCCCTTGTCGCCCAGGAACACCATGTCCGAGACCGCGAAGCGCCCACCCGGTTTCAGGACCCGGTAAGCCTCGGAGAGCACCCCGGGCTTGTCGGTGGAGAGGTTGATGACGCAGTTTGAGATCACCACGTCCACGTGGTCCTCGGGCAGCGGGACCTCCTCTATGT
>Ga0190275_10003007_pt1 | contig 11987 bp, 8 predicted proteins | sample Popmic550T_FD_133745 | JGI IMG/M metagenome (GOLD analysis project Ga0190275, IMG submission 133745) | Populus adjacent soil microbial communities from riparian zone of Yellowstone River, Montana, USA - 550 T | ecosystem: Environmental > Terrestrial > Soil > Riparian zone > Trees stand | place... | reverse complement strand
TTCGTAAGAACTACGGCGGGCCGGCCGGCGGTGCCGGGTTGAACGGCATCGACCTACAGATCCCGGCCGGAACCGTGCACGGCCTGCTGGGCCCGAACGGAGGCGGCAAGACCACGGCCGTCCGGATCCTCACCACCCTGCTGCGGATGGACGCCGGGTCGGCGCTGGTTGCCGGCCATGATGTCCGGCGCGACGGGCGGCAGGTACGCCGGCACATCGGGTTGGTCGGCCAGGCGGCAGCGGTCGATGATGTGCTGACCGGCCGGCAGAACCTGCTGCTGGTCGGCAGACTGAACCACCTCTCCGGCGCAGCGGCTGCCCGCCGCGCCGACGAACTGTTGGAGCGGTTCTCACTGATCGACGCCGGAGCCAGGAAGGTGTCCACCTATTCGGGTGGCATGCGTCGCCGGCTTGATCTGGCCGCCGCGTTGGTTGTTGCTCCGCAGGTGCTGTTTGTCGATGAACCCACGACTGGCCTTGACCCGCAGGGCCGCCGCGCGGTGTGGGCGGCCATTCGCGATCTGGTCACCGGCGGCACCACTGTGCTGCTCACCACGCAGTACCTGGAGGAAGCCGATCAACTGGCGGATCGAATCTCGGTGCTGCACTGCGGTTTGATCGTTGCAGACGGAACGCCCGACCAGCTGAAGGCCATCATCGGCGGCGATTGGCTGGATGTGTCGGTGGCCAACCCGCGCGACATGGCGACACTGTGCGCCCTCGCCGCCAGGTTCGCGGCCGGCGAGGTGCAGGTCGACGAGGACACCCTGCAGATCAGCATTCCGGTCAGCGACCGGACCAGCGCGTTGGTTGGGCTCTCTGCGGCGTTGGCCGAGGCGGCGCTGGAACCGCTGGATCTTGCCGTTCGTCGGCCGACCTTGGACGAGGTTTTCCTGCAGCTCACCGGTGACGGCGCGGCGGGGCAACGACCCGAACCCATGTCCGAACCGGAGGTGCAGGTATGACCATCGTCAATCCGTCGAAGATCATCGATCTGGACGATGTGCGTGGTGACGGTTCGACCGTCGGCGACGCGTGGACCATCACCCGACGGCAGTTCTGGCATTGGCGGGCGCAGCCGGGTGTGCTGGCGGTCGGCCTGCTGTTCCCGGTGCTCGTCACCCTGATGTTCGGGGCCCTGTTCGGTGGCGCCATCGCCAGTCCCGGCACCGAATACGCGGGAAACTATTATGCGTTCCTGATGCCGGGCATCTTCGTCATGGCAATGCTTTTCGGTCTCGAATCGACCATGACGGCCGTGAATGTCGATGCCGCCAAAGGCGTCACCGACCGGTTCCGCTCTCTCCCGATCAGCCCGGCGGCCGTTGTGCTGGGCCGGTTCATCGCCGACATGATCAACAGCATCGTCGGGCTGGCCGTCCTGGTGGTCGCCGGACTATTGCTCGGCTGGAGCTGGGAGACCGATCTGCAGTCGGCGCTGGCCGCGTTCGGGCTGTTGCTCTTGCTGCGCTTCGCCCTGCTCTGGGTGGGGATCTTCATCGGTCTGGTGGCCAGCGGGCCAGAGGCGGTGGGCGCGGTACAGATCCTGGTCTGGCCGGTCAGCATGCTGTCCAACCTGTTCGTCGATCCGGCGACCATGCCCGGCTGGCTCGGCGCGATCGCGTCCTGGAATCCGTTGTCGGCAACAGCATCGGCCACCAGGGAGCTGTTCGGAAATCCCGGCTGGAACGACGGCAGTGCGCTGTCGGAGAACGCGCTGTGGTTGGCGATCGGCTGGCCGGTTGTGCTCACCGCCGTCTTCGCCCCGCTGGCCATCCGGGCGTATCGCAGACTGGGTGGGTGACCGCATTGCCCCCCAAGGCGCTCATCCCCGTATTCGACGCCGGCCGCATCGAGGTTCGAGGCGCTCGGCAGAACAACCTGCAGAACGTCTCGGTGGACGTCGCCAAGTGTCAGAACACGGTATTCACGGAGTTTCTGGCTCGGGCGAGTCTTCCCTGGTGTTCGACACCATCGCAGCCGAGTCCGGTCGGCAGCTGAACGAGACATTCACCGCGTTCGCGCAGAACAGACTGCCGAGTTACGGCCAACCGGATGTCGACTCGATGGCGAACCTGTCGGCCGCGATCATCGTCGACCAGAAGCGGCTGGTCGGAAATGCGCGGTCAACGGTTGGCACCATCACCGATATCTATGCCCTGCTGCGATTGTTGTTCTCTCGGTTGGGGCAACCTCAGGTCGGCTATTCGAATGTGTTCTCGTTCAACGATCCGGCCGGTATGTGCCAGCGCTGCCAGGGTCTCGGCAGCACGGCCGCCATCGATATGGACCGACTGGTGGACCGGAGCCTTTCGTTGAACCAGGGTGCCATCCGGTTCCCGACATTTGCCGTTGGCACCTGGTTCTGGAACCTCTATGCCCTTTCCGGCCGATTCGATCTCGACAAGCCGGTCCGTGACTACTCGGAGCCCGAATGGCAGGCACTGATCTTCGAGGACGCCGGCCGCAAGATGCCGGTGGCGACGGCCGGTGGCGAGATGCAGACCAGCTACGAGGGACTGGTGCCCAAATTCACCAGGCTCTACCTGTCGAAGACAGCCGACGATTTCAAGGGCAAGGCTCGTGCAGCATTCGAGCGCATCGTGACAACGGCGGCGTGTGCGGAGTGCGGCGGCAGCAGGCTCAATGTGTTGGCCCGGTCCAGCCTGATCGACGGCCGTTCGATCGCCGAGCATTCCGCCATGCCGGTGCGGGATCTGTCCGACGTGATTCACGCCATCACCGCGCCGGCTGCGGCACCATTGGTCAACGCGCTGGCCGAGCGGCTGGACAACCTCAACACATTGGGTCTTGGGTACCTGACGCTCAGCCGGCAGACCTCCACGCTGTCCGGCGGCGAATCACAACGGGTGAAGATGGTTCGTCACCTTGGCAGCGCGCTCACCGACATGTGTTACATCTTCGACGAGCCCACGGTCGGGCTGCACCCCAGTGACGTTCATGCGCTGGGCGGACTCCTGAAAGACCTGCGGGACAAAGGAAACACCGTGCTGGTCGTCGAACACGATCCGGATGTGATCGAAATCGCCGATCACTGCATCGATCTCGGCCCTGGAGCAGGAGCGCAGGGCGGCCGGGTGATGTACGCGGGTGACCTGGCGGGCCTGGCCGCATCCGGCACGACGACCGGCAGCGCCCTGCGGAAGCAGTCGACACTCAAGATCACCCCCAGGCAACGAACGGGGCAGCTGGCGATCGCGCACGCCACCCGGTACAACCTGCGGGATGTCAGTGTCGACCTTCCGCTCGGCGTGCTGACCGTGGTCACCGGCGTGGCCGGATCCGGCAAGAGCACCCTGGTGCACGGCTTTGTGCCGGCGGCCCACCCCGACACCGTGTTGATCGATCAGGGCCCGATCCGCGGCTCCCGGCGATCCAATCCGGCAACCTACACCGGATTACTGGAGCCGGTTCGAAAGTTGTTCGCGCGCAGCAACAAGGTGGCGCCGGCACTGTTCAGCCCTAACTCAGCCGGGGCCTGCGCGGAGTGTTCCGGACTCGGGGTGATCTATACCGACCTGGCATTCCTGGAGGGGGTGGTCACCAGGTGCGAGGTCTGCCGGGGGCGGCGCTTTCACGACGAAGTCCTGCAGTACACCGTTCGCGGCCGCAACATTGCCGATGTGCTCGCAATGAGCGTGCACGATGCCCTCGGTTTCTTTGATCGAGGCAACCGCGGTGAACAGCCGATTGTGGATATCCTGCAACGGCTTTCCGATGTCGGGTTGGGCTACCTCGGCGTCGGCCAGGCTCTGCCGACCCTGTCCGGTGGCGAGCGGCAACGACTCAAACTCGCGCTCGAGTTGGGCAGCGCCGGCCAGGTCTACGTCCTCGACGAACCGACCACCGGCCTGCACGCAGCCGATGTGCATGCGCTGATCGGATTGCTCGACCTGCTGGTGGCGGGTGGCAGCACGGTGATCGTCATCGAACACAATCTCGATGTTGTCGCGCAGGCCGATTGGGTCATCGACCTCGGACCGGGACCGGGTCGCGATGGCGGGCGAGTGGTTTTCCAGGGCACAGCCGTTGAATTGGCCAGATCGGAGATCTCGGTCACCGGCCGGTACCTGGCCAGGGCGACTCAAGCTCACGAATAAACGCGTGGCTGCGGAACGCTCGCTACCTTGGCCGCAAACCATCCACGAGGCGATCGACGGTCCCGGTCAACATCGCGCCGGAAGCGTCTGGGTGCAGCAGCCCCGCAGCGATCAACGCGGCAAACCCGTGCATGGTCGCCATGATGGCGGTGGCGATCTCCTCCACCTCACCGCTGACCACCTCGCCGCGGAGTTGCGCCTGCTCGATCACCCGCAGCGGGCCGGCAAAGGTTCGGTCCACAGCGGTCCGCACATCGTCAGGCGCCTCCGCCCGGTGTTTGGCGGCGAACATCACCGCAAGCAGGGAAGCGTTCTGCACCGCGAAGGTCACGTAGGCAACAGCGATAGCGGCAAACTGATCGCGAAAAGTGACCTTTTCGGTGGCCGGCGAGGCTGCCGCCTCCAACGTAATCCGCAGCCGGTTGAAGCCGTCCAGCGCCACCGCATCCAGCAACGCCTGCTTGTCCGGGAAATGCCGGCTGGGCGCCCCGTGGCTGACTCCCAGATCACGCGCCAATTCGCGGAGGGACAGCGCGCCGACCCCATCGGCGACCACCACCTCGGCCGCCCTGGCGATCAGGGCGGCGCGCAGGTCACCGTGGTGGTAGCGGGCTGGCGCGGCCATCCGACCTCCTTCATTTCACAGCATGTAGGCATTGACAACAATGTAGACGCTGCCTACTTTGGAGTCCATGACCTCATCCGAATGGACAGCAGACAATCTTTCCTCATGGGCCGGCCGAACGGTGGTGGTGACCGGGGCCAACAGCGGACTCGGCCTGGTCACCAGCCGTGAGCTGGCCCGGGTCGGCGCGCGGGTGGTGATGGCCGTCCGCGATGTCGCCAGGGGCGAACAGGCCGCCCGCTCCGCACCGGGTGAGGTCGAGGTGCGGCAGCTGGACCTGGCCGACCTTTCCTCGATCCGGTCATTCGCCGCCGACCTGACGGGGGACGTGCATGTACTGATCAACAATGCCGGCGTGATGGCGATCCCGCAGGCCAGCACCGCGGACGGATTCGAGATGCAATTCGGCACCAATCATCTCGGACATTTCGCGCTGACGAACCTGCTGCTGCCGCAGATCATCGATCGGGTGGTGACGGTGTCGTCCGGCGAACACCGGCGCGGCGCGATGCATTTCGATGACCTCAATTGGAAGTCCGGCGGGTATTCGCCCTGGGCTGCCTACCGGCAATCGAAGTTGGCCAATCTGCTGTTCACTCTCGAACTCCAGCGGCGGTTGACTGCCGCCGGCTCCACCGTTCGGTCGTTGGCTGCCCATCCCGGGTACGCGGCAACCAATCTGCAGTCGCACTCCGGCAAGGCGCTGACCGATGCATTCATGAAGGTGGGCAATAGAGTATTCGCCCAGAGCGACGAAAATGGCGCACTGCCGTCGTTGTTCGCGGCCAGCCAGGACCTGCCCGGGGCCAGCTACGTCGGCCCGGACAGATTCATGGAAACTCGCGGTCATCCTGCGCTGGTCGGGCGGACGGCAGCCGCCAGCAATGTTGATGACGCCAAACGGCTGTGGACGATGTCGGAGAACCTGACCGGCGTCACCTTCGGGCTCGCCGCCCGCACCGCCTGACCTGGTCGACTCTGGTCGACCCCCGGTCGACGTCGTTCAGCGGCCGGCGACCGACTCGTACTTGCGTACCGACAACGGGACGAAAATGATCAGGATCAGCACGATCCAGATCAACGAGTAGAGCACCGGGTGCTGAGCCGGCCAGACATCCGGCGGCGGTAGTGCCGGGCTGGTGTTCCCGAACAACTCCCGGGCAGCGAGGGTGACCGACGACACCGGGTTCCAGTCGGCAAATGCCTTCAGCACGGGCGGGAAATTGTCGGTCGGTACGAAGGTGTTGGCGATGAAGGTCAGCGGGAAAATGATGATGAACGAGGCGTTCTGCACCACCTCCGGCGACTTCACCGACAACCCGACCAGGGCCATCAGCCAAGAAATCGCGTAGGCGAAGAGAAGTAACAGACCAAATGCCGCCGCGGCCTCGAGAACAGACGTCCGGATGCGCCAGCCGACCAGCAACCCGGTCAGCGCCATCACCGTAATAGTGACGACATTGTTGCCGATGTCGGCATTTGTCCGGCCGACCAGCACAGCTGATCTGGCCATCGGCAGCGAACGGAACCGGTCGATCAATCCCTTCTGGAGGTCCTCGGCCAGGCTGGCGCCGGTGATGGTGCTGCCAAAAACGACGGTCTGGGTGAAGATGCCGGCCATCAGGAAGTCTTTGTAATCCACTCCCGGCAATGGGATGGCGCTGCCGAAGATGAAGGCGAACAGCAGCACGAACATGATCGGCGAGAGGGTGGCGAAGACCAACAGCTCGGGGACTCGTTTGATCTTCAGCAGATTGCGTTTGGTGATAATTGCGCCATCGCCAATGGTTTGGGCCAGCGAGCTCATCGACGACCCCCTTTCTTGACCTGATCAGTGTCGGCCGGACTTTCCTGCTTGGCGTGCCGGCCGCCAGGTGCCCCGGCCGCTGCCGGGGCCGCGTCAGGTGTCCCCGCTTCGGAGGCGTGTCCGGTAAGGATGAGGAACACGTCGTCCAGGTCGGGACGCCTGAGCCCGACATCCACCAGGTTTACGCCTGAGCCGTCCAATCGCCGCAGCGCGTCCCGGAGCACATCGGCTCCACCGAGCACCGGCACCGAGAGCGACCTGGCCTGTTCGTCGACCACCGGATCGTCAACAGCCAACGGGTGTAGCCGCTCCAACATGACCGGCAGGTCGGCGGCATCGTCGACGGTGAACTCGAGCCGGTGCCCGCCCACCTGCGACTTGAGCTCGTCGGAGGTACCACGGGCGATCACCTTGCCGTGGTCGATGACCACAATGCTGTCCGCCAGCCGGTCCGCCTCCTCCAGATACTGGGTGGTCAGCAGGATCGTGGTGCCCTCCGCGACCAACGATCCGATGAACTCCCACATGCCGATCCGGCTCCGCGGATCGAGCCCGGTGGTCGGCTCGTCGAGGAACAGCACCTTCGGCCGGGCGATCAGCGAGGCTGCGATGTCCAGCCGCCGACGCATACCGCCCGAGTAGGTCTTGGCAATCCGGTTGCCCGCATCGGCCAATTCGAACCGTTCGAGTAATGTGCTGGCCCGTTGCCTGGCATCGGCTTTGCCCAGGTGGTAGAGCCGGCCGATCATCTCCAGGTTCTCCTGGCCGGTGAGATACTCGTCCACCGCCGCGTACTGCCCGGTGAGCCCGATCATCGATCGCACCTGGTTGGCGTCGGTCACGACGTCCTTGCCGAAGACCCGCGCGGTTCCGGCGTCCGCCCGCAAGAGGGTGGCAAGGATGCGCACCACTGTGGTTTTGCCGGCACCATTGGGACCCAGCAGGCCGAGCACGCTGCCCTCGGGAATTTCCAGGTCCACCCCGGCGAGCGCGGTCGTCTCCTTGAACTTCTTGACCAGGCCGGCAACCTCGACCGCAGCCATCAGCGTGCTGCTCGGATCGGCATAATGCTCCCATCGACGGGTGATCGGACACGGCCAACGTAGTACCGGGCACCGACAGTGACTGCTGGCACATCGCAGAATCATCGGCCCCGGGCGCCTTGTCCATCTACCGCAGTTTCGTTCGTCCCCAGGGTGGAGTCGGCGATCAGCGCCGACCAGATCTCAGGAATGGACATACCCAGTTACGTGCCCTGACCAACACCTTCGACGTCGATTGGTCCCATCCCGACCAAGCGGCGGAAAGGCGCGACTTCGACGAATTGAGCCGGGATGACCGGGGATCCTGGCCACGGCTCGATCGGGCGGCCGCCGGACAAGATCAGCGGCGCCGGCTGACTCTTAGATCCGAGATCCAGGCGCTGGGGTTCTCCGCCATCGCGGCGGCGACGATCCCGTCGTACTGCCGCTGCATCACTGTTGTCATCTTCAGGTAGGCGGCCTTGAGCTCTGCGGCCAGCGCCGCCTGCACCTGAGACCCTGGCGCTGGGCTCGAGTATTGGCCACCACCGCCGGACTTCTTGGGTTTCAGGGCATGTGCGTATCCGACCAGCTCCCGCCTGGCCCCATCAGCGTCACCGGTCTGCAACGCTGCAAGGAACGATCGGACATTTGCCCTGGCCTCGGTGTAGGCCGACGAATCGAGCGTCTGCATCACGACCAGCTCGACGTCGGCCTTGCTCAGCCGCCGGAGCTTGACCTGTTCGTTCAGCCAATCTTCGAAGGGCTTCCGGCCGCTTTGTCCCTTGATCCATGACCGGCCGGTTTCCTTGCGGTATGTCTGAATCCAGGCCTGCGCGAAGTCCCAGTCGCTGCGGTGCTGGGCCTCGTGGAACAACACCGCCTGCGCCCGTGCCGGATCGTCCAGCTCCGGTTGGTCGATGGACAGTGCTGATCCGAGACCTTCCTGGAATTCGAGTCCGCCTCCCAAGGGACTGTGGCCGCCGCCCGGTGTTCCTGGCTGGTGCGTCTCGACCACATTTACCTGGTGCGCGGTTCGCCCGGAGGTCACCGATCGGATGAAGTTGATCTCGCTTTCGGCAACGCCGAGAATGACGGCGGCGCGGGTCTGCTTCGCCTGGGCCAGTGCCAACCGTGCTTTCTTGCGTTCGCCCTCGATGGCGGCGGGGATCGGAATGTTCGATCCCTTGACCGCTCGCCGGAACTCCGGGTCGGTGTTGTACTCGCTCTCCAGACCGTCGAGCCTGGCTAGTTTCGCCGTCAGGTCCTTGATTTGTTTTTCGGTGGCGGCCAATCCGGCAATCGACGGCAGGCCATACACCTTGGAGACCGCCGACGTTCTGGCCGCACCACTCACCGGACCCACCTCGAACGCCACCGAGGTCTGCACCGAGTGCCATTTCTGGTCCGCCCCCAGCACCACCGCGGCCGGTTCGGCCTTGGCGAGCCGGGCGACCGAAATGGCTTGCAAGCGGTCGTCATAGCCTTGGCTCCCGCCGACCTCGCGGGTGGCCTTGACAAGTTTGCCTGCGCTGTTGGTGCCGAGTGTTGCCCCGGCGAAGCCGGCGCTACGTACCCTGGTATTCGGCTTCTTCGGCGTTCGGGCTACCTGAAGGACGGTCCCGAGCACCGCCTGCTGGGCCGCCCGGTTTCCAGCGGTGCGCTGCAGGTCCAGCATCCACGCGGCACCAAGGCGCAGCTGAAGAGGAGCCCGCGAGGTAGGCGTAACCCGGCCGGGTCCAATGCCGGCTGCGGCGGGGTTGCGGATGGTCTCGCGCATCTGCATCTTTCTCGGCGGCGCCATGACCTGCATTTTCGGCGAAGCGAACGCTCGTCACAACCGTCTTCCGTGCTGGCGGGTGGTGGGCCGCTCGGAACGCACGACGACTTCGTCGCGGGCGACGAGGCCGCACTGACCTATCCTCCGCAGGTGACAAGTCCCAAAGCCGCACCGGTGGGCTCCCGGGTGCTGGTGACAGCAGCGGTGCTGTTGCTGGCGATCAACCTGCGCCCGGTGGTGAATGCGCTGGGCGCCGTCATCCCGGAATTGCGGGACGCCACCGGCCTGCCGGCTGGGACCACCGGGCTCCTGCTCTCCCTGCCGACCCTTTCCTTCGCCGTGCTCGGCCTGACCGCACCGGCCCTGGCCGCCCGGTTTGGCGCGCATCGAACCGTGGTCATCGCGCTCATCGCCCTCATCGCCGGACAGCTCGTTCGATCCGTACTGCCGGGGACTCCGGCATTGTTCCTCGGCTCTGTGCTGGCGCTTGCCGGTATTGCCATTGCCAATGTGGTGATGCCCGGGCTGGTGCGGCTGCATTTCCCGGATCGAATTCCGTTGATGACGGCGGCCTACACCACCCTGCTGACCATCGGCGGGGCCGCGTCCGCGGCGGCAACGCTGCCGATCGCCCGGGCTGTCGGGGGTGACTGGCGCACCGGGATCGGAATGTGGGCGGTCACGGCGATCATCGCCCTGATCCCCTGGCTATTGATGCTGCGCGCCGACCGTGGACAGCACAGACCTGCCGCAGGGGCGCGGCTGCCGTTGTCCGCGCTGGCCCGAACCAGGGTGGCCTGGGCGTTGGCCATCTACTTCGGCTGCCAGTCGATGGTGGCCTATGTCGTTTTCGGTTGGCTGGCCGAGATTCTCACCGATTCCGGGATGACGGACACCGCAGCGGCGTTCCAGGTAGCCATCGCCATCACCGTTGGCATCCCGTTGGCCATGCTGGTCCCGCCACTACTGGGCCGAGCGCGCCGGCCGCAATTCCTCGTCATTACCTTGAGCAGCTGCTATCTGGCCGCGTTCATCGGCATCATCTTCGCGTCCGGGGCCATGGTGACGGTGCTGTCGGTGCTGTTCGGCATCGGAACCGGCGCCTTCCCACTGGCGTTGACGCTTATTGCGTTGCGATCCCGAACCGCATTGGCAACGACGTCGCTGTCCGCCTTCACCCAGTGCTGCGGGTACCTGATCGCATCGGCCGGGCCGCTTGGCTTCGGATTGCTCTACGACCTGTCCGGCGATTGGACGGTGCCATTGCTGGCCATGTGCGGTGTGGTGTTGATCCAGGCCGTCGCCGGTTGCCTGGCCGTACGGCCGCGATTCGTCGAGGACGAATTGCCAGCGCAAGTCGGCTGACCGGTTGAGCCCGCCCAGCAGGGCACCTGGCTCAGCTAGGCACCCTGCTCAGCAGTGCAGTGGCCAGCGCAGCACGTCCTTCCCCCCGGCCGGTCAGCCCGAGGCCGTCGGTGGTGGTGCCGGCCACCGATACCGGCGCCGCCAGCAACGCCGTTAGCGTCGCCTCGGCCTCAGCTCTGCGAGGTGCCAGCCGAGGCCGGTTGGCAATCACCTGCACGGACGCATTCATCACCTGGAAGCCGCTCGCGCGCACCCGGGTCAGCACCTCGGTCAGCAGGGTGGCCCCGGACGCCGCCGCCCACTGTGGATCGTCGGTCCCGAAAATGGCACCCAGATCTCCGAGACCGGCGGCGGTCAGCAAAGCGTCACATAGCGCATGAGCGGCCACATCTCCATCGGAGTGCCCGGCGCAGCCATCGGCATCCGGGAACAGCAGGCCCGCCAGCCAGCACTCTCGGCCAGGCTCGATCGGATGCACATCGATACCGGTTCCGACCCGGATATCCGGTGCGCCAAGAACTTTGTCTGCCGGTTGCAGTCCGGCCTCGCCGACAGACATCAGTCGATGCGCTTCTTCCAGGTCTGCTGGGGTGGTGATCTTGAAGGCCGCTCGGTCGCCCGGCACAGTGGAGATTTCGATTCCGAGCAACTCAACCAGTGCGGCATCGTCCATCCTGGCGGCCGGGCCGGCTGCGGTGCGCGCCCGCCGAAGCACCTCAGGGGTGAAGCCTTGCGGGGTCTGTACTGCTCGCAGCCTGTCCCGATCAACGGTGCCGGCGATTGCGCCGAAATCGCCGACGCGGCGAATCGTCTCGACAACCGGCAAGACCGGGATGACGGCCGAAGCGCCCGCAACGACCGCGGCCACCACATTGCGGACCAGTGCCGCCGGCGCGAACGCCCTCGCCGCGTCGTGAACCAGGACGACGTCGACATCGTCACCGATCGCCGCGAGACCAATGGCCACCGAGGCGGTTCGGTCGGCGCCGCCCACCACCACCATCGCCCGGCCATCGAGCAACCGCCGCGCGCCGGTCACCCGGTCCGCGGGAACGACGACAACCACTCGGTCGACCCCACCGGCCAGCAACCGCTCTACGGCATGCACCAGCAACTCGCGGCCTGCGACCGTGACGAATGCCTTGGGTATCGCGCCGCCCAACCGCTCGCCGGAACCGGCAGCGAGGACAACAGCAACGGTGACCATGTCGGAAGGGACGGTCACAGTGAACGGGCAGTTCCTGATCGTGGCCGGACGACCCAGGTC
>Ga0190275_10003006_pt1 | contig 11989 bp, 11 predicted proteins | sample Popmic550T_FD_133745 | JGI IMG/M metagenome (GOLD analysis project Ga0190275, IMG submission 133745) | Populus adjacent soil microbial communities from riparian zone of Yellowstone River, Montana, USA - 550 T | ecosystem: Environmental > Terrestrial > Soil > Riparian zone > Trees stand | place... | reverse complement strand
GCTCGCCCGGCGACGGCGTCCAGATCGAGAGAGGTCCGATGGCCGTCCAGCACTTCGGCCATCGCCGCGGTAACAGCGGCGAGCCGCGCCGGCAGGATCGAGCTCGCGGCCAGGCCCTTTCCGCAGGTTGGTTCGTCGGACATGGCAGGTGCCCTCCTTTGGGACGGGATTTTATGTTCGGCGAAGCCCGGATTCCCCGTCTGCCATCAGCGGAACAGGCGGGGTCACACCTTCGTTTTTTCGCACAGAAAACAGAAGGTATGACCCCAACCTGCCTGACCTGAAGAAGAAGATGAGCCGCGGGAGAAAGCGGAAGACGGTTGCCGACCCTCCGTCCGCCACCCCCGCGGACCCGGCCATTTCCGCAACCCCTGGCAAGAAGTAAGCGGCAGGCAGAAGCAAGTATAAGCAGGAAAGGGCGGCCGCAGGGCCGCCCTTTTTCCTCCGGGCAGGTGGAATTGCTCCGGCAGCAGCCGGTGAGTCCTGAAGAACGCATCGGTTTCGGCACAGAACAGCAGGTGCTCCGAGGACGGACAGACTAAAAGTCTGTCCCACCTGTGGCTCCGGCCTCCGATCCCATTCGCGCGTGCTAACCTTTCTTCTGTCATGTCACGGAAAGAGCTCCTGGCGCGGGTTTATTCGGAACAGATCATCGGGGTCGTACGCGAAGACAGCATCGAGGCGGCGGAGGCGGTGGCGGAGGCGTACGTGCGCAACGGGATCGGGATCGTGGAGGTCACGATGACGACGCCGGATGCGATCGAGCTGATGTCGTCGCTGCAGAAGAAGTACGGGAAGCAGATCGCCATTGCGGCCGGGACGGTGCGCAGCACGAACGACGCGGCGCTGGCGCGGCGGGCCGGGGCGAGCCTGATCGTCTCGCCGCATACGGATCCGCATGTGATCGAGTACGCGGTGGAGAACGACCTGCTCTCGATCGCCGGTGCCGCGACAGCCACGGAGATCATCCGGGCGTGGGAGGCGGGGGCGGACATCGTGAAGATCTTCCCCGCGCATTTCCTCGGCGGGCCGGATTACATTCGCACCATCCGCGGTCCGATCCGCGACATCCCGATGCTCGCCGGCGGGCCGGTACCGCTGGACAAGATCGACGAATATCTCGATGCCGGCTGTATCGCCGTGAATCTCGGGGCGACGCTGGCGGTTCCGGATCTGGTGCAGACGGGGCAGTGGGATGAGATCGGCCGCCGGGTGACGCTGGCGACTTCGATCGTGCAGTCGCGTCGCTCCGTCGAGCAGCCTGAAGACAGTTACGTACACTGAACCCGATGCCCACCCTTCTCGCCATCCTCCTGCTCACCGCGTTTCCCTCGAACACCCGCACGGGCTGGATGCGGCTGGAGTCGTTCCGGCTCGCCATCGGCATGCCGCGCGCGCAGGCGGAGCAGGTGCTGGAGAAGTGGAATCCGAAGGCGGGGAAGGATTCGAACGAGCTGGTCGTCGATTACGCGGACGACAAGTCGATGACGCTGGAGTTCCGCAAGGACCGCCTCACCTCGGTCCGTTTCGAGCTCTTCGAGTACCTCGGCACGACCCGCCTCGCCTTCGACGAGGAGAAACAACACCTCGCCGAGGCCCGCGGCAAGCCGCGCAAGGCGACGAAAAACATCCTCATCTACGACAACGCGTTACCGAACGTGATGGTGGTGGTGACGGATGACCCGGAGTCGGCGCAGGGGAAGAAGGGGCTCGGGGTGCTGGCGGTGCGGTATTACGACCCGAGGCCGCTGCCGCGGGATTGAGGATGAGGGATTGAGGATTCGCCGGCTGGCAACCCTCGTCTCCAATCCTCAATTCTCAATCCTCAATCCAAACTCACGGCCCGATGACGATGCGGGCGGAAGACTTTAAGCGCACGTCCGCCGACACGCCGCGGGTAAAGACGCCGGTGTACCAGGCGTCGTCGCGGGCGGCGCCGCCGTTGTCCATGAGGAAGCGGCCGAGGCGGAAGGCGTCGCCTTGGGACATCCGGATGCAGCCGTGCGAGGCGGCATCGCCGAGGGCGTTCTCGTGGCTGGTGCCGTGGATGTAGTAGTCCGGCTCCTTGAAGAAGATCTTCACGACTTTCATCGGATTCTTCTTGCTGCCGGGCGCTTCCGGCTTCTTCCCTTTGGCCCACTTCTCCTTCGGCGGAACCCAGGCCGGGTTCCAGACGATGTGGTTGACGCGATAGGTGCCATGCGGCGTCGGATGGGCTTTCTTGCCGACGGAGACGTCGTACCGGCGCACGGTCCTGCCGCCGACGCGCAGCTCCATGATGTTCTTCTTCGTGCTGACGGCGAGCGAGACCTCGCCTCCGGCGCTGCTGGCTTCGAACGCAAAAAGAAGAGAGAGGGAGAGGGCGGCGAGAGCCTTCATGCCCTCTCCCTTGTGCAGGTTCTTTGCCGCCCTTACTTGCTTCCCGGCACCAACTGCGCCCGCGTCTCCGCTCCCTTGGCCACGTAGCGCCGCGTCTTTCCCTCGTACACGAACACGCCCTCGCCGAGGGTGCCGACGAAGTAGCGGTCGCGGAGGAAGGGGTCGGGGACGATGGATGTGACTTCGGTGTTGTGGGACGGGAGGGTGAGCTCGGTCCAGCGGGAGTCGGCCGGCTCGCCGACCAGGATCTCGCGCTGCTGGCGGGAGGTGAGGAAGAGCATCTGGCCGCTGGTGCGGCTGCCGCCGTGGACGACCGCGTACTGCGCGTCGGGGGCGTCGCTCGCTTTCCAGGTGCGGGTGGCGTCGATGATGCCGGCCTTCACGCCCTGCATGCCGGCGATGAAGACGAGCTCCGCGCCGTTGACGTTGCGGATGGCGATGGTGCGGCCTTTCGTGGGCGACTCGGCGATGGCGTTCCAGCGGGAGCCATCGAAGACTTCGAGGCCGGCCGCGGTGAGGGCGAAGAGGGCTTTGTTGTTGTCGAGGGTGCCGATGGCGATGTCGACGGCGCGGCTTTTCGCGCCGCCGAGGCGGTACCAGTTCCTGCCACCGTCCTTGGTGGTGAAGACGCCTTCCGCGGTCGCGGCGAAGGCGCGCTGGCGGTTGAAGCGGACGATCTTGTCGACGCGGATCGGGAAGCCGGCGGGCTCGGCCTGGGTCCACTCCCGGGCATCGTTGCTCCAGAAGAAGCCTTTTCGGTTCCGGCGATGAATTTCACTTCGGCATCGGCCTCGGAGGCGACGGTGAAGGAGAGCACTTCGGGCAGGGCGGTGCGGCTGGTCTTGGTCCAGGTCTTCGCGCCGTCGTCGGACTGGTAGATGCCGGAGGCGGCGCCGCCAAAGACGACCGCCGCGTAGACGCGGTCTTTCTCGAACGGGTCGGGGGCGATGGTGGTGATGCGCAGGTTGTGGAGGCCGTCGGAGCTGCGGCGGAACGACTTGCCTCGGTCGTCGGAGATGTAGACGCCGTCGCCTTCGATGCCGAGGACGATCCGCTGCGGGCGCTGGGGATGGAGGACGACGGAGTTGATGACCAGCCCCTCGTCGGACATCACGTACCAGCTTTTCCCTTTGTCTTCCGAGCGATAGAGGCCGGCTACGGAGCCGGCGTAGACGACGTCTTTGTCGCAGGGGTCGATGTCGACGTCGTGGATGCGGCGATTGTTGAAGCCGTCGCGGTAGCGGGTCCACTTGTCGCCGCCGTTCTGGGAGTTGTAGACCCATCCGCACGTCGCCACCCAGACGTTGTCCGGCTGGGAGGGGTCGATGGTGATGTGGAACATGTCGGTGTCGAGGACCATCCCCTCGGCGATGTGTTTCCAGTTCTTGCCGCCGTCGTCGGTGCGCCACCCCTGGCGCCAGGTGCCGACGAAGATGCGGTCTTTGGAGCGGGGGTCGACGGCCAGCGATTCGACGTTGATCTGGTCGGAGATCTTGCTCCAGGTGCGGCCGGCGTCGTTGCTGCGGTAGACGCCGGTCAGGCCGCCGACGACGACGAATCTGGCGTCGTTGGAGTCGAACGCGATGGCGCGGACGGAGAAGTCTTCGAGGCCGGCATCGCGGCGTTCCCAGGTTTTGCCGCCGTCTTCGGAGACGGCGATGACGCCGCCGCCCCACAGGCCCCAGCAGGCGGCCCAGAGGCGCCCTTCCCGGTCGAGGACGAGGTTGTCGACGACGTAGTTGGGGAAGGGGGTGCCGTAACGGGGGTTGGTCCAGCTTTTGGCCCCGTCGCGGGATACGTAGACCTCGCCGCTGCTGGTGCCGAGGTAGAAGGTGTCGGGCGCGGCGGGATCGGCAATGAGGGCGCGGACGTCGGCCCCAAAGAGACCCGCACGGCGCCACTGCGCCGCAAGTGGTGTGGTGGTGAGAATGATGGTGAGGAGAATCAGGAGTTTACGCATACCCGCCCGTGTCCGTAGTTTTACCACAGCCCGCCAAAGCAAACCGGCGGCCATGTGGGGAAGTTCCCCATAGGGAGGGAGACGACGGGGGGCCTCCGGCGGGCGGGCACGGCCCGCAGCGTTGGTTGCCATAGGCTGAACGGACGCTTTCACCCCGAACGCGGTTCGGGCGGAAACATGCAGGCCGTGCCCGCCCACCGGAGGCGCACTGTCATCCCGAGCGTCTAGCGAGGGACCTGGGGGTGGGGAGGCGCTGAGTGTCGTTCAAAGCGTTACCTTGCCTCTCGCCGAAACGGGCCCTGAACTGACAACTGACAACTGATAACGCCTTACCCTCCTGATATCCTCCGCGCCAATGACCACCCTACGCACGTGCGTCTTTCCCTGTGCCGGCTTCGGCACGCGCTTCTTTCCGGCGACGAAAGTCATTCCCAAAGAGATGCTGCCGCTGGTCGACAAGCCGATCCTGCAGTACGGGATCGAGGAGGCGCGCGACTCGGGGATGGACAAGCTGATCATCGTCACGTCGAAGGGGAAGGACACGATCCTCGACCATTTCGACCGGACGTCCGAGCTGGAGCGTTCGCTACGGGAGCGGGGAAAGGACGAACTGCTCGCGGAAGTGGACGCCGTCAGCCGGATGGTGGACCTGATCTCGGTCCGTCAGAAGGAGGCGCTCGGCCTCGGCCATGCCGTCCTCACCGCCCGCGATGCGGTCGGCAACGAGCCGTTTGCGGTGCTCCTGCCGGATGACGTCATCCTGGCCGAGCTTCCCTGCCTCCTCCAGATGCGGCGCGTGTTCGAAGACACGGGCCGGCCGGTGGTGGCGCTGATGGAAGTGAGCGAGGAGGAGACGTCGCGCTATGGCGTGGTGGCGGGGGAGCTGGTCTCGGACCGGCGCTTCCGGATCACCGACATGGTGGAGAAGCCGAAGTCGGATCCGCCGTCGCGGTACGCGATCATCGGCCGCTACATCCTGCCGCCGGACATCTTCCCGATGCTGGAGAAGACGGGAGAGGGAGCGGGAGGCGAGATCCAGCTCACCGACGCCCTGCGGGAGCTCGTCCAGTCGGGCGACTTCTATGGCTACGTGTTCGAGGGGACGCGCTACGACGCCGGCGAGAAGATCGGCTACCTGAAGGCGACCGTCGATTACGCGTTGCGCCACCCGCGGCTCGGGCGCGAGTTCCGCGAGTACCTCAAGACCGCCGTGTCGTGAAGCCGATCGACATCCTCGACCTGCCCGAAGAGACGCGCGATTTGATCCGCGAGTGTGCGGCCCGAGGCACGCGCAGTGTGTTCGAGCGGGAGGGACGGCCGGTGGCGGTGCTGGTGTCCTGGGACGAATACATCGCCCTGCGGGAGACGATCGACATCGCCAACGATCCGCTGCTCTTCGCCAAGCTCGCCGAGGCGGATGAAGAAGAGGTCGAGCAACGCGGCCGGTATGAGTGGCTGCGATTCGCTAAGTCCGTGGCGCCGATTTATGACGCCGCGCTGCGGAGGATCGAGCTCGACCCGATCGCAGGGGCGCCGTTGTTCGAGCCGCTGAAGGGGCTCTGGAGCTATCGGACGGAGGAGCTGCGGATCATTTATAAGATCGTGCCGGAGGCGCGGAGCGTGGTGGTGTTGAGCGTAACGCGGATGGCTCCGTCATCCTGAGGCTGGAAGAAATCGAGCACCTTCATTTGTAAGTAGCGAGCCACGCAGCCGCCGTAGGCGGCGGAAGATCTGTAGGCCCGCCCTTCAGGGCGGGTATCGCGCGGCCCGACGAAGGCGAGTCCGCGAAGCGGGCGACAGAACAGGGGACACGCGAAAACCTACGCTGTCGCCCGCTTCGCGGACTTGCCTTGTCTCCTCGACCTTACCCGGCCTGAAGGCCGGGCCTACAGATCTGTCGCCGCCTACGGCGGCTGCGGCGGATCGCTCTTGCGAGGCCTCCGAGCGATCTCTTCACAGCCTCTGAGCCACAGGATCACAGGTTGGTACGTGTCATACACTCCGCCCCGTGAAATTCATCCTGGCTTCCGCTTCGCCGCGACGGCGGGAGTTGCTGGCTTCGATCGGGCTGGAGTTCGACGTGCTGCCGAGCCATGTGCCGGAGGTGCATCAGGAGGGGGAGGCGCCGGAGGAGTATGTGGCGCGGCTCTCCCGCGATAAGGCGCAGGCGCTGGCGTCCGGGCACCCGGGCCGCTGGGTGATCGCGGCCGATACGACCGTGCTCCTCGGCGATCAGCTCCTGGAGAAGCCGGTCGACGCGGCCGATGCGGCGCGGATGCTCGGGACGATTGCCGGGCAGACGCACGTCGTCTATACGGGGGTGACGCTGGAGAATGTTTCCCGCGATTACCGCGAGACCCGGGTCGCCGAGTCGGAGGTACGGATGCTCCCCCTCTCCCCTGCCGAGATCGAGTGGTATGTCCGGACCGGCGAGCCTCTCGACAAGGCCGGCGCGTATGCGGTCCAGGGGGTGGGGGCGATGTTCATCGACTCCATCCACGGCAGTTACACGAACGTAGTCGGACTGCCGCTTGCTACGCTGTTCCAGATGCTTCGGAAAGCCGGCATCGACCCGCTTTCCAGTGATGTTCGACCGGTGAGGGAACCATGAGCTCTGCTGCAAAAGTTGGAATCGTGATGCTGTTCGCCCTGGGGGTGCTCGGCTTTTTCGTCCTGCGCATCGAAGACATCAACCTGAGCCGCACGCGGACGACGCGCGAGGTGAAGGCGATCTTCGAAGACGCCGCAGGACTCGAGGACGAGTCGGCCGTGCGGATCGCCGGCGTGCGGAAGGGGCACGTCACGAACGTGCGCGCCCTCCCGAATGGAACGGCCGAGGTGACGATGGTCGTCGATGACGACGTCCCGCTGCACACGGACGCAAAGGCCCGGGTGGCGAACCTCGGACTGCTCGGCGAGAAGTACATCGACATCGACCCGGGCACGCAACGCGCGCCGGTGATCGCGGAGACCGGGGCGGTACTGCTCCCCGGCACCGCACCCGCCTCGTTCGACGAGGTGACGGACGAAGTGGCGGCGATCGCAAAGGACGTCAAGGCGATCACCGAGTCGATGCGCGCCGTCCTCGCCGGACCGCAGGGACAGCAACGCCTCGACGAGATCGTCGCGAACGTCAGCGTCATCACCGCCGAGGTGCGGCTGCTCATCGCGGCCAACCGCGCGAACGTCGACGCCACGCTCGTCAACACCCGCGAGATCACCGCACACCTGCGGACGGAGATCCCGCGGCTCGCCGCGACGCTGGACCGGGTAGCGAACCAGATCGGCGGGACGGCAAACCAGGTGGGCGGTACGGTCGGCGAGAACCGCGAGGACCTGCGCAACGTCATGCAGAACCTGCGCGGCCTCTCGGCCGACCTCCGGACGACCGCGGACAACCTCAACGCCATCACCGGCCAGATGCGGGGCGGCGAGGGGACGATGGGGAAGCTGCTCTACAGCAATGAGGCGCACGACAAGCTCACCGGCGCGCTGACCTCGGTCGAGGGAGGGGTGAAGTCGCTGCAGGAGACGCTCGGACGGGCGACGCGCATCCAGATGGACCTCGGCCTGCGGGCCGACTACATGGCCGGCCTGTCGCAGGACCGGGAGATCGCCGGCGTCAACACTGAATTCGGTGCCGGCAACTCGCGGAGCGTCGTCGGGCTCCGGCTCGTGCCGAATCCGGACATCAACCGCTTTTACAACGTCGAGCTGAGCGACGACCCGCGCGGCAAGCGCCGCGACAAGGTGAACGTCGAGACCCGTACCAACCCCGCCACCGGGCAGTCGGAAACGATCGTCACGGAGACGACCCGCTACGACCGCGATTTCCTGATCTCCGGCCAGGTGGGCTGGCAGCTCGACCCGACGCTGGCAGTACGCGTCGGTCTCTTCGACTCCACCGGCGGCGTCGGCGCCGACTACCGCCTGAATGACCGCCTGGTCGTGACCGGCGAGGCCTTCGACTTCGGCCAGCGCCGCGACGACAACCCTCACATCCGCCTGTACGGCGAGTACACGATCCGGAAAGAACAGCCGCGCACCCCGCGCCTCTTCGTCACGACCGGCGTCGACAATGCCTTCAACGACACGGCCTTCCTCTTCGGCGGCGGACTGCGGTGGCGGGATGAGGATCTGAAGTATCTGATGGGGAGCATCCCGATCGGAAAGTAATGACCACGCCCATTCGCACCATCCTGCTCTTCGGCGGCCGTTCTGCCGAGCACGAGGTCTCCATCCTTTCCGCCCGCTCGGTTGCCAATGCGGCTCCGAAGGAGCGGGTGGAGATCGTGCCGATGTGCATTGCCCGCGACGGGCGTTTCATCGCGCCGGAGCGGAGCGCGCGCATCCTGGCCGGGGAGGAGAAGAGCCTTACCGGGGACGCGGACTTTTCGTTCGAGGTCTGGTCGCGCGGGGAGACGATCGACGTCGTCTTTCCGCTGATCCACGGCACGGGCGGCGAGGATGGGTCGCTGCAGGGGTATCTGGAGATGCTCGGCCTGCCGTACGTCGGCAGCGGCGTCACGGCGTCAGCCGTCGGGATGGACAAGGTGCACATGAAGCAGGCCTTCGCCGCGGCGAAGCTGCCGATGGTCGACTACGTCCCGTTGCTCGAGCACGAGTGGAGGCACGAGCGGGAACGGATCACCCGCGCCATCGCGAACGCGCTGCGGCTGCCGTACTTTGTGAAGCCGGCGAACAGCGGCTCCTCGGTCGGCGTGACGAAGGTGAAGAACGACGCCGACCTCCCGAAAGCGATCGACCACGCGCTCCGCTTCGACGAGAAGGTGCTGATCGAGCGCGGCGTGGAGGCGCGGGAGATCGAGGTCGCGGTGCTCGGCAACGAGAAGCCGGAGGCCTCGGTGCCGGGGGAGATCGTGGCCGGGAGCGAGTTCTACGACTACACCGACAAGTACGTCGACACAAAATCGCAGCTCGTCATCCCCGCCAGGCTCGCCGCCGACAAGACGGAGGAGTTCCGCCGCCTCGCCATCGCCGCATTCAAGGCCCTCGGCGCCTCCGGCTTCGCCCGCGTCGACTTTTTCCTCGAGCGCGGCACGAACCGTCTCTACCTCAACGAGATCAACACCATCCCCGGCTTCACCAACATCTCCATGTACCCCAAGCTGTGGGAAGCAACGGAGCTGAAGTACCCGCGCCTGATCGAGCGGTTGATCGCACTGGGGATGGAAAGGTCGAAGGTGCGGGCCGGGCGGCGGGAGTCGACGATGAAGTGGTTTGAAGAAGTGGCGACGATTACGTGAGTTGTGAGGGCTCGGGGTGAATGTTGTCGGGCGACACAGCAACAACACTGTCATCCTGAGCCCGCAGACCCTTCCCTGCGAAGCGGAAAGCATTGCGGCGAAGGACCTGGGGGATGGGGGTGGGATGAGCGTGCATCGCTCCCCCGCCCCCCAGGTCCTTCGCCGCAATGCTTTTCCGCACGTGGGACCACCTCTGTGGCTCAGGATGACAACGATCTCGGCGAGAATGTCCCGTCAGCCGCTGCCGCGCAGACAACCGACAACCAGCAACCGACAACAGCCTCCATGTGGTCTCTCAAACTCGCGACATCCAAGCTCCGCCCCTGGAACGCCTCCACGATCATCCGCACGTTGATTGTCGGATCGATCGTGGCGTTGTTCCTCGTCGGTGACTACGCACTCTTCCGGCGGCTGTTCGGTGCCACGGCGAGCGTGGAGGCGGAGACGCCGCTGTTTGCGCTCGGGTTGCTGCGCAATCTGCTCGGAATGGTGTTTCTGGTGGCGAGCGTGATCCTCTTCTCCTCCTCCCTCACGGCGGCCATCGGGGCGTTCTTTACCGATCTCGATCTCGACATCCACCATGCCGCGCCGCGGGGGAAGCTGCGGATTGCGGTGGCGCGGTGGGCGAAGACGCTGCTGCAGGCTTCGACGGTGGTCTTCCTCTTTCTCATCCCGCTGGTGATCGCGTTTGCGCGGCAGTACGACAAGCCGGCGTCGTTTTATCCGGTCGTGCTGCTCAACCTCTTCCTGCTGCTGACCATCCCGGTGTCGCTCGCTTCGCTCGCGATCCTGCTGCTGGTGCGGTGGTTTCCGGTGCAGCGGGTCCATCAGATCGTGGCCACGCTGGCGGTGCTGGTGCTGACGCTGGTGGTGATCGCGGCCCGGGTGAGCAGGCCGGAGCGGTTCTTCCTCGACGTACAGAGCGGCGACGCGGCGCGCGTGCTGCGCTCGATCGAACTGCCGTCGATGAGCATCTATCCGAGCACGTCGCTGGCCGTCCTGATGACCCGGGACGACGCGCTGCCGCTCTCGCCGCGGATTGCGATCGTGGCGGCGCTGCTCTTCGGCGCGTTCGTGCTGGTCGCGCGCAGCTCCTACTTCATCGCCTTCGTCCGGGCGCGGGAGAGCATGGCCCCGATGGCCATCGGCGCGGCGTCGACGACGCGCTTCTTCGACCGCCTGACCGCGCGCGCCGATCCGCAGCTGCGGGCGATGCTGGGGAAGGAAGTGCGCACGGTCGGCCGCGATGCCGCGCAGTGGTCGCAGGTCTTCCTGATGGCCGCACTGCTCTTCATCTACCTCTACAACATCCACATGCTGCCCCTCGGCGGCGACGCCCGCGGGACGCTGGTGGCGTACGCGAACGTCGGGATGGCCGGCTTCGTGATCGCCGCGATCTGCCTCCGCTTCGCCTACCCTTCGGTCTCCGCGGAAGGAAAAGCGTTCTGGCTCGTGCAGTCGGCGCCGGTGTCGTACCGGCAGTTTCTGCGGGTGAAGGTCTTCGTCTACGCCGCGCCGCTGACGATCCTGGCGCTGTTCCTCACCGCGTTCGGGAACATCCTTCTCGACGCGAACGGGATGGTGTGGGCGTTCACGATGATCGGGGCGTCGCTGCTGGCGGTGACGCTGGTCAGCCTCGGCGTCGGCCTCGGTGCGCTGACGCCGAACTTCAACGCGGAGAACCCGCTGCAGGTCGGCCTCTCGCTCGGCGGGTTCGCCTACATGGCCGTCTCGATGGGATACGTGGCGACGATGATGGTGCTGATGGCGCGTCCGCTGATGCGCTACTTCCTCAGCCTGGCCTTCCCGGGGCAGCGCCACAGTTTTTCGTCGCTGGTGGTCCCGATCGTGATCGCGCTCACGTTGTCGGCGGCGCTGTCGGTGATACCAATACGCGTGGCCGAACGCCGGCTCACCCGCATCAGCGAAACCGATTAGAATTTCAGTACGTCGCCTCGAAACGACGCAAGGAGAAGAAATGACTGATATTCCTCCGCCGACCGTGCCCCCCGCGACGCCCCCGCCTCCGGGAGGCGGATCGTATACGCCGCCACCTCCGCCACCGCCCACCGGTTACAACCCGCCGCCCGCGGCCGGAGGCGACCGCACGCTGATGATCGCGCTGAGCTATCTCTGGATCCTGGCGCTCATTCCGCTGCTCACCAAGAAGGACGACTCCGAGGTGCAGTGGCACGCCAAGAACGGCCTCGGCATCCTGATCGGCGAGATCGCCGCCTGGATCCTGTTCACGGTGCTCGGCATGGTCCTGCCGAACACGGTCAACTGCGGCGTGGGCGTGATCAGTTGCGTGGTGTGGCTCGCGTTCCTGGTGATCCGCATCCTCTGCATCGTCAAGGGCGTCGCCGGCCAGCGCTTCACCGTT
>Ga0190275_10003005_pt1 | contig 11989 bp, 11 predicted proteins | sample Popmic550T_FD_133745 | JGI IMG/M metagenome (GOLD analysis project Ga0190275, IMG submission 133745) | Populus adjacent soil microbial communities from riparian zone of Yellowstone River, Montana, USA - 550 T | ecosystem: Environmental > Terrestrial > Soil > Riparian zone > Trees stand | place... | reverse complement strand
TCCTGCTGCGTGCCCACCTTGATGGAGGACACCGCGCTGCTCAGGTCCGCCACCAGCCTGTCATACACCTTGGCGCCCGCGTAGATGCGGCAGGCGGCGGTGCAGTCCTGGCCCGCGTTGTAGAAGCCGAAGGTGCGGATGCCAGCCACCACACTCTGCACATCCGCGTCGTCAAAGACGATGACAGGGGCCTTGCCGCCCAGCTCCAGGTGGGTCCGCTTGACGCTCTGCGAGGCGGCCTGGAGCACCTTCGAGCCCGTCCCCACGTCGCCCGTGAGTGAGATCATCCGCACCTGAGGCTGGCTGATGAGCGGCGCGCCCACGGTCTCGCCGCGGCCGGTGACGATGTTGATGACGCCGGGCGGAAAGAGGCCAGCGATGAGCTCGGCCAGCTTCAGCGTGGTGAGGGGCGTCTGCTCGGAGGGCTTGAGCACCACCGTGTTGCCCGCGGCCACCGCCGGGCCCAGCTTCCACGCCGCCATCATCAGCGGGTAGTTCCACGGGGCGATGGAGGCCACCACGCCCAGCGGATCCCGGCGGATCATGCTGGTGTAGCCGGCGGCATACTCACCGGTGGCCATGCCCGTCATGCAGCGGGCCGCGCCCGCGAAGAAGCGGAACACGTCCGCGATGGCGGGGATCTCGTCATTGAGGGCCAGGGCGTACGGCTTGCCGCAGTTGCGAGACTCCAGACGGGCAAACTCCGCGGCCTTCGCCTCGATGGCGTCGGCCAGCTTGAGCAGGGCGGTGGCGCGGTCCTTCGGCGGGGTGCGCGACCAGCCCGGGAAGGCCTTCTCCGCGGCCTTCACCGCCGCCTGGATCTGGGCCGGAGAGGCCTCGGGGACCTTGGCCAGGACCTCGCCGGTGGCCGGATCGAGGATGTCCTCCACGGCGCCCTCGCCAGCCACGAACTGCCCGTCGATGAACTGCTTGCCATCCATGGGGTCGTCTCCTTGTCCTGCGGGAGGGGCCGGGCTGGCCGCCTCGGTTTCGAGTCACTTGCTGCTGCCGGCCACGTGCTCGGTGCCCCGGGTGAGGCGCCAGGCCAGCAAGAGGGGGATCGCGGTGATGACCATGACGAGCATGGCCACCACGTTCGTCACCGGCACATCGCGCGGGCGCCCGAGCTGGTTGAGCATCCAGATGGGCAGCGTGCGCTCGTGGCCGGCGGTGAAGGTGGTGACGATGATCTCGTCGAAGCTGAGGGCGAAGGCGAGGATGCCGCCGGCCAGCAGGGCGGTGGCCATCTGCGGCAGCAGCACGTGGCGGAACGTCTGGAGCCCATCCGCGCCCAGATCCATGGACGCCTCCACGAGCGAGCCCGGCATGCGGCGCAGGCGGGCGACGACGTTGTTGTAGACGACCACCAGGCAGAAGGTGGCGTGGCCGGCGGCGATCGTCCAGAAGCCCAGGGGGAGCTCGGACAGCTTGAACGCGGACAGCAGCGCGATGCCCGTGATGATGCCCGGCAAGGCGATGGGCAGGGCGAACATGAGCGTGAGCGCCTCGCGGCCGAGGAACTGGCGCCGGGCGAGCACCAGAGCCGCCATCGTGCCCAGCACCAGGGCCATCGCGGTGGCCGCCAGCGCCACCCTCAGCGACAGGCCGATCGCCTCCAGAATATCTTCACGCTCGGCGGCCACCTGGAACCAGCGCAGGGTGAAGCCCTGGAGCGGGAAGCTGAACGCGCTCTCCTCGGTGTTGAAGGCGTAGAGGCACACCACCACGATGGGGAAGTGCAGGAACACCAGGCCGCCCCAGGCCAGCAGCCTCAGCCACCAGGGTGCGCGCGGCCCGCTCGCCGCCGCCGGGTCAGAGCGCATCGAACGCCCCCAGTCTCCGGGCAAGGGACAGGTAGAGGCCGACAATGACGATGGGCACCACGGTGAAGGCCGCGGCCATGGGCAGGTTCCCGATGGAGCCCTGCTGCGTGTAGACCATGGAGCCGATGAAGAGCCCCGGCGGCCCCACGAGCTGCGGGATGATGTAGTCGCCCAGGGTGAGCGAGAAGGTGAAGATGGAGCCCGCCACCACGCCCGGGAAGGCCAGCGGCAGGATGACGGTGCGGAAGGTCTGCGCCGGCCGGGCGCCCAGATCCGCCGAGGCCTGGAGGAGCTGCGGGGGCACCCGCTCGATCGCGGCCTGGATGGGCAGGATCATGAACGGCAGCCACACGTAGGTGAACACCAGGAAGCGGCCGAGGTTGGAGGTGGAGAGCGAGGTGCCTCCCACGTACGGCAGCTCCAGCACCCACTCCAGCGCGCCGCCCAGCCCCAGCCGGGTGATCAGCCAGTAGACGATGCCGCCCTTGGTGAGGATCACCGTCCAGGCGTAGGCCTTGACGATGTAGCTGGCCCACATGGGCAGCATGATGGCGACGTAGAAGAGGCCCTTGCTCAGACCCTCGGTGTAGCGCGCCACGTAGTAGGCGATGGGGAAGGCCAGCACCCCGGAGGCGATCGTCACCGCGGCGGCCATGCCCACGGTGCGCAGGACGATGTCGGCGTTGGCGTCGTCAAAGAGCGCCTTGTAGCTGGCCCACGTGAGCTCCCGCGTCACCTCCATGGTGAAGTCATCAAAGGTGTAGAAGCTCTGGGCCAGCATCGCCAGGAGCGAGCCCAGGTACACCACGCCGAACCAGAGCAGCGGGGGCGTGAGCAGCAGCAGCAGGCGCAGCGTGCTCCGGCGGTAGAGCAGGTTCGAGATCGAGCGCCCGACTCCGGCGTGCGTCGTGGCCCCGGCGTGCGCGCTCGTCATGCTCACGCTCCCGGCTCCAGCTCCACCATGGCCTGGCGGGACCAGGCCAACCGCACGGCCTCACCGATCGCGGGCCGGCCGGTCTCGTCCTCACTGTTGGGGAGGTTCACGTTGAGCGGCGAGCTCCCCGGCACGTCCACGGTGTAGCGGCTGGTGGCCCCGTGGTACTGCACGTCCACGAGCTTGCCCTCCACGCCCAGCCGGTCACCCTCCAGCTCGCGGGCGAAGTGGATGTGCTCTGGCCGCACGGAGAAGGGCCGATCCGAGCCCGTGAGCTGCCGCGCCAGCACTCCCTCCACCACGTTGGAGCCACCCACGAAGCGGGCGACGAACACCGTGCGGGGCTTCGCGTAGAGGCCCCGCGGCGTGTCCACCTGCTCGATGCCACCCTTGTTGAAGACGGCCACCCGGTCCGACATGGAGAGGGCCTCTCCCTGATCGTGGGTGACGTAGATGAAGGTGATGCCGAGCCGGCGCTGCAGGGACTTCAGCTCCGTCTGCATCTGCTCGCGCAGCCGCAGATCCAGCGCGCCGAGCGGCTCGTCCAGCAGCAGCACCTTGGGCTTGTTGATGACGGCGCGAGCCAGGGCCACGCGCTGACGCTGGCCACCGGACAGCTGCCCCGGGCGGCGCTCGCCATAGCCCTGGAGCGCCACCAGCTCCAGCGCAGCCTCGGCCTCGGCGTAGCGCTTCTGCTTGTCCACGCCCTTCACCATGAGCCCATAGGCCACGTTGTCCCGCACGGTCATGTGCGGGAACAGGGCGTAGTCCTGGAACACGGTGTTGACGTCCCGCTCGTAGGGCGGCACGCCGGCGGCTTCCTTGCCGTGGAGCAGGAGGCTGCCGGAGGTGGGCTGCTCGAAGCCGGCGATCAGGCGCAGACACGTCGTCTTCCCCGAGCCCGAGGGCCCGAGCAGGGAGAAGAACTCCCCGTCCTGGATGGACAGGGAGACACTCTCCACGGCCCGGACGGTGCCGTAGTGCCGGCTGATCTGCTTGAGCTCGACGGAGGCCGTCACGTGGCTCAGCGGCCGCCCATCACGGCGATGTAGTCCTGCGTCCACTTGCTGTAAGGCACGCATGTCCCCTGGCTAGCGCATTTGGCGACAGGCGTCTTCCAGAAGTGGACCTGCTCGAACCGCTCGAAGCCGTTTGTCTTGCAGAAGTCACCGCCCCCAGGTGCCGCCGTCTTGCAGGCGTCGGGCACCACCGGGTTGGAGCCGAACCACTCGGCCAGCGCGGACTGGAGGTTCTTGTTGAGCGACCACTCCATCCACTTGTACGCGCACACCGGGTTCTGCGCCTTCGTGTGCAGCATGGTGCTGTCCGCCCAGCCCGTGGAGCCCTCGGTGGGGATGGTGGAGGCGATGGGCTTCTTCTCGTTCTTCAGCGCGTTGACCTGGTAGGGCCAGGCGCTGGAGGCGGCGACGCCCTCGTTCTTGAAGTCGTTCATCTGCACGGTGACGTCGTGCCAGTAGCGGTGGGTGAGCTGCTTCTGCTGGCGCAGCACCTTGAGCGCCTCGGCGTACTGCTTCTCGTTGAGCTCGTAGGGATCCTTGATGCCGAGCTCCGGCTTCTTCTTCATCAGGTAGAGGGCGGCGTCGGCCACGTAGATGGGGCCGTCATAGGCCTGCACGCGGCCCTTGTTGGGCTTGCCGTCCGGCAGGTTCTGCGGCTCGAACACCACAGACCAGGAGGTGGGGGCCTCCTTGAAGACGTCGGTGTTGTACATGAGCACGTTGGGGCCCCACTGGTAGGGCACGCCGTAGTGCTTGCCGTCCACGGTGTGCCAGGGGGCGTTCTTCAGGCGCTCGTCCACCGTCTTCCACGAGGGGATGAGCTCCAGGTTGAGCTCCTGGACCTTCTTGCCGTGGACGAGGCGGAGGCTGGCGTCGCCGGAGGCGGTGACGAGATCGTACCCGCCCTGGTTCATCAGGCTCACCATCTCGTCCGAGGTGGCGGCGGTCTTCACGTTGACCTTGCAGCCGGAGTCCTTCTCGAACTGGGTGACCCAGTCGTACTTCTTGTCCGTCTCACCGCGCTCGATGTAGCCCGGCCAGGCGATGATGTTCAGCTTGCCCTCGGGCTTGCCGAGCTGCTTCGGGGGGGCGGCCAGGGCGTGGCCCGCAGCAGCTACCAACACACCTACCGCCAACGGCTTGAGGTTCAGCATCCGCGTCGCTCCTTGGGATTGAGGACGAGTCCACGGGGCGGTGCGATCCGGAACGGGCCGCCCCCCGTGAAGCCCGAGCGGACTCTAGAGGAAGGCGGTGGCTCGGCTCAACGGAATGACGCAGAAGAGGTGTGTCCGAGTCTCACGTGGCGGCAGGTGGGCGCCTCAAGAACAGGGCGGTGGCGACCTCGGTCATCACCACCTCGCCCTTCTGGTTGCGCACCTCCATGCGGAACTTGATGGCGCCCCGGTCCTGCTTGCTGCGCGAGGGGGTGGTGGAGAGCACCTCGATGCGCATGGAGATCTCGTCGTCGGGCCGGACAGGGAGGAGCCAGCGCAGCTCGTCGAGCCCTGGCGAGCCCAGGCTGGCGGTCTTCGACAGCACGCCCTCCACGAGGAGGCGGTGGCAGATGGAGGCGGTGTGCCAGCCGCTGGCGATGATGCCGCCGAAGATGGAGCGGCGCGCGGCCTCCTCGTCAATGTGGAAGGGCTGGGGATCGAACTGCCGGGCGAAGGCAATGATCTCCTCGCGAGGCACCTTGTAGGAGCCAGTCTCGAGAACCTCGCCGGGCTGGAAGTCGTCGAAGTAGCGCATGGGGGTGGAGTATGCCCTGGCACCCCCTGTCGCGCGCTCCGAAAACGAACGGGCCCCCGGCCGGTGCGCTTGAGCCAAACCTGTATGCTTGTCTGACAGGTTTGCCGGCGCTGCGGGCTGGCCGCGGTGCGCTCCCGGTGCTGCCTGGACACCACCATGACACCTCCTCGGACTCTGTGGCCGCGCCTCCACCTCTTCGAGCTGTTGGACCAGGAGTGGTACCCCGCTGCGCTGCGGGACCACTGCACCAACTACCTGGCGACCATGAGCCAGCGGATGGGCTTCTTCGATCCGGTGGCGCCCCTGCTGCTCCGGGGTCTGGAGGCGGGGGGCACGGACGCGGTGCTCGATCTGGGCTCTGGCGGCGGAGGACCCCTGCCCCGGCTGGGAGCCATCCTGGCACAGGAGCACGGCCGGCGGGTTCGCGTGGTGCAGACGGATCTGTTCCCGAATGTACGGGCCCGGCAGCGAGCCATCTCCGCCGGGGCCGAGTACCTGGAGCAGCCGGTGGACGCGATGAAGGTGCCTCCCGAGCAGCGCGGCATGAGGACCCTCTTCAACGCCCTGCACCACTTCCGCCCGGAGGCGGCGCGCGCGGTGCTGGCCGATGCCCAGGCGCGGGGAGTTCCCATCGGCGTGTTCGAGATCGTCGAGCGCTCGGCCAAAGGGGTGATCGGCTCGCTGTTCATCCCGCTGCTTGTCCTGCTGTTCACCCCGCTGATCCGCCCGCTCACCCTGCCCCGGATCCTCCTTACATACGTGGTGCCTCTGTTCCCGCTGGTCATCTTCTGGGATGGGCTCGTCTCGGCATTGCGCGCCCACCGGCCCGAGGAGCTGCGTCGGATGACGGAGTCCCTGACGAGCGAGGGCTACACCTGGGAGGTGGGCCAGGTGAACAAGCCAGGCAAGCCCCCGGTGACGTATGTGCTCGGCATGCCCACGCCACTGGAGGCCCGCCACTGAGCTGGCTCGCTGCCCGCGAGCCGCCGGAGCAGAGCAGCGTACTCCTTGGGTGGTACAGCCCTGCTGCTTCCCTTTCCCTAGCCTGTCTCCGTCATGGATGGACTCACGACGGAGAGCAGGCGCATGCGCATTACCTGGATCGGCTCGTTGCTCCTGGTGCTCGGAGCGTGCTCCTCACCGGGTCCGACTGGGCCAGTGGGCACCATGGGCCCCCAAGGGGAGCAAGGACCTCCGGAAGAGAGGGGTTCCAACGGGCTACCCAGCGATCCGTGTCTCCATCCGAGCGAGCCCGGGTGCTCCGCTGCCGCTGCCGCGCTGAGCTGCAAGGCGCTCAAGAAGACGCCTTCCTTTGTAGGAGGAGACGGCACCTACTGGATTGATCCCGACGGTGCCGGAGGCAAGGACCCCTTCGAGGCCTGGTGTGACATGACAACCGAGGGAGGTGGCTGGACGCGCGTCTTCTCCGTGCTCGCGCCTGCCACCGATTGCGTGATGGGCACCGGCTACACGGCAGACCCGCGCGTACGAAGCGAATGCGCCAAGCTCTCCGACGCGGTCATCAACCAGCTCGCCACCGAGCGCATCTTCTACACCCAGGTCGAGTGGATGCCCAAGCTGTTCACCCGGTACACCGGGGTGCTCTCATCACAGGGAAACGCGGTGACCACGATCGGGCAGGTGGTGACCCAGGAGAGCTACACCGCAGTGCAGGCAGCCACCCCCTCGTATACGCCTAAGTACAGCGGCTTCATCCTCTTCAGTCAGCACGATTGGTACGAGCCGGACACCCAGCTCGGGTCACGCGCTTCATCGTGCCGCTTCTCCCTGGAGCACCTGAGCACGAGCGGCCAGAGGAAGGACGCTTGCTGCTCGCCGGACTGCTCCATCTTCAATCACGGGTGGATGACCGCCTATGTGAAGTGAAGTGAACCCACGCATCAGGCCCACTCCAGTCGGCGCCGGAACGTGAGCGCCTCGCACAGATCCTGGCTGTTCCCGGTATGCTGCGGGGCCACATGCTTTGGGATGTTCTCGGTGGCCCCAGCCTCTCGGTGGCCCTCACGCTGATGGCCGGACTGGCGGGAGGGCTGTATTTTCTGGCGTCCAGAAGGAGGGCCCGGCGCAGGCATCAGCGCGAGGCCGTCTGGCGCGAGCTGTGTCTGCGCCTCGAGCTCGTAGCGGATCCCGAGGACAGCCGGTCGGCCACAGGACAGCTGCAGACCACGGACTTCGCCGTGAAGGACACCGGCTCCGCCTGGCTGGTGGAGCTCCCTCTTGCTCAGCCGGTGCTGCCGTCCGGGGTGATCCTCCTGCCAGAGAAGGACTGGAGGCTCCGGCCCCGCTTCAAGCTGCGGCGGCTCGGCTGGGCTGCCCCTCCCCCGGGCCCACTCGTCTGGTACGCGAACCAGCAGGTGCCGCCCAGCACCGTGGATGCCCCTGAGGCCTTCCTCGAGGAGGCCCAGCGCGCCGCGCAGGTGCATGCCCCGCTTCGGGTGGAGCCGCGCCGGCTCGTCCACGCCCTCCCCGAGGACGTCACTCCCTCCGTGAATGACATCCGCGACGCGGTGCGAGCTCTCGAGCCCACCGGGCAGCGCTGGCTGGACGTCGTGGCACGCTACGGCCTCCCCCGGGTGAGGGCCCTGCCGCAGCTTCCCTCGGCCCTCTCGCTCCTCGGTGGGGTGCTGAAGCGGCGCGGGGTGTGGCACTGGCTGCTCGCCAACAACGCGGGCCTCCCCCTCGCGGCGGGCGCTCTGCTGATGGAGCTGGAGTGGGTCTACGTTGTCTTGCTGGTGGCGGCCCTCCCCCTCATTCGGAAGGCCGCCCGCAAACAGAACTACGGCTTCAAGGGCCTGCTCCTGGGCACGTTGGCGCTGGTGATCACCTTCGGCACGACCCTGCTCTGGTCTCGCGACCCGCGCCGCGAGACCTCTCCCGCCATCCTCTCGGTGCGAGAGGCCCCCGATGTCGCCCATCGGCAGGCGGATGTCTTCCGCTTCCGGGACGCCACCCTTCGCACGGACATCACCCACCCCGGAGTCACCCGGCTCTTCCCCGTCGTCCCCAACGACTGGAAGCCCGGAGAGCCGGTCACCGTCTTTGCCGTACGGATTCCCTCGTCGCCTGAAACGCACGGCATCCTGTGCGGCGAGGCCGTCCCGGTCGACAGGTTCTACCGCAGCGGCGCCATCACCCTGGCCCTGGCCCACAAGTTCCCCGTCCACCCCCACGCCGTCTACGTGGACTTCCACGACCATCCCGGCAACGTGGAGGATGACCACAACGGGGTGCTGATCTTCCTGTGGAGCATTCCGAATGCGCTGTGGCTCGGCACGGTGCTCGTGCTGTGGCTCCGGGAGCTCCGCCGATCCCGGCGCAGGGACTACGGGTGAGCCCTGAACGGCGAGCCCCAGCTCGTGAGCGAGCTCAGCTTCCCAGCAGCACGGCACGCAGCCAGCGCCCCCACGCCCCCGCGCTGGGAGCCACGCGCACCATTGTCCAGCGCAGCCGGCGGAGCTGAAGGCGCGTCTTCGCCTCCAGCTCCATCGGATTGAGCAGGATCATCGCCTCGGCCAGGTGCTTCTCACGGGCAAGCTGCAGCCCCAGATCCAGCCTCACCTCGAAGAGGGTGGGCTCGAGCGTCAGCACGTCCTGAAGCAAGGTGATGGCGCCCCGCCGATCGGCCTTGCTCCGGAAGTGGAACCGGCCCCGCAGCAGCGTCTTCACCGCTTCGGCCCGGTGCCCCTTCGAGACGTTCAGCTGCGCCATCTGCTGCCAGAGGCTCACCTGGTGGGGGAACGTGTCCGCCGCCTGGGCGTAGACGGCCAGCGCCTTGTCCGCGAAGCCCTTGTCCAGGTGTCCCTGCGCCGCCGCCCGGAAGCTCTCCAGCGCGGCGTCGGTCTGATTCGCTCGCGCCAGCAGCGGCGCCAGCTTCCCATGGACCACCGGATCCTTCGGCTCGAGCTCCAAGGCCTTCCGGTACCCCGTGATGGCCTTCTTGAGCTTGCCCTTGGAGCGCGCCTGATCCGCCTCGGCGATGATCTCCGAACGCGTAGCAGGCGTTTTGTCTCGGAAGAGCATGGCGGCCCCATCGTACCCCGCCCGTAACGACGGGGTACGAGTTGCTACGCGAACGGTATTTTCCAACGGCGCTACGGTGCGCTCGCCGAGCGTTGCACGGGCCGCGCCGCCCACTCCCAGGCGGTGCCTCGGTGCAGCACCGCGTAGATGTCATCCCGCAGCGTGTTGCACTCCTCGTGGGTCAGCGTGCGAACCAGCGCGCGCAGCACCACGCGCAGCAGCACGTTCTTCTGCCCGGGTGCGATGCCCAGCCTCACCACGGCCGCCGGAGGCAGTGCCCGGTACGGCGTCTCCGAGAGCACCTCCACGCTCTCGACCAGTTCCGCGCGCTCGCCCAGCGCGGCCCGGACCGCGTCACCCAGCTCCTCGGGCGTGTCCTCCTCCCCGAGCACGATGGACAGATCTCGCCGCACCATCGGCATTGAAGACACCGGGACGTACGGCTCCAGGTCCAGCAGCTGCGACGCGATGCGCGGATCCGTGGAGCGCAGCAGCCGGATGTCATCCAGGCCCTTGCGCAGCATCAGGATGCGATCGAGCCCCAGCCCCATCGCCAGGCCCGTGGTGCGTCCAGGCTCCAGCCCGCTCTCCTCCAGGAGTGTGGGCAGCGCCAAGCCGCACTCGCCGATCTCCACCCACTGCGCGCCGTCCCGGACATCGATCTGCAGTCCATCGGTGGTGTACGGGTGCCGCGCCGGCTCCACTCGCAGCTCCCTGCCTGGCAGCAGCGCATGGACCACCGTCTCGATCATCTCCCGCAGCTCGGCGGACCCCAGCGGCGCTCCTCGTCGGACTCGCCACAGATCCATCTGGTGAGGCTCGCCGGTGTGCAGCCGATCGATGCAGTCGCGTCGATAGACGAGCCCGGGACAGGCCAGCAGAACGTCCTCGGGAGGAGCTTCGGCCAGCCGGCGCAGCAGGCCCGGGATCATGGCCGAGGTCTGCGTGCGCAGCAGCGCCGTGTCGCAGACGTAGCGCGTGTACCGAGCATCCCGCGCGGCGCCCTCGGGCGGGTAGTGCAGGTGATCGTAGTTGTCGATGATGGAGACGATGGGACTCTGGCGGTGGACTCGGACTTCGCAGCGCCAGGCCTGACGCAGGACCTCGAGCGCGGCTTCGATGAGCCGCTGCAGGGCGTGGGGTCCAGAGGTGGGGTCGGTGAGATCGCGAACGGACAACGCGCGCCGGACTTCCTCGGCGCTCAGAATGGAGACGGACATGGAAAGGAACCTCTCGGTAGGGATAGGAGCGGAACGATCGAGACCTCGAATGCCCCCCCGGCGAGTCCGGGTGAGCATCACGCCAACGAGGCGATCCGCTAACGAGAGGAGTGCGCGCTACGGCAGCACGGCCTCCCGACACCCAAACGGGGCCGGGGGGCGGCTAAATCGACGAGCACACACCACGAGACGCATGCCCCATGGTTAACCGCGCCTCCGCCCATTGGCAAGAGGCGCAGCACTGAGGCCGCACGGGCGGGGCTCACCCGTGCGGCACGGCCCTGCTACTCCGTCGCCTTCAGACCGCAGTAGCCCGGCGCCGGGGAGCTGTACCAGGCGCAGACGGACGGGCAGTACCGCTGCGACTTGTAGCTGCGGCACCACGACTCGGGCGGCCCCATCTGCTCCGTCTCGGGGGCCGGCTCCGTCACGGGCGCGGCCTGCGCGGGCTCGGGCGCGGGCTCGTCCGTGACCGACTCGGCCGGCAGGCTGCAGTAGCCCGGCGCCGGGGAGCTGTACCAGGCACAGATGTACTTCGGACAGTACTTCTGGGTCGTGTAGCTGCGGCACCAGGACTCAGGCGCCCCCTGCTGGGTTCGCTCCGAGGCAGGCGCGGCGGCCTCCTCCTCGACACCCACGCCACAGCCACTCAACACACCCAACAGCCCCACGAGAGCCAACAGACGCATGCAGATACCTCCAAGTGGAAGGGAGACCCGGACTTATAGCAAAACATGGAATACCGGAAGAACTTCCAGAAAACCCTGTTTACCTGAGACAATGGTCTTGTAATAATCTGCTTCAGGAAGAAGCTTGACCGTCTCGTCTCCCCCTTCGCCCTCGCTTTTGGAGCCTTCACCCATGACGACCATCAACCGTCCCCCCGCCACAGCCGCGCGCACCACGGCCACCGCCAGCGCCACCGTCACTGCTCCGCCCGCGGGCCTGCGCGAGGGAGACAAGGGTCCCAAGGTCAAGCAGCTCCAGGACGCGCTGGTGAAGCTCAAGTACATGACGTCGGCGCAGGTGGGCACCGGCGCTGGCACCTTCGGTCCCAAGACGGAGGCGGCGGTCAAGAAGTTCCAGGCGGACCACAAGCTGCCCACCACCGGCTTCTACGGGGAGCAGACCCACGCGGCCCTGAAGAAGGAGCTGGGGAAGGTGAGCGGGCCGACCAAGCCCGATCCCAAGCCGGGCGTCTTC
>Ga0190275_10003004_pt1 | contig 11992 bp, 9 predicted proteins | sample Popmic550T_FD_133745 | JGI IMG/M metagenome (GOLD analysis project Ga0190275, IMG submission 133745) | Populus adjacent soil microbial communities from riparian zone of Yellowstone River, Montana, USA - 550 T | ecosystem: Environmental > Terrestrial > Soil > Riparian zone > Trees stand | place... | reverse complement strand
TGGCGAGCGCCGACAGCTATTCGAAATACGTGCTCCAGCCGACCCGCGATGATCGCTTCATAGGATCAGCGCCGCTCGCCTTCACGTTCGGGCTCGGCGGGCACGTGCTGTTCCCGTTCCGCATCGGCGCGGCGTCGGTCCAGCTCGAGTCGGCGCCGCCCGACGTGCTGCTTCCGGCGATCGCCAAATACAAGGCCACGATCTGCTTCACGGCGCCGACCGCCTATCGGGCGATGCTGCCGAAGCTTGCCGAGCACGACATCTCCTCGCTGCGCAAATGCGTCTCCGCCGGCGAGGCGCTGCCGAAGGCGACATTCGAGGCATGGCAGGAAACGACGGGGCTGACAATCCTCGACGGCATCGGCGCGACCGAGATGATGCATATCTTCATCGCATCTCCGGAAAGCGAGATTCGCCCGGGCGCTACCGGCCGGGTCGTGCCGGGTTACGAGGCGAAGGTGATCGACGAGGATGGACACGATAGCCCGTCCGGCACGATCGGCCGCCTCGCCGTGCGCGGCCCCACCGGCTGCCGCTATCTCGGGGACGAGAGGCAGACGAAGTACGTGCAGGACGGCTGGAACGTCACCGGCGACACCTACGTGCAGGATGCCGACGGCTACTTCTGGTACCAGGCGCGCTCCGACGACATGATCATTTCGGCGGGCTACAACATCGCAGGGCCCGAAGTGGAGTCTGCGCTGCTGACGCATCCTGCCGTCGCCGAGTGCGGTGTGGTCGGCGCCGCCGACGAGGAGCGCGGTCAGATCGTCAAGGCCTATGTGGTGCTGCGGCCCGGCCAGAACGGCGATGCCGCGATGGCGCGCGCGCTGCAGGACCACGTGAAGGCGACTGTCGCGCCCTACAAATACCCGCGCGCGGTGGAATTCGTCGGTGAGCTGCCGAAGACGCCGACCGGCAAGCTGCAGCGCGCCGAACTGCGCAGGATCGCTGCCGAATCAACCGCACGAAAGCTCGCTTCCTAGGATCAGGACAATGACCCGCAAGCCCACGCTGTTCGTCAAACCACCCAAGGATGATGAGTTACCGCGTGCCCTCGAGCCCCAAGGCTGGCCGCGCCCCTCCGGATACGCCAACGGCATGACGGCAAAAGGTCGCGTCGTGGTCACCGGCGGCGTCGTGGGATGGGATGTGATGGGCAATTTCCCGGAGACGTTTGCCGCACAGGCGCGACAGACTTTTTCCAACATCCTGAAGATTCTCGCCGAGGGCGGCGCGGGACCGGAGCACCTTGTGCGCCTCACCTGGTACGTCACCAATCTCGATGAATATCGCGCGAGCTTGAAGGATCTCGGCCGCGCTTACCGCGAAACGATCGGCGGCTATTTTCCCGCGATGGCGGTGGTCCAGGTCGGCGGCCTGGTCGAGCCGGTCGCAAAGATCGAGATCGAGGCGACGGCGGTCGTTCCCGAATAGCCTTTCCGGATGTGAAAGCGCCGGCCTGCCCCATTGATGTTGCGTGATCGCGCGCTATGACTGGCTGACCGAACGGAGGCCACGCGTGGATCAGGCAACTGGCGAGCACGATCATCATTTCGAGCCGCGCGTCGAGGATGATGCGCTCATTCGGGGGCGCGGGCGCTTCGTCGAGGACGCGCCGCAGCCGAACCAGGCCTATGCGGTATTCGTGCGTTCGCCGCATGCGCATGCGCGGATCCGATTGATCGATGTCGCGGCGGCGCGTGCCGCGAAAGGCGTTGTCGCAGTGCTCACCCACAATGAGATCGAAGCAGCGGGTGTCGGCTCGACGTCGTTGCATCCGCCGCTGGTCGGCCGCAACGGCGCCAAGCTGATCGTACCGTTCCGTCCGGCCCTCGCGGCCGAGCGCGTGATGCATGTCGGGCAACCGGTGGCGCTGGTCGCCGCAGAGAGCATTGCGCTCGCACAGGACGCCGCCGAGCAGGTCGTCGTCGAATACGAAGAAATGGATTCCGTTGCCGAGGTTCGCACCGCCATTGCGGCGGGCGCGCCGCAGCTCTTTCCGGAAGCGCCGGGCAATGTCGCGATCGACTGGATCAATCCCTCGGACGACGGCACGAACGCGCGCGAAGTCGAAGCGATCTCCTCCAGTGCGGCGCATGTCGCGCGCTTTACCGCGGTGAACCAGCGTCTCGTCGTCGCCTCGATGGAACCGCGCGGCGCGACCGCTTGGTACGACGCCAAAGGCGATCACTACACGCTGCGCTCCTGCTCGCAGGGCGCGGGTCCGCAGCGCGATCAGCTCATCGCCATGATGGGCTGGCCGAAGGAGAAGCTGCGCGTCATCACCGAGGATGTCGGCGGCGCGTTCGGGCTCAAAACCTCGGGCTATCCCGAGTACCCGAGCCTGCTCGTTGCCGCGAAGCTTACCGGCCGGCCGGTCGCCTGGATGGCGACGCGCTCGGAGTCATTCCTGTCCGACCAGCAGGCGCGCGACACGGTAACCGAAGCCGAACTCGCCATCGACCAGAAGGGCAAATTCCTCGCGCTGCGCATCAAGCACATTGCCAGCATGGGCGCTTTCGTCGGCGCGCCGGGCGCACACATCCAGACCAATAATTTCGCGCGCTGCTTTCCCGGCATGTACGCGATCCCGCGCATCCAGATCGATGTGCAATGCGTGTTCACCAACACTGTGCCGACCGGGCCGTACCGCGGCGCCGGCCGGCCGGAAGCAAACTATTCGCTGGAGCGCCTCGTCGACGAGGCGGCGCGCGTCACGGGTATGGATCCGATCCGGCTGCGGCGGCGCAACCTCATTCCGCGCAAGTCGATCCCCTACAAGACCGCGGTCGGCACGATGTATGATTCAGGCGACTTCGCGCCGATCCTCGACAAGGCACTGGCGCTCTCCCACTACGCCGAATTCAAGAAGCGCCGCCGCGAGTCCTTCAAGCGCAGGAAGCTGCGCGGCATCGGCGTGTCGTGTTTTCTCGAACATGCCGGCGGCCTTCCGACAGAAAGCGCGTCGCTGCTGTTTCCCGGCGGCGAGAAGCTCGTGCTCGGCATCGGCGTGCAGAACACCGGGCAGGGTCATGCGACGATCTATCCGCGCCTGATCAGCGCGAAACTCGGCATTCCGGCGTCGCAGATTGCGCACCGGCACGGCGACACCGACCTCGACCTGAAGGGCAACCCTTCGGTCGGATCGCGCTCGACCATGACGGTCGGCAGCGCGCTTTACCGTGCAGTCGATCTGATGCTGGAGAAAGCAAAGCCGATCGCTGCCGGCATACTGGAAGCTGCGGACACCGACGTCGCCTACCGCAATGGACATTTTGAAGTTGTCGGCACCGATCGCCGCGTGTCGCTGTTCGAAGTCGCTACGCGGGCCAAGGCGAGCGGCGACGGCCTCGACACCAAGGCGACCGTCGATACCCCGCAAACCTTCCCGAACGGCTGCCACGTTGCCGAGGTCGAGGTCGATCCTGAAACCGGCGAAGTTGAGATCGTGAGTTATGCGGCGGTCGACGATGCCGGCGTGGTGCTCGATCACACGATCGTCGAGGCCCAGCTCGTCGGCGGGCTCGCGCAGGGGATCGGACAGGCGCTGATGGAAACCGCCATTTACGACGAGGGCAACGGGCAGCTCGTCACCGGCACATTCATGGATTACGCGATGCCACGCGCCATGGACATGCCGCCGATCGCAGACGCCGGACACAACGTGCCGGCGACCACCAATCCGCTCGGCGTGAAGGGCGTTGGCGAAGCCGGCACCACCGGTTCGATCGCGGCCATCATGAACGCGATCGCGGACGCCATTCCCGAAGGACGCGGCGTGAACATCGACATGCCGGCAACGCCGGCAAAGGTGTGGCGGGCCTGCCGCGGGCAGGCGTGATCAGGCCGCGCTCTGCCGCGCAGCCGCGCCCGCCGCCCGTTCCTCCGCGACCTCGATCGGCGCGACCTCGACGCGGTTTCGCCCGCGCGCCTTGGCGAGATAGAGCGCTTGGTCGGCAAGCGTGATGAGCTTCGCCAAATCCTGACGCGGGTCGACGATCACCGAAACCCCGATGCTGGCGGTGGCGTGAACGGCCTCGTTGTCGATGACCGCGGCATTGGCCGCGAAGCTGCGGCGCAGCCGGTCCGCCACCAGATAGGCATTGTCCATGCTGGCGTCCGACAGCACCACGGTGAACTCTTCACCGCCAAGACGCCCGACCAGATCGGTCTGGCGCAACCCGGCGCGCATGGTCTTGGCGAAGGTCTGCAGCACCTTGTCGCCAACTGCGTGGCCGAAGCGGTCGTTGATCGACTTGAAGTGATCGAGATCGATCAGCAGCACCGCGATCGGCCGGTCGCGTGCGACCTGTTGCTGCAGCAGCACCTCTGCATCGGCGAGAAAGGCACGGCGATTGAGCAGCCCGGTCAGCGGATCGATCATGGCGGCGGTCTTGTGCCGTAGCTCGGTTCGCTCCTTAGACATTGCGAGCAGGATGAACGCTGTCGCAATCGTCATCAGGAACGACTCGAGACTAAGCACGCTCAGCCAGGCGCTGCCGAGCATCGTATCGGACGCGCGATCATGCACCAGCGCGTTAATCGGCGTGCGCAGCAAAAATATCGCGCCGTAGGCGGAGAACAGTGCGATCGCAGGCCAGCGCGATACCAACGGCTCGTTGCGTGCGCGCCAGAACTCATGAGCCGTGAGCCACGTATAGGTCGCGATGATCAGCGCGGAGAGCTGCCCGCGCAGCTCGGGGCCCGATCCAAAGCCGGACCATTGTGCGGCGAGGAGCCAAAGGCCGGCACCCGCGATGAGGGATCCGGGAAGCGGTTCGCGGCCGTTGAAGACCCGCGCGCCGTTCCAGGCTACGCCGAAGGACGAAAACAGCAGGACGTTGGGCAGATCGATCGAAATGAGATCGGGCACCGAGCCGTAGAGCCCGTACAGCAGCACCGATGTTGCGCGCAGCAGATGCGCGCTCGCCCACCAGGCGACGGCTCGCACGCGCGTGTTCTGCAGCCACACCAGCAGCAGCAGCAGACCGAGGATGGCCTCGACGTCGATGGTGAGCAGGAAGAGTGTGTTGACTTCGAACGACATCCAAGCTGGCCCACGGCTCGAATATGCAACACCCCGGCATTCTGCTTAGCGGCGCAGGCTCTACAAACGATGAAGGCCCGACTTCCGTTGCGGCCTGACAAAATTATGGTTACCGCAAGGTTTACGCGGCGCGAGTATGCGCACTGCGACTCAAGCGTGCGGCGAGCGTCCAAAAGAAATCGGCGCGAGGCTCTCACCGTCGCGCCGATGTTCAAACCTTTGGGGCGTTTCTTAGCGAACCTCTTCGGCCGCCCGCACTACCGTCTGCACCTCGCCCGTCTCGGCGGCGAGTGCCGCCATCAGATGGTCGAGCTTGTGGCCGGCGCGCATCGCCTTCGCCGTCATGTAGCGGCGATTGTGTGCGTTGATCGGCGCATGCAGAGGCTTGCGTCCGATAACCTCGATCCCGAGCCCGCTCAAGCCATCGAGCTTCGCCGGATTGTTGGTCATAAGATAAATCGACGTGCAGCCGAGCTTCTGCAGCATGCGCGCCGCAACGCCGTAGTTGCGTTCGTCGTCATCGAATCCGAGCGTCGTGTTGGCGTCGACGGTATCGAGGCCCTCGTCCTGCAGCGCATAGGCGCGCATCTTGTTCGCAAGACCGAGGCCGCGGCCTTCCTGCTCGAGATAGAGGATGACGCCGCCGCCCTCTTCATTGAGCCGCTTTGTCGCAAGACGGAGCTGATCGCCACAATCGCATCGGCTCGATCCGAACACGTCGCCGGTGAGGCACGCCGAGTGAAGCCGCACCGGCATGGGCTTGGAAAAATCCGGATTGCCGACGATGACCGCGACAGAGCCGCCGCCGACCGCATCGCGGAAGACCACGAAGCGGGTCGAGAGCCCGCCCTGGAGCGGGACCTTGGCCTCGCCGGCGATCTCGAGCGAGTGCGCATCGTCGCGGCGGAAGCGCAGCACGGCGTCGGCGGCGACCACGACCACAGGAGGCTCGATCATCGCGCTGGCGGGCGAGTCGATCTCGGCAACCAACAGCGCGGGCAAGCGGTGAGCAATCTTCGCCAACTCAATGGCGGCGCCGGCCGCATCGCTTGCCGGACCATCGAGCTCGGCATCCTCGCTCGGATCCGCGTCGGCAACGAGCGAGTAGATCGTGTCGGCATTGGTATTCGTGTCGAGCTTCAGCGCGACCGGGCCTGCAGTTTCGATGCCGAGCGCTCGTGCGCGCCGGGCCGTCACCACGAGCTGCGGCTTCGCGGGTGCACAGAGTTGCTCAAAGGCATGCAGACGCGCCTGATCGAGGCCATCGACCGGCAGCGCAAGAAGGAATTTTGAATCCTGTGTGGAGAAAACGACCGGACGGCCGCTTCGGAACTCTGCAAGTCCACGCTTGACCCGCACGCGATCCGGGGAACCGAACACCCCGCTTCCCGCGTGTCCGTTTCCGTTTTTCGATTTACTCATGTGAGTTGGGGATTCCATATGACAGGGTGAAAGCCTGGAACTACAGTGTTCTTTCCATTGCTGTTCTTCGGCCTTCAAGGTTCTGCGTATCAGATTAGTGTGGCAGGATGAAGTCCCTGCTCCATGAACGGCCGTTAATCACCGAAGAACATGAGATCGTGCCCTCGCATCTTTCCGTTGCTGGTAAAGCCGGCCATGAAGACATGACCGACCAAGTCGAACCGGATAACCCCGCAGGCAACGCGCTCGATTGGTTCCCGGTTCCAATCAATTTTCGAACCGGGTCCGATCCTCTGCCGCAGCCGTGGGAGGACCGCTTCGGACCGTTGCGTCGGGGAGCAGTCGACGACCTCGTCGTGGTCGGGCAAATCGGTCAGTCGATCGACGGGCGGATCGCGACGGTCACCGGCCATTCCAAATACATCAATGGGCCCGCCGGGCTGGCACATCTGCACCGGCTGCGGGCACTGGTGGATGCGGTCCTGGTCGGCATCGGGACGGCGATCGCGGACGACCCACAACTCACCGTCCGGCGCGTTACGGGACCCAGTCCGGCCCGGATCGTTCTCGACCCGCGGGGGCGCCTCCCCTCGGACGCACGGATCCTGACAGCGGATGGCACGCGGCGGCTCGTCATCACCGCCGAAGGCGTCAGACCGCCGCTGCCGAAGGATGTTGAAATTGCGGAGATTCCCGCGCGCGCCGGGGAAATTGCGCCGGCGGCAATTCTCGCCGCGCTCGCCGAGCGTGGCTTTCGCCGCGTCCTGATCGAAGGTGGCGCGCATACCGTATCACGTTTTATTGCAGCAGGTTGCCTGGACCGCCTCCACGTGATGGTCGCGCCGATCATGTTCGGCTCGGGCCAGACCGGCGTGACGCTGGCGCCGATCGCCACGGCGGATCAGGCGCTGCGCTCGCCCATGCGGGCGCATCTGATCGGCGATGAAGTCCTGCTCGACTGCGATTTGTCGGCTCAGCGCGTGGCGGTCGGCTGCGCGAAAAAGTCGACGTGACCGACCCGCATCGATGACCGTCCGGACGCGATGTGATCGCGCCGCCGGGCGAGCCAGCCGATGATATCGCTGATCGGCGGCGCGCCGACCTCCCGCGCCGCGACCGCCCATCCGGTAAGCACTTCGGTTTGAATCTCGGCATCCTTCGGGCCGAAAACCCAGTCGGATGAGCCTTGCGTTACAGTGTAACCGACCGCCTCGAAGCGGCTCGGCGCGGTCGCCGCCGCCTCCGGCCCGAGGGCGGGACCAAAGCCCTTGTTGCCTTGCTGGTGCTGGTTGACCGCATCGATCACGGCGGAATCGAGGGCATCTACCGGGTCGAGCGTCGCAAGACCATCGTAGCTCAGCGCTGCGTAGACCGGCAGGCGCCGCGCGGCCGCCTCCGTGACCAGCCGGTCGAGCCATTCGTGCGAAACCAGATCGAGCAAGGCGGAGTTCGTGACCAGCTCGACCGGTCCATCGAGCGCCGCCTCGAGGTCGCGCGCGAGGTCGACCGGCACGGTGGATACGGTCAGATCGGGCGGGCGTGCAAGATCGCCGGCGCGCGCCAGGAGGCTCAGGTCGTTGTCGACCAGCCGCCAGCTTTGGCGCTTCGGCAGCCGCTCGCTGACGGAGCGCAGCGTTGAGCCGAGACCGCAGGCAAGATCGACCACCGCCACCGACTGGCGCTGTGTGGCCCATACGGCGACCGCGTCGAGCACGGCGGCGTTGCGCGCACGCCTGTCATAGGGTTCGCGCAGTGTGAGCCATCCGGCCGAAAAGCTCATACGACCCTCTCGATCGCGTCCGAAAACAGTTTGGCCGATTCGGCCCAGGTCGGCAGGTGTTTCGCCGCAATGCGCGCACCTTCCGCAAGCTGGGCACGCTCTCTTCGACTTTCGATCAAGCGACGAAGTGCCGCGGCAAGCGCCGGCACATCGTCAGGCGGGACCAGGACGCCGGCCGTGTCCGGCACCGTTTCCGGGATGGCGCCGGCTGTCGTGCCGATCACGGGCAACCCGTGGGCGATCGCTTCCGCGTAGGCCATGCCGAAGCCTTCGTAGCGCGACGGCAGCACGAACAGCTCGGATAAGACGTAAAGCTCGGCCAGACGTGAAGCCGTAACAGCACCGAGCAGCGAAGTACGCGGTCCGAGCTTGTGATGCTCGATGAGGCCCCGCACTTGCGCGGCGGTCGCCGGGTCGCGCGCGTCGCCCACGATGGTGAGGTGCCAGGGCAGGTCGATGAGCGTGGCGAGCGCCTCGATCAGGACAGCATAGCCTTTGCGCGGCACCAGCGAGCCAACCGTCAGCAGCGCGACCGGACCCTCATGATGCCGCGGCACGATGGTCACGCGGTCGGTGCCCGGGCGAGCGACCGTGATGCGCTCGGCCGGCACGCCGTAGCCAGCAAGCGCGTCGGCGGTGGTCCGGCTATTCACGATCACCGCGTGGGTGAACGACAGCGCCTTGTGCTCGCTCTCGCGCAGCGCCGCGGCGTCCTCCGGCGTCACGCCGCTCTCCAGCGCGAGCGGATGATGCACCATCGCGATCAGCGGATGGATCTTGCTCAAGGACTCCGCCTCTTCCGGCATGACGCCGAAGGCGAGCCCATCGATCACGATGACGCGGCCCTTCGGCACATCGTTCAGCTGCGCTCTGCCGGTTGCACGGGTCAGCGCGCTCGGATGCGGAAAACCTTCGCCGAGATTGACGACCTGCGGCCGCCAGCCGAGCTCGCGCAGCTCCGCGATCATGCGCTTGTCGTAGGCATAGCCGCCGGTCGGGGTATCGAGATCGCCCGGCACCGCAAAGACAAAATCGCCTTTCACCAAAGCGGCGCCTCATACCAGGCGCGCGCATTCGGCGACTCGCCGACAGTGACGCGCAAGGCTGCAATCTCGCGCGGCGTGCGGCCGAGCTTGTTCGCCTTCACGGCCGCGGCGAACTGATCGAACACCCAGCGCGTCAGCCATTCGGTGGTGGTGTTGACGCCACTGAATTCGGCGATGTCGTCGAGGTTCTTGTAATTCACTTGGCTGAGCGTCGTCTTGAGTACGTCGATGGCACAGCCGATGTCGACCACGATGCCGTTCGCATCCAGCTTCTCCGACATGAACGCGACCGCGACCGTGAAGGTCGCGCCGTGCAGCGCCTGCGCGGGGCCGAAGACTTCGCCCTTGAACGAATGGGCGATCATGATGTGGTCGGACACTTCGACGGCGTACACGGGTGCTCCTATTTCTTTTCTTCGTCATCACCCGCGAAGGCGGGTGATCCAGTAAACGCGATCCGCTGTTCGGCGCGACCGTATATCACACGCATTCCGGTGTTTACTGGATTGCCCGCTTTCGCGGGCAATGACGCGTTAGGGGTAACGGACGAGCTGGCAAAGAACGCCGCTCGTGGGATTGAGAATATCGGGCAGCTTCTTCGGCAGATCCGCGAAGGCGACCGGCGGCGCAAGCAGCGCATCGAGTGCCGGATCGTCAAGCAAGCGCAGCGCCTCTTCGAGCCGCCCGCGATACGTCCACGTCGCACGGCGCGACGGCGCGACGTGACCAACCTGGCTCGAGACCAGCTTCAGCCGCTGCGAATGGAAAGCACCGCCGAGCGGCACCCTGACCTCTTTCGCGCCGTACCAGGAAAGCTCGAGCACGGTCGCCTCAAAGGCCGCGAGGCGGAGCGCGGTCGCAAGTCCTGCCTCCGAGGCGCTGGTGTGGATCACGAGATCGCAACCCTCCGGTGCCGCGTCCGGCGCCGCAAAGGTGGCGCCCAACTCGCGCGCGATCTCGCCACGCGAGAGCTCAATATCGACCACCGTTACGGCAGCGCCGAGCTTCACGCACAGCCGCGCCACCAAGAGCCCCAGCACGCCTGCGCCGACCACCGCGACGCGGCGGGCCCGGTCGGCCTCACCGTCCCAAGTGGCGTTGAGCGCCGTCTCCATGTTGGCGGCGAGCGCTGCGCGCTCGGCCGGCAGGCCGTCCGGCAGCGGCACGATATTTTCGGCAGCAAGGTTAAACACGGTCTGGTGCGGATAAAGTGCAAAGCAGAGGCGATTTTTCAACTCCGCCGGGCCATCCTCGACGCGCCCCACCATCGCGTAGCCATATTTCACGGGAAAAGGAAACGCCCCGCCCATGAATGGCGCGCGCATGCGGTCGTATTCGCTCTCAGGCACCAATCCGGAAAATACCAGGCGCTCGGTCCCCCGGCTCAAGGCGCTGGCGGCCGCGCGCACCCGCACCTCGCCCGGCTCGGGCGGAGGGACGGTCTCGGCGCGGATTTCGGCCTTGCCCGGCCCGACGTACCAAAGCGCCTGCGCCTGTTCCGAGCTTCCGCCCACCCATTAGCCCCGATTGGACTTCCAAACCGCGCCCGCTATACCCGCTGCGGCCCGGAAAAGCACCCCGACCCCGATGACACTCGTAGCTCCAGATTCCGCTCGTCCCCGCGAAAGCGGGGACCCAGTTCTTCCTGCGCACTCGGCTCTGGATTCCCGCTTGTGCGGGAATGAGCGGGAGGGCTCAGACCCACTGGCCGGCCGCCGCATCTTCTTCACCGCGATCGTTCTCGCCTCGATGGTGGGACTGACCTGGCTGCTCGCCTACGCGCTGACCGCCGGCGGCTTCACGGTGGTCGATTTCATCCTGGTGGTGCTGTTCGTCATCACGCTGCCCTGGTCGGTGATCGGCTTCTGGAACGCGACCATCGGGCTCTTCATCATGCGCTCGGCGGATCCGGTCGCGGCCGTGACGCCGGTCGCGGCGCGTGTGACCGGCGAGGAGCCGATCACGGCCAAGACCGCGATCCTCTGGTGCGTGCGCAACGAGGACACCGAACGCGTCGTCCGCAACATCGAGCCGATGATGGAAGGCATCGCGGCCTCGGGTGCGGCGGACAAATTCCATGTCTTCATCCTGAGCGACACGAATTATCCGGAGATCGCCGAAGTCGAGGAACCGCGCTTCGCGCAACTGAAAGCGAAGTGGCAGGGCCGGCTCGAGCTCACCTATCGGCGGCGCACCGACAACACCGGCTTCAAGGCCGGCAATATCTTTGATTTCTGCACGCGCTGGGGCGCGGACTACGAGCTCGCGGTCACGCTCGACGCCGACAGCTTCCAGACCGCCGACTCGATTTTGCGCATGGTGCGCATCATGCAGATCGATCCGAAGCTTGGCATCCTGCAAAGCCTCGTGATCGGCCTGCCGTCGACCAGCGCGTTTGCGCGCATCTTCCAGTTCGGCATGCGGCTCGGCATGCGCTCCTACACGCTCGGCAGCGCATGGTGGCAGGGCGACTGCGGCCCGTACTGGGGCCACAACGCGATCATCCGCCTCGCGCCCTTTATCGCGCACTGCCACATCCCGCCGCGCCCGGACGGCACGCACATCCTCTCCCACGATCAGATCGAAGCGGTGCTGATGCGCCGCGCCGGCTACGAGGTGCGCGTGCTCCCGGAGGAAGGCGCGAGCTGGGAGGAGAACCCGCCGACCTTGCTCGAATTCATCCGCCGCGACCTG